>Ga0265780_10000076_pt1 | contig 160533 bp, 131 predicted proteins | sample P1T30metagenome_FD_192432 | JGI IMG/M metagenome (GOLD analysis project Ga0265780, IMG submission 192432) | Plant litter microbial communities from East Loma Ridge, Irvine, California - P1 T30 | ecosystem: Environmental > Terrestrial > Plant litter > Unclassified | place: USA: California...
TGAAGGCAAAGCCTGCAATGTCCTGCCCTGCCCCGAGCACGTCGGCATTGCTGCCTGAAAGCGTGAAGGTCGCAAAGCCGTCGTTGTTCTGCTGGCATACCGCGTTCACCACCCCTGCGTTTACTACCGGAAGCGGGTTCACGATAAGCAGCTGCTCTACCACCACGTAGCAGTTCTCCCCGTCAGAATCGACCTGGCTGTTCATCACGTGGATGTATACCGTGCCGACACCCTCGTACTGGGTAGGGTCAGGGATCTGGCTTCCGTCAGCGTCGTAGTACTCGAACGAAAGGTTCGGGTCGCCGTCGGCAAGGTAGGCCTCGTTTACCGTAAGGTCGAAAAGCTCGGTGCCGTTCGGAGAGTCCACGTTGTCGCACGCCACAAGATCCTGGGGATCCGTGTTCGGCGTAGGAAGAGGAAGCACCCTGATGGTAAGGGTCGTGAAGCTCTGGCATCCAGTGGCATCATCGGTGACGCTCACATAGAGCGTGTATGGGTTGTTCACGCCAGGGATCGTGCTGTTCAGAAACGACTCCGGGCCGGCGATCGCAGTGCCAGACTGCGCGTCGGCAAGCGTAAGGTGGTACTGCACCGTGTATCCCGAGGCATTTCCTGCTATCACCGCATCCATGGCGGTAAGGTCGAATTCGGCCTGGTTGTCCTGGAAAGGCTCCAGGTTGTCGCATATCGAGAGCTGGTAGGCCGGAAGCACCGCAAGAGGCGTGTCGATCTGGAGCGGGAAGCTTCCGATAGTGAAGCAGCCCGTCGCGGTATCCGTCACGCGCACCCAGATCGTCTGGCCGTTCGTGCCGAGGTAGGACTGGGGCGTGTTGATGGCTCCCGTCCCGGCCTCTGCCGCGGCAAGGGTCTGGTAGTAGCGCACCGTGTAAGGGCCCGCTCCGGCCTGAGCATCGAGTATCGGCTGGGTCTGAACCGTAAGGTCTACAAGCATCGAGCCGTCCTGGTTTGTGTCGCAGGCCTGCACCGGCTCAAGATCCGGCATCTCAGGGGAGGCCTCCACCTCGAGCTGCATCGCAACTACGCTGTAGCATCCCGTAAGGGTATTTTCTGCCCTGATGTATATCGTCTGCGCGAACGCGTTGATGTTTTCGTATGGGGAAGACAGCGGGAAAACGTCCATGTCCGCATTCTCATACGTCTCGTGGAAGGTGATCTCTGTATCCGGCGCGCCGTCAAGGATGTCCTCCACAAGCCCGTCAAGGTCGAATTCGGCAAAGCCGTTTCCGTCAGCGTCGCATTCCACCGTAACCTCCGGTATTACCGGAGCCGGAAGCGGCTCTACCCTAAGGTCGAGAAGCGTCACCGCATAGCAGCCCGTGTCCTGGTTTTCTACCCTCACGAAGATCGTCTGAACGCCCAGGTCCACATTCGTGTACTGTCCAGGAAGCGCAGTCAGCGGATCTCCCGCCTCTGCTTCTGCCTGGGTAAGGTAGTAGCTGAATGCCATCCCGGACTCCTGGGTGATGTTCACCCCGTATCCGGCAAGGTCGAATTCCTCCACCTCGTCTCCCGTGTTGTTAACGTCGCAGAGCTCATAAGGGTCTGCAGGGAAAGGAACCACGGGAAGAGGGTTCACGATAAGCTCCAGGGGAACCGCCGTGAAGCACTCCGTGGCGGATACCTCTACCCTCACCCAGATCGTCTGTGCGTTGGGAACCGTATTGTTGAAGGCAAGCACGCTGGTGATCGGGTTGTCGCCCGATACCGCGTTGGCCTGCGTCATATGGTAGGTGATCGTATATAGCGCCGGGTCCAGGCCTCCAAGTATGTCCCCCTCTCGGATCGTGATGTCGAACGTGCCGATCCCGTCGGCATCGTCGTCGCATACCTCTATCGGGTCAGGCGTCTGCACAACCGGGGTAGGGTTCACGATAAGCTGGAGCTCCACCGTGTCGTAGCACGGAGCAAGGTTGGATTCCACCCTTACGTATATCGTCTGGGTCCACTGGTTGATGTTGCTGTAGGCGGGACCCACAGGGTTGGTGCCGAACTCGGCATCCTGAGGCGTCTCGTGGAAGGTAACCGTCACGTTGGCCGCCCCCCCGATGATCTGAGGGATGGCAAGAGAAAGGTCGAAGTTCCCGAAGCCGTCGTTGTTTGGGTCGCAGTATTCCAGAGGCTGCGGGTCGTTGGCTATCGGCCCCTCGATCACCTCAAGGGTGAGCTGGGTCGTGCTGTAGCATCCCGTGTCGTCGTTTTCCATCCTCACGTAAACGATCTCACCGTCCTGGCCCGTGTAGGCGTTCGGAGGGTCGATGGCGCCGGTCTCTGCCTGGGCATCGGCAAGCGTGTTGTAGTAGGTAACCGAGAATCCGGCCTGCCCGCCGAGTATCTCAAGGTTCTTGACCGTAAGGTCGAAGACCGCCTGGGCGTTGTTCACTCCGTCGCTGCAGCCTACGAGAGGCTCTGGAGCCGTCGGCTGCGGAAGCGGGTTCACTATAAGGTCGAAGGATGTCGTGGCAGAGCATCCCGTGATGTCGTTTTCTATCCTAACGAAGATCTCCTGCTGGAAGGCCGGGGTGTTCGTATAGGGAACGTCAGGGTCGATGGCTGAAAGCCCCGACTGGGCGTCAAGAAGGGTCGCGTGGTAGGTAACCGTGATGTCCGGCTGGCCTGCCGTGGCCTCGGGGGTCTTGGTCGAAAGCAGGAACTGCTCGAACCCGTCGCCCGGATTGGCGTAGTCGCACTGCTCGTAGTCCGAAATCGCGTTGGGAACCGGCCTGGTGTTCACGATCAGCACAAGCTCCACGATCGTCGCGCAAGCAGGGGCGCCCGTGTTGAATACCCTGGCGTATACCGTCTGGGTCCACTGATTGATGTTCACGTAAGATGGGCCGACCGGAAGGACGTTGTTCGTGGCGTTGGCCATCGTCTCGTGGTAGGTCACCGAGATGCCCGTGGCGCCTCCCGTGATCTCCGCATTTTTCAGCGAAAGGTTGAACGTGGCAAAGCCGTCGTTGTTGTCGTCGCAGACCTCAAGGGCCGTCGGGGTGAAGGCTTCCGGAGACTCGAAGATCGAAATCTGGAAGCTGGTTTCACTTGTACACGTAACATCGATTGGTGAAACTGCAAAAATATACATCAACTGCGATGCAGTAATTACATCGCCTGCAAAATGAGGCGTTCCTGTGCCAAGAGGTCCATCGAAATAGTTATTATTTTCAGAAAGCTCTGGTAAAACATATTGGTTACAAATTGTAACATCTGATAATTCGTCTGCTGTAATTGGTTCAAAACTTATCTGAAATGTATTTTCATCAGGACAAGTGGTTGTTCCTACAGTGGTCTCAGCATATACATAAATTGTAATAGTTTCTGATTGACCTACAGTGCTAGCACAAACTTCGTCTCCAGCAAATAGAGCATCTCCTGTTCCGTTTGGACCTGTAAAATAATTTCCAACTGTTAAAGCAGGAAGCACAACGCAATTACAAGCGTTAATGTCATCTGGTTGATCAGCAACTGGACTATCAACGATTGTTAGTTCAAAACTTGTTTCTGCAGAACATGGTGGCGTTGTATCCGAAACTTCATAAATATAAACTGTTTGAGAAGCTGTCAATACAGTTCCTTCTGCGATCGGACCTGTACCGTCTGGTCCATTAAAATATCCACCTGACGTTAAATCTGGCAACATATATTCATCACAAACCGTTACATCTGGCATATCTGCTGGTTGTGGTAATGGCGCAATAATAAGGTCAAATTCTAAACCTTCTACTGAATAGCAACCAGAACCTGAACCTGTATCCTCGATTCTAGGATAAATAGTTTGTCCTGAACTGGAAAATGCTGCAAGTGAAGCTGCAGGAATAATTGCGGTAAACAATCCTTGTGCACTTTCAAGTGTTGTGTGGTAGCTGATCTCGAAGCTATTTGGATCAAGAGCAGCCATTGCCAGCGGAGTATTTACTGTCAAATCAAATATTGCAGGAGCTGGACCACATTGATACAAATCAATTGTTTCTCCTGTTTCAATATCTTCAAGAACGTCAAAACAAATAGAAGAAGTATAAGTACATCCAAAATTATCAGTTGCTGTATAAGTATAACAAAAATTACCATCTGTTGCTGGATCTACAACCATCGTGTTCCCCGAATTAGAAACCGTTGATGAATCAGCTATCCAAGATTCTGATACTATTGTTGGCGTAAACGATAAATTTGCTGGGATTAATGCAGGGTCTAAATTTAAACCCCATGAGAATATATATCCATCATCAGAACCTTGGTCATCTGTAACGGTAATAGTCCATAAACCATTAAGCGGACTTCCCAGTAAATTTGTAAAAGACTGTGAAGGCAAATATGTTCCTGGAACAATTGTTTGACCTGGTTCATTAGTTGCAGGCATCAAAGGCGCATTTAACATTGTTACGCTACCTGACATCGAAAAACAATAATCTAATCCATTACCTGCACCGTTACCCTGAGTCGTGTTATCCCAAGGATGACCCAAATAAGTCCCTAGACCACCACCAACTACCTCAGTATTAAACGGCAAAAGAATAGCTGTCTGTCCACTTGGGCTTGTTATTCTTATTTGTAAATCACCAATGTATGAATGTTCGATATTTAAACAAATTCCAAGTATTTGATTTACGTTTGTTAATGTCTGATTTGCTTGAAAACAATCCACTACAATTGAGGTAGAATAAGAAACGTTATTTCCGTCTGGCAAGAACGTGATTCCGCTTTCAGGTGGTGTACATTCATATACAAATGGGGTTGGCGTTACGCTTCCTGTTAACATAGCTTCACCTTCAAAACAAATTTGATCGGGTGAAGTCAAATTAAATGTTGGAGTTGTAGAAACTTGGACAATTTGATTAATAAAATTGTTGCTTCTACAGTTATTTGGGTCGGTGATTTTTAAATTTACCACATATACTCCTGCAGTCGGAAACGCATGAGATACGGTTTGTCCTTGAGCAAGAGGACTTTCATCATCAAAATCCCACTCATATATTGCACCTATTCCACTGTTTGAGAAAGTTCCAATTCCATTAAAGGAAACTGTTTCTCCTTGACATATTCTAATTATACCATCTGGTTCAGGCGCTGGAGATGAACTCGCCATACTTGCAATTATATTCTGACAAGGCGTTACGCAACTTAATGTTGCGGCCCAACCAGGAGCCGTACCCGATGCATCTGATAAAAATCGTACTGTAATACAACCCGATAAGTTATTTCCGCCTGCTACAAATACACCTGGATTTTCAGTTCCTGAAAATTGTCCCATCAATGGCGCCATAACACTATTTCCATCATAAATGAACAGAAAATCACCTTCCTCTAGATTAAAAGAGGTAAAATTTAAACTTACAGCAGAGCCTGGGGTACTTGGACAAAATGTCTTGGTTAAGTTTAGCCCGTTTCCATAATTCCCATTGAGATTTCCCGAATCGTAAAAATTTCCTGCGCAAGAGCTTACGTTTTGATTGGACATCAAGTAAGTCTGTGCAAACGTATTAACACTAATAAAACTCAATAAAATAAGTAATAACTTTTTCATAAAAATATTATTGTTTTAATGATTGAGAAATGAAAACAATCAAATAATTTGTATTATCAACACGATATTTCTGTATATCTCTAGAATATAAGTTGAAACTATATTTTAAAACGTTAAAAGTATTTTTATCGAAAACCGAATCCCTTGTCAAATTTGGGTTATATTTATTAAATAGTTTTACTTCTGACAATTTAACGTACTTTTCAGCGGGATCAAATTTTTCCTCTACAAAGCTAGTTCGTAAAAAAAGTATATCATTTAAAGCTTTAAAGCGATCCTTATCATTTAATACAAGAGTTTGTAATTGATCTCCATATACTTCTATAATACGTGGATCAACATTTACGCTAGATTTTTTGTTAGATTCAGTGACTTGAGCATACGTGGTATTGATAGAACAACTCAACAATAGCAGTAGTAGGTAGATTTTTTTCATTTCTATAGACTATTTAAGGTGCGAAATTTACATAAATTTAAGAAACAATTATCTTAAATTTTCGATTTTTTTAAAATTAACAGCTAATGAGAATCTTTGCTTTTTATTATTTATCTTTGCTGTCTTAAAATACTTATTATAATTACATATAATTTTCGATGATAAATAACGAGGAATTTCTAGACGAAATTGGAGATAATCATATCGCGACAAATGCGCAAAACCCAGTCAGAAGCGATGCTTTTGATCTCAATGATGACCAAAAAATTGAATTGATAAAAAAAGATGTGGAAAGCATCCTTTTAACTCTAGGGATGGATTTGACCGATGATAGCATGAAGGGAACGCCAAACCGCGTAGCCAAAATGTTTGTTAAGGAAATTTTTGGAGGATTAAATCCAGAGAAAAAACCTAAAGCTTCTACTTTTGAAAACAATTATAAGTATGGAGAAATGTTGGTGGAGAAAAACATTACCTTATATTCTACTTGCGAACATCACTTGCTTCCCATTATTGGTAGAGCTCACGTTGCTTATATTTCAAACGGAACTGTGGTTGGGCTTTCAAAAATGAATAGAATTGTAGAATATTTTGCAAAACGTCCGCAAGTTCAGGAGCGTTTGACCATGCAGATTGTTCAAGAATTGCAGAAAGTTTTGAATACTGAAGATGTGGCTTGCGTTATTGATGCAAAACATCTTTGCGTAAATTCAAGAGGAATTAAAGATATCGAAAGCAGTACCGTTACTTCTGAATTTGGAGGCAAATTTAGAGAGGAAGCTACTCGTCGTGAATTCCTGGATTATATTAAATTTGATACGAAGTTTTAAATTGGTTAAATCGTAAATTTGTTTATTCGTTAATTTGGAAAACTGTGTCATCAGTACTCGTTATTGGATTAAGATAGAACCAAGTAACGATTTTCTAAAATAAACAATTAAAAGCCGAGCAACTATGTATGTATTTTCTTTTGAAAAATTAGAAGTCTGGCAAAATTCAAGATTGCTCCTTTCTGACATTTATAAATTAGCGAATACTTTTCCGAATTGCGAAATATATGGTATTTCTTCTCAAATTAAAAGAAGCACTGCTTCAATAGCTACTAATATTGCCGAAGGAACAGCTCGAAATACAAACAAAGACAAAGCGCATTTTTTAACAATTTCCTATTCTTCTGCTATGGAAACTTTAAATCACTTGATAATTTGCAATGATTTAAAATATATTTCAGATGAAGAATACAATTTATGCAGAGAAAAGCTTGAAAAAATTTGCAACCAAATTAATAGCTTAAAAAAATATTACTTAGAAAAAGGCTAATTTTAGTTGAATCGTAAATTCGGTTAATTATTTTATTTTGAATAAATCGGATAAACAATTTACAAATCAACGAATAAACAGCCCAACGATTAAACAATTTATGAAAAATCAATCTCTAAAAATATACAATTCCCTTTCGGGAGAAAAAGAAATTTTCAAGCCTTTGCACGAAGGAAATGTGGGAATGTATGTTTGCGGGCCAACGGTTTATAGCAATGTGCATCTTGGAAACGTGAGAACTTTTATGTCTTTTGACGTGGTTTTCAGGTATTTGCAACACATTGGCTATAAAGTTCGTTATGTTCGAAATATTACTGATGTGGGCCACGTGGTAGATGATGAAGATGAAGGCGAGGATAAAATTGCCAAGAAAGCGCGTGTCGAAAAACTAGAACCGATGGAAATCGTGCAACGTTATACTGTTGATTTTCACGAAATCTTAAAGGAATTTAATTTTTTACCGCCAAGTATTGAACCGACTGCAACGGGTCATATCATTGAGCAGATTGAAATTATCAAGAAAATTGTTGAAAACGGAATTGGATATGAATCGAACGGTTCTATTTATTTTGACGTAAGAAAGTTCAACGAAACACATAATTACGGAAAATTAAGCGGTCGAAATATCGAAGATATGATTGCCAATACTCGTGAATTGGACGGACAATCTGACAAAAGAAATCCGCAGGATTTTGCTTTATGGAAACGTGCGGAGCCAGAACACATCATGCGTTGGCCTTCGCCTTGGAGCGATGGTTTTCCGGGTTGGCATTTAGAATGTACTGCAATGAGCACCAAATATCTTGGAAATCATTTTGACATTCACGGTGGCGGGATGGATTTGAAATTTCCGCATCACGAATGTGAAATTGCACAAAACGAAGCTTGTACTGGCGAATCTCCGGTAAATTATTGGATGCACGCTAACATGCTTACTTTGAACGGAAAGAAAATGGCAAAATCTACCGGAAACAATATTCTTCCGAGAGAAATTTACACTGGTGGAAGTCCGTTTTTAAGCAAAGCATATTCGCCGTCTGTTGCTCGATTTTTTATGCTTCAGGCGCATTACAGAAGTAATTTAGATTTTACCGATGATGCCATTGCTGCTGCAGAAAAAGGTTTTTTGCGCTTGATGGAAGCTTATGATACGATTTCAGAAATTACGCCTTCGAGCAGTTCTTCGATTAATCTTCAAGCATGGATTTCGTTGTGCTATGAAGCAATGAATGACGATTTTAATACGCCGATTTTAATTGCGCAGCTTTTTGAAGCCGTTCGTTATATCAATTTATTGAAAGAAAGTAAGGAAACGATTACAGCGGAAGATTTGGCTTTGCTAACCAAAACAATGGAGTCTTTCTTGTTTGACGTTTTAGGTTTGTCGAGCGAAAAAGCGATTGGAAATACTGAAAAATTAGACAGCGTTGTCAATATGTTGATCGGGATGCGAAACGAAGCGAGAGCCAATAAAGATTTTGCTCTTTCGGATAAAATTCGAGACCAATTAACAACTTTGGGAATCAATTTAAAAGACGGAAAAGACGGAACGACATTTTCTATAAATTAAGACAAAATGATGAAGCTAATCAGTTTCATCATTTTTGTTTAAAGTAATTTTTGCCTTGACTTTAAAAAAAATCCTTATATCGCCTTTTGTATTGCTAATTCGGTTTTACCAAGTTGGCATCTCCCCTTTTCTACCTTCGGCTTGCCGATATGAACCCACTTGCTCGCAATATACATTGGAAGCTTTGCAAAAACACGGTTTATTTAAGGGAGGATTTTTAGGAGCAAAACGCATCTTGAGTTGCAATCCTTGGGGCGGAAAAGGTTATGATCCGGTTCCAGAAAAAGGGTGCAAACACAAACATTAACTCGTTTTTTTGAATACGATTAAATTCAAATCTTTATTTTTACGCATAATTAAGAAATAAAAAATATGACTACAGCTCTAAACATTGTTTGGAATCCATCAGAAGGTATTGATTTAGGTTTTTTTGTAATTCGTTTTTACAGCCTAATGTTCGTTGTTGCCTTTGTTTTAGGATGGTATTTGATGAAAAAAATCTTCGAACGCGAAAATGAAACAATTGAAAAATTAGATACCCTATTTATCTATACTTTTTTCGCTACGTTGATTGGAGCGAGATTGGGTCATGTTATTTTTTATCAATCTGAATTGTTTAGAGAAGATTTTTGGGCTGTTTTTCTACCAATCAGAACGAAACCAGAATTTGAATTTACAGGATTTTCAGGATTAGCGAGCCACGGCGCTGCCATTGCAATCATCATTATGATGTATTTTTATAGCAAAAAAGTGATTCACAGACCATTGCTTTGGATTTTAGACAGAATCGTAATTCCGGTGGCGAGCGGTGCTATTTTCGTGAGACTAGGAAACTTTTTTAATTCGGAAATTGTAGGTCATGAAACAAATTCTGCTTTTGGAATCAAATTTTTGAGAGATAGCATCAAGCCAAATGTGGCAATGGTTCAAACGAAAGCGAAAAATGTAAATGAAGCTTATAACGAAATTGCTACAAATCCACAATATGAAGCAATTTTACAGCAAGTTCCGGCGAAACATCCGGCACAATTGTATGAAGCAATTGGATACGTAATTGTATTTGCTGTTGTATTTTATTTGTATTGGAAAACTGAAGCAAGAGAAAAATCTGGATACCTACTCGGAGTATTTTTAGTATTGCTTTGGACAGTACGATTTATAGTTGAATATGTAAAAGAATCGCAAGGCGGCATTGAAAAACAACTCGGCGATAACTTAGGAATTCACCTTTCAACCGGACAATGGCTAAGTATCCCTTTTATAATCATCGGATTGTTTTTAATGTTCAATGCTAAAAAGAAAGTAAATTCACTTTAAGATATTTTCCACTTATTAAATAGAGAGCTTTATGCTCTCTTTTTTTATGCTTATTGCTCTAATTTATTAAGGGTTGCCAAAACAATACACTTGTCATTTAAACACTTACGCAATCTCTTTATATCAAGCCGAAAGGAGCTCTTTTAAAAGATTAATTTACGTATAAATACAATTGATTAGTTTCTTTGTAATTAAATCCAAACAAGTAGAAAATCTACTTAAAAATCTTAAAAAAGAATACGCAATAATCGTTGATTACAAGGAAACGATACAGCAAGCAAATTAGATAATCCAATTTAGTGTAAACAAAAAAAAGACCCAATCACTTGGGTCTTTTTTATATAGAATAATAAAATATTAAACTGTTTCTTCTTTTGCATTGTTGTGCAAGTCTTCAATTCTTTTGTGCTCAGCATCTGAGATAGAATCCACAAGAACTGGAGTTGCGATGAACAATGAAGAGTAAGTACCAACAACGATACCGATCAACATTGCGAAGATAAATCCTCTGATTGATTCTCCACCGAAGATAAACATGATCAATAATACCATTACCATTGTCAAAGAAGTATTTATTGTTCTTGACATTGTTGTATTAATCGATCTGTTTACAATTTCATTGAAGCTTCCTTTAGTTTTACCGGCCAAGTATTCACGAACTCTGTCAAATACAATTACAGTATCATTCATAGAATAACCGATAACTGTTAAGATTGCAGCGATGAAGTGCTGATCCATTTCCATGTGGAAAGGCATGAATTTATAACATAATGAGTAGATACCCAAAACGAAGATAACGTCATGCGCTACCGCCGCGATTGCACCTAAACTATATTGCCATTTTCTGAAACTTACCATCAAATAAAGGAATACAACTGCCATTGCTCCAAGAACTGCCCAAATTGAGTTTGTCTTGATATCTTTTGCAACTGCAGGACCAACTTTTGAAGTAGAAACAACTCCGATAGTTTTTCCATCATAAGCATTTACAAATTTTTCGTAAGTCAAATCAGCGCTGTAGTATTTTTTCAAACTATTGAAAAGAATTTTATTCGCTTCAACGTCCGCTTCAGAACTTGGATCTTCAATTTTATATTTTGTAACGATTTTCAACTGCTCTTTGTCTCCAAGAACCTTTGCTTGCACCCCGCTTCCAAAAGCAGCAGCGTCAGAAAGCTCGTCAGCAACTTGCGAAGCTTCAACTGGCTTTTCAAAACGTACTTGGTAAGTTCTTCCTCCAACGAAATCAACACCTTCATCAAGACCATTGATAAACAATGAAGCAATACTGATTATTACTACACAGCTAGAGAAAATATATGTAATTTTCTTTTTACCTAAGAAATCATAGTGGAAGTTTGTGAACCAGTTTTTAGACATTGAAGTAACAAACGTCAAGTTGTTTTTTCTTGCAATACTCCACTCTAGTAAAATTCTAGTGATGAAGATCGAAGTAAACAATGAAGTAAAAATACCGATTAACAAAGTTGTTGCAAAACCTTTAATTGGTCCTGTACCAAAAATGAAAAGAACGGCTCCAGTCAAAACGTGCGTTACATTCGCATCCGTAATAGATGACATCGCACCTCTCCAACTGAATGAAACTTTTACCGCTTCTTCAAGCGTTTTTCCTAATCGCAATTCTTCTTTTGCTCTTTCATAAATGATGATATTGGCATCGACCGCAGTACCCATTGTTAGAACGATACCAGCAATACCAGGCAATGTTAAGATCGCTCCGATACTTGCAAGAATACCAAACAAGAAAAGTAAGTTAACAATCAAAGCAATATTTGCATACCAACCTGATTTACCATAATAAACGATCATCCAAAGAGATACCAATAACAATCCAACTAAGGCTGAATTAATACCATTATCAATAGCTTCTTGACCCAAAGATGGACCAACAGCATCAAACTGAACGATATCTGCAGAAGCAGGCAATTTACCAGCTCTTAAGATGTTCGCTAAATCTTTTGTTTCAGAGATATCAAAGTTACCTGTAATTTGAGAAATACCACCAGTGATTGCACCGCTTGTAACTCCAGGAGCTGAGTAGACTACATTATCAAGGACAATTGCAATTGAGCTTTGCTCTGTATATGCTTTTCCTGTCAATGCTTCCCAGTCTTTTGCACCTCTGCTGTTCATTACCATCTCAACAGATGGTTTACCCATTTGGTCAAATTTGTCGCTTGCATCAGTTACAACGCCGCCACTCATTGCTGGTTGGTTTTGTCTGTTTCCTTTTAAAGCGTATAACTCAAGAACTTCAACTTTTTTAGAATTTGGAGTTTTTGCAGGATCAACAATTTGTTTTTCTAAAACATTAATTGTAGTTGGTTTGCTCCAAACAAATTTTGCGTAACGTTGTTCACCACCAAGTAAAGATTTTACTTCAGGTTTTCTGAAATATCCAGCAACAGTTGCAGTATCTTTTGATGAAAAATATCCAAGGATTGGACCACCACCATAAGCAACCATTTTGTCAATTAACGGACTGTTTCCAGCAGCAGTTGCAGTTGAATCTGCAGACGCGTCAGTTAACAATTTTCCAAGTGTATCATTTACTGCTTTTGCAGTTTCAGCAGGTTTTGCAGCAACTTCTGTTTTTTTCAAAACTTCGTTTGCCTGCATTAAGAAATTACCCATCTCAGAAGATTTGTAAGTTTCCCAAAACTCTAACTGAGCAGTACTTTGTAACAATTTTTTAATACGATCCACATCTTTAGCACCTGGAAGCTCCACTAAGATCCTTCCTGATTCGCCTAATTTTTGGATGTTTGGTTGAACTACACCAAATTTATCGATACGTTCTGTCAATACTCTAAAAGCACTATCAACAGATTCGCTTACTTTTCTTTTAACAATCGTTTTAACTTGAGCATCTGTCATGTTCAACGTAACTTCTTCAAGATTACGATGAGCAAAAATCTCAGCAAGTTTCACAGTACCCTTTGACTCTTGATCAAACGCAGCAAAAAATGCATCAATCGGATCTTGATTACCGGCTCTCAAATCATCAGCCTCAGCTAACGCCTTGTTGAAAACAGGATTTTTTGAATCATTTGATAAAGTTTTCAACACGTCTTTTACAGAGATCTGCAAAATTACGTTGATACCTCCTTCAAGATCCAGACCTTTATTAATCTGTTTGTCAGCTACCTCTTTGTAAGTAAAACTTGTGAATCCAAGATTGTAAGCAACCTCTTTTTCCTTTGAAGTTAGGTATTCTAATTCTTTCTTCTCATCGCCGTTAGCAAAAGCTTTTGCATCACTTTTCACGCCATTAGCCACAAATGTGAAAGAAAGTTGGTAAATACTTACCAATGCAAATAAAATTGCAAAAAATTTAACGAGTCCTCTATTCTGCATTATTACTAAAAATTAATTAAATTTCTTATTATGGTGTTTTTAAACAAATAAAATGAGCTAAATCAAGCAGTTACCTTAAACAGATACTACAACTTGAGTTATCCCCTTTTTTTAAAACGAGCAAATATATAATTAACCAAAAGATTAACCAATTAATTTGCTAATTATATCATAAAAAAAAGACTGCAAGAAGCAGTCTCTTAATTTATAAGGTTGAAATTATGCCAAAACTGATTTCAGATCTTCATTCATATTTCGAACCGCATCAGCGCTTTTTGCAAGCAATGCTTTTTCATTTTCATCTAAATTGATCGTAAGAATTTCTTCAATTCCATTTTTTCCGATGATGCAAGGAACGCCTAAACAGATATCATTCTGCCCATATTCCCCTTCTAAAAATACCGAACAAGCAATCATTTTCTTTTGGTCGTTCAAGATGCTATCCACCAAATAAGCCACAGAAGCTCCTGGCGCATACCAAGCTGAAGTTCCTAATAATCCAGTTAAAGTTGCACCGCCAACCATTGTGTCAGCAGCCACTTTTTCTAATTCTTCCTTAGAAAGAAATTCAGAAACCGGAATACCATTATAAGAAGCCAATCTTGTCAACGGAATCATTGTCGTGTCTCCGTGACCTCCGATTACCATTGCAGAAACATCATTCGATGGTTTATCCAAAGCTTTTGACAAATAATATCTAAAACGAGAACTATCCAAAGCGCCACCCATTCCGATGATTCTGTTTTTTGGAAGCCCAGTCGCTTTTAAAGTCAGGTAAGTCATCGTATCCATTGGATTTGAAACTACCACGATAATCGCTTCTGGAGAAAATTTCAAGATATTTTCTGCAACTGATTTCACAATTCCAGCATTGATTCCGATTAATTCTTCTCTTGTCATTCCAGGTTTTCTTGGAATTCCAGAAGTAATCACTACAACATCGCTGTTTGCAGTTTTAGAATAATCATTGGTAACACCTGTAATTTGTGTATTAAAACCTGTGTTTGTAGCACATTGCATCAAATCCATAGCTTTACCTTCAGCAAAACCTTCTTTGATATCTAATAAAACTACTTCGCTTGCAATTCCTCTGTATGAAATAACGTCTGCACAACTTGCGCCCACGTTACCGGCACCCACTACTGTAACTTTCATATTTATTTGTTTAATCGTTTGTTTGTTTTTTGGTTTATTCGGTTAATCGTAAAATGATTAATCGTTTAACCGCTGAGTCAAATCAACAATTAAACGATTAATCAATCAACGTTTATGCGTCGATCTTAGCATAAACTGCGTTCTTCTCGATAAATTCACGACGAGGCGGTACCTCATCACCCATCAGCATTGAGAAAACTCTATCTGCTTCTGCAAGACTATCGATTGTAACTTGACGCAAAGTCCTGAAACCTGGATTTAAAGTAGTTTCCCACAATTGCTCCGCGTTCATCTCTCCAAGACCTTTATAACGCTGAATGTTAAAACCTGTTCCAAAACCAGAACTGATTTCATCACGCTGTGCATCTGTCCAAGCATATTCTTTTTTGTTCCCTTTCTTCACCAAATATAATGGCGGAGTTGCGATATAAACGTGCCCGTTTTCAATCAACTCTTTCATAAATCTGAAGAAGAAGGTTAATATTAAGGTAGAAATGTGAGAACCATCGACATCGGCATCACACATAATCACTACTTTATGGTATCTTAATTTTTCTAAGTTCAGGGCTTTTGAATCTTCCGCAGTTCCAATTGTTACACCAAGAGCCGTGAAGATATTTCTAATCTCTTCGTTCTCAAAAACCTTGTGGTGCATCGCTTTTTCTACGTTCAAAATCTTACCCCGCAAAGGCAAAATCGCTTGAAACATTCTATCACGACCTTGTTTTGCAGTTCCACCTGCAGAATCTCCCTCAACAAGGAACACTTCACATTTTGCAGGGTCTTGCTCAGAGCAGTCAGATAATTTTCCTGGCAATCCGCCACCGCCCATAACGGTTTTTCTTTGCACCATTTCACGCGCTTTTTTCGCAGCGTGACGCGCTTGAGCCGCCAAGATTACTTTCTGAACGATAATTCTAGCATCATTCGGATTTTCTTCCAAATAAGCTTCCACCATATCACCCACAGCTTGACTTACCGGAGAAACAACTTCTCTATTTCCAAGTTTTGTTTTGGTCTGACCCTCGAATTGTGGTTCTGCCACTTTTACAGAAATAATAGCGGTTAAACCTTCACGGAAATCATCTCCAGTAATCTCGAATTTCAATTTTTCAAGCATTCCAGAAGCATCTGCATATTTCTTCAAAGAACGAGTCAATCCAGTTCTAAAACCTTGCAAGTGCGTTCCACCTTCGTGGGTATTAATATTATTTACGTAAGAAAAAATATTTTCAGAATAACTCGTGTTGTAAATCAAAGCAACCTCAACAGGAATTTCTCCTTTTTCACTTTCCATGCTGATAACGTGCGAAATAATCGGCTCGCGGTTACCATCAAGGAAACGAATGTATTCTTTCAAACCTTCTGTCGAATGAAAAACTTCGCTTACAAATTCGCCCTTATCGTCTTTTTCTCTTTTATCTGTAAAAGTAATCGTGATTCCTTTGTTCAAATAAGAAAGCTCACGCATACGCGCCGACAAAGTATCGTAAGAAAACTCTGTAGTCTGCGTAAAAATAGTATCATCTGGATAAAAAGTCTGTCTTGTACCGCGTTTTTCAGTCTCGCCAATTTGCTTAACCGGATACATCGCTTTCCCTTTTTCATACTCTTGCTCATAGATTTTTCCATCGCGGAAAACCGTAGATTTCATATGGTTTGACAATGCATTTACCACAGAAACCCCCACCCCGTGAAGACCTCCTGAAACTTTGTATGAATCTTTGTCGAATTTACCTCCAGCACCAATTTTGGTCATTACAACCTCAAGTGCAGAAACGCCTTCTTTTTTATGTAAATCAACTGGAATACCACGTCCGTTATCTTCAACAGTGATTGAATTATCTTCATTAATGGCAACTGAAATAGTGTCGCAATGGCCTCCCATCGCCTCATCGATAGAGTTATCGACAACTTCATAAACTAAGTGGTGCAACCCTCTCACACCCACATCTCCAATATACATCGACGGACGCATTCTCACGTGCTCCATCCCTTCTAATGCTTGAATACTATCGGCTGAATAATTGTTCTTCTTGATTTCTTCGCTCATATAAATTTGTCTAAAAAAGGTAATTTTATGTTTAACGAACAAATATATGAAAACGGGAGCGATTTTCCTCTTAAAAAGCCATATTTAGCACTTAAGTTATCAACATTTTGTTAGTTATGAGTTATGGATTATGAGTTATAAATTACACGATTTCCATACTCGTCATTGCGAGGAATATCTTGCCCCGAAACTTCTAGAAAGTAGATTTATAAAAAAATTTATTGCAACTTTCAGAAGCGAATCTTTCGGCATTCTTGGAAGCCACTTTCCCGCTGGTTGGCATTATCTTTAATTTTTTAAAGAAAAAAATGAAAGGATAATTGCCACCATCGGGGCTATTTGAGAAGCTTTCTCGCATTTTTGGACACATTCACACCGCGACGCAATATAATAATGCCACCCCGCTGGGGTTTATTTTTAATGCAATTCTTTTTTCTACAATAATTTCAACCCTACGGATTTGGATAATGAAAATTCTTGATAATTTATTTCATCAAAAACAACACTACTATAAATCCAACTTGACAGTAATACAAAAACCCCAAATGGTAAAACTATTACAAATCCAATTTGACAGCAATAAAACCCCAGCGGGGTGAAATTATTATAGAATTTGCAAAAAAATAAAATCCCAGCGGGATGATATTTTATTCACAACAATTTTCACACAATCATTCAAAAGTTTAAAAAAGTGCCTGTAGTTTCTCAAATAGCCCCGATGGTGCGATTGTTTGAACTCTTGCTTTTGCGCTAGAAAAAGCAAAGTGAGTCGCTCCAGCGGGAAAATGGATTACTGATAAATAACCGGTTTTTCGCTCCAAAAAAACAAAAATTGTTCTTGCTTGACTTTTTTAAAACACAAAAAGCGTCACTTTTCGGCGACGCTTTTTAACAAACAAACTAAACTTCCTAATTTGAAATTTATGCGATAACATTTGGCTTTGCAATTGCAGTGTCCGCTTGCACGTGCGCTGCGTTTGCACGACCGCTTGGGTCTTGGTTTTCTTGCCATTTTGGAATCCATTTTCTCACGGTTTGCGCCGCGCTCACTTGCGGGAAATGTTTGTGGAAAATGTCTCTGTAAAAGTAAGCTTCCTTCGTTGTCGGCGTGTTGTATGTAAATCTTTCACCAGCGTGTTCTAGTTGGTAATCTGTGATTTGCGACGAGCAATAGTCAATCAATTGGTCAATCCAGTTGTAACCCACTCCATCGGAGAATTGCTCTTTTTGTCTCCACAAAACTTCTTGTGGCAAATATGGGTCTTGTGGCGTGTCGAACGCTTTTCTTAAAATATATTTTTCTACGCCGTCGTATGTTTTTGGCTGTTTTTCTTCTGGCTTAATTTTAATTGATAAATCCAAAAATGCTTTGTCTAAAAATGGAACGCGAGCTTCTAAACCGTGCGCCATTGTTGACTTGTCAGCACGAAGTAAATCGGCCGTGAATAACTTTTGGACTCTTTCGATGGTTTCTTTTTGGAAATCTTCTGTAGATGGCGCGTTTCTGAAATATAGATAGCCTCCAAAGATTTCGTCTGCTCCTTCTCCAGACAGCACGACTTTTACGCCCATGTCTGTGATGGCTTTTGACAAGAAATACATTGGCGTGCTTGCTCTCACTGAAGTCACGTCATAGGTTTCTAAATGCCAAATTAATTTATCTAAAATGGCAATTCCTTGCTCGATTGTAAAGTGGATTTCGTGGTGTTCTGTCCCTAAGAATTCTGCCACTTTTCTTGCCGCTTTTGCATCTGGAGCTTCTGCATCTAAACCGATTGAAAAAGAGTGCAATGTTTTTCCTTTTTCTTTTAACAAACGCGCTGCAATTGATGATGTCAAAGAAGAATCTAAACCTCCTGAAAGCAATACTCCGATTGGCACATCGCTCATTAATCTTTTGCGTGTTGCTTCTGTCAAAGATTCACGGATTGCCGTCAAATCTAAAGCTTCGGTTGCTTTTGTGTAATCTTCATATTCTGGTTTGTAATATTTCACGAAGCCAGTTTTTGGCGTGTAATAATGTCCTGGAGGGAACGTTGCGAATGTTTTGCATTGGTCTGCAATTGGTTTCATTTCTGAGGAGAAATAGACACGACCTCTTTCGTCAAGTCCATAATATAACGGTTTTACGCCGATGGCGTCTCTTCCGGCGATGAAATCGTCTCCGTCAATTACTACGAAAGCGAAATCTCCGTCAAGCATATTTAAAAAGTCATAACCAAATTCTTCATACAAATGCACAATTACTTCTGAGTCAGATTTTGTACGGAAAGTGTGCGATTTCAAAACAGTTTCTCTTAATTCTTGGTGATTATAGATTTCTCCGTTGTGAACCATATAGGCAGTTTTTGTTCCTTTTATCGGTTGTTTACCAGATTGCAAATCGATAATCGACAAACGTTCGTGGCTCAAGATGTGGCCGTTTTCAGTAACATGCAAATCACTTTCGTCTGGTCCGCGATGTGACATTCTTTTAGAAAGTTGCTTTACTAATTCCTCATCTTTTCCTTTTCCTATAATTGCTAAAATTCCGCACATAACTTTATATTTTTAATCTTGATTATTTAATTGGTTATTTTGTTGAAGCAAATTTGTGTTATTTGTTTCATTTAATAAAGCTTAATTTGCTTTTTAGTTATAATCTAAAACTTAAATAGATGTTTTGAGTGTTTTATGAAAGAATTTCTGCTTTAAACTGTAATGTTTGGTTTGAATCTATAAAAAAAGAACGCAGATTCAAAGATTAAAATACAATCTGCGAATCTGCGGTGAAAAATTAGTTTCTAAAAACTTACTCCACGCTTTCTATCAAATATTTTGTTCCGTTGATTTCGAAAGTGTAATCCACTTGCTGACCCAGAAGTTTGCTTCCTAATGGTGATTGTGGCGAAAGCGCAATAATGTTTTTGTCATCGATTTTTATTTTTGGCAACGCCGAAGACATAAATAATAAAATTCCGTTAGCTTTTATCAAACTTCCGACGGCTATTATTTTGTTTTGTTTTGAACCATCGATTTTGTCCAAAATATCTTTTTGTTCCAAATATTCTTTAATCTTGTGATTCAGTTTTTCTTGTTCCAAATGCATCATTGACAAAGCGGTTTCGTGTTTGTCTCCGGCGGAACCTTTAGCATCGTTTTTGGCGTCTTCGGTTAAATTTGAAATCATATCGTGGAAGACGTCGATTTTATCTTGAACCAATTGCTTGTAATAGTGAAGTACTTTTTCTTTGAGAGTCATTTTTAGATTTTTTGTAAACAAAACCGCAGATTCTCAGATTTTAATTCATCCGTGAATCTGCGGTAAAAGTATAAATTATTTGGGTTTAGAAATCAAATTTATAGCTAGCTCCTAACAAAACTTGAATTCCTTGAACCGGATAATTCAACCATTTTTGATAGTCTTGGCTCGCCAAATTATTTCCTTTTAAGAACATCGTCCATCTTTCGTTGTATTTGTAACCAACGTGTGCATTTAAGTCGAAATAACTATCTAAAGTTGTGACTTCACTTTCGAGAGGTCTTAACAATGAATTATATGTAAATCTGTCTTTTCTTTCTCCAACGAAAAATACGCTTGTTCCTGCATACCATTTGTCAGTAATGTTGAAATCAAGATTTGCGTTGACTTGCAATCCTGGTAAATTCCAAGCTTCTTCTTCAACGTCTGTCGTGTAACTGCTGAAAGTTCCGCTTACTCCAAAAGATACATTTTTAGAAAAATCTGCTTTTAATTCTCCGAAGAAACTGATTGTTTTTACGTTGTCATAAACCATATCGAATGAATTTCCGAAAGCATAACCTTCTTTATTTGCGTTTTCATTATTGTAATAATTGTTTTTAAACATCGCTTTTTGGTCTTCATTTTTATAAGAACCTCTAATGTTGAAACCAACATTGTTTGCGATTTTCCCTTTCATACCCACATAAATATCATATTTCTGGTCGGTAGGATTGATTCCTAAAGTTGGCGACACAAAGAAATTTTCTTGTACCAAATCTCTATACGTATTTTGTTTCAAGCCTCCTTCCGCGCCAGCGTAAGCAATCATCACATCGCCCACGATTCTGTACGTTGCAGTAATTTGTGGATAGATAAAAAACTTATTGTCGCTGTTTTCATTATCCATGCTATAAAAAAGTCCAGCGCCCAAATTTACTGTCAAATCATCTTGTTGATATGTAAAACTCGGCTGAACACCAACATTTGTAAAACCATAACTTAATCCTTCACCTCCTTGATAATCTTTTTCAAAAGAACCTCCTAAATAATCGACAATGAAAGTCGCATTTACCTTTTGGCCAGAAACTTCAAATCCAACTGTTGGTTTTACATAAAATCTGTTTTCTGAAGAACCAAAAGCATCTGAAAAGTGATTGAATTTTAACGTAGCATCTTTAAAAATACTTTCTTTTGCAGCAAATCTCCCTCCTACGTAAATATTCTGATAGGTTTGTTGCGGGTCGATGCTGTTAATCAAATTAAATCGGTCTTGCGGGTCAGCCAAATCTGTAGCAAAGTCGTTTCTTAAACCATACCAATTGTAAATCTGGTGTTGATAACCGGCGTCAACGTTCCAAGAAAACTCTTTTTGTTGGTTTCCGTAAGTCAAATCTAAAGTGGTATTGTAAAATTTATCGTCAAGCAAAATATCGTCGATTCCTCCTTGCGAAGAGATATGACGAAGCATTCCACCAATATATTCGTTTTTATTCAAGTTCTCTGTAACGAACAATTCTGCGTTTAAAGTTCCGTAGTTTCCAACGCCCAAAGTCGCATAATTACTGAACAATTTTTCTTGTTTTGATTTGTCAACAGCCGCCGCTCTACCTTTTGAAGGCGTGAAAGTCGAAGCTACCGGAAATGAAAAGATATTGTACTTAATTTCTTCTTTTTTCGTATTGTCATCGTCTTCTAAAGCTGGCGTTTCCTTTACTTTAAAAGCATCAGAAATTGTTGGCGTGTAAGGTTTTACAACGTTCACAACTTCTGTCCCAATGTTTTCGTCTTTTTTCTGTGCAAAAGTGGTTTGAAGTCCTGCAAAAACGAACATTACCGCAATTTTATATTGAATTTTATTTGTCATAATACAAGTATTGAATTTTAGAATAAGATGAAATTAGTTTTGAATTGATGAGTTGCGTTTTGCCTCTTCTCCTTTAATAATATCCAATTCTTTTTGTGCTTCTTCGATAACATCTGGGTAATCTTTGAAATTTTTCAGAACGCTTTCCAAGATATAATTCGCTTGGAAACTGTCTTTTAATCCGTAGAAATTCTTGGCCATTACCACCAATCCTTTCGCTCCGAAATATTTATATCCAGAATAATCTTTTGCTAATTTTTGAACAGCCGTGTTTGAAGCCTCAAATTTTCCATCTTTATTTTTGAAATAAGCGTCATAATACAAAGCTTCTGCCGCCAATTCTCCTTTTGCAATCGTCAATAATTTTGCATAGGCTGTTTTTGCCTTCGCTTCGTCATTGATTTTTATAGCGGAACGAGCGACGATAACTTGCGCATCACTTTTCACAGCGTTGTCGGTTTTTGGATTGTTCAATACTTTTTCTGCGTAAACCACTGAATTATCATAATCTTTTTGGTCGTAATATGATTTCATCAAATTTGACTGTGCGAACGTGATATTCTGCGGATAATCAGCTTCTGTCTCCAATCTTTTCAATACCGGAACCGCTTTTGCATAATCTGCTTTTTTCAAGTGAATTTGCGATAAACGCGCCAATGATTGCTCGGTAAATTCATTTCTTGGTTTTGAAATTACAAATTCATAATTCGGGATGGCGTTGTTTGGCAAATTGTCTGTGAAGTAAGATTGTGCCAAATAAAAATTCGCTTTCAAAGAATTCACACCATTTGGAAACTTCGCCACATAACCGCTCAACGCAGAAATTGCTGGTTTCACGTTTCCTTGCAAATATTGTTTTTCTGCAGCTTCATAGGTATCATTATCCAATTCAGCATCAGAAACTTCCACGAAATCTAACGTTCTAACCCAAGTTGCGTATTCGTCCACTTTTCCGTTATCCAAATAAATCAATCTGGCTGTTGAAACGGCTTCTAAAGCTTCTGGCGTATTTGGAAATTCTGAAACTACTTTTTTCAATTTGGCCAAAGCCAACTCATCTTTTTCAGCGTTGTAATACACCAAACCTTGACGAAGAATTGCTTTTGAAGCGTATGAACTTCCTTTATATTCAGCGATTAATTTGTCATAAGTTTGAACCGCCAATTCTGTTTTTTTCTCTGAAACATAAGTATTTCCAAGTTCATACAAAGCGTCATCACGCAATTGCGATTTTGGAAAATTCTTCACGAAATTATTCAAGTCGTCGATTTTCTTGTCGTTTCTAGACACAAATCCATAGCTGATTGCTTTTTGGTACGCTGCATAATCTGCATCAATTCCTTTGATTTCAATCGCTTTATTGTAAGCATCCATCGCTGGCCAATATTTTGCAGACACATAATAACTGTCTCCCAAACGAAGATATGCGTCATTCAAACGAACTTTATCGTCTTTTGAACCTGTAATGTAAGTTTGGAAATTTGTTGCCGCTTGGTCGTATTCTTTCAGCTTGAAATACGTGTAACCAATATTATAATTGATGTTTTTAAATTCTGGCGTAGTTGCAGCTTCAGCATTTCCTGAAAATTGTTTGTAGGTCAACAAAGCTTCGTTGAAATTGTCCAAAACATATTCTGTTTCTGCTTTCCAGAAGGTCGCGCGTGCCGTGAATTTGGCATTGCTTCTTTCTCCCAAAGATTTTTTAAACATCGCCAAAGCTTCTTGATAACTTCCGTCGGTGTACAATTCTAAACCTCTATAAAAAGTCACTTTTTGATACGCTTCTCTATTTGAAGTTTTATTTTTCTCTAATAAAACCAACGCTTCTTTGTAGTTTTTTGAAGTGATGTACGAATTAATAAGCAAAGTTTCTACTTCTGCTCTACTCGGATTATTTGGATATTTTTGAATAAATCCATTCAAAACTACCGGAATACTTTGATACGAATTCCCGATTTCATAACTCAATTTCGCATAATTCAAATAAGCATCTTCTTGGATTTTAGCATCAAATTCCATTTCAGAAGCATTTTTGAACGCGTTTAAAGCTTGTTGTTTTTTATCAGATTTTAAATAACTTTCTCCTAAATGGTAATACGCATTTTGCGCTACCGAGTCTTTTCCGTCGATGATTTTATTGAATTGCGCGATGGCATTTTCAAAATCGCCTTGCTTGTAATATGCATAACCCAATTGGTAAAAATCGGTATTGTTCCACTTTCCTTTTTTTCCTTTGTATTCATTTAAATACGGAATCGCTTTGTCATATTGCTTCAAATTAAAGTAGCTTTCGCCGATAATTTTATTCAATTCTGATTTTTCCAAAGCATTTGATTTGGCCATTGCCGCTTTTCCAAGTTCGATGGCTTTGTCAAATTTTCCAAGCTTAAAATTCATATCTGCTTGAAAATAAGACATTTTGTCTTGGTATTTTTCTTCGCCAGAAACTTCGTCGAATAACTTCGTGGCTTTTGTATAATCGTCTGATTCATAAGCCATAAATCCTAAATAATATTTGGCTTGAGAACCATATTCTTTAGAATTCACCACTTGATTAAAATAATTTGACGCTTCTTTTTTATTTCCAGAAGTGAAAAACGTGTATCCTTTTTGGAAATTATATTTGTCGCGGTCGTCTTGGCTTAGCGTACTTTCGTCCACTTTATCAAACCACTTCATGGATTGCGGATATTTTCCTTGCTCAAAATAATAATGCGCGACCTCAATATAAGCTTGGTTTTGCTTGGTGCTCGTTGGATAATTTTCCACAAAACTTTCCATCAATTGATCGGCATTGGCTTGGTTTAAACGAATGGCACAATTGGCGATGTAGTAAGCACAATCAGCTTCAACATCAGAGTTTTTATTTTCGTTTTCAGCTTTCACTTTCTCGAAAATAATCTGTGCTGCTTGATATTGCTTGTCTTTGTAAAGCGAAACGGCCTTATTGTATTCCCTTAAATCGTTTGTGTAAATTGCTGACTGCTGTGCAAAAACCGGAGCGGTTGTGGCAAATGAGAACAGCAGAAATAATCTTGAAACTTTATGCATTTTGAGACTGGTTTTGTTTAAAATTCAAATATATCAAATTCCTTTGGTGATAACGTGTGCGGGTTTGTGTTTATTGTAAACATTCTTTTTAACATTTTTTGGTTGATGGTTTGGAGTTTGGGGCTTAGGGAATTAGCGGTTTAAACTGTACTAAAATTTAAAGTTTTAATTTACCATATAAGGCATTTGAGGAAAATTAAGTTGCTGTTGTTGGTCGAATATTGTCGGAATGACAAGTTTGTGAAAGATAATTGTGGATGCTGTTGTCGACACTGTTTATAGACAACGATTGGGACAGGCGTTTACAAAAATTCAAATGGTTTCTCTGATAGCCCCGATTGGCGGCAGTAGCTTTTTCTCCCGATTTTTCTTCGGGGAAAAACTACTGCAGAAAGCGGGAAAATGGATGGCTGAAAATGCCTAAACTTTCGCTTCTGAAAATTTTAAAACAATCAATTGCAATTTAATTTTGATACCGAACGTTAACTTATTACTTTTACATCATAAACCAAATTACTATGTCGCAACCTGTGCTTTTTTTAAGAAACGTGAACATTTACCAAGATAAAACGGCGGTTTTGTCGAATGTAAACATCGAGGTAAATCACGGCGAATTTATTTATATTATTGGGAAAACGGGTTCTGGGAAAAGTAGTTTTATGAAGACGTTGTATGCCGATTTACCTTTGACTGAAGGTCAAGGCAGCATAGTTGATTTTGATTTAGCAACTTTAAAAGAAAGTAATATTCCTTATTTGAGAAGAAAAATTGGAATTGTTTTTCAGGATTTTAAATTGCTTCCGGATAGAAATATTAGCGAAAATATGGTTTTTGTTTTGAGAGCGACCGGCTGGACGGATAAGACTGAAATGCAGGCAAAAATTGAGGAAGTGCTTGAAAAAGTGGGAATGAAAAACTTTTCTAATAAAATGCCTCACCAACTTTCGGGTGGTGAGCAACAGCGTATTGCGATTGCGAGAGCGCTTTTAAACGACCCCGAAATTATTCTTGCGGATGAACCGACGGGAAATCTTGACCCGCAAACGAGCGTGGAAGTTATGGAAGTTTTGCGAAAAGTAAATGCGAACGGCAAAACGATTATCATGGCGACGCACGATTATGCACTGTTGATGAAATATCCGAGCAAGACTATTAAATGTGAAAATGGTTCTGTTTTTGAGGTAGTGCAACGAACGGTTTAATGATTTCTATACTGATTCCGACATATAATTATGCTGTTTTTCCGCTGGTTTCGATTTTATTTGAACAGCTTGAAAAACAGAATATTGATTTTGAAATTATTTGTCTGGATGACGGTTCTACTAAATTTCACGCGGAAAATAATTCCATTAATACTTTGAAAAATTGCTCTTATTCTATTTTAGAGCAAAATATTGGCCGAAGTTCCATCAGGAATTTGTTGGCTCAGAAAGCGCGTTTTGACAATCTGCTTTTTCTGGATGCGGACGTGATTCCCGTTCACGAAAATTTTATTTCAAAATATATTCCCTATTTAAATTCTGAGGAAAAAGTGGTTTATGGTGGCATTCAATATCAGGAAGAAAAGCCTGAGAAAAGCCACAGACTACGCTGGGTTTATGGAAATTCCCGTGAAGCGCTTTCGGTTAAAAAACGTAATGAAAATGTGTATTTGTCTTTTTTGACTTTAAACTTTTTAATCAGTAAATCGGTTTTTGAAAAGGTTCGATTCAATGAAGATATTCCGAATTTGCGTCACGAAGACACCTTGTTTTCTTATGATTTGAAAAAGGCAAATATAAAAGTGATACACATTGAAAACGCTACAATTCACAATGGTTTGGAAAGCAGTAAAGTCTTTTTAAGAAAATCTGAAGAAGCGTTGCAAGGATTGGATTATCTGATTAAAAATAAGTTGATTTCTGCCGATTATGTTCGCCTTTCAGGTAAATTTGATACTTTGAAAAAATACTATTTGAACGGATTATATTTGCTTTTTTACGAAACTTTTAGAAAGTCATTTTTGAGAAATTTACTCGGGAAAAAGCCGTCAATGTTGGTTTTTGACTTATATCGTTTGGGCTATTTTTGTAATTTAAAAGAATAAATTATGCCGTTATTTTCGGTAATCATTCCATTGTATAACAAAGAAAATTTCATTGAAGCGACTTTAAAAAGTGCTTTGAGTCAGACTTTTGCTGATTTTGAAATTATCATTATCAATGATGGTTCTACCGATAAAAGCGAAGAGAAAGTTTTGCAATTTACTGACGACAGAATTCGACTTTTTACTACTGAAAATCAAGGTGTTTCGCAAGCGCGGAATTTTGGGATTGAAAAAGCTTCGGGAGAAATGATTGCTTTTTTAGATGCGGATGATTTTTGGTATCCTACATTTTTAGAAAATATGGTATCACTGATTGCAAAATTTCCAGAGGAAAAAGTTTTTTCTTCCGCGATCGAAGTTGAAACCAAAAATAAAATTTTTAAAGCAACCTACTCTATTCCAAATCATCAAGAAATTATAAAAATTAACTTCTTCGAAGGAAGCCACGACCAAGGTGCCATTTTTACGTCAAGTGCCGTTTTTGAAAAATCAGTTTTCGAGAGCGTTGGAAACTTTGAACCTAGCCTAAAAACTGATGAAGATACTGATTTATGGATTCGAATCGGATTAAAATATCCGGTAATTTTCAGTTGGAAAATTGGCGCGAAGTATAATTTTGATAAATATGGCCTTTCAAGATCAAATATTAATTATTCAAAAAAATCAGATTTCAGTCAATATTTAGAGCTTGAAAAAACTAACGAAGAGCTGGCAACTTTTTTAGCAATTCATCGATTTTCGATGGCCATTAAAAGTAAAATTTCTGGAACAAATCGAAATTTTTTGAGGTTTTATGGCTTGATTAACTTAAAAAAACTTGATTCTAAACAGCGGTTTTTATTGCGTTTACCATCAACTATCTTACGTACCGCATTTAAACTGAAGTTAATGTTAGAACATTTTTCGATCCGGTTGAGCGCGTTTAAGTAAACCTTATCTATTTATGCAGATATTCTAAGTTTCTCTTTAAAAGTGACTTGTAATCTTTAATTCCTTTTAAACCAACTTTAAATTTAGCACCAATATCTTTACTTTTGATGATATTTTTTCGCCATAGAAATAGAACTATTTTTAACAGCCATAAATAAGACGCCATCTGGTATCTTTTATATAAACTTGCGCCTTTTGCATAAAGCCATCGGTCAGATTTCACGTCGTCGCTCGATGATTTTTCATCGTGGACTGCAATGTATTCAGGAAAAAAAAGCACCTTTAAGCCATTGTGAATTGTCCTTCGCAGAAAAAATAATGACTCTGAATCCTGAAATTGTGCTCCCAGTCCAAAATGTTCATTAAATTCAATTTTTTTACCGATTAGATCTTCCCTCTTAATTGCGATTTCAATAGATAATACCCAGAAAACTTGCTTAATATTCATTAGGAACTTATTTTTAGCATAGTTGCTGTAAGGGCGGTTTTGAAAAGTTTTGGTTTGGAAACAAATTATGGAAGCTTGATTATTTTGTTTGAAAACAGTTGCAATATTTTCATCGAAATTTGCAAGATAACTAACATCGTCATCGGCTAATAAAAGCAGTTTGCCCCGAGCATTTTTCAAAGCTAAATTTCGGCTTTTCGAAAGTCCTTTCTCAAATGAATTAATGATTCTTACATTAGAAAATTCAGATTGTAAGAGTTGATTTCTGGTCGTTTGATTAACAATCAAGATATTAAATTCATAAAAATTGCGGTCGGGAAACATTGGAATTAAAAAGTCCAAACTATTTCTGTTCATCGTGGAAATTAAAATTTCTAGGTCGGATTTAGTAAATTCTTCTGCCAATTTGTTTCTATATTTACACAAATATAAAAAAATCTATTCCTTTAATGAAAATACTTTTGTTAGGCGAATTCAGCAGGCTTCACAACTCCTTAAAAGAAGGACTTTTGGCATTGGGCCACGAAGTTTATATTGCGGGCACTGGGGATTCATTTAAAAAATATCCGGTCAACTTTTCTATACATTCCATGTTTTTTTCTGATTTTTGGTTTCTAAAAAAATGCAATAGCCTGTTTTTTAAAATTTTTAAAATTGATCTTCAAAAGACTGAAAAAGGAATTCGATTTTATTTTTTGATACCAAAATTAAAAGGGTTTGACCATATTCAGCTCATAAATTCTGACGCCATTGAGACGCATCCGCCGTTTGGGATTTATCTTTTAAAAAAATTATTTGACCAAAATAAATCGGCAAGTAAGAGCCTTTTGGTATGTGGCGACGAGACGCCAGTTGTAGATTATTTGCTAAAGCAAGAGTTTAAATACTCTATTTTGACACCGTTTTTTGAAAATTCGCTATTAAAAAGTCAGTTCGATTACACTTTAAAATACGTCGCGCAAGATTACCAAAAACAGTTTGAATTTGTATTAAAAAACTCTTCATCGTTGATTGTTTCTGATTTTGACTATAAACTTCCAATGGAGCGAATGGGCTTTTTCCCCGTCTTTATCCCGAACCCAATAAATACTCATAAAATTGAATTTTCAGCATTGGAGATCAGCGGAAAAATCGTTATTTTCTTGGGCATAAATCGGATGAATTATATTAAAAAAGGAATCAAATTTTTTGAAAATGCTTTATTACTTATTAAGCAAAAATATCCCGAAAAAGTCGAAATAATCATAGCTGAAGATTTGCCATATTCTGAGTATATCAAGCGTTATGAAAGGGCGCATATTGTTTTAGATATGGTCTATGCTTTTGACCAAGGGTATAATGCCTTAGAAGCGATGACAAAGGGAAAAGTGGTTTTTAGCGGTGCTTCGACGGAATTTGAAAACCATTTCAACTTGACAAAAAAAGTTGTCATTGATGCTGTTCCAGATTCAGCCGAGATTGCCTTCGAACTAGAAAAATTAATTCTAAATCCGCAAGAAATCATTCAAATTGGTAAACGAGCGAGGGCATTTATTGAGAAAGAACACGATTACCTTATTATTGCAAAAACGTATTTAAACGCTTGGAAAGATGAACGTAATTTTTTACAAAAAGAAGTACTAAAATGATCATCAAGAACTCGAACGGGAATGCATACTTTGAGTTAGTTCCGTACGTAACAAGACCCTGAAGCAGCGATGTTGCAAATACAATCGTAACAATAATAATTTCCATCGTAACTTTTTGATCTCTCAAAAATTTAAAAATATAAAAAGGTGTCAATGCTAGAAATGAAAACTTAAAAATTATGAGCAAGATATTTTGAACAAACCAAATGCCGTCCATAATCTTGTCAATGAATGTAACGCGAAAAGGTGTAAATTCTTTTTTCCCAAAAACAAACCAAAAATCGAACCAGGAGCGCGTAAAAACCTGTTCAAAGTAATCTTTTGGATTTTCAGCTATTGTGGCTTTGCCATATTTTCCTAATTCATTTGAAAGCTGCGCAAAATTCAGGCATTTGTGATCAAAATCGCCGCTGGCATAAGACCTCCAAATAGTCATGGCGACGTCTTGATCTTGTTTAATCGAAAGTTCTCTATGTTTGACGTAGGAATCATTAATCCATTGGTATTCTTTAGGCCCTTTTTCGGCAAAATAAACGCAATTTTGGGCAATATTTAATCCATAAAACGTTGTGGACACGAAATAACCTGTATTGACTTTATTTACATAAGACCATCCAAAATATGCCACTAGCGGAAAAATCAAAATTATAATTTTTTGACTACAAATATTCGAAAATTTAAAATTGTTGAGCACTGTAAATCCGTAGATTATGAAAGGGATAAATGCAAAGAAAGGTTTGGTCAAAACTAAATAGCCTAACAGAAAACTCATTAGCATGTCTAGCCTTAAACTTTTCTTTTGCAAATAATTATCTGATAAAATATAGGTTATCACACTAATTAAAAATAATGCGAGTGTTTCAATCAAGAAAGAACTCTCATACAGAAATACCGTCAGAAAACTTTGAAGAAATAAAGCTATCCAAAAGCCGTTTTTCGCAGTAAATTTCAAATTCAAAAGCGTTTTGTACCAATAAATTGAAGTAATTACCCCGATACCAAACTGCAAAATAACTGTCATTCTAGTCGAACCAAAAGTCAAAAAATAAAGCACGGGATACCCCGGACTGCGCTCTCCATTATAGCCGTACAAATCTAAATTTAACATCCAATCTCCCAGAGTTATAAAGCCGTAACTATCTGGGAAAATGTTACTATGAAGATAAACAGAGAACATCAAAATTCTATAAGTCATCCCAATTAAAACCAGGAGCTTTATCTCGCGACTTTCGGTAAACCAGAATAATTTAGATTTGAGAAACTTGTCTAGCATCTATAAAAAATATTGAAATCAATTGCAAAATACTACTAAATACCTTCAGTTTACATTGTCTTTTAAATCTAAAGGTAGAGCAGAATTTCTGCCAAAAATACTGCTTTTAAATTAAAATAGACTTTTCCGAAAGTAAATACTGAGCATAACTAAATAAATTCCATACGTGAACGCATGTGCCATCACAATGCCTTCGATTTGGAATAATTCTACAAAATAAATACTCGAAAAATAAAGTAACGAAAGCGAGAAAACCTCAGTGATAATAAAGGCTTTGGTCATTTTTTTAGCAAAGAACTGGTAGCCCAAAATTATTGAAGTGGCTTTAAAAATATCACCAACTAATTGCCATAAAAATAGATTGGAAACCGGCATCATTTCTTCGGTAAAAAGAATTCTTACAATGAAAAAACGCAGAAAATAAATTACGCCCAAGCCGATTATAAAGGCAGGAAGTATCATTTTGTAATAACTCCAAAACACTTTTTTGGTTTCGAAGTTGTTCTGTGCCAAAACTAATTTTGGAAGAAAATAAACACTTAAAAGCGTTGAAATAAATAGAAAATAATTAGACGAAATCCGTTCCATGGCAGACCAATATCCGGCTTGTTCCAAACCTAATTTTTCAATGATATTATTGCGAATTGCCAGATAAACTAAAGGTCCTACACATCCATAAACCAGTGCCATGACAGAATAAGATGAAAGATTTTTGACCACAGAGAAATCAAAATATGCCAGGCTGAGATTGTTTTTGATTGAAAATTCTTTGGCACCAAAATATAGAGAGATGAAGAATAATAATGCTGGCGTTACAGCAATAGAAATCAAGGCTCCTTCCACTTGATGACTATAAATTAACCCAACTGAGAGTAAAAGTCCGACAATATTCCCGATGATGTTGATTAAAATAACAGATCTAAATTTCCCGAAACCGTTGATAACACTTATTAGAAATAAATTCAAAACATAAAAAGGCAAGGCCAATGCTAAAACTTTGAATACAAAATCATACGAAAAATTAGTTCCAAAAACTTGGCTGTTCCAGTAGGTTGCAAAAGCAAACAATACTATTCCAAAGACTATGGAAGCACCAACCAAACTAATAAAAATAGTCGATAAAACCCTTCTTAACTGAAATTCATTATCCTGATTTTCAGCGCTGTATTTGACTATTCCGTTTTGAAAACCCAGCGTGGAAAGTGTTTCCACCGAAGTAAAAAAGTTGCGCATATTTCCAACCAAAGCCATTCCTGGAGCGCCTAAGAAAAGTGCAATGACTTTTGACGAAATCAATCCGGTAATAATCTTCAATAAAACGCTGACGCTGTTCAAAGAAGTCACTTTGAACAACGAGCTTTTAAATATTTCTTTATTAAAAATCAACCAGCAGTAGTTTTATAGATTCGTGTAAAAATACATTTTACTGTCGAACAAAATAGTATTTTTTTACATAACATTCTTTCAAAAAATTGTTGTTTTTCCTAACGTTAAGCTGTTCGCTTGCAATTATACGCTATCTTTAAAGCACAAAAAATTCAAAAAAAGTAGCGTGAACATAAAATTACGATTTAAAAATCTCGTATTTTTTCTGCTGTTTTCCAGCGTCACTTTTGCGCAGGACGTGAGTTTGTATGAGCAATTTAACGGGCGTTTTGATTTTGTTTTTATCGGAAATACGATGAATAATTCCGAAAATAATCTAAACACGCTTTGTAATATTACCGTCACATCTTCTTCGGCTACCTTAAGTCTTGCGCCAACTGATGAAATCCAAAAGGCATATTTGTATTGGGCTGGCTCGGGAACGGGGGATTTTGAGGTAAATTTAAACGGAAATGTAATAAATTCCCAGCGGGACTTCCCGATTGTGGTCAATAACCTGCCGTATTTTTGCGCTTTTTCTGATATAACAGATTTGGTTCTAGCTTCCGGAAACGGGAATTACACGCTTTCTGAATTAGACGTCACCCCTTTTTTAAATCCGAATGCGTATTGCAATAACCGAACAAATTTTGCCGGCTGGGCAATTGTAATTGTCTATAAAAACAATAATCTCCCACTAAACCAACTCAATATTTATGATGGTTTGCAAGGCGTTTCGCAACAACAGCAGAATTTGACCTTGAACTTAAACAGCTTAAATGTCATTGATAATATTGGCGCAAAAGTCGGTTTTGTGGCATGGGAAGGCGATAAAAATTTGGCTGTAAATGAAACACTTCGGTTTAACGGAAATATCTTGAGCAATGCTTTGAATCCGGCGAATAATGCGTTTAACGGAACCAATAGTTTTACAGGTTCGACGACTTTGTACAATATGGATTTGGATGTTTATGATATCCAAAATTACCTGCAAATTGGCGTTCCAACGGCAGAAATTAAACTCACTTCGGGGCAAGACGTGGTATTGATTTCCACAGTGGTGACCAAATTAAACAGTCAGCTTCCGGATGCGACGATTGTTATCGATAACGTAAATTTAGAATGTAATTCCAGAGAAATTTTAGTCGATTACACAGTCTATAATTTGAATAGTACAAATCCGCTTCCAGCCGGAACTCCAATTGCGATTTATGCCGACGGATATTTGATCGAAACTATTGAAACAAATACAATTTTACCTTTGGAAGGAAGCATCAGCAATTCCATTTTATTGACGATTCCTGACACAATTCTCGATGATTTTACGCTGGAGTTCGTTGTGGATGACATTGGAAATGGAACGGGAACTGTAACTGAAATCAACGAAAATAACAATAGTTTTTCTGTGGAAGTTTCGCTTTTATTTTCTCCCAAATTTAATCCTTTGGAAAACTTACTTTCTTGTAATTTAGGTTTGAAAAAAGGAACTTTTGACTTTTCAGCTTATGAAGAAATTGTGAAGGTAAATCCGGATTTTGTGGTGCAGTTTTTTGGGACAAATTCAGATGCAAGTTCAAACATAAATCCAATTTTAAATTCGCATAATTATACGACAACCACAACTCCGAAGGAAATTTTTGTTCGAATTCAAGACGAAAATTGCTACAGCATTACTTCCTTTTTATTGGAGACAAAAAACTGTCCGCCAAAACCTTACAACGCTGTTACTCCGAATAATGACGGTTTGAATGACTATTTATTTTTTGAAGGATTGCGTGATATTTTCACCAATTTCAAGTTGTATGTTTACAGCCGTTGGGGAAGATTGGTTTGGGAAGGAGACAATAATTCTGAAAATTGGTTTGGGCAATCGTCAAAAGGCGTTGAAGTGCAAATTGGCGATGTTCCAGACGGAACTTATTTCTATATTTTAAATCTAAATGATCCAGATTATCCTAATCCTTTGACGGGATTTGTGTATTTGACCCGATAATTATTTTGGTTCCAACGCCGGAAGATACCACTTAAATTTTACGGCCATCAATCGAATCGTGATCATTACGCTCGAAACAATCAGGTAAAGCACGTTGTTGTCCAAATTCCATCGTTTTAAAATGAAGAACAAAATGCCGCCGATAATACAAATCGTGGCATAAATTTCTTTCCTGAATACTACCGGAATTTCGTTGCACAAAATATCTCTAGTCACGCCTCCAAAACAAGCTGTCATAGTTCCTAAAGCGATGCAAATTACTGGATGCAGGTTAGCAACAAGACCTCGTTCCAAACCAATTAAGGTAAAAACACCCAAACCAATTGTATCGAATAAAAATAGTGAAACGCGTAATCGGTCTAATTTTTTTCTAAAGATAATGGCCAGAAAATAGCCCAATATGATGAGATAAACATAGTTTAAATCACGCATCCAGCCCACAGGAGTTCGTCCAATCAAGATATCGCGCAACGTTCCGCCACCAACTGCTGTTACAAAAGCAATGATAAACACGCCAAACGGATCGAGTTTTTTGTTCATCGCCGTTAAAGCGCCAGAAACCGCGAACGCACACGTTCCGATTATATCTAAAAGGTAAAAGATTTTCAATTTGAAGTTATTAATTTCGGGCTACAAAAGTACTCCGTAATTACATATTTTGAGTATAAAAATTGTAATCTTTTAAGATCGTTCGCAAAAAATCTTCGTCGTTCCCAGATTGGTTTTTGATTCCGGTAACTTCTTCCACTTTCGCTCGCAATTTATAGATGACTTGATAATCCTTATTTCGGCTCGCGGCGTGAAAAGTTTCCTTTATAATTCGGGCGTCATTATCGCTCAATTTTATAACCAAAGGATACGTTGGAACATATCTTTCGCCGATTTCTTCCAAAATAGTATGATTGATATTGATGTTATTTTTCAAAGAAATTACGGAAGTTCCGGCTGCCATGTCCCCTATTCTTTGCGACTTTTTACTGGTTACAACCGATACAAGTCCAACGATTCCAAAGCTAAAGTTGACATCAATTACGCGCATTACCCAACGCATCAAGTAATCGCCAAACGAAGCTTGGTAACCGTCAATTTTTACAACTTTCATTTTAAGCAACCGTTTTCCGATGGTTTGTCCCTCAAAAAGACTTTCAAACAAAAGCGAATAAAACATTACCGGAAAATAAAAGAAAATTTGAACCGAAGCTGATGACCATCTGTCCATGGATTCCATCCATTTATTGATACCCAAGTAATAAAAAAAGATGTAGTACACTACAATTATGTAAGCCACTTTTACCAAATTATCGAGGAAAAACGCAAGTATTCTTTCTCCTACAGAAGCGGCTTCAAAATTTATATTAACATTTTGCGTCGTATTGATGGATAATTGTGTCATATTTTATATTTTAGCAACAGATGAGAGAAGTTGCATTTATAAAGCAAAATAAAGAAAAATGGCTTGACTTTGAACAAGCAATTTTTGGTAAAGCTAAAAAAAATCCTGATGAAATGGCCAGTTTATATGTTCATTTAATCAATGATTTGTCATACGCACAAACCTACTATCCTAGAAGTAAGACAGTTGTCTATCTAAATCACTTAGCTGCGCAGATTTATCAAAAAATTTATAAAACAAAGAGAACGGAGTCAAACCAGTTGGTTCAGTTTTTTGCGATTGATGTGCCATTACTTCTTTTTCAGTATAAAAGATATCTTTTATACTCCTTTGTTCTGTTTTTTATATTTGTAGGAATAGGAGTTTTGTCTGCCAGATATGATGCTGACTTTGTAAGACTTATTTTAGGTGACCAATATGTCAACATGACTTTAGAAAATATTAAAGACGGAAATCCAGTGGCCGTTTACAAAAGTGGTGGTAATTGGGGTTCTGCTTTTGGGATTACTCTGAATAACTTATTTGTAGGCTTAAGATGCTTTCTTTATGGGCTTTTTGCCGGGGTTGGAACGCTTTGGATTTATATCCAAAACTGCATAATGCTGGGTTCTTTTCAATATTTTTTCTACGAACAAGGCGTCTTTTGGGAAAGCGTCAGAGGAATTTGGATTCATGGTTCGATGGAAATTTTTGCCATCGTTATTGAGGCTGCAGCAGGATTGATTCTCGGCGCTTCGATACTATTTCCAAAGACATATTCTAGAAAAGCTTCTTTAAAAATGGGTTTTAAAGCTGGTTTCAAAATTTTTATCGCCACAATGCCTTTCACGGTCGCCGCTGGTTTGCTAGAAGGTTTTGTAACCAGATATGCAATGGAAATGCCAAATTGGCTCAATGTTTTTATAATATTATCTACGCTATTTTTAATTTCGTTTTATTTTTTAGTATTTCCATTTATTGTCCACAAAAAAATGAAAGTAGCGCAATGATAGCATTATTTAAAAAACGCAGATTTAACGATTATCTAAACGATACTTTTGAATTTTTCAAGAAAGATGGCAAGCATTTTTTTGGAGCTTATTTTACCGTAAACGGAATCTTTCTACTTCTTTTGACCGTTTTCATTTACTTTATTTCAAAAGTTTATTTCGAAATTATTTTTTCAGAAATCAGTAATAAAGGAAACTCAAGTTACGACTATGCCCAGACTTTTCTATCCGAAAATTTTGCGCTCATCATTTTCGGAGGCTTCTTTTTTGTCTTGCTAACCTTACTTTTCACACTAATAAACTTTGCATTTCCAGTTATTTATTTATCCGAATACGAAAAAAATAATGGCGTAAATTTTTCCTCCAAAGAAATTTTAAAAGAATTTAAAGCAAAAGCCGGACGTTTATTTTTGTTCTTTATACTTTCGCTATTCATAATCGCGCCAATTTTAATGATCATTTTTGCGATATTGATCTTGCTCTGTTTCATCATCATCGGAATCCCTTTGTTAATGATTGCAATTCCGTTACTTTTCAGTTTGATGAGCTTGACACTTTTTCATTATTTAAACAACGATGAAGGATTTTTCAGCTCAATAGGCAAAGCTTTTGGTTATATTTTCAATCAATTTTGGCCAATAGTTGGTTCCACAATGATTATGTATATGATAATTCAAGTGACTTTGACAATACTTTCGATGATTCCTTATGTGATTGCGATGGTTATAATTTTCACGTCGGCAAATACGTCTGGTTCCTCTGATACCGAAGCTTTATCCAGCCTTTGAATCACAATGACAATACTTTTTGTGTTTACAACCATCTTAAATTATGTTTTCAACAATCTCTTGATGATTAATCAAGGAATGGTATATTACAGCCGAAGAGAGCACGTTGAAAACAAATCTTCTTTTTACGAAATTGATAGCATCGGACACCATTTTGAATAAATTTTTATACATACTCTTCCTTTTTTTAAGCCTAAATTCTTTTGGGCAAGACACGTTGGAATATGTTCCGCCAATAATTGACACGACCGCCGTTGCTCAAAAATTTACGGAAAAAGACCTTTTAATTGACAGTTCCAATGTAAAGGCGAAAACGCTTCCAAAAGATTTTAAAGAAAAATACACCGACTCTGATTTTCAATATGAGAAAAAGGTAAAAGAGAAAAATTCTTGGGACAGATTTTTAGAATGGCTTGGCTTCTGGCTCGGTAAAATCTTCAGTTTTAGTTCTAACGGATCGTCAGTTTCGTTTGTGGAAATTGTATTAAAAGTTTTGGCCGTAGGCGTAATTTTATTTGTAATTTATCTAATCGTAAAAGCAATTATGAACGGTGAAGGTCGCTGGGTTTTCGGGAAATCTTCAGATAAAAAAGTCATAAATTATGATGAAATCGAGAAAAACCTGCATTTAGTCGATTTCGAAAAATTAATCAAGGAAGCCACAAAATCTGGAGAAAATCGGTTGCTGATTCGGTACTATTATTTATGGCTTTTGAAAAAATTAGCCGAGAAAGAAATCATTGATTGGGATGTTGAAAAAACCAATTCAGATTATCTCTATGAAATCAAAAGCGAAAAATTAAGAGGAGAATTTTCTTATCTTTCTTATTTATACAATTACATTTGGTATGGCGAATTTATTTTGGAAGAAGAAACGCTTGCAAGATCAGTGAAATCATTTGAAAAAACCATAAAAAGCTTATAATGAACAGAACTATAAAAATATATATCGTTTTTTTGGTACTGCTTTTGGTAGGCATAATTTACGTCGATGCTACGCGCCCCAAACCCATTAACTGGACGCCAACCTTTGACATCAATGACAAAATTCCGTTTGGACTTTATGTTTTCAATCAAGAAAGCAAGGGAATTTTTAAGAACCAAAAAGTAAATCGAATTCGCGAAACGGCTTATGAATATTTTGAGCCAAAATACAATTATGATTCTTTAATCAATACATATGATGTTAAAGGAACCGTACTTTCGGTCTCAAAAGAGTATTTGATTGACGACGAATCAACGCAGGAAATCTTATATTTTGCTGACCACGGAAACAAAGTTTTCATAAGTTCTTCGAGCTTTCCGCAGAAATTAATGGACAGCTTGAAGTTTGAATATTCGTCTAAATTCTTAAATTCTGATACGATTTCCACATGGCTTGCAAATCCGAAATTAAATCCGAAAAAATACAATATTGCCATTGGCGCCAGCAATTCTTATTTCAATAAAATTGACACGCTGACCACGACAGTTCTTGGTTATCAAGGTTATAAAAAAGACAAACAGGTCAATTTCATAAAAATTCCATACGGAAGCGGGGAAATTTATCTTCACACGCAACCCAATGTTTTCACGAATTATCATCTTTTAAAAAATAAAAATGCCGATTATGCGACAAGTTTATTGGGTTACACCGACGGAGATATATTTTGGCTTTTAAAAAATCAATCGGGTGAAGTGATTTCAAATTCGCAAATGCGTTACATTTTAAGCCAGCCTGCGTTGAAAGCCGCGTGGTATATTTTACTTTTTGGACTGGTAATTTTTGCGATTTTTAATGCGAAACGAAAGCAACGAATTGTTCCTATTATAAAACCGCTTGAAAATACAACTGTCGATTTCACCAAAACCATCGGGAATTTATATTTTCAAGAAGGAAATCACGATAATATTATTGAAAAGAAAATCATTTATTTCTTAGAAAAAGTCAGAAATGAGTATCTTTTGGACACCAATGTTTTGGACGAAAATTTCGAGAAAAAATTACAGCAAAAAACGGGCAAGAAAATCGAAGATATTCATCGTGCAATTTATTTGATCAACCAATATAAAAAGAGTTATCATCAAAGCATTGAAGCTGATCTGATCGCTTTAAATACGGCAATCGAGAAGATTTTTGCCAAAGAAAACGACACTAAAGAATCTTAATCCAATTAATAAAATGGAAGAAAATATAGAAAATAGCCCAAACGAAATTACCTCTGAAAACGTAAATTTTACAGCACGAATTGACTTGAGTCCGTTGCAAGAAAGCATCGAAAAAATCAGGGCAGAAATCGGAAGCGTAATCGTTGGCCAACACAAAATGATTGATCAACTTTTAGTTGCAATTCTTTCAAACGGCCACGTTTTATTGGAAGGAGTTCCTGGAGTTGCCAAAACAATCACCGCAAAATTATTGGCAAAAACGTTGAATATCAATTTCAGCAGAATCCAATTTACGCCAGATTTAATGCCTTCAGATATTTTAGGAACTTCAGTTTATGACTTGAAAAAGTCGGAATTTGAGTTTAAAAAAGGTCCAATTTTCTCGAATTTGGTTTTGATTGACGAGATAAATCGCGCGCCAGCAAAAACGCAAGCCGCTTTATTCGAAGTTATGGAAGAACGCCAAATCACGATGGACGGAACGCGTTATGTTTTAGATGCGCCATTTTTGGTCATCGCCACGCAAAACCCAATTGAGCAAGAAGGTACGTATCGTTTGCCAGAAGCGCAATTGGACCGTTTCTTGTTCAAAATTAATATCGATTATCCAAAGTTGGCCGAAGAAATTTTGATTATCCAAAAAGAGCATTCGTTGCAAAACCACGGAAAATTAGACAATATTAAAACGGTTTTAACTTCCGAAGAAATCCAGAAATACCAGGCGTTGGTGAAGCAAATTATTGTGGAACCGCAACTTTTAGAATACATCGCAAAATTGGTCGTGAACACAAGAGAAAATGCATTTTTATATCTTGGAGCTTCGCCTCGTGCGTCGATTGCCATTTTAAATGCCGCAAAAGGTTACGCCGCAATTCGCGGAAGAGATTTTGTCACTCCAGAAGATATTAAAGAAGCCGCAATTCCTGTTTTACAACATAGAGTTATCGTAACTCCAGAGCGCGAAATGGAAGGAATTACAAGCGTTGAAATCATTAAACAGGTTATTGAAGCAATCGAAATCCCAAGATAATTTGAAATTTTTTAGAAGCTTATATATCAACAATTTCTTTTTTTTCATGCTTATTGGCGTGGGAATTCTCTATTGTATTGCCTTTATTTTTCCGGCTTTACTCGGGGCCGCAGGTTATTTGCTGTTGATTCTGATTGCTTTTGTGCTGATGGATATTTTGATTTTATTTTTAGCCAAAAACGGAATCGAAGGAACACGAATTGCTCCCGAAAAATTGTCGAATGGAGATGAAAATGCCATCGGAATCAATATCAAAAATTACTACACCTTTCCTATTGGCGTGAAAATTACTGACGAAATTCCAGAACAATTTCAAGTAAGAAATTTTGAAATCAAGAGACAAATCAAAGCTTCTTCTCAAGACGACATTCAATATTATCTTCGTCCCACAGAACGTGGCGAATATACTTTTGGGAATCTGAATATTTACGTGATTTCTCCTTTAAAGTTGATTTCCAGACGATTTACGTTCAATAAAGACCAAATGGTTCCCACCTATCCTTCTTATATTCAACTACGAAAATATGATTTGATGGCTTTTTCGAACAATTTATTTCAATATGGCGTAAAGAAAATCAGAAGAATCGGCCACACAATGGAATTTGAACAAATCAAGGAATATGTGCAAGGCGACGACATTCGAACCTTAAATTGGAAAGCTACGGCAAAGAAAAATTCGCTGATGGTAAATCAGTTTCAAGACGAAAAATCGCAGTCGATTTATATGGCGATTGACAAAGGTCGTGTCATGAAAATGCCTTTCAACGGTTTGAGTTTGTTGGATTATGCGATAAATGCAACGTTAGTTTTGTCAAATGTAATCTTGAAAAAACAAGACAAAGCGGGAATGTTTGCGTTCTCTAAAAAAGTGGAAAATCGTGTGGTTGCAGAAAAGCGTTCGTCACAAATGCAACAGATTTTAGAAAGTCTGTACAACATCAAAACCGACTTTTTTGAGAGCGATTACAGCAGATTGTATGCCGATGTAAAGAAAAATATCAACCAACGAAGCTTAATAATTTTATATACAAATTTCGAAACGTTAGACAGCTTACACAGACAACTGCCTTATTTGAAAGGAATTGCGAAAAGTCATTTATTGGTTGTGGTTTTCTTCCAAAACACAGAATTAAACGAAATCATCAATTCAAAAGCAGTCACGATTCAAGAAGTTTATGACAAAGTAATCGCCGAAAAATTTGCCTTCGAAAAAAGATTAATTGTCAACGAATTAAAGAAATACGGAATTTATTCTGTTTTGACTCAGCCTGAAAATCTGACTTTAGATACGATTAATAAATATTTGGAGATTAAAGCGCGAGGGATTCTTTGATTTATGATTTCAGATTTATGATTTTAGATTACTTGATTAGCTATTGTTTTTTTGGCTTCGGAATTTACACGATTGTTTTTTTAGTCCTTAAAAGATATTCTTCCTTTAAAGAAAAAACCGTTTTTCTAAAGTTTGACAACGCAGCCTTAACAACTGTAATTATTGCAGGAATTATTTACCTATTACTTTGGATTTACCACATAATTTATTTTTACCAAAATGCAAACCCAGAAGACATCCATAACTTTCAAAACAGAATTTCAGGAAAATATTGGTATGGATATTGGTTTCAGCCACTTTCTTATGTAATCGCTTCGCAACTTCTTTGGTTTAAGCATTTTCAAATATCTACATTCTTCAGATTAATTTTGGGACTTCTCTTGCTATTTAATGTTGAAAAGTTTGTCATATTTATAACTTCCTTGCAAAGAGATTATTTACCAAGCTCTTGGAGTATGTATTCTGATGACATTTTCGGGATTTTATTTTTAGATGGATTTTTAAAAACCTTGATATTTGTATTTTTTGCAGTTATCGTTTACTTTTTAAAAAATAAAATTTCTGTAAATTTGAAAAGAAAAAAGCTCCTAATCTAATGGAATTAAACCTACAACAACTTATAATTCCCAATCATTGTAAAGTTCTTCAAAATTCTTTTTCAACCTACGATCCTGAAATTGAATATACTGAAGAAAAGAATTTATTTTATTTGTCAGAAGATTTATTGCAAATTGAAGTTGGAAATCTAATTATAGATTTGGGTTGGTATGGAGAAATTTGGAATAATAATGGACAATTCAAGATTTTTGTCATTAAAAATCAAAACTGGGAAAATCCAATTCAAACAGAATCTTCAAAATCTCAAAGAACTATAAAAGAAACTTTAGAAAATATTTTGGCAAGTTTTAAGAATCATAATCTTTAACGCAAAATTATTTTACCAAGAAAATCCCACCTTTCACAGAAACTAAAAACTTAGTACCTTAGCCACTTAGAAACTCAGATACTAAAATTTTGAAACAAATCACTTCTGTCCAAAATCCTTTTATAAAATCGCTGGTTTTACTTCAGGAAAAATCGAAAGCCAGAAAACAAACCGGAACTTTTTTAATCGAAGGCCAACGTGAAATCGAGCTGGCGCAAAAAGGCGGTTATGAAATCGAAAGCATTTTATTTTTGCCAGAAATTAGTCCAGAAATCGAAGCCAAAAAACTTTCACGTTCGGCAGAATTGATCGAAATCAGCAAAGAAGTCTATCAAAAATTAGCGTATCGCGATACAACCGAAGGAATTCTTGCCATTGCAAAATCTAAAAACCTTTCTTTATCAGAATTGAATTTGGGTGAAAACCCATTAATTCTCGTGGCAGAAGCTCCAGAAAAACCAGGAAATATCGGTGCGATTTTGAGAACCGCTGACGCTGCAAACTTAGACGCCGTGATTATTGCCAATCCAAAAAGTGATTTGTATAACCCAAATATCGTCCGTTCCAGCGTTGGCTGCTTGTTTACAAATAACATCGCGACCGGAACTACGGAGGAAATTATTGCGTTTTTGAAAGCTAGAAACATCAGCATTTATTGTGCGACTTTGCAGAATTCTACGGGTTATCACACGCAAAATTACACTACGCCAACTGCTTTGGTCGTTGGAACAGAAGCCTCCGGATTGACTCAAGAATGGCGCGATAATGCCACTCAAAATATCATTATTCCGATGCAAGGTGCGATTGATTCTATGAATGTTTCGGTTGCCGCAGCGATTTTGATTTTTGAAGCAAAACGCCAACGAGGATTTTAATTTTTTACCGCAGATTCGCAGATTTTCTTTTAATCTGTGGTTATACTTTTTTATTATGAGAAACAAACTTTTACTGTTGGCATTATTATTTACACTAAATAATTTTGCCCAAATCACCTCTTCACAAATCGACGAAGTTGTCGAAAGAACATTGAAAACTTTCGACGTTCCGGGAATTGCCGTTGCCGTTGTAAAAGACGGAAAAGTGATTCATTCCAAAGGTTATGGCGTGAAATCAATTATTACGAATGAAAAAGTAAACGAAAATACTTTGTTCGGAATTGCTTCAAACAGCAAGGCTTTTACAAGCGCTTCTTTGGCGATTTTGGTTGATGAAGGCAAAATAAAATGGGACGATAAAGTCATCAAATATCTGCCAAATTTTAAAATGTATAACGATTATGTGACCAACGAATTCACAATCAGAGATTTATTGACACATCGAAGCGGACTTGGTCTTGGCGCCGGAGATTTAATGCTTTGGCCCGACGGCTCTGACTTTCAGCCAAAAGATATTATTGAAAACATTCAATATTTAAAACCAGTTTCTGGGTTTAGAACGAAATATGATTATGACAATTTATTGTACATTATTGCGGGCGAAGTTGTGCACGAAGTAAGCGGTCAAACTTGGAACGAATTTGTAGAAACCCGATTTTTCACGCCTTTAAATATGAAGAATTCAGCGACTGCGTGGGTTCGGTTAAAGGATACTTCCAATGTAATTGTGCCGCACGTTCCAATCGATGGAAAATTACAGGCAATTTCCCGGTACAAAAACACCACTTTTGACGCCGCCGCCGGAATTTATTCTAGCGTAAACGACATGAGTAATTGGGCAATTATGCAGTTGAACAAAGGAAAATTTGATGGAAAACAATTGATTTCTGAAAAGCAACACGCTGAAATGTGGACGCCTCAAACTTTGATGCCAAATAAAACTGTCGCTCCTTATAATTCGTTGTTTAAATCCTATGGTTTAGGTTGGCAGATTACCGATGTCAAAGGAAAATTGCAAGTTTCGCACACTGGCGGTTTGGAAGGAATTGTGACGCAAGTGACGCTGATTCCAGAATTAAATTTAGGCATTATTGTCTTTACGAATCAACAATCTGGTGCGGCTTTTAGTGCGATTACCAACACAATTAAAGACAGTTATTTGGAAATCGCTCCGATTGATTGGGTTGCTGATTTTAGCCAAAAAGCAAAAGCTTCCGAAGAAAAGGCCGATAAAGTAACTGAAGAAGTTTGGGCAAACGTAACCAAAAATAAAAAGCAAAAAATTGATTTCAAGAAATATGTTGGAACTTATAAAGACAATTGGCTTGGCGAAGTCGTGATTTCTGAAAAGAAAGGAAAATTGTATTTTGCTTCAAAACGTTCGCCCCAATTATCGGGAGAAATATTTTTTCACAAAGACAATAGTTTCGTGGTAAAATGGAACAATCGTTATTTCCATGCTGATGCGCATATTTTGTTTGAAAATAACAACTCAGAATTTAAAATGAAACCAATTTCTCCGGCAACCGATTTTAGTTATGATTTTCAAGATTTGCATTTTTCGAAAGTGAAATAACAGTTGAAAATAGTATAATCTGTAACAAAAAACCGCCCAATTTGGAGCGGTTTTTGCTTTTTAAGAATTTAACATAAATATTGCACAATCCAAAACTTTATTTTACTTTAGGCAGTAACAAACAAACACGCAAACGCCATGGTCGAGATTGATATTGAACAAGAAAACAAAGCAATCGCAAGGGAATACAAAGAACTTTTGCGCATTAGTTATCAAACGCTTTCGGAAGACGACAAAAAGTTGATCCGAAAGGCTTTTGACGTGGCCGTCGATGCTCACAAAGACCAGCGCAGAAAATCGGGCGAAGCTTATATTTTTCATCCCATTGCTGTGGCGAAAATTGTGGCTTCAGAAATTGGTTTGGGCGCGACATCCATTGCGGCGGCATTGATGCACGATGTTGTGGAAGATACTGATATTACGGTAGAAGACATTGAAAAAATGTTTAATCCAAAGATTGCGAAGATTGTGGAAGGCTTGACCAAAATCGCACAAGTTAAGACCGATAATGAAATTTCGATGCAGGCGGAAAATTTCCGTAAAATGTTATTGACTTTGAACGACGATGTTCGTGTAATCTTGATCAAAATCGCCGACCGTTTGCACAATATGCAGACGATGGAATCGATGGTGGATTACAAACAGGCCAAAATTGCTTCGGAAACACTTTATATTTATGCGCCACTCGCCCACCGTTTGGGACTTTACAACATAAAAAACCAGCTTGAAGATTTAGGTTTAAAATATACAGAACCGCATGTTTACAACGATATTGTCAGCAAAATTAAGGAAACAAAAGAACAGCAAGACGAATATATCAAGTCGATTTCTGATGTTTTAAAAGGCTCTTTAGATGCTGAAGGCGTTGAATATACGATCAAAGGAAGACCAAAATCTATATTTTCTATCCGTAAAAAAATGCTGGCGCAAGGTGTGACTTTTGATGAAGTGTATGACAAATTTGCCCTGAGAATTATTTATAAAGCAGAACCGAGCGAAGAAAAATTCTTTGCTTGGAAAATATATTCGATCGTGACAGATCATTATCGTCCGAGCCCGAGTCGTTTGCGTGACTGGATTTCTTCGCCCAAATCAACTGGTTATGAAGCACTTCACATCACGGTTATGGGACCAAAAGGGCGATGGGTAGAAATCCAAGTGCGAAGTGAAAGAATGGACGAAATTGCCGAAAAAGGGTACGCCGCACATTATAAATACAAGCAAGGCGGCAACGAAGAACACGGTTTGGACACTTGGCTGAATCTTTTGAAAGAAGCGTTGGAAAATGCTTCGACGAATGCAGTGGATTTTGTGGAAGATTTCAAACTGAATTTATATTCGAAGGAAATTTATGTTTTTACGCCAAAAGGAGAAATCAAATCACTTCCGAAAGGCGCAACTTCGCTGGATTTTGCGTTCAGCATTCACTCAGAAATTGGAATCAAGACTAGAGGAACAAGAGTTAACGGAAAACTGGTCCCTTTAAATCACATTCTAAACAGCGGCGATCAGATCGAAATTATCACGTCGCCGAATCAAAAACCGACAACACATTGGCTAGATTATGTGACGACTTCAAGAGCCAAAACGAAGATTAAGAACGTATTAAACGAAAATACCAAGAAAACTGCCGAAGACGGAAAAGAACTGTTAACTAGAAAGTTGCGTCATTTAAAAATTACTTTAAATGAAACTTCTGTCAATGAATTGGTTAACTTTTTCAAACTGAAAACGAGTTTGGATTTGTTTTACCGCGTGGGCATTGGTGCCATCGATAATCAGCAGTTAAAAGATTATGCGGCGCAGAAAAGCAACACGTTCATGAACTTTTTCAAGAATAAAATTAAACGTACGCACACTTCTTCGCCGGAAATTATCAATAAGCCAGAAATCAGCAACAATTATGACATGTTGGTTTTTGGGAAAGAACAAGACAAGTTAGATTATAAATTGGCGACGTGTTGTAACCCGATTCCTGGTGATGATGTTTTTGGTTTTGTGACGATTAACGAAGGAATTAAAGTGCATAAAAGAGATTGTCCAAATGCGATCAGTTTGCAATCCAATTACGCATACCGAATTATTCAGGCAAAATGGATTGACTCGACGCAACAAGAATTTAAGGCAATTTTGAACATCACCGGAATGGACACTCTTGGTTTGACAAATGAGTTGACCAAAGTGATTTCAAACAATATGAATGTGAATATCCAAAGCATCTCATTGAGTGGCGATGCCGGAATTTTTAACGGTCAAGTTGTGGTTGTGGTTCAGAATAACACGATTTTGAAGAAATTGATTGAGAATATTAAGAAGATTGATGGGATTGATAAAGTGACGAGGATTAATAAGAATTAAGATAATATAAATACAAGAAAATGATTAAAAACATTATTTTAGTAATTGTAATTTTTACACTTGGCTACTCCATATATATATTTTCCAAACCTGGAATAAAAGTAACAGGTTCAGAAAATGTTATAAATCCATTCTTAGATGAAAGCTCATTTAGTAACACCTATGGGGGTATTAATCCTTATTCAACTGCAAATCATATCACAGAAAAAAGATTACAATCAATAAAACTTGAAAAAATCACCGAAATTCTTTATTTTATTATCCCTACAATTATAGTTTTATCTCTTTTTATTAAAAAGAAAAGGACTGAGGAATCTGAGACAGTTGAAGATAATTCTCAAACCCTTACTAATGAAGAAGAAATGCGATTAAGTCTAATTGAAATGGCTATTAAACTTGAATGTTTACCTGAACACGTTAAACCAATTTATCTGGAAGAAATTAAGAATAATAATTTTGGATATTTAGACTTGATAGCTTCTGAAAATGCTTGGTTACTTAAGAAGTCAGAAGATGCAAATCTCCTAAGCATAAAACCCGAAAATACTCCAGCTGCTCTAATGTACAATTGGACTAAAGAATATAGACTTGAAAATTTTAAAAACTCAAAAACATAGTTATGGTTAATAAAAATGAATTCTACTATAAAATGATTAAAGGTTTTCAAGAGAAGTCAGAAAACAACTTTATTAAAAATTACGATACGGATGAAGTATATTATACTTTGTCCAGAGAACTAATTGGAGTAACTCAGAACAATATCGACTCTTCATCGCATATCGAATTAAGAGAATTACATCATTCAGCAATTATTCGTTATTTTCAGATTTTAGAAAGAATAGCCTAACCAAGAACTACATCCACAAGTTCGCTCACTAGCCCCGATTGTAGCGGAAAGCCCACAGGCGAGAAAGTTATTTTTTCTTGCCGAAAAACAGCGACCAGCGGAAGCTCGTTTTGTGGCTTAGAAAAAAAGCTTTATCGACGAGGACTTGCAGCGGAAAGCGGGAATAGCTTCTGAAAAAAAATAACATTGTTTGTTTAAAATTCAATAAACGAGAAACTTGGTACTTGAATAAAATAAATTATCTTTGCAGGATATGACACTAATTTCCGTAGATAACAATAAGAATCAAGAGATTGTAAAAAATGTTTTTACAAAATATCTTGAAAACAAAGGACATCGCAAAACTCCTGAACGCTATGCTATACTTCAGGAAATTTATGATAATGAGGAGCATTTTGACATAGAATCTCTTTATATCAAGATGAAAAATAAGAATTATCGCGTTAGTAGAGCCACGCTTTACAACACGATCGAATTGTTATTGGATTGCGCTTTGGTGCGAAAACACCAGTTTGGGCAAAACCAGGCACATTATGAAAAATCGTATTTTGATAAGCAACACGACCACATTATCATGACTGATTCTGGTGAAGTTATCGAATTTTGCGATCCACGAATTCAAAGTATCAAAAAGACGATTGAAGAGATTTTTGATATCGAAATTCACAACCATTCGCTTTACCTTTATGGAAACAAAAAGACTACACCTAAAGAATAAATAAACAACAAACAACTAAAATAATGACCGTAGATTTACTACTCGGATTGCAGTGGGGCGACGAAGGCAAAGGAAAAATTGTTGACGTTCTCACTTCAAAGTACGATATTATTGCTCGTTTTCAAGGCGGACCAAATGCTGGACACACGCTAGAATTTGACGGAATAAAACACGTTTTGAGAACGATTCCTTCTGGGATTTTTCACAAGAAATCAATTAATATTATTGGAAACGGTGTCGTGATTGACCCAGTGGTTTTCCAAAAAGAATTAGAAGGTTTAGCAAAATTTGATATCGACATCCAGTCAAGATTGATCATTTCTAGAAAAGCGCACCTTATTTTGCCAACACACAGACTTTTAGATGCGGCTTCTGAAGCTTCAAAAGGTAAGGCAAAAATTGGTTCTACTTTGAAAGGAATTGGACCAACTTATATGGACAAAACGGGAAGAAACGGTCTTCGTGTGGGTGATATTGAATTGGAAGATTTCAAAGATAGGTACAGAGCTTTGGCAGATAAGCACGAAGCGATGATTGCGTTTTATAACGTTGATTTGGAATATGATTTGCAAGAATTGGAACAAGAATTTTTTGAATCTATCGAGGTTTTAAAAACGTTGCAATTCATTGACAGCGAAGAATATTTGAACAAAGCGATGAAAGAAGGAAAATCGATTTTAGCTGAAGGAGCGCAAGGTTCTTTGCTAGATATTGATTTTGGAACCTATCCTTTTGTGACTTCTTCAAATACAACTGCTGCGGGAGCTTGTACTGGTTTAGGAATTGCTCCTAACAAAGTGAAAGAAGTTTTCGGAATTTTCAAAGCGTATACGACAAGAGTTGGTAGCGGACCATTCCCTACGGAGCTTTTTGACAAAGACGGCGAAACAATGGCAAAAGTGGGTAACGAATTTGGTTCTGTAACTGGTCGTGCAAGACGTTGCGGTTGGTTGGATTTGGTTGCTTTGAAATATGCGATTCAAGTGAACGGCGTTACGGCTTTGTATATGATGAAAGGCGATGTTCTTTCTGGTTTCGAAACTTTGAAAATTTGTACCGAATACAATTACAAAGGAGAAAAAATTGACCATTTGCCATATAATATCGAGCCGGAAAATGTTTCTCCTATTTATGTAGAGAAACAAGGCTGGAAAGCAGATTTGACCGGAATGACTTCGTATGACGAACTTCCTTCAGAATTGAAAGAATATGTTGAATTTATCGAAAAGTTTGTTGAAGTTCCAATCAAGGTAATTTCAGTTGGTCCAGATAGGACTCAAACTATTCACAAATAATAGAAAACGCCTTGACAAAATCAAGGCGTTTTTTTTAAACACAGATTTCACACAAATAATTCTTAATTAAAAATCAGATTTGGAGATTTTAATTAAATTTGACCCAAAATATTTTCCATTGAAGAAGCACTTTTTATTTCTTGCCGGCCTTTTTATCTTATTGAGTTTCAACACGCTTTTAGCGCAAGCACCACCAAAAAAGATTGTGGTCGAGAATTCTGATTTTGTTGATATTCAGCAAACAGAGGTTCCTGGCGCGGTTGTATATCGTGGCAATGTTCGTTTGATTCACGATGGTGTTCGAATGAGTTGCAATGCCGCCTATCTTTTCAACAAAGAAAACTATGTAAAAGCTTTTGGTGACGTAAAAATGAATCAAGGCGATACTGTTTTCATGGATAGCAAATATGCTGAATACCAAGGGAATACAAAATTTGCTTTCGCAACAGGAAACGTAATTATGCGTGATCCAAAGATGACTTTGACAACTGACACGATCAACTTTGACAGAAAAATTCAGCAAGCATATTACACGACTTACGGAACAATCAAGGATCAAGAAAATACGTTAAGAAGTAAATCTGGAAGATATTATTTGGATCAAAAGAAATTCCAGTTTTTAACTGCGGTAACAATTACGAATCCAAAATATGTGATCAAATCAAACCATTTGGATTACTATTCGAATTCAGGTCACTCTTATCTATCTGGTCCTTCGACAATTACAAGTAAAGAAAATTTTATTTATACGGAGAAAGGATTTTATGATACCAAGAAGAATTTCGCACATTTCGTAAAAAATTCTTATATAAAATACAACAACCGACTGATTGAAGGCGACAGCTTATATTATGACAGAAATCGAGAATTTGCTTCTGCCACAAATAATGTGCGAGTTACCGATTCGATCAACAAAGGAATCGCGCGCGGTCATTATGGCGAAGTTTACAGAAATCAAGATTCGTTGGTGATGACAAAACGCGCTTACGCCGCCACGCTCGTTGAAAATGACACGTTATACATTCACGGAAAAAAATTAATGATCACCGGAAAGCCTGAAAGCAGAGTTATTCGTGCATTTAACAATGTCCGTTTTTATAAAATCGATATGAGCGGAAAATGTGATTCGTTGCATTCAAGCGAAAAAAATGGCTTGACGGAATTGATCGGAAAACCAGTGGTTTGGAATGGCGAAAATCAATTGACTGGAAAATTAATCCACTTGATTTCAAATACACAAACAGAAAAATTAGATTCGTTAAAAGTTCTCACCGATGCTTTTATCGTGTCAAAAGACTCGCTCGGAAAAGGCTATAATCAAGTCAAGGGCGTCAATTTATACGGAAAGTTTCGGGATAATAAATTATACGAAGTCGATCTGGTCAAAAACACCGAAAAAATTTATTATGCGTATGACAAAGGCGAATTGGCAGCAATTGACAAAGGAATCAGCAGTAAAATTCATTTAGAGTTAGAAGACAACAAAATTACGACAGTAACTTCGATGATTAATCCGCAAAGCGAAAGTTATCCTGAAAAAGATTTGCCCGAAAACGCCCGAAAACTCAAGGGATTTCTATGGCGAGGCGACGAAATAATTAAAAGTAAAGACGATATATTTCCTCCCGAAGAACAGGCAATTCACGATAAAATTGTAAAACAAAGCAAAGCTGAAAAATCAAAACCCGATGTTCCGATGGAAGTTCGAAAGGAAACTTTGGATTATGATAAGAACAATCCTGAACCTAAAAAAGTTCCTTAATTAGGTTGCAGATTTTAGATTCCAGTCTTACAAATAAACAAAAAAACGATTACACGATTACACATTCAATGATTAAAGATTTTCATAAATACCAAGCGCAAACGTCCCCTTACCCACTTGGGATGGAAGTTTCTCACGCAATTGGTTCATACATTTACGATACAAATAACAAAAAATACCTTGATTTTGTAGCCGGAGTTTCCGCCTGCACTTTAGGACACCAGAATAAAAGAGTCAACGATGCGATAAAAAATCAGCTGGATAAATATTCTCATGTAATGGTTTATGGAGAATATGCGCAAAGTCCCGCGGTTGAATTTTGCAAATTATTAGCCTCGCTCCTACCTAAACCTTTGGATAAAACCTATTTGGTAAACTCAGGAACGGAAGCAACAGAAGGTGCTTTAAAATTAGCCCGAAGAGTTACCGGAAGAAGCCAATTGATTTCATGCAATAACGCGTATCACGGAAACACGATGGGTTCGATGAGCGTGATGGGCTTTGAAGAAAGAAAACAAATTTTTCGTCCGTTGATACCAGATGTAGATTTTATTACGTTTAATAACGAGGAAGATTTACAAAAAATAACGACCAAAACTGCCGGAATTATTTTAGAAAGTATTCAAGGTGGCGCAGGATTTATCCAACCAGAAAATGGTTTCTTGAAAAAAGTCAGAGAAAGATGTACAGAAGTTGGTGCATTATTAATCATCGACGAAATTCAGCCAGGTTTTGGAAGAACGGGAAAATTATTCGGTTTTGAAAACTATGATGTCGTTCCTGACGTAATTATATTAGGAAAAGGAATGGGTGGCGGAATGCCGGTTGGCGCGTTCACAGCTTCGTCAGAAATGATGGATTTGTTGAGCGACAATCCAAAGTTAGGCCACATTACTACTTTCGGCGGACATCCTGTCATAGCTGCCGCGTGTTTGGCAACTTTACAGGAAATCACTGAAACTGACTTGATACCGCAGACATTAGAGAAAGAAAAACTGTTTCGTTCGCTTTTGGTACATCCTTTGATACAAGAAGTACGAGGACGAGGATTGATGCTTGCCGCAATGACTGACGATGCCGAAATTACCAACCAAGTAATTTTAAAATGCCAAGATAAAGGACTGATTTTATTTTGGTTATTATTCGAAGGAAAAGCGATAAGAATAACGCCCCCGCTGAACATTTCTGAGGAAGAAATCAGAGAAGGTTGCGCAATTATTTTGGAAGTGATGGATGAAGTGAAAGCTTCCCTAAATAAATAGGATTTTCCGAAGAAATGCACTAACTTAATAGAAACGTAACTGTTAATTAAATTGTTCACAACAATTTCAGCCTTGCCTCTCACAACAAATTACGTTCCCTAATTTTATTAAGGATAATTTTAAAACTACAGCCTATGCATTTGAGTCACGATGAAGAAGATTACAATTTATCCTTGTCCAAGTTCGAATCTATGTTGAAAACCAATAAAGTTCTCTTCTTTGATTCAGAAGAATTTGAAGAAATTATTCTTCACTATTTGGATATGGGTAAAGCGTCACTGGCAAAGAAAGCCTTAAAATTAGCGCTTGAACAACACCCCAAATCTACGGGCTTAAAACTAGTACAAGTAGAAATGCTGGTGTATGACGACAAGCTTGAAATCGCTGAAAAGCTATTGAATGAGCTCTACGCAATTGAGCCACAGAATGAAGAAATTTTTATCCAAAAAGCTAATATTTATTCTAAAAGAGACGACCACGAAAAGGCCGTTGAACTATTAAAAGAAGCATTAAAACTTACTGATGATTACGCCGATGTTTATAATTTAATTGGTATGGAATACCTTTTTATGGACAGTTTAGAGTTGGCGAAAGATAATTTCATCAAGTGTTTAGAAGAAGATATCGAAGACCAAGCCGCATTATATAACGTAGTATATTGCTTTGAATTTTTAGACCAAAACAAGGAAGCTGTAGAATTTTTAGAGAAATACATTGACAAAAATCCATATAGTGAAATAGCTTGGCACCAAAGCGGAAGGTTATATTATGGCCTTGAGGATTATGAAAATGCCTTGAGATGTTTCGATTATGCTTCGATGATTGACGACGAATTTATGGGCGCTTTTATGGAGAAAGCCAAGTCGTTAGAGCGTTTGAAACGTTATGAGGAAGCTATTGAAAGCTATAACAGGACGATTGAATTAGACGACCCGACTTCTTATGCCTTGCTTAGAATTGGAAAATGTTATGAGAAATTAGGAAACAAGCCACAAGCTTTGAAATTTTTCCATAAAACAGTTCACGAAGACCCGTTATTGGACAAAGGTTGGATTGCGATTACTGATTTCTATGTAAGACAAAAAAACTATCAAAAAGCATTGTTCTACGTAAATAAGGCCATCGGAATTGATAACGAAAACAGGTTATATTGGAAGCGATATGCAACCATCAACCGCGCTTTAGATTTCTTGGAAGAAGCCGAAATCGGTTACAGAAAAGCAGTTGAATATGGCGATTATGAATTGGATACTTGGTTATTTTGGGTTGACATTTTGCAATATTTAGGCGAATTTGACGGAGCAATCCACACGCTTTTGCAAGCAACAGAATATTTCCCAGAAGAATTTCAATTGGAATATCGTTTGGCGGGATTGTATTTTATGCAAGACGATGTCACAAAAGGAACGTTTCACTTAAGCAACGGACTGCGATTGAGTTTTGAAAATCATATTTTGATTGAAAGCTTATTTTCAACCGTTTGGGAAATGCCCGAAGTTCAGGAAACTATTTCAAAACACGAGAAATAATTTTTAAATAAATTTAAAAAGCCTGATAGTTTTAAACCTGTCAGGCTTTTTTATTGAAATAATTTTACAATGCCAAAAACAAAAAATCGCTTCGGACTTCTCGGGAAAAACATCGGATATTCTTTTTCGGTAGGCTATTTTGCTGAAAAGTTTAAATCCTTGAATTTAGAAGATTATGAATATGTAAACTTTGATATTCAGTCGATTGAAGAATTTCCGGAAATAATCAAAAATAATCCAAATCTGAAAGGAATGAACGTGACGATTCCTTACAAGGAAGCTGTGATTCCCTATTTGGAAAAAATTTCCAAAAAAGCACAGCGAATTGGAGCCGTGAATACTATCAAATTTACCAAAAAAGGAAAACTGAAAGGCTACAACTCCGATTTCTACGGATTTAAAAAATCGCTGAAACCTTTGTTAGAACCACACCACAAAAAAGCGCTGATTCTAGGAACTGGCGGTGCTTCAAAAGGTGTTGCTTTTGCATTGGAAGAACTCGGAATCACGTACACATTTGTTTCCAGAGAAGCCACTGATGAGAGTATTGGATATAAATTGGTTAACGCAACGACCTTTGACAATCACCAAATTGTCATCAATTGCACGCCACTCGGCACTTCGCCAAATGTGGATGCTTTTCCGCCTATACCTTATGAATATTTTACGCCGAAACATATTGCGCACGATTTAATTTATAATCCAGAAGAAACTATTTTTTTAAGGAAAGCTAAAAAACAGGGCGCTCAGACTAAAAATGGTTTGGAGATGTTGAGATATCAAGCGGAGAAAAGCTGGAGGATTTGGAATAGATAAGGTGTCAAGTGAATTTTTAACGCAGAGATACGCAAAGCGTTTTCGCAAAGATTCGCGAAGAATATTAAAAAAAGAGTTGAATTTTACTGTCCTATTTTTAAAAATGCAAATTTAAAAACTTTGCACTTTAAAAATTAAATTTAAAATCATGACAGTAAAAGAAATCAAAAGAAAAATTGAGTCAATATCTTATCCGGAAAATAGATATGTAAAAGACGGTGCGCTTATTATATGTAATAACATACTAAATTTTAGTTTTCTAAACAATCTCGAAAAAAGGGAAGTCGAAAAAATAAGATTGTCAATTACAAATACCAAAGAGCCTTGGTTATGGAATGATGAACCAAATCGCGATAGTTATATGCACATAGTGAGAGAAATATACAAATTACATGAAATATTAGACGAGATAAATCTTAGAATTATTGATAACTTTTGAAGAATAAGTAACTCGACAATCTTGGCCAAAATGGATAACTCGATAGCCCTGATTGCAGAGGAAATCCTTTTGTGGTGATTTTTCTTCACCACAAAAGATTGGAACGGAAAGCAGGAATATGAATTCCTGAAAAAGAAACGACCAATCGCTCCAAAAAAAGAATATAGTTCTTAAAATCACTTAAATATTGGTTTTTCTTTGAATTTTCATTCGGCTTTAGTATCTTTCCAAACGAAAGTAATACGAACCTTAAACATTTCAAGATGTTAGAAGAAAAGAATGATAACCTGCTGAACGCAGATGGAAATCAAGAAAATGAGGGACAAAATGTGTCTCAAAACGAAAATTCTCAAGCAGAGGCTGTGAGCGAAAATACTGTGGAAACGCCTGTTGTGGCTGAGACTGAAGTGGCTCCGGAAGAAGCAAATGCTGTGGAAATTTCTCCGGAAGAACTGGAAGAAACCGTGGCGGTAAGTGAAAACCAACAAGCTTTGGACGCAATTGCTGATTCAAATGCGGAAGAAAGTGAAGATGAAACTTTAAAGGATAGACACGATATTCCGAAGTTGGATTACGACACTTTAGATATGGAAGCTTTGGTTTCTGAGTTGGAAAATCTGGTTTCTGTTGAAAAAGTGATGTCGGTTAAGGACCACGTTGAGGAAATTAAAACGGCTTTTCTTTCAAAATACAATCATTTTATAGAGGAAAAAAGAGAGGAATTCTTAGCCGAAAATCCGGAAACTACAGAAGAATTTCATTATCATTTGCCTCTAAAAGCAAAATTCGATACTTTATTTAATCAATATAGAGATAAAAAAAATACGCATTTCAAGAGTCTTCAAAATAATTTGAAATCGAATCTTGATGTTCGTTTGGCGATTGTGGAAGAGCTGAAAGAGCTTATCAATCCTCAAGAAAATATAAAAGACACGCTGAAACATTTCAACGAATTGCGTGAAAGATGGAAAAATGCGGGAGCGATTCCGAGAGATAAATACAATCACGTTTGGAACAATTATCATTTCCACGTTGAGAATTTTTATGATTATTTGCACCTTGACCGCGAGGCGCGCGATTTAGATTTTAAGCACAATTTAGACTTGAAATTGAAAATTATTGCTCGTGTTGAAGTTTTGGCAGAAGAAGCGGATGTGAACAAAGCTTTCCGTGAATTGCAAGATTTACATAAAATTTGGAAAGAAGATATCGGACCGGTTTCGAGCGAACACCGTGAAGAAATTTGGAATACTTTCAGCGCTTTGACTAAGAAAATCCACGATAAACGTGAGTTGATTTTTGAAAAACAAAGAGGAACTGAAACAGAAAACTTAGCGAAAAAGAAAGAAATTATTGCTCAAATTCAAGCTTTGGCGACTGAAAAAGTAGAAGCACATTCTTCTTGGCAAGGCCAAATTGAAAAAGTGGAAGCGTTGAGAAATGAATTTTTCGAGACAGGAAAAGTTCCGGCGGATGTGAATGAAGATACTTGGTCCGCGTTTAAAAATGCGGTTCGTGATTTCAATTCTTTGAAAAATTCATTTTATAAGGATATTAAAAAAGACCAACAAGACAATTTGAACAAAAAATTGGCTTTGGTAGAAAGAGCAAAAGCATTAAAAGACAGCGAGGATTTTGCAACTACAACTCCGGTTATGAAGCAAATTCAGGAGGAATGGAAGCAAGTTGGGCATGTGCCAAGAAAATATTCAGACAGCATTTGGAAAGATTTCAAAGAAGCTTGCAACCATTATTTCGATAAACTTCACGCACAAAGAAATGAAGTGAATTCTGAGGAAATGGAGGCTTTTGAAAACAAGAAAAATTATCTTGAAACCATCAAAGAATTTACTTTAGTTGGTGAACATAAAGCTGATTTGGACGCTATAAAAGCACACATTGAAACTTGGAAAGGTTTTGGAAAAGTGCCTCACGCAAGACGTCACATCGAAGGAAAATTCAATAAAATTTTGGATGCTTTGTTCGATAAATTAAGCTTGAGCAAAAAAGATTCTGAAATGGCACGATTCAACAGCAGAATTGACCAACTTTCAGGCTCTGATGATACAAGAAAATTAGAAAATGAGAAGATTTTCTTGATTCGCAAGATTGAAGAAGTACAACAAGAAATTTTTCAATTGGAGAATAACATTCAGTTTTTTGCCAATGCTAAGAAAGACAATCCAATGGTTTTAGAAGTGAAGAAAAACATCGAAAAACATAAAGAAAGCCTTCAAACTTGGAAAGACAAATTGAAACAAATTCGTAACTTGAAAACAGAATAAGTTTTAAAATTTTTATAATTCAAGCCTCGCAATTGCGGGGCTTTTTATTTTCAGTCCCTTTTTATTTGATTTTCAGTTTTTAAAACGTTTTAGAAAACCTATCTTTGCCAAAATGAAGTGGATTAAAAACATAGCGCTGATTTCGGTTTTGATGACCGTTTTTCTTGTTTTCGGAAAGAAAGACAAGAAGGCATTCACGCTTAATTTTACTCCAAAAAAATCTATTGAACAAATTGATTTTTTAAAAGCTTCGGCTTTTGTAAATCAAGAAGTTAATCAAAATTCTGTTGCGAGCTCTCGCGCTGATTTGCCGATTTACGTCAAATGGTTTGAATCTTTTTACAACATAAGCTTTTCTGAATTCAGCGTATTTAAAGCCACTGCAACTTTCTTGAGACAAGACATCAACCGATGCGAAAATGTCTCCGTTTTACTTTTCCCCTTTCATCTTTTCTGGTAGTTTTTTTTAATGTAATTCAGAAGTTTAGACTGATATATTTTATCGGTCGCAATGATTATTTTAAAAAATTTAATACCAAATTATGGATAACGCCTCTCTATTTATAGGGCTTGCGCTTACATTAGTCTGCGCACTGCCACTATTTTACATCGTCAACAAGCAAGCAAAAAACAGAAAAAAAGTAAAAGAAATTTTCAATAGTTTCAGTCAAGGGAAATATAATTTTTCGACTAAAGAAACGCACTACAAAAAGATTTATGCCATCGATAAAGAGAAAAAAGCCTTTCTTTTTGTGGATTTAGACAAAGAAAACGACAGAGCCAATTTTGTGGATTTAAACGAAATTTCATCATGCAAAGTGGAAGAAATTTCCGCTGGAGGAAGCTCCAGAATCGTGATGATTTTTAAAGCTGGTGCGAAAGAAATCAAGGAAATTGTTTTGTATGATTTAGCAACCGATAGACTTGGTAATGCCTATTGGTTAGAAAACGAACAGTTCGCCAGAAAGTGGCAAACTGTGATTGAAGATAGTATCTAAATTATTACCCCCGTTACTTATTAATTCATTTAAAGAGGCTCATTTGAGCCTCTTTTTATTTTATAACTTCTTGGCTTCGTTCCAAAAAACGTCCATTTCAGCAAGCGTCATATCAGATAATTGTTTTCCTAATTCTCCCGCTTTGCTTTCTAAATATTGAAATCTTTTGATGAATTTTTTGTTTGTTCTTTCCAAAGCATCTTCTGGATTTACGTTTAAAAATCGGGCATAATTTATCATTGAAAACAAAACATCGCCAAATTCAGCTTCGATTTTATCTTGGTCGCCATTTTTAATTTCGTCTTGGAATTCCTGAATCTCCTCCTCTACTTTATCCCAAACTTGATGAGGCTCTTCCCAATCAAATCCAACACCTTTCACTTTATCTTGAATTCGTGACGCTTTCACCAAAGCCGGAAGACTTTTTGGAACACCTTCCAACACCGATTTTTTTCCTTCTTTTAGTTTCAGCTTTTCCCAATTCTGTTTTACTTCTTCTTCATTTTCAACAACCACATCGCCATAAATATGCGGATGACGGTGAATCAATTTTTCACAAATTTCATTGCAAACATCGGCAATATCAAAGTCATTGGTCTCGCTCCCTATTTTTGAATAAAAGACAATATGTAGCAAAACATCGCCCAATTCTTTTTTAATTTCTTGCAAATCATTATCCAAAATTGCATCGCCCAATTCATAGGTTTCTTCAATCGTCAAATGGCGCAACGTCTGCAATGTCTGCTTTTTATCCCAAGGACATTTTTCGCGCAAATCGTCCATAATGTCTAATAATCTGCCAAATGCGTCGAGTTTTTGCTGTCTTGAATTCATAAGAAAAGTGTTTTTGTAAAAGTAAAAAATGATTTTGGAAAAAGACGGCAGATTCACAGATTATCGTTTTTAACTTGAATTTTGGATGTTAATTATGTGGTCGCTTGGTTCATCGAAATGACTTTCGGCAATATATTCACGTCATCATTCCCAAGTTTCTAAAAATTCAAGAACCTTTCTCAAATAGCCCCAATTGGCGGCAGTAGCTTTTTCTTCGGGATTTTCCCGAGAGAAAAACTACTGCAGAAAGCGGGAATTGCCTTTCCTGAAAATGCCTAAAGTTTCGCTTCTAATAAAAATTCTACGTTAAAATTAATTTCGTTTTTAACAATTTCTCATTTATCAAACTTTTAATTGTCAATTTCTTAAATCAAACGTTTTCGAGTTGCAGAAATTCTTTAAATGACTCTCATTTTCTTATATTTGCAATCCTACAAGTAAAAAATAAACAAACAAATTTTCGAAAATGTCAGATAAAGCTAAGATTTTTTATACGATTACGGACGAAGCGCCGATGTTAGCCACCCACTCTTTTTTACCTATTGTACAAGCTTTTACAGCGCCTGCGGGAATTTCTGTGGAGACGAAAGATATTTCCTTGGCAGGGAGAATCATTTCGAACTTGGCAGATTATTTGACGCCAGAGCAAAGAATTTCTGATGATTTACTGCAATTGGGAACGTTGGCGACGACTCCTGAAGCGAATATCATCAAATTGCCGAACATTTCTGCTTCGGTTCCTCAGTTGAAAGAAGCTATTAAAGAATTGCAATCGCTTGGTTATAAGCTTCCTGAGTTTGTGGAAAACCCGCAAACTGATGAAGAGAAAGCGGCGAAAGCAAAATATGCAAAAGTTTTGGGATCGGCTGTAAATCCGGTTTTGCGTGAAGGAAACTCGGACAGAAGAGCTCCAAAAGCTGTTAAAAACTACGCAAAAAAACACCCACATTCAATGGGAGCTTGGAGTTCAGATTCTAAGACTCATGTGGCTTCAATGAGCGAAGGTGATTTTTATGGAAGCGAAAAATCAGTGACTGTAAAAGACGCAGATACTTTCAAAATTGAGTTCGTTGGAAATGACGGAACTTCAAAAATATTAAAAGATACTTCTCCGTTGAAAGCGGGCGAAATTATTGATAGCGCTGTTTTGAGCGTAAAAGCTTTGAAATCTTTTATTTCAAAAGAAATTGAAGACGCAAAAGCAAAAGGTGTTTTGTTTTCAGTTCACTTGAAAGCAACGATGATGAAGGTTTCTGACCCGATTATATTTGGTGCGATCGTGGACGTTTTCTTCGCTCCTGTTTTTGAAAAATATGCCACGCTTTTCGCTGAATTAGGAGTAAATACTAAAAATGGTTTTGGCGATGTTTACGCAAAAATCGCTGGACATGAAAAACAAGCGGAAGTTGAAGCTGCAATTAACGAAGTTTATGCGAATTCTCCAGCTTTGGCAATGGTAAATTCTGATAAAGGAATTACGAATCTTCACGTTCCGTCTGATGTAATTGTGGATGCTTCAATGCCTGCGATGATTAGAACTTCTGGTCAGATGTGGAACGCAGCAGGAAAAGGTCAAGATACAAAAGCAATTATTCCAGACCGTTCTTATGCTGGAGTTTATGTGGCTACAATCGATTTCTGCAAGAAAAATGGTGCGTTTGATCCGACAACAATGGGAAGCGTTCCAAACGTTGGTTTGATGGCGCAAGCAGCTGAAGAATATGGTTCTCACGACAAGACTTTCCAAGTGGATGGGGACGGAACTGTAAAAGTTTTAAATTCTAAAGGTGAAGTCCTTACGGAGCAGAAAGTAGAAAAAGGCGATATTTTCAGAATGTGCCAAGTAAAAGACGCTCCGATCCAAGACTGGGTAAAATTAGCTGTAAACAGAGCTAGATTGTCTGAAACTCCGGCCGTTTTTTGGTTGGATGAAAACAGAGCGCACGACAGACAATTAATTGAAAAAGTGAATCTTTACTTGAAAGACCACGATACAACTGGATTAGATATCAGAATCTTAAATCCTGTTGCCGCTACAAATTTCTCTCTAGAAAGAATCAAAGACGGAAAAGACACGATTTCTGTAACCGGAAATGTTTTGCGTGATTATTTGACTGATTTATTTCCAATTTTAGAACTTGGAACTTCGGCAAAAATGCTTTCTATCGTTCCGTTAATGAATGGTGGTGGATTGTTTGAAACTGGAGCCGGTGGTTCTGCGCCAAAACACGTGGAGCAATTCATTGAAGAAGGCTATTTGCGTTGGGATTCTCTTGGGGAATTTTTGGCATTAGGCGTTTCTTTGGAACATTTAGGACAATCTTTGAACAATTCTAAAGCGTTGGTTTTATCAGAAACTTTAGACCAAGCGACAGAAAAATTCTTAGAAAACGACAAATCTCCAGCTAGAAAAGTTGGGCAAATTGACAACAGAGGTTCACACTTTTACATTGCTTTATATTGGGCCCAAGCTTTGGCTGCACAAAATAAAGATGCAGAATTGAAAGCAACTTTCACTGAAATCGCAAAAGATTTGACTGACAATGAAGCTAAAATCAACGAAGAATTAATCGGTTCTCAAGGAAAACACCAAGAAATTGGAGGTTACTACAAACCAGATTATAAATTGACTGACAAAGCAATGCGACCAAGCGAAACTTTAAACAAAGCGTTAGCTAAATTGGTTTAAGCTAAATTATATTTTATAGAAAAAGACGACTGGAAACGGTCGTCTTTTTTATATTTTTACATTTCACAAAGCCTTGAACCCTAAACCCTAAACCAAAATATGTCTTCACATCACATTGTTCGCGACGACCAAGAACCCGCATTAATCATTGCCAATGGCGCCGCTTGCAGTAATGAATTATTGGGACAATTATTAGAATGGTCGCCGTTTGTGATTGTTTTGGATTCTGCAATTGAAAGAGTGATGGAATTAGGAATCAAAGTTGATGTGCTTTTGGGCGATTTCGACCGAGGTTTTGACCCAGAATATTACAGAAATTTTCAATATCCATTGGAAATTGTGCACACGCCAGATCAAGACAAAACCGACTTGGAAAAAGCCTTCGATTATTTAATCGAAAAAGGGCATAAAGCCGTAAACGTAGTTTGGGCCACCGGAAGAAGAGCCGACCACACGATTACAAATATCACCAACATCGTTCGATTTCAAAATGATTTGAAAATCGTTATTTTGGATGATTATTCCAAGATTTTCCAGCTTCCAAAGAAATATGAAAAATGGTATCCCAAAGGTTTTCCAATTTCAATAATTCCGGTTGGAACGGTAAACGGAATCACGTCAACCAATTTAGATTATCCTTTAAACAATGAAACATTGACCATCGGTTACAGAACCGGAAGCAGTAATCATGTAGCAAAAGACGGCATTGTTTTGATTGAACATAAAGAAGGTGATTTGCTGATGATGGAATGTTTTGATTGATTAAAACGCTAAATTTCAATTGTGTATCTTTGCACCGAAATGCAACCCATGAAATCCGAAAAAAATAAAGAAAAGTCAGGCCTCCATCCCAGAAATCCACATCGGTTTCGTTACGATTTTGCGCAATTGACCGAAAGTTACCCAGAACTGAAAACATTTATTTTTACCAATCAACACAATATTGAAACGGTAGATTTCATCAATCCCGAAGCGGTAAAAGCTTTGAACAAAGCCATTTTAATTTCAGAATACGGAATCAAAAACTGGGATATACCGCAAAATTATCTTTGCCCGCCAATTCCCGGCCGTGCAGATTACATCCATTATATTGCAGATTTATTAGCTTCTACAAACGGAGAAATTCCGCGTGGCGAAGAAGTCCTCGGCCTTGATATCGGCGTTGGAGCCAATTGCATTTATCCGATAATTGGACACAGCACGTTCGGCTGGCATTTCGTCGGAACTGATATTGACGCAAATGCGCTTGAAAACTGTGTGAAAATCATCGAAGAAAACCCGAAATTAAACGGAGCCATAAGTTTACAGCAACAGCTGAACGCCCGATTTATTTTCAAAGACATCATCCAACCCGAAGATAGATTCGCATTTACGCTCTGCAATCCGCCGTTCCACAGCTCTCAAGAGGAAGCCACAAAAGGAACTTTGCGAAAAATTAACGCCCTCGAAAATACCAAAACAAAAGAAGTCGTGTTGAATTTCGGAGGCCAAAATGCAGAACTTTGGACAGAAGGCGGTGAATTAGCGTTCATCAACCAAATGATTTACGAAAGTGCCAAATACCCAATGCAATGCCTTTGGTTCACCACTTTAGTCTCAAAAAACTCCCATTTATCAAGCATTTACAAGACGTTAGACAAAGTAAAAGCATCCTCAATAAAAACCATCGAAATGGCGCAAGGCCAAAAAATCAGCCGAATCGTCGCGTGGTCATTCCTCTCTGAAACCCAACAAAAAAGCTGGAAATTTCAGTAAAGTTATGAAGTCATTGCGAGGGACGGGCGCCATCACATCACTATTCTCTGAAAAAAGAGTTTTTGAAGCGAATCAACAGTAATTTATCTCCAATCCATTTTCCCGCTGCAGGAACTCGCTTTAAACCTGCTTCGCTGGCAGGTTTAAGAGCTCAAACAATTCCAGCATCGGGGCTATTTTTCAAACTTTAAGGCTTCTTTTAAACTTCTGGACAAATCTTTGTCGATTTAGATTAGCAAAACTTTGCGCCTTTGTAACTTTGCAACTTAGCAACTTCCTCTTACCTTTACGAAAAACAAAAAATGCAAAACCCAACCATAAAAATAAAATCCACAGAATTACTTTCAGACAACCATTACATCTTAAACAAAGTAATTTTAGACTACACAAAAAACGACGGAACAACAGAAACCCAAACCCGCGAAGTTTACGACAGAGGAAACGGAGCCACAATTTTACTTTACAATAAAGACAAAAAAACCGTAATCTTAATCCGCCAATTCCGACTTCCAACTTACTTAAACGGCAACAAAACTGGAATGATAATCGAAGCCTGCGCCGGACTTTTAGAAGAAGAAAATCCAGAAGAATGCATCAAACGCGAAACCGAAGAAGAAACCGGTTATACATTAACCGAAGTCAGAAAAGTTTTTGAATCGTATATGTCGCCTGGTTCTGTAACCGAAATCATCCACTTTTTTGTAGGTGAATATTCTAAAGAAATGAAAACCAGCGAAGGTGGCGGTTTAGATTCTGAACACGAAAACATAGATGTTTTGGAACTTCCATTTGAAAAAGCGTTAGAAATGATTGCAACTGGGGAAATAAAAGATGCAAAAACAATTATGCTTTTGCAATATGCGAAGATTAATAATTTGCTTTAGGCAAACCGAAATATCCTAACAGGTTTCCAAAACCTGTTAGGTATAAATTCATCACAACAAAAAACCAAACCTAACAGGTTTTGGAAACCTGTTAGGAAAAAAATCCGCGTCATCCGCGTTCTAATTAAATTCAATCCTTTCAACGCAATCCAAACAATTCACCCTTATAAAAAGTTAACACAATTCCATACTAAAAACATATTAATTATCTTTGTAATTCAACGCTATACCTATGAAATTTCAAGTAGTTTCTGATTACAAACCCACCGGCGACCAACCGCAAGCCATCGACAAATTAAGTTCTGGAATCCAAAACGGAGATAAGTTCCAAACACTTTTGGGCGTGACCGGTTCTGGAAAAACCTTTACGATGGCAAATGTCATTCAAGAAGTTCAAAAACCGACACTTGTTTTGGCGCACAATAAAACGTTGGCCGCGCAATTGTATTCAGAATTCAAGCAATTTTTCCCAAATAATGCGGTGGAATATTTTGTTTCTTACTATGATTATTACCAGCCCGAAGCCTTCATTCCGGTGACGGGAACTTACATTGAGAAAGATTTATCTATCAATGAAGAGTTGGAAAAAATGCGTTTGAGCACGACTTCTTCCCTACTTTCTGGGCGTCGGGACATTATAGTGGTTTCTTCAGTTTCGTGTTTGTATGGTATCGGAAATCCTGTGGAATTTCAGAAAAATGTCGTGACAGTCGCTAAAAACCAAGTGATTTCTAGAACAAAATTGCTTCATAAATTAGTGCAAAGTTTGTACGCCAGAACCGAAGCAGAATTTACGCCGGGAACTTTCAGAATTAAAGGTGATACCGTGGAAGTTTTTCCAAGTTATGGTGACGAGCCGTTTAGAATTCACTTTTTTGGAGATGAAATTGAAGAAATCGAAGCTTTTGACGCAAAGAATTCTAAAGTTCTAGAAAAATATACAGACTTAAATATTTATCCCGCCAATATGTTCGTGACTTCGCCTGAAGTTTTGAACGGCGCGATTTGGGAAATCCAGCAAGATTTAGTGAAGCAAGTCGAATATTTTAAGCAGATTGGAAAACATTTGGAAGCAAAACGTTTGGAAGAAAGAACTAATTTCGATTTAGAAATGATTCGGGAATTAGGTTATTGCTCGGGAATTGAAAATTATTCGAGATATCTCGACAAACGTCTTCCAGGAACCCGCCCTTTCTGTCTTTTAGATTACTTCCCAAAGGATTATTTGATGGTTATTGATGAAAGTCACGTGACGGTTTCCCAAGTTCATGCGATGTATGGAGGCGACCGTTCGCGCAAGGAAAACTTGGTGGAATATGGTTTCCGACTTCCGGCGGCGATGGACAATCGTCCGTTGAAATTTGAGGAATTTGAAGGAATGCAGAACCAAGTGGTTTATGTTTCGGCGACTCCGGCAGACTATGAATTGGAAAAATCCGAGGGAATTTTCGTAGAGCAAATTATTCGTCCGACTGGTTTGTTAGACCCGATTATTGAAGTGCGTCCGAGTTTGAACCAGATTGATGATTTGATCGAAGAAATTCAGTTGCGTGTGGAAGTTGACGAACGTGTTTTGGTTACGACTCTGACCAAAAGAATGGCGGAAGAATTGACAAAATATTTAACCAAAGTTTCGATTCGTTGTCGTTATATTCACTCTGAAGTGGATACTTTGGAACGTGTAGAAATCATGCAGGATTTGCGAAAAGGACTATTCGATGTTTTGATTGGAGTTAATCTTTTAAGAGAAGGTTTGGATTTGCCCGAAGTTTCATTGGTTGCGATTTTAGATGCTGACAAAGAAGGATTCTTGAGAAATAATCGTTCACTCACGCAAACAGTTGGTCGTGCGGCGCGAAACGTGAACGGAAAAGCGATCATGTATGCCGATAAAATCACGGCAAGTATGCAAAAAACGATTGACCAAACCAATTATCGTCGTGAGAAACAAATAAACTACAACACAAAACACGGCCTTGCTCCTGTTGCTTTGAAAAAGAAAATCGACAGCACATTGGCGAGAAATTCGGTTTCAACACAATATTTTGAAAACCAAGCTTTGAAAGCAGCCGAACCTGAAAGTTTATATTTAACCAAAGGCGAAATTGAAAAGAAAATTCGTGATGCGCGAAAAGCAATGGAAAAAGCGGCAAAAGATTTAGATTTTATGCAAGCTGCGAAATATCGCGATGAGATTAAGGCGTTGCAGGAAAAAATTTAAAAGAAGCCTAGAAGTTTGAAAATAGCCCCGATGCTGCAATTGTTTGAGCTCTTAAACCTGCCAGAGAAGCAGGTTTAAAGCGAGTTGCTGCAGCGGGAATTTCATTTAAAAGAAGCCTAACGTTTGGCTCATAAAAAACTAATTCAACTGCTCCTTAAAAATATTTATCAAAGTTTCTCCGTCAATCATTCGTGTTGGAGATTGTTCCATTGCTTTTAAAATTCTTTTAATTGCAAACGGATTCAGTCCCATATTCACGCCCATTTGTTTGATGGCGACTTCTTCTTTCTCGTGTAAAATGCCGTCGCAATGCATCAATAAAGCCAATCTGTAAAACTGATAAATGCGCTGTGATTCTGATTTCATCGGAATTGGCGTCAATTCTTCGTGGAAGAGATTTTTAAAATCTTCCTTTTTAATTTGAAGTTCGTTGGCAACGATGTTTAAAAACTGGTATTCTCTATCGTGGAGCTTTCCGTCGATGACCGCAAAGGCAATCATTTCGGCGAGAAGGCTTAATTTTTCTTCGTATGTATTCATCAATATTGTAATTTTAGCTAAAATATTGTTTTTTGTCTAATCTAAAAAATCATTTCTTGAGATATTTATTATTGCTTTTTTTCTTCGGAATTTTCACAAATTCAATTGCCCAAGAAAGCACAGCTTCCGCGCAAGTCTCGACTTTTGAATTGGAAGCACCTCAGTTGAAAACAACTAAAAAAATCTGGGTTTATCTTCCGAAGAATTACAAAATTTCTGAGAAAAAATATCCCGTGATTTATATGCACGATGCGCAGAATTTGTTTGACGCAACAACTTCTTTTGCGGGCGAATGGAATGTGGATGAAACTTTAGATAGCTTGAAAATACAAGCTATCGTAATTGGAATCGAGCATGGAAACGAAAAACGATTGGACGAATTGACACCTTTTCCAAACGAAAAATATGGCGGTGGGAAAGCCGATGATTACTTGGATTTTATTGTAAACACTTTAAAACCTTACGTCGATAAAAATTATAGAACGAAACCAAATTCCAACAATACCGTGATTTTTGGAAGTTCACTCGGCGGTTTGGTTTCCTATTATGCAGTTTTGAAATATCCTGAAATTTTTGGAAAAGCAGGCGTTTTTTCTCCAGCGTTTTGGTTTTCAGATGAAATATATAAAATGACTGAAAATTCTAAAAAAATCAAAGCGAAGATTTATTTTTTATACGGAGATTCTGAAAGTGAAGATATGGTGAAAGATGCGCGAAAAATGAAACACTTGCTGGATGACAATCGTTGTTATTGCTTGAAATTAGATAAAATCGTAGAAGTGAAAGGCGGTGAACACAATGAAAAATTGTGGCGGGAAGGTTTTGCAAAGGCGGTTTTATGGTTATTGTAACTTCTTTTCACGGTTTCAACCCTTTCAGAGTTTAAAACTCTGAAAGGGTTATTATTTGCTATAAAATAAAATCTATCTTTGCAACAAATTAAGATTATGACAAACAACGATATATTTAAAAAACTTCGCGTGGCATTGCAGTTGCGTGACGACCAAATTGCAGAAATTCTTTTGTTGGTAGATTTCAGAATTTCTACGGCTGAATTGGGTGCATTTTTCAGAAAAGAAGACCATCCAAATTATATGGAATGTGGCGACCAAGTGTTGCGCAATTTCTTAAACGGATTGATTATTCACTTGCGTGGCACGAAAGAAGATCCGAAAAATGCGATGGATGTAATTAATGCTAACGCAAAACAATTACTTACAAAAGCGCCATCAAAAGGAACTTCTCCAAAAGACAATTCGAAAAAACCTGCTGCAAAAGCGCCGGCAAAAAACTTCAAGGCGAAACGTCCTGAACCAAAAGTAAGCGTGGTGGAAAAAGTAAAATTCAACAACGGAAAGAATAAAAAAGCATAAACTTGACTGATTTTCTAAATATAAATTATTTAAAATCGGGAACAGCAAGACAGCAAAAAGCTTTTGAAGTTTTAAATGAAAATTTGATTCTTCAGAAGCTTTCGGATTTTACACCGGTTTTGGTCGGGACGATTCCAATAAATATTGCTATTGATTCAAGTGATTTGGATATAGCTTGTTTTTGGAAAGACAAAAATCATTTTATTGAAATTGTAAAGAAAAATTTCTCCGAAGAAAACCATTTTCAGATTTATGAAAGAGAAATTTCTGGAGAAGACGCTGTTGTAGCAAATTTCTTTACGGATGATTTTGAAATTGAAATCTTTGGGCAAAATATTCCGGTTCAAGAGCAATTCGGATTTCAACACATGATTATCGAAGCAAAAATCTTGGAAGAAAACGGAGAAGATTTCCGCCAGAAAATTATCGAATTAAAAAAATCTGGCATTAAAACCGAGCCTGCTTTTGCGCAATTATTGAACTTAAAAGGCAATCCGTACGAAGCACTTTTAAACTTTAAGAAAATTTAGAATCGATAAACTTTTTGGATTTTTTATATTTGGGAATAATCTTTATAATTTCCTAAAAATGAAAAAAATCGCCTTACTTCTATTATTGATTTCGCCTTTGGTCAGTTTTTCGCAAGATAAATATGTTACCAAAACTGACATTCCATATTACGAAGAAAAATCAAAAGACGCCTACCAAAACGAAAGATGTGTTTTAGACATCTATTATCCTGAAAACAAAAAAGACTTCGCCACAATTGTTTGGTTTCACGGTGGTGGCATTACTGGAGGCAATAAAGAACTTCCTGAAGCATTAAAAAACAAAGGATATGCAATTATTGGCGTAAATTATCGATTGAGTCCTAAAGTAAAAGCTCCAAAATATATCGAAGATAGTGCAGCGGCAGTTGCTTGGGTTTTTAATAATATCTCAAAATATGGCGGCGATCCTGATAAGATTTTTGTTTCCGGACATTCTGCGGGAGGTTATTTGGCCGCAATGATTGGCTTGGATAAAAAATACTTGAAAGCTCATAATATTGATGCCAATAAAATTGCAGGATTGATTCCGTTTAGCGCGCAGACAATCACGCATTTTACAATTCGTGGCGAAAAAGGAATTCCTGAGAAACAGCCAACTATTGATGAATACGCGCCTTTATTTCACGTCAGAAGCGACGCTCCGCCATTATTGTTAATTACAGGCGATCGAGAATTAGAAATGCTTGGCCGATACGAAGAAAACGCTTATTTGATGCGAATGATGAAAGTCGTTGGACACAAAGACACCAAACTGTTAGAACTTGACGGTTATGACCACGGAATGGCGTATCCAGCTTTTCCGTTACTAATCAAGGAAGTTCAAAGAATTTTAGATTTGAAAAAAGCATAAAACAAAAAAATCCCGAGCGGCAAACTCGGGATTTTTTAATATATAACTTTTGAAATCTAATTAAGACAGCGCCGCTTGAACTTGGTCTGCAGCTTCTTGAAACTGAACAGCTGATAAAATCGGCATTCCAGAATTGTCAATCAATTCTTTAGCGATTTCAGCGTTAGTTCCTTGCAAACGCACGATGATTGGCACTTTAATAGCGTCTCCCATGTTTTTGTAAGCATCCACAACACCTTGGGCAACACGGTCACAACGAACGATTCCTCCAAAAATATTAATCAAAATTGCTTTTACGTTTGGATCTTTCAAGATGATTCTGAAAGCCAATTCCACACGTTTAGCATCTGCAGTTCCACCAACGTCCAAGAAGTTAGCTGGTTCAAAACCTGCATACTTAATTAAGTCCATCGTTGCCATTGCAAGTCCAGCACCGTTAACCATACAACCCACAGTTCCGTCAAGATCCACATAGTTCAAACCTGCAGCTTTCGCTTCAACTTCAATTGGGTTCTCTTCACGAACGTCTCTGTATTCAGCCAATTTTGCATGTCTGTATAAAGCGTTGTCATCTAAGTTTACTTTTGCATCAACAGCAATAATTTTGTTGTCAGATGTTTTTAAAACTGGATTGATTTCAAACATTGAAGCATCAGAACCGATATACGCTTTGTACAAAGCATCAACGAACTGCACCATTTCTTTGAAAGCATTTCCAGAAAGACCTAAATTGAAAGCAATTCTTCTCGCTTGAAAACCTTGCAAACCAACATTTGGGTCAATTTCTTCAGTAAAAATTAAATGAGGCGTGTGCTCAGCAACTTCTTCAATATCCATTCCACCTTCAGTAGAATACATAATCATATTGCGACCTTTTCCTCTATTCAAAAGAACTGACATATAAAATTCTGAAGTTTCACTTTCCCCTGGATAGTAAACATCTTCAGCAACTAAAACCTTGTGAACTTTTTTACCTTCAGCAGAAGTTTGAGGCGTAATCAATTGCATTCCAATGATTTGCTCAGCCAATTCTTCCACTTGTTGTAAATTTTTAGCAAGCTTAACACCGCCACCTTTTCCTCTTCCACCTGCGTGAACTTGAGCTTTGATAACGTGCCATCCAGTTCCAGTTTCAGCCGTCAATTGCTTTGCTGCAGCAACCGCCTCTTGTGGATTATTGGCAACATATCCACGTTGAACTTTCACGCCATAACTGGCTAATATCTCTTTTCCTTGGTATTCGTGTATATCCATATTAAAGTTTTTTGACTTTTTTAAAGTGCCACAAAAATAGCAAAAATCATTCTAATCAACGAAAGATTTTTCTTTTTTATTTGAAGCTATTCCAGCTTTTCACTACAAGCTTTTTTAAAAACTCCTTTTTTTGCAATAAAGTAAAAGGAGCTTCCTCCGGTCGCTCTTTTCCTTTAGCAAAAAATAGTCGTTTTTTAAAAAAGGCTTTCCGTTTTAATCTGGGCTAGTGACTCAGTTTGTCGATATTCGTTGCGGTTATTTGACATCAATTCAACTTAATAATAAGATAACACAGCAAAAAGCAACCTTTTGAAAAAGCAACCATCTCAATAAAAACACACTAAAACAAACACTTATGAAAAATTTAAAATTAATTGCAATATTGATTATTACAGCACTCTTCAGCAGTTGCAACAATGATGACGATAAAAACACCGAAGCCACCTTAGCCGGAAACTGGAAACTAATCGAAACCAGCGGCACAATCGCAGGAACAACAGACTCTTTCGCACCCGGAACAATCACTTGGAATTTTAATGTGAGCGAAGGAATTTTCACCGTAGTAAATAACAATAATGACGAAAGCGCCCAAGACGTTTTTGACTCTGGGACTTATTCTTATTCATTCGTGCAAAGTCCACTTGCAAATTCCATTTGTAATAAGACAATCAAACTTGACGATGTTGATTATGGTTGCTTTACAATAACAAACACCACTTTACAAATCAATCAAGGCGAAGCTGATGGATTGATTTTAAAATTTATCCGTTAATTTAATCCGTAATTTAAGAAATTTAAGTTTTATTTATAACGTATTGTTTATTTTTGTTATTTAAGGTTGGTTATTTTGCACAACGTTTTTCGTATCTTTATTTTTGCTAAAAAGAAATAAGAGTTATGCAAACCAAAGATTTACTGCATCTGGCAGAAGAATTCGGAAGTCCGCTTTATGTTTATGACGCCGAAAAAATTCAATCGCAATACAAAAGATTAACAAATGCTTTTTCAAAAGTAGAAAGCTTACGCATAAATTATGCTGTCAAGGCGTTGTCAAATATTTCGGTACTGAAACTTTTAAAAGAAGTTGGTTCTGGTTTAGACACCGTTTCTATCCAGGAAGTAGAATTGGGATTATTGGCAGGATTTCCTCCAGAAAAAATCATCTACACGCCAAACGGAGTTTCGTTTGAAGAAATTGAGGAAGTTGCACATTTGGGAGTTCAGATTAATATTGACAATTTGTCTATTTTAGAGCATTTCGGAGCAAAATATCCACAAATTCCGGTTTGTATCAGAATCAATCCGCACGTTATGGCTGGCGGAAATGCGAATATTTCTGTCGGACATATTGATAGTAAATTCGGGATTTCAGTTCATCAAATGCCACACATTTTGAGAATCGTTGAAAACACGGGAATGCACATCAACGGAATTCACATGCACACCGGTTCTGATATTTTGGACATTGAAGTATTTTTATATGCGGCGGAAATTTTATTCGACGCAGCGAAAAATTTCAAAGATTTAGATTTCCTAGATTTTGGAAGCGGTTTTAAAGTACCGTATAAAAAAGACGATATCGAAACAGACATTGAAGAACTTGGAAAAAAATTATCTAAAAGATTTAATGCGTTCACAAAAGAATATGGTCGTGATTTGACTTTGGCTTTTGAACCAGGAAAATTTTTGGTAAGCGAAGCTGGATTTTTCTTAGCAAAAGTGAATGTGGTGAAACAAACAACTTCCACGGTTTTTGCGGGAATCGATAGCGGATTTAATCATTTGATTCGTCCGATGCTTTATGGTTCTTCGCATCACATTGAAAACATTTCGAACCCAAAAGGCAAGGAACGTTTTTACTCCGTCGTTGGATATATTTGCGAAACGGACACTTTTGCAAACAACAGAAGGATTGCTGAAATTAAAGAAGGCGACGTTTTATGTTTTAGAAATGCCGGTGCCTATTGTTTTTCAATGGCATCAAATTACAACTCAAGATACAAACCTGCGGAGGTTTTGTGGTTTGAAGGAAAAAGTCATTTGATTAGAGAAAGGGAAACTTTTGAAGATTTGGTTAAGAACCAAATCATCTTAAATTTTGAACCAGTTGCGAATTAAGTTTCCAATTTAAAAATACAAAAATCCGAAATAAGAGTTTCGGATTTTTTTGTTTTATGTGAGAAAAACAACTAAAAAACCGTCTTATTTATTCCTACAAATAAATTTTTATTAAATTGATAACCTGTATTTTGATATTAAATTTAAGAAGTATTACTTTAATTTAAATTTTTACTTGAACTGCACCGCTTTTTTAGACAAAATGAATCGGCAACGGTTGTCCCCGAACCTTTCCAAAAATTAAAATGGCTTCTCAAATAGCCCTGATGATGGAATTGTTTGAGCTCTTAAACCTGCCAGCGAAGCAGGTTTAAAGCGAGTTCCATCAGCAGGAATTTCGACCGCAAAAAGGCACCGACGATTCGCTTCTAACAACATTTAAAATCTAAAATAACAGTTTGATAATGTTACAGAAGTTGCAGATTTGTTATCTTTGGCGCTCACAACACAATTGATTTATCTCATTATGGATAGAAGGAAATTTTTTAGAAATGGTTCACTTTTCACAATTGGAACCGCGATAATTAATCCGTTTGACCTTTCGGCTTCGACTTTTGACACCGAAATTATTGGCAAAAATAAGACTGCAAAAAATATTATTTTTATGGTGAGCGACGGGATGAGCACGGGGACGCTGAATATGGCCGACCTTTTCTTGAACCGAAAATATGGCAAAGGCTCGAACTGGTTGCAACTTTATAAAGACAACAAAGTGAAGCGCGCGCTGATGGACACTGCTTCGGCGAGTTCGATTGTGACTGATTCTGCGGCGGGAAGTTCGTCTTGGGGCGGTGGCGTTCGCGTAAATAACGGCTCACTAAACGTTGGTCCGGATGGAAAACCAAATCTTCCGATTTTACAAAAATTTAAAAAAGCCGGAAAAATGGCGGGTTGCGTGACTACGGTTGCGATTACACACGCCACGCCTGCGGGATTCTGCGTAAACAGTGCAAAGAGAAGCGCTCAAGATGATATTGCAGAAATGTATTTGGACCTTGGTTTTGACGTGATGATGGGCGGTGGAAATAACTTTTTTGACCCAAAAGTGAGAAAAGACAAAAAGGATGTTTATGCCGGATATTATGCAAAAGGCTATCAGATTGCAAAAACGAAACAAGAGCTTTTGGCGTTGAAAAACGACAAACCGATTCTTGGAGTTTTTGACGAAGATGCTGTTCCTTATAGCATTGACAGAATAAATTCGCCAGAATTGACTGCAAAAATACCGACTTTGGCAGAAATGGCTCAAAAAGCGATTGACCGAATGAAAGACCACAAAAAAGGTTTTGTGTTGCAGATTGAATCTGGAAAAGTAGATTGGGCAGCGCACGCAAATGATATTGCCGGCTTGATTCACGAGCAGATTGCTTTTGACGAAGCAGTGAAAGTAGCGATGGATTTTGCTGAAAAAGACGGAAATACGTTGGTAATCATCACAACTGACCACGGAAATGCAAATCCAGGTGTGATTTATGGTAAAAATGCTAACGACAATTTTGATAGCATTCAGAAATACACCAACACAAACGAGGTGATTTTAAACGGTTTCAACAACACGACTACGGCTTCGCAAATTCGTGAGAAGTTTGAAACAGCGAATAGCAAAGCGATTTCTGATGACGAAGCAAAAGAGATTTTGTCTTATTACAACGGACTTCACAAGCAGGAAGATGGTTTGTACAACTATAAAAAGCTTCCGTTTAAGGCGTTGGCAGATATTCAACAAAAGTATAATTCTGTGGGCTGGATTAGCATGGACCATTCGGCAGATTATGTGGAACTGGCAATGTACGGGCCGGGAAGCGAGCTTCTAAAACCTTTTGTAAAAAACACAGACTTGCATTACTTGATGCTTCAGGCAGCAGAAGTTGAGAATAAATTCTAAGAAAAAAAACACATTTTTTATCAAGCGCGGAGATTTAACAATTCTTCGCGCTTTTTGTTTTAAATCTAAAAAAAAACATAATTTTACAGCTTTTAACAAATCATATTCTTTTTATGTTCCACGAGAATTTACTCTTAATTATTTCATTATTATTCGCCGTTTCGATGCTGGTGATGCTTGGACAAAAGCTTAAGATATCCTACCCTATCTTTTTGGTTATCGGGGGATTACTTATAAGTTTAATTCCGGGCATTCCGTTAATTCAAATGGATCCAGATATGATTCTTACGTTGTTTTTACCGCCGCTTTTATATGAAGCTGCTTGGTACACTTCGTGGCGAGAATTTTGGAAATGGAAACGCCCAATTACCTTACTGGCTTTTGGATTAGTATTTTTTACGTCGACAGTAATTGCTTATTTGACAAATTCAATGATTCCGGGATTTACGTTAGGTCTTGGGTTTTTGTTGGGAGGCATAATTTCTCCGCCCGATGCCGTTGCTGCAACTTCAGTTTTAAAAGGTTTAAAAATTCCGAAACGACTGACAACTATTTTAGAAGGAGAAAGCTTAATTAATGACGCGGCCAGTTTAATTGTTTTTAGAGTAGCTTTATTAGCCCTTATCTCAGGCGAATTTTCCCTTGGCAACACGGTTACTGATTTTTTTGTCGTTGGGTCAATGGGTATTGTGGTTGGTCTTGCCGTGGCGCATGTCATGTATGTGATTCACCGATTTTTCCCCACAACTTCAAATATCGATACCGCACTAACACTGATGTCGCCGTATGTAATGTATATTTTGGCAGAGCATTTCCATTTTTCAGGCGTAATGGCGGTCGTTTCGGGAGGACTGTTTCTTTCGTATCGTTCTCACGAATTATTAAATTATTCTTCGAGAATTCAAACGACAAATGTTTGGGCTACAATTATCTTTATTTTAAACGGCATCGTCTTTATATTAATTGGTTTGGAACTTCCAACGATAATTGCAGGTCTGAACGATTCATCATTAGAACAAGGTATTCAATACGGACTGATTATCAGCTTGATTACGATCGCCATTCGATTTATTTGGGTGTTTCCAATTGCGCACATTCCAAGATTTCTTAGCAAAAAAATTAGAGATACAGAACCAACTCCAGGATGGAAAGGACCGTTGATTACCAGTTGGGCCGGCATGCGTGGCGTGGTTTCACTTGCGGCAGCTTTATCGATTCCATTGACCTTAAATGGCGAAGCATTTCCACAACGAAATATGATTTTGCTGATTACTTTTATTGTAATTCTGATTACGTTGGTGGTTCAGGGATTAACGCTTCCAGTCATTATAAAACTAATTAAAATTGAAGAAATTGACGATTTGGTTCCCGAAGAAGAGCAAACCGCTCACATCAAGCTTCGACTTATGAAAGCGTCAATTAAACATATAGATAGCAATTTTCAGAAAGAAATTGAAGAAAATGAATTAGTACTAAACTTAAGAAAAAGATTGGTTAATTCAGTCGATTTAACTTCAGAGCGCCTTGAATCTTTAGAATGCCAGACAATGGAATTTCAAGAAGTTCACGTATACAAAAACGTGTATCTCAATTTAATAAACGTGCAAAGAATGGAGCTGAATAAAATTAGGAAAGAAAAAGTATTCGAGCTAGAAGTGATTCAAAAACAGCAAATGGAACTTGATTTCGACGAAAGCAAACTATCACAAACCGCACACTAATCATGCATTCAGGAAGACAATATTCACTAAGAGAATTTCTAATTTGGACCAGACGCGACATTTATAAATTAACCGCGATCGGCTCAATTCCCACAATGGCGTTTTATTTCTTAGAATGGAAATTCATAGCAATTCCGTGGGTTCCAATAGCTTTAATTGGTACCGCTGCTGCCTTTATTGTTGGTTTTAAAAATACTCAGACATACAATCGCCTTTGGGAAGCAAGGCAGATTTATGGTGGAATTGTAAATACCAGCAGAACGCTAGGAATAATGACCAAAGATTTCATCGAAGCTGATAAAAAAATCCATCTCGAAATCATAAATCGCCATTGCGCTTGGCTTACAGCAATGCGTTTTCAGCTTCGTGAACCGCGCTCTTGGGAAAACATGGGCAAAAGCTATTATACGGAATACAAACAGTTTTATAATATCGACGAAAAGGAAAATTCACTTGAGGAAGAGCTGAAACAGTATCTTTCTGAGGAAGAATTGATTTATATTTTATCCAAGAAAAACAGAGCTACTCAACTCATTTCCCTTCAATCAAAAATGTTAAAACGACTTGTCGATGAAGGAAAAATAGAAAATTTTAGGTATATTGAAATATCAAAACGTCTGGCCGATTTATACGATCACCAAGGAAAGTGCGAACGAATTAAAAATTTTCCGTATCCAAGACAATTTGCAAGCATCAATTTATTTTTCATCTGGCTGTTTGTTTTAATGTTGCCTTTTGGGATGCTGAACGAGTTTCAAAAGATTGGAGAAAACTTCATTTGGCTCACAATTCCGTTTACGATAGTAGTTGGCTGGGTTTTTACTTCGATGGAAAAAGTGGGCGAAAGTACCGAAAATCCCTTCGAAGGAAACCCGAATGATGTTCCGATTACAGCGATGAGCCGAACAATTGAAATCGATTTAAAAGATATGTTTGACGAAGCTGATTTACCAAAACCTTTAACACCAATCAATAATATTTTAATGTAAGAATTATGGAAATTCAAAATGTATTTAACAACAATGAAAAATGGATTGCTGACAAATTAGAAAAAAACTCTGACTATTTTTCTGAATTATCTAAAGGTCAAAATCCAGATATTTTATACATCGGATGTTCAGACAGTCGCGTAACCGCTGAAGATTTAATGGGAGTTGCACCAGGTGAAGTTTTTGTTCATAGAAACATTGCTAATATGGTCATTAGCATCGATTTAAATGCGATGTCTGTTTTAAATTATGCCGTGGAACATTTAAAAGTAAACCACGTTGTTGTTTGTGGTCACTACTTTTGTGGAGGCGTAAAAGCGGCGATGCAGGCTGATGATTTAGGTGTTTTGAATCCGTGGTTGCGTAACATTCGCGACGTTTATAGATTGCACAAAACAGAGCTAAATGCAATTGATGATGAAACTGACAAATACAATCGTCTAGTTGAATTGAACGTTCAAGAACAATGCGTCAACTTGATTAAAACTGCCGAAGTTCAAAAGGCAATTACTGAACGAGGCCTTCAAGTTCACGGCTGGGTTTTTGACATTCATTCTGGCAGATTGATTGATTTGAAAATTGATTTTGATAACGTTTTAGAGAACATTAGAGAGATCTATAATCTAGGCCACTAAGCTTTTTTACCATAGAAAATTTACCGCAGATTCACAGATTATTTTTTAAAATCCGTGAATCTGCGTTTTTTATTTATAGCTAGATTCTTTAATTTAAAACTAAAAAATTTACCGCAGATTCGCAGATTATTTTTTAAAATCTATGAATCTGCGGTTTTTATTTATAAGCTACTTACAAGTTTCTTCGCTGCTTCAAACTCAGAAATCATTCCGTCAACGATATCTTTTACTGATTTAATATCGTGGATCAATCCGGAAACTTGGCCAATTTCAAGTTCGCCTTCAATTAAATCGCCTTCAAACATTCCTCTTTTTGCGCGCGCTCTTCCTAACAAAATTTTTAAGTCATCAACAGTCGGTGCTTTTGTGTATAAATCTTGAACGTCTTGGTAAAATTTATTCTTGATTAAACGAACCGGAGCCAGCTCTTTTAAGGTAACTTGGGTTCCTCCTTCCTCCAATTCTACGATGGTTTTCTTGAATTCATCGTGAGCTGAACTTTCAAAAGATGCTGCAAAGCGGCTTCCGACCTGCACTCCGTCAGCGCCTAAAATCATGGTGGCCAACATTGCTTTTCCAGTTGCAATTCCGCCTGCGGCAATTAATGGAATCGTAATTTTTTCTTTCACCATCGGAATTAGCGTGAGCGTTGTCGATTCTTCTCTACCGTTATGCCCGCCCGCTTCAAATCCTTCAGCAACCACGGCATCAACTCCTGCTTCTTGTGCTTTTAAAGCAAATTTTGAACTACTGACAACGTGAACTACCGTGATTCCTTTTTCTTTCAAAAAATTGGTCCACGTTTTTGGATTTCCTGCGGATGTAAAAACGACTTTAACGCCTTCTTCCACAATGATATTCATTATTTCTTCCACATTTGGATACAACATCGGAACGTTTACTCCAAAAGGTTTGTCGGTTGCCTTTTTACATTTTTGGATGTGCTCGCGTAATACATCTGGATACATCGAACCGGCACCAATCAAGCCAAGTCCGCCAGCATTGCTGACTGCACTTGCTAATTTGTAACCGCTGTTCCAGATCATGCCGCCTTGAACAATTGGATATTTTATAGTAAAAAGTTGTGTGATTTTGTTCATTGAGTTTTGTTTTTGCAATTGTTCAAACTTACAAAAAAGAGATGCAATTACTAAAATATTTTCTTTCAAAGACAAAAACAACCGACTAACTTATTAGATTGCATGAAGTAAATGTGATCTGAACAATCTAACTTGTTAGACACCTTGAATCACATTCAGTTTAAGGTATTCAACAGGTTAGATTGCTTAAACTAATGTTGATTTGCCCTGTCTAACAACTTAGATAGGGCAAATGATGTGTGATTCAACCAATCTAACTTATTAGACAGGTTTGCTTTTTTATGAAAACTGTGTTTTTTTTTTATTTTTTAGGTTGCTTGTTACGCAATGGTTCAGGTGCTAACAAAAATGCGAATAGTTTCTCAAATAGCCCCGATGGTGGCTTTGTTTGAGCTCTTTCACGGCTGAACAAAGCCGTGGAAAGCGAGTGCCACCAGCGGGAATTGCCTTTCCTGAAAAAGCCGTAAGATTCGCTTCTAAAAAAAATTAGTTCTTGATTAGTTTTCCGGTTTGGGTATTATTGCTCGAAATAATCTTGTAAAGGTAAATTCCCGAAGCAAGATTTGAAACTGAAAAAGTTGCGTTATTTGACGGAAGAATAGCCTTTAAAACCCGCTGTCCCAAATTATTGTAAAGGTGAATTTCAGCATTTTCAACCGAATTTGGCAATCGCAAACTCACGATATTATTGGCCGGATTGGGATACAAAAGTATTTTTTCGGCAGAAAAACTTGGTGTATTTAACGACAAAGCAGAACTGAAATCTGGAATTCCGTAGCCCATTTGAATCGTGGGATTTAAATATAAATGAGCTGATTGCTTAATTAATTGGATGATTTCGGCGTTGGTTTTATTAGGAAGCGCTTGCCAAAAACTAGCAACCATTCCTGCAATAATGGGGCCTGAAAAGGAAGTTCCACTTGCGGTTCCAATGTTTCCCGAGGTATCTGAAATCACGGCATTTTGGCCTTGAGCCACAACATCTGGCTTGACACGGCCGTCAAAAGAAGGTCCGATTGAGCTGAAAGTTGCATAATTTTCTGACGCGTTCACGGCGCCAACTGTCAGAACGTTAATCGCATCAGCGGGTGCCGAAATATGTGGATTTGAGGACGCGCCAGAATTTCCGGCAGAAACCACGCAGATCATTCCCTTTGAAAACGCGATGTCGGCGCCACGAGAAATAAAAGCGGTGGTTCCGTTCATATCAGCATATTCGTAGCTGTAATTTGGATTATTGTAAGTGAAATATCCGAGCGAAGTGTTGATCACATCGACGCCCAGACTATCGGCCATCTCGGCGGCTTCGACCCAATATGATTCTTCAACGGGATTTTCACTGGCAACATCTTCGGTAATAAAAAGGTAATATGCAGCGTCTGGAGCGGTTCCAACCAATTGATTTTCAACATAACCGCCCATCGTGGAAAGCACCAAAGTTCCGTGATTTCCGCCGGTGTAGAAATTTGCATTTCTATTTACGAAGTCATAACCTCCAAGGATTTTATTGTTGTCACGAAGTCTTTGAAATGGTGAAATAGTATTTACACCCGGAAAACCAGCGTCTAAAACCGCGATGATTTTTCCGTTTCCGGTGTAATCTTGTTGGTGTAAAAGATGCCCGTTTAACATCTGGATTTGGTTCGCAGCATTGCCATAATTGAAATTCACCTGCGTTTCTAAATTTTTATTTACTTCAGAAATTGCTGTTGAAGAAGCGTTTCTGGAATTTAAACTTGAATTTGCAAATTGAATATGATCGACAAAAGTTAAGCTTTCTAGATTTTGAATATTGGGAATTGAACCTCGAACGTGAAGCGCATTTAACCATTTAGATTTAGCCATAACCGTGATTCCCGTTGCGTTTGTAACCGAAGTAATGTAAGTTTGGGAAACGGGAACATCAGTCGTATTTAACGAGATATTTTGCGCCGTTCTTCTATCTAATGAACGTTGCGAAAGCATTTCCAATGGATTCGCCAGATAAAAAGTCGCATCAGGTTTGTTTGTGAAATAAACCCAAGCATCTTCTTGAGCCGAAGCGATGAAACTTGATAATATAAGGAGTAAAAAGGTAATTTTTTTCATAATTGTTGTTTCTCGTTCTCTACAAAATGGAAAGTCCAAATTTACACATTTTAGTGGCTAAAAGTACATTATTACTTAAATTAACTAAAAGCTAAACTCATATATACTACTTATTTCCAATGACTTAAAAAATATTTTTATTTTTTTTTCAAAATAAATTAGGTTGTTTTGTTTTTTATATCCTAAATTTGCACTTAAGTTCTTTAAAAGATTATTCTTATCCAGAAAGACCGAGGGAATTGACCCGATGACGTCTTAGCAACCTGTTTACTTTTGTGAATAAGGTGCTACATTCAACCTTGCATTGCAAGGATAGATAAGCTAGAAAATGTACATAATACTTCAAAATATTATATGCTCTTCTGACTTGTCGGAAGGGCATTTTTTATTTCTGCTCCTTTCGATATCTGGTTTCGAATATTTTTTGGAAAACAAAAAATTATTTAAAAACATCTTAAAAGTTATCAAAATGAAAGAGCAAACTCAAATTTTAAATTACATTCCAGTTGACGAATTAACCGGTTCCATTTCGGTGCCTATTTACCAAACTTCAACATTTGTACAAGACGAACCTGGCGTTCACAAAGGTTTTGACTACGCAAGAAGCAATAATCCGACACGAAAAGTATTGGAAGATTTAGCTGCAAAATTAGAAAACGGAACTAACGGGTATGCTTTTTCAAGCGGTTTGGCAGCAATCGATGCGGTGGTAAAATTACTTTCTGCTGGGGACGAAATCATTGCGGTGGACGATATTTATGGAGGTGCTTTCCGCCTGTTCACCCACGTTTATGAGAAATTCGGAATCAAAGTAAATTATGTTGATGCCACCGATGCTAAAAATGTAGCGAATGCAATTACTGACAAAACCGCCTTAATTTGGATTGAATCGCCAACAAATCCTACGCTTAAAATTTCTGATCTTCGACCTATCGGGAAAATTGCAAAAGAGAACAACGTTTTATTCTGCGTTGACAATACTTTTGCTTCGCCAATTGCACAAAAACCAATCGAATTTGGAGCTGATTTGATCGTTCACAGCGCTACAAAATATATTTCGGGACATAGCGATTTGATTGCCGGTTTGGTGATTACCGCGAACGAAGAATTGGGCGCTAAAATTAAATTTATCCAAAATGCCTCTGGTGCAATCCTTGGGCCATTTGACAGCTGGTTGGTCATCCGAGGAATCGAAACTTTAAACTTGAGAATCAAACACCACGCTGAAAATGCACAGAAAATTGCTGAATTTTTGACTACAGAAAAGTTAATCAAAAACGTTTATTATCCAGGTTTGAAAACGCATCACAACCACGAAATTGCAAAAAGCCAACAGAAATATTTTGGTGGCGTTGTCACTTTTGATTTGGTTATTGATGACAAACAATTGGCTTCAAGAATCGTTTCGGGAACCAAATTATTCAAATTGGCCGAAAGTTTAGGAGGCGTAAAAAGCTTGTGTTGCTTGCCTTGCGAAATGACTCATAAATCGATTCCGGCAGAAATTAGATATAAATCTGGAGTTACTGATAGCTTGATTCGTCTGTCTGTTGGCTTGGAAGATGCTGATGATTTGATTGCTGATTTGAAAGAAGCAATTGCAAATGCGGTTCAAAAAAATGTGACTGTTGCTTCATCTTTGAACTAAATCTCAATTTAATTAAACACAGATTTCACAGATTAGCACAGATCAAATGTTATTCAATTCTGAGATAAAAAAACCTTTGCTAAATTTTTTACGATTTCAATTCTGTGGAAATCCGTGAAATCTGTGTTCCAAAAAAACTAAAAATGTCAAGAAAAAAATTAAATATAGGATTGTTCGGGTTTGGATGCGTGGGTTTTGGATTATACGAAGTATTGCAAAAAACGCCTGGCTTGAAAGCCAATATCAAGAACATTTGTGTAAAAAACAAAGATAAAAAGCGTGAAATCGGTGCTGAAAATTTTACTTTCAATAAAGAAGATATTTTCAACGATCCTGAAATTAATGTAATTGTTGAGCTGATTGATGATGCCGATGCTGCTTATGAAATCGTAACTCGTGCTTTGAAAAGCGGCAAAGCGGTGGTTTCGGCCAACAAAAAAATGATTGCAGAACATTTTGAAGAATTGCTTGATTTGCAACGTGAATATAAAGTTCCGTTGTTGTATGAAGCGGCGTGTTGCGCAAGTATGCCGATTATCAGAAACTTAGAAGAATATTATGACAATGACCTTTTGGAATCGATCCAAGGAATTGTGAATGGTTCCACGAACTATATTTTGACGAAGACCTTTAAGGATAATTTATCTTACGAAGACGCTTTGAAAGAAGCTCAGGAAAAAGGATTTGCAGAAAGTAATCCGATTTTGGATACTGGCGGATTTGATGCGAAATATAAATTGTTGATTTTGCTGGCACATTCCTTCGGATATATTGCAAAACCAGATGATTTGCTGAATATCGGAATAAATAATATTGGCGGATTGGAGTTGAAATACGCTCGCGAAAAAGGACTAAAAATCAAACTGGTAGCCCAAGCTTTTAAAAATCCAAACGGAAGTATTTCTGCTTTTGTGCTTCCGAAATTCGTGGATTCAGAAGATCGATTATTTAATGTGGATGATGTTTTTAACGGTGTGATTACCAAGACTAGTTTTGCTGACGAACAGTTTTTTGTGGGCAAAGGCGCTGGCGCTCATCCTACGGCTTCAGCGGTTTTGAGCGACATTTCTGCTTTGAGTTATGACTATCAATATGAATATAAAAAAATCGCCCAGCAGGAAGATTTGAGTTTATCAGATGATGTGAATTTAAAAGTGTTTTTGAGACATTCTGTGGAAGATGCCGTTGCTTTGAAAAAACAATTCTTGAATATCGATGAATCGTATTTGAACCAAGAATCAGGTTATATCACCGGAATTATTTCTTTGGAGAATTTGAGAAATATCCACTTTGATGAAAGTTTTGATACCTCTTTTGTTTTACTGGAAGTCGTCAAAGAAAATCAGATTTCAGATAAAAGTTTGCAGACCGAAAGTGCTGAAAACAGTCTTCAGCTAGCTTAAAAAAGAAAGTTTTGTTTTGTTTTGTTTGTTAAATAAAAACCCGGCAGATTTAGGTCTGTCGGGTTTTGTTTTTAAACACAGATTTTTAATGATTTTCGCTGTTTAGTTTTTTACAATTTGAACGCGGATAATTACGGATGACGCAAATTAACGCAGATTTTTTATGCTATGACTCCTGAACCGATAAGTTCTTCGCCTTGGTGCCACGAAACGAATTGTCCTTCTGTGATTGCGGATTGCGGCTCTTCAAAAGCAACGTACATTCCGTTTTCAAATTGGTGTAATTTTGCTTTTTGCAACGGTTGGCGGTAACGGATTCTTGCCATCACCTCCATAGTTTCGCCCGCTTCTAATTTCAAATCGGGACGAATCCAATGCACTTCTGATTTTTCTATGAAAAGCGCTTTTTTGAATAATCCTGGATGTTTATCGCCTTGACCTGTGTAAATTATGTTGCTTTCAACGTCAGTTTCAATAATGTAAAGTGGTTCTAAAGTACCGCCAACATTCAATCCTTTTCGTTGTCCTTTTGTAAAATAATGAGCGCCTTGATGTTTCCCAACAACTTTTCCCATTTCTGGAATGTAAGGAATTGGCGCTGCTTTGAATGCTAATTCTTCTTCTAAAGATTCGAATTCTTTTTCTTCTTTATCGTAGATATCTGTTTTGGAATCAATTTCTAAAATCAATCCCGCTTTTGGCTGTAATTTTTGCTGTAAAAATTCTGGAAGACGCACTTTTCCGATGAAACATAATCCTTGTGAATCTTTCTTTTCGGCGGTGACTAATTCCATTTGAGCGGCGATTTCGCGGACTTCTGGTTTTGTCAATTCTCCAATTGGGAATAATGATTTTGCCAATTGTTCTTGTGAAAGCTGGCAAAGAAAATACGATTGGTCTTTGTTTCCGTCAACTCCTGCCAATAACTGATATGTAGGATTTCCGTCAACATCGATTTCCCCTTTTCTGCAATAATGTCCGGTTGCCACGTAATCAGCTCCAAGACTTAAGGCGATTTTCATGAAAACGTCAAACTTGATTTCACGGTTGCACAAAACGTCTGGATTTGGAGTCCTACCTTTTTCGTACTCGCGGAACATATAATCCACGATTTTTTCTTGGTATTGCTCGCTTAAATCGACAGTTTGAAATGGAATTCCGAGTTTTTCTGCAACTAAAAGTGCGTCATTGCTGTCTTCTAACCACGGACATTCATTGGAAATCGTAACAGAATCATCGTGCCAGTTTTTCATAAAAAGCCCGATGACTTCATAGCCTTGCTCCTTTAAAAGATAAGCAGCAACACTTGAATCAACACCTCCGGAAAGTCCAACTACGACACGTTTCATTTTATTCATTTTGCGATTCTGGGAATCAGTTTGAAGATGCAAAAGTACGTCAAATTAAAGATCTTTGAAATATTTTGCATTTGATTAATTGATAAGAGTATTTGGGAAGTTTATATATAAAGATACAAGTTTGTTTTTTATTACCATATAAGGCAAATAAGGTAATTTCAGAAAACTAATCTTTTGTTTTGATTGGTTTCTCGGGCTTTATTCTTGTCGCCTTTTTTACCATTTAAGGCATATAAGTTCATTTGAGAAACCTAATGTTTTGTTTTGATTGATTTCTTGAGCTTTACTCTTGTTGCCTTTTTTTTCCATATAAGCATATAAGGTCATTTGAGAAAACTATCCTTTTGGTTGGTTTTGTTTTTGTTTTCTGGCGCCTTTATTTTTGCTGTCTATTTTGAATTTTTCTTTCTTGGCTTTGTTCGGGTCTTCTTCTTTGGTCAGTTTTCCGTTTTGGAAGTATTTCCATTTGCCTGATTTTTTGCCGTCTTTGAATTGCCCTTTTATTGTTTTTCCTGCTCCGTCGTTGTACGTAACTGGTCCTTCGAATTGGTCATTTTTGTAGGTCGCGTCTTCAAAAACATCTCCTTTTTCAGAATATTTTTTATACGGTCCGTTTTTTATTCCGTTGGTATAAGTTGTTTCTTCAGCGATTTTTCCGTTTTTGTAAAATACCTTTTTGACGCCGTTTAATTTTCCTTTGGAATAATTTTCGGTTGACATTATTTCTTTTGACTCGAAGTGGTAGTATTTCCATTCGCCTTCGGCAAGCTTGTTTACTTCTTTTCCTTCACTGACTTTGTTGCCTTTTTGGTCAAAAAAAGTCGTGTAAGCAGAACCGTCTTTTGCAGAAAAATCTCTGGTTGCTATCACTTTTAATTCTTTTGTATCATCAAAAAATTTAAATGTTCCGGTTTCTTTTCCGTGGTCAAAAGTTCCTTCGTAGCGTGGTCTTTTTGAGGCTTCGTAGGTTCCTTTCCAAAGTCCGTGACGTTGGCCTTTTTCGTCCATTTTATTGGTTTCTTGAGCGAACGTTTGGAAGGATAAAAATGTGATTAATGTGAATAAGATTGATTTCATATTTGTGTTTATGGAATTGTATTGAAATTTTGATGCTTTTTTTGGAACACAGATTTTAGAAATTCATAAAATTTTGAAATATATGTTTTTTATAGTGATGCAATGTTTGTGCCGAATTTTTTACCGCATATTAAACGATTTTTATTTTTGTGACACTGATTTTAAGAAATTTTTAAAATTCTTAAAATCTGTGTTTGTTAGTTTTATTAGTACCGATTTTTTTTGCAGTTTTTTTTGTTTACCATGTAAGGCATTTAAGGGCATTTAAGATTTTGAGTTGATGTTTTTCTTGGTTGTTGTTATAACTAAAAATATTGCGTTTTATTGCGGTTTTGTTCTGAAGTTTAAAAGGAAGCGGATAGATTCTCAAATAGCCCCGATGGTGCCATTGTTTGAACTCTTTCACGGCTGATTAAGACGTGAAAAGTGAGTGGCTCCAGCGGGAATTGCAATCACTGAGATGCCCGACAATTCGCTTCAAAATAATGAGATTGCTTCGTACCTCGCAATGACCCTCAAAATTCGATTCTTACAAAAAAAGCACCCGTTTTACTGAGTGCTTTTCGATTTATCTTTTTCTGTTTGATTTCTTTTCTTCAAGAGCGGCTTTCTTTTCTTTTTGCTGTTCTTGTGCTTGTTCCATCATTTCTGCCATTTTTTGCTGAAACTTGCTTTTTGGCTTTTCTTTCGTTTTATTTTCTTGAATTCTAGCGTGAATCTTCTCGTCGTTGATGATGTAATTTTTGATTACCAACATAATTCCAATGGTAATTGTGTTTGATACAAAATAGTATAATGACAGTCCTGACGCATTATTGTTGAAGAAAATCATCATCATCAATGGCGAAATATAAATCATCATTTTCATGATTTTGCTCATATCTGGCATTCCTTCTTGCTGTGGTGCTGACATTTGCTGGTCGCCTGTCGTCATTTTCATATAGAAGAAAATTGCGATTGCTGCTAAAATTGGGAACAAACTCACGTGGTTTCCATAGAAAGACGAAATTACCGGAATGTGCTGTTTCCAAGAAAGCACGGCGTCAAATGATGACAAATCTTCTGCCCAAAGGAAGTTTTTCTGTCTCAATTCAATTGCCGAAGGGAAAAACTGGAACAAAGCATAGAAAACCGGAATCTGCATCACCGCCGGAAGACAACCTGCCATTGGATTTACGCCAGCTTTGCTGTACAATTTCATTGTTTCTTGTTGCTTTTTCATCGGATCTTTCTTGAATTTTTCGTTCAATTCGTTGATCTCTGGACGAAGCACTTTCATTTTTGCTTGAGACAAATATGATTTGTAAGTCACCGGCGACATTGCCAAACGAACTAAAATCGTAAAGACGATAATCGCGATTCCATGTGCCATGAATTGGCTTAAAAAACCGTAAACCGGAATGAAAATCCAACGGTTGATCCATCCGAAAATCCCCCAACCTAATGGAATCACTTCGTCAAGATTTTTTTCGTATTTGTCTAAGATTTTGTAATCTGCTGGCCCGTAATACCAGTTCATATTGTAGTTTACTTCGCCACCTTTAAAAGCTAAAGGCAAAATAGCTTTGTATGCTTTTGTGAAAATTGTATCTTTTTCAACATCGTGAACCAAGTTCTCTGTTTTTAGTTCTGCTGTTGTAAATGGCGTGTCTGTCAACAAAATTGAGGTAAAAAAGTGCTGTTTGAAAGCTACATACGTTACTTCTTTCGCTACTTCTGTTTTTGAAGATTGACCTAAATCATTGTCTTTTCCCCCTTCATATTCGTACACCAAATCAGAATAACGGTTTTCGTAAGAAACACTTTTTTCGTTTCTGTATGTTTTCATATTCCACTCCATCGGAAGCGGTTTTGAAGTCTGCAACACTTTGCTTAAACCTTGCGTTCTTACTGAGAAATCAAGCATATATTCGCCTGGTTTCAAAACATAACGGTATTCCAAAAATTGTTCTGGACCTGCTTTTAAGCGCATTGTCAAAACTTGGTTGTCACCTTCTTTTGAAACGTTTGGCTCAAAATATAAATCTTTGGTATTCAACACAAGATTTCCTTGCGTTTTCAACTCGATATTTAAGTTGGCGTTGTTCTCTTTAATTATCTTAACCAATTGGCCAGAACCTTTTTTGAATGCTTCGAAATTTTTCATTTCAGCATCCACGATATAACCTCCTTTGTTTGAAAAAGTAAGTTTTACAAGGTCATTTTCAATTGTGTTTGTAACTGCTTTTGCAGATGGAAGCGTTGCAGCATACGCGAAACTACCCAATGTTGCTTTCAGTTTTTCATTCTGAAGTGAATCATTTTTGATAGTATCGGTGATTGCAGGTTTTGCAGCAACCACGTCTTGGTTTACCTGTTTTTCAGATTGTTCTTTCTTGTCTTTGCCTTGAATTTCTCCGGCTGGCTTGTTGACGTACATTATGCCCAGCAAGATTAAAAAAATCAGTACAAAGCCAATAATCGAATTACGGTCAAACTTTTTTTCTTCCATTTTATTCTAAAATAATTAATAATTACGCACTAACGCGTTACCAAATGCTTGAATTTCTTCAAACTATTTATTCTTGTAATCTACCGCAGCTTTCACGAAACTCACAAAAAGTGGATGCGGATTCGCTACAGTACTTTTATATTCTGGATGATATTGAACACCAATGAAAAACGGATGTTTTTCAATCTCGATGATTTCTACCAATTTTGTATCCGGATTTACTCCAGATGCGGTTAATCCAGCTTTTTCTAATGCCTCTAAATATTCTCCGTTGAACTCATAACGGTGACGGTGGCGTTCTTCAATTTGGCTTTTGCCATAAATTTTTGAAGCCAAAGAATTATCTTTAATATCACATTTCCAAGCTCCCAAACGCATTGTTCCTCCTTTGTCAGTAATGGTTTTCTGTTCTTCCATCAAATTAATTACTGGATGAGCTGTTCCAGAATTCATTTCTGTGGAGTTGGCATCTTTGTGACCCAAAACATTTCTTGAATATTCAATAACTGCCATTTGCATTCCAAGACAAATTCCGAAAAACGGAATATTATTTTCTCTTGCATAACGAACCGTTTCGATTTTTCCTTCAATTCCTCTTTCTCCAAAACCTGGAGCGACTAAAATTCCGTCTAAATCTTTCAATTTTTCGGTTGCATTTTTCTCGTCTAAATATTCTGAGTGGATGCTTACCACGTTAACTTTGGTCTCATTTGTCGCACCTGCGTGGATAAATGCTTCTAAAATTGATTTGTAAGAATCTTGCAATTCTACATATTTACCAACCAAACCGATGTTTACGATATGCTTTGGATTTTTATGTTTTTGTAAAAACTCGTTCCAATTTTTCAAATCTGGAGTTGCTTTTTCTGGCAAATCTAATTTTTTCAATGCTACTTTATCAAGACCTTCTTCCAACATTAAATTTGGAACGTCATAAATCGTTGAAGCATCGATCGACTGAATTACCGCTTCTCTTTTCACATTGCAAAACAATGCTAATTTTTGGCGTAATTCGTCTGATAATTCGTGTTCTGTTCTGCAAACCAAGATATCAGCTTTGATACCGCTTTCCATCAATGTTTTCACAGAATGCTGTGTCGGTTTTGTTTTCAATTCTCCGGCTGCAGCCAAAAATGGAACCAAAGTCAAATGAATCACGATTCCGTTATTTTCACCTAATTCCCAAACTAATTGGCGAACCGACTCTATATAAGGAAGCGATTCGATATCTCCGACCGTTCCTCCAATTTCAGTAATCACGATGTCAAAATCACCAGATTTTCCAAGCAATTGCATTCTTTCCTTAATCTCATTCGTGATATGCGGAACGACTTGAACGGTTTTCCCTAAAAATTCCCCTCTTCTTTCTTTCTCAATAACAGAAAGATAGACTCTTCCGGTAGTTACGTTATTGGCTTGCGAAGTGGGAACATTCAAGAAACGTTCATAGTGACCTAAATCCAAATCGGTTTCAGCTCCATCATCTGTCACAAAACATTCTCCGTGTTCATAAGGATTCAGTGTTCCCGGATCCACGTTAATGTAAGGGTCAAATTTCTGGATGGTCGTTCGATATCCTCTGGCTTGCAATAATTTTGCTAGCGAAGCAGCGATAATTCCTTTCCCTAAGGAAGAAGTCACACCGCCTGTAACAAAAATATATTTCGTCTGATTCATTATGTTGTTGTTTGTAGTTGTGTTGCGTAAAAAACGTGGCAAAAGTACGAATTAATTAGTCAATTAGCGAATTAGATAATTAGATAATTGGCGAATGTTATAATTCGTTAATTAGATGATTAGATAATTGGTGGATTGTGCAACTAGATTATCTTACAATTTAAACTTTTTTATAAGCGAAACTGGAATTTTCTAATTATCTAATTCGCTAATTATCTCATTAAACAGGTTTTGGATATTGCTTTTTAATATTTCTAATCAATTCCTCCAAACCGTTTAGTTTTAGTTCGTAAACCAATTGCATTTGCTGGCCTAATTCTCCTTTTGGAAAACCTTTATTGCTGTACCAAACCACGTAATATTCTGGTAAGTCGATTAAATGCCAACCTTCGTATTTCCCGAAGGGCATTTTTGTGTGGGCTAATTTGATAAGCTGTTTTTTATCTTGGTCCAAATTATGGAAGAATTAAATTATAAAAGCAAAACAGAAAAAACAGAATGCTTCCGAAAATATCCAGAAACAAAATGGTTTTAAATCTCTGCAAATTTACCTTTATATTTATGAAGATTCGCAAGAATAATTGAATTAGGAAGAATAAAAAAATCTTTAAGCAATACGGATTGAACGCAATCGCTTCTTGGAAATTGAATCTGAGAATTTGAGAAAATGCTCTGGTCAATCCTCGGCTTTTGCAATAAATCAAAGGCATTCCTTCGCAAGAGGATGGAATTCCGATGGAAAAATACGGTGCTAAAAAACAATAAAAAAAGATAAATGTGATTAATAAAATAAAAATCACGTTTATCTTTTTATAAGAATCGATCTCGTAAGAAGGATTTATTTTCACTGAAATTTAGTTTGCGGGAGCCGTAGTATCAACTGCTGCAGCCTCTGCTTCGATTTCTTGAATATCTCTATCAATTGAATCTCCAGCTCTACCTGTTTCTACTTCAATAGAATCCATCGCTTCTTTAATTTCATCCATATTTGACATAGCTGCCGCACCGAAAGTACCGATAACAACTAACATCCAAATGATTACAAATGTTGTTGCAACGATTCCTAAAATCAAACCAGATTTTGGCATTGTGGTTGGAGCATTTGCTTTCTTCGCTTGCGATAATCCGATAGCTCCAAAGATAATTGCAAGAACTCCAAAAAGAATTGCAATTAATCCAAAACAAGGAATAAATGCGGCGATAACTGCGATGATTCCCAGCACTAATGCTGCGATTCCCATTCCCTGACCCGCATTTGATGGTGGTGTATAGTTTTCCATTTTTGTTTTTATTTTCGTTAAAAGTCTTACAAAAATAGAAAAATACGTACGCTCACGACGTTTTCGAATTTAAAGTTATTAACAATTATTTAAGATTTATTTCCAGATAAAAGTAATAACTTTTTCAATATCCGGATTCAAACTTAAATGAACCGGGCAAGTATTTGCTGTTCTTTCTAAAACTGTTTTTGTCTTTTCATCAACGGCAATCGCCATTTCGAAAGCGACTTCAATTTTTGAAATTTTTCTTGGTTCCGCTTGCATATGTTTCGTTACAGAAGCCGTCGAACCCGTTAAATCAACATTCAAATCTCTGGCTTTAATTCCCATAACGGTCATCATGCAACTTGCTAAACCGTTTGCAACAGTGTCCGTTGGAGAAAATGCTTCACCTTTGCCGTTATTGTCAATTGGCGCATCAGATATAATTTCTGAGCCTGACTGAAGGTGTATTGAAGACGTTCTTAGATCTCCTAAATAAGTTACTTTTGATGTCATTATCTTGCTTCTTTTACGGACAAATCTTCGTCATAATAAAGAATGTAAACTCCTCTATTTGAATAACCTCCCGCTGGATTTTTTGTATAATTAAATTTATTTTCAACTTGCTCTGTCGCATTGTCAAAAATAGTTTCCTCAAAACTTTTTTCTTGAGACAAACGAAGCATCGCGTCAAATGTCACGTCGAAACCTCTAGTCGCATATTGATTCGGGAATATATTATTTTTCTTTTTGTACACTTTTGAAAATATTGCCGCCTCGGGAGTTTCATTTTCACGAGTTACAGACGCATAAAGCAAGTTCAATTTTGCCAAACTGCTGATTAAAATTTCATCAGATTCAAGTTTATCATTTGGTTCCAATATTACCAACTGTACTTGATAATTTGCCTTCGCTGCAACCAATGCCGTGATTATATTTTTGATCATAAACGTGTTTTCCGTCTCCATAATCACAAAATTCATTCGGTCTTTGACAAGCAAACCTTTCATGCTTTCAACCGTGTAATCCGCCATTTTTACATTTGGATGATTACCCGAAATATACTTTTTGATCGAACCTTTTTTTGGATCTACAATCGCAATTAGGTTCGCACTTTTTTGGTTCAAATAATCAAACATTGCACCTTTCAAGTTATCAGTTGTTGGCATAGTTTGATATAAATTACTATAAACCATACTGTTATCTTTTGATAAAGGCGAAATCACCGGAATATTATTTTTACTTAAAAGCTGTGCAGTCTTTTCAGCGTGTGTTTGATAAAATGGACCAACAACTACGTCTGCTTTCAACAAATTTGCATCCACGAAAGAACTTGAAATTGCAGAAGATGTTTTGTTTTCTTGTGAGTCAAAAATCTTTACATCAATATTTAATCCTAACGTTTTCGCAGAATCAATCGCCACCAAAGCTCCTGAATAAAAATCAAGCGTCATGTTCAAGAAATTGTCTTTTTTCAATCGAGATTGGATCGTTGCTGTCGTGTCGCTGGTAACTTTTGAAACATTGAACGGCAAAAGCAAAACTAATTCCTTTCTATCTTTTTTAGAAATAGATTTCGTCAAATCGGTAAAATTTTTGTCGTTTGCGGCAGCGACAGAAACCGTTTTTGGAACCTTTAAAGTCATTCCTTCTCTCACGCCAGTTTCTAATTCTGGGTTTAGCGCAACCAAACCATTTTGGCTCAAGCCAAATTGCCTCGAAAGACTGTATAAAGTTTCTTTCGGCTTCACTTGATACGAAGTATATTCGCCATTTGGCGTTTCTTGTTTCGGAGACTCTTTTGCAGTTTCTTGCTTTTGAACCACCTCCACTTTTGAAACATCAGCTTTGATGACTAACTTTTGTCCAATTTTTAAGCTGTCTGTTTTGATTGAAGGATTTGTTTTTTCCAATTCTTCGATTGAAATTCCGTATCTTTTTGAAATTGAATATTTTGTATCTTTTGGAACCACTTCATAAACCACTTCAGAAGTTTTCGATTCTACTTTTTCTTCTTTTTTAGCTTCTTTCTTTGCTTCCTTTTCAGCCTTTTTTTCCTCTTTTTCCGCTTTTCTTTCTTCCTTTTTTGTCAATTCTTTCGGAGCTTCTTCTTGTACCGTTTTAGAACCCGGAATTTTTAAAGTTTGTCCGATTTTTAAACCAGCTTCTTTAATTTCAGGATTTGCTTTTTCTAAATCAGCAAGTGTTATTCCGTATTGTTTTGATAAACCATAAGGCGTTTCCTTTGGTTGTACAACGTGTGTTTTTGCTTCCTTAGAAACTGAAACTTGCGCCGGTTTTGTTTCCTTATTTGGAACTTTTACGGCTTTATTTTTAGAAGGAATTAATAAAACAGTTTTTTCTTTCACTCCATTTCTGGCATCCGGATTTAAAGTATAAATATCTAACGGAGTTACATTGTATTTCTGCGCGATTTGAGTAATCGTTTCGCCTTTGCCAACGGTATGCTTGACATTTTCTTGGGCTTGACCCGAAAAAGAGATTAAAAATACAGACAAGAATACGATAAAAAACTGCTTCATTTTGTGTTTGTTTTAAAGGCTATTAGATTTGTTTTAAGCTATTAAGTCGTTACTAATTTACAAAAAGCAACGACTTAATTATTATTTATTGATTATAAAATTTATTCCCACTCAATAGTTGCGGGCGGTTTTGAGCTGATGTCATACACGACTCTATTCACGCCTTTCACTTTATTGATAATTTCGTTTGAAATCGTCATTAAGAATTCATATGGAAGGTGAACCCAGTCCGCCGTCATTCCGTCTGTTGATTCCACGGCTCTTAAAGCAACCACTTTTTCGTAAGTTCTTTCGTCGCCCATAACTCCAACGCTGTTTACCGGAAGTAAAATGGCTCCTGCTTGCCAAACTTTGTCGTATAATCCGTGAGATTTCAAACCTTCGATGAAAATATAATCTACTTCTTGAAGAATTCTTACTTTCTCTGGAGTAATGTCTCCCAAAATTCTTATTGACAATCCAGGTCCCGGAAACGGATGTCTTCCTAATAATGCTGCCGAAATTCCCAAAGTTGCTCCCACTCTTCTTACTTCATCTTTGAAAAGCATACGAAGCGGTTCAACAACTTTCAACTTCATAAAATCTGGCAATCCGCCAACATTATGATGCGATTTGATTGTTGCAGAAGGGCCTTTTACCGAAACAGATTCAATTACGTCAGGATAAATTGTTCCTTGTGCCAAGAATTTTACACCTTCTAAAAGATGAGATTCAGCATCAAAAACTTCAATGAACACGCGACCGATTGTTTTTCTTTTTGTTTCTGGGTCTTCAATTCCTGCAAGCTCTCCCAAAAAACGTGCCGAAGCATCAACGCCTTTTACGTTCAAGCCCATTCCTTTATATTGTTCCAAAACACTTTCGAATTCATTCTTACGAAGCAATCCGTTGTTGACAAAAATACAGTACAAGTTTTTCCCGATAGCTTTGTGCAATAAAACCGCCGCAACAGTAGAATCTACACCGCCAGAAAGACCAAGAACGACTTTATCATCCCCAATTTTTTCTTGCATTTCTGCTACGATTTCTTCAACAAAAGCATTTGGAGTAAAATTTTGAGGAACTTGAGCAATTTTTACCAAGAAATTCTCTAAAATCTGTTTTCCATCTGTTGAATGATAAACTTCTGGGTGAAATTGAATGGCGTACGTATCTTCGCCCTCGATTCTGTACGCAGCGTTTTCCACATCTTTTGTACTTGCCAAACGAACCCCATTTGAAGGCATCGTTTTAATCGTATCACTGTGGCTCATCCAAACTTGGCTGTTCAAATGCACGCTGTCAAAAAATGCTTCTTCACTTTTAATAAAAGAAAGATTGGCTCTACCATATTCGCGGATGTTTGACGGAGCGACTTCTCCTCCAGCAAAATGTGCTAAATATTGCGCGCCATAACAAACGGCTAACATCGGCAGTTTTCCTCTAATTTGAGATAAATCAGGATGTGGCGCATCTTCAGCTCGAACTGAAAAAGGGCTACCAGATAAAATTACAGCTTTATAGCTTGATAAATCACTCGGAAAATGATTGTAAGGGAAAATTTCGCAGAAGATATTTAGCTCGCGAACCCTTCTCGCAATTAGTTGTGTGTATTGCGATCCGAAATCTAAAATAAGTACGTTGTGTTGCATGCGCAAAAATAGTCATATTATTTAGAAATGAAAATGGGTTTTTTAGAAATTTTCGAGAAATGTTCCTAAACGTTTTTCAGCGATTTTATACCTTTAATATATGTGTGATTTTCTGTAAGTTTGCTTATCAAATTATAAAAATGATTAAATCGCTGTTATTAGTAGGTTTTGGTGGTGGTATCGGAAGCATTTTCAGATACTTAACTTCTTTTTATATCTCAAAATATTTTCCCTCTAAATTTCCAATAGGAACTTTTGCTGTCAACCTTTTAGGCTGTTTTTTAATCGGATTGCTTGTGGGTTATTTCGAGAAAAACAATCTGGTAAATTCCGATATGAAATTTCTTTTTGTAACCGGATTCTGCGGTGGTTACACGACATTTTCCGCTTTTGGTTATGAAAATATGAATCTTTTTCAGAGCAATAATACACTTTTGGCTTTCGCATACATTGGCGCAAGCCTTATTTTTGGTTTGTTAGCTGTTTGGTTTGGTCTATTTCTTTCCAAATAATTTATGTTTAAGTCGAAAAAAATGTAATTTCGCAATCTATGAAAGAAGAAGAAATTAAAGGAATATTGGAATTATTGGCAACACCAAAAAAGATTGCCATCATTCCACACAGAAGTCCAGATGGAGATGCAATGGGCTCAACATTAGGATTATATCATTTTTTAAAAAAATTGAATCACGAAGCAATTGTTATTGCTCCAAATGAATTTCCTGAGTTTTTGGCTTGGCTTCCGGGTTCAGAAAATGTCTTGATTTTCGAGAAAGACAAAGAAAATGTTGCGAAAGTACTTCAAAGTGCTGACGTGATTTTCACGTTAGATTTTAATGCTTTGCACAGAACCGGCGAAATGGAAAACGTTTTGAACAAATTAAAAGCGCCTTTCATCATGATTGATCATCACCAGAAACCTGATGATTATGCAGCGTTTATGTACTCAAACACAAAATTTGGTTCTACTTGCGAGATGATTTATAATTTCATTTCTTATTTAGGAAAAAAAGAACTGCTTGACGAAACTATCGCCAGCTGTCTTTATACCGGAATTGTAACTGATTCTGGGTCCTTCCGTTTTCCAACCACTACAAGTGAAACCCACAGAGTTGCTGCAGCTTTATTAGATTTAGGAGCAAAAAATGGTGATATCCAAAATTCTCTTTTCGATAATAATTCCTACCACCGATTACAATTACTGGGACGAGCTCTTCAGAATCTGAAAGTTTTTCCAGAACATAAAACGGCCTACATTCGATTGACACAACAAGAATTAGACGAGTTCAAATATGTAAAGGGGGACACGGAAGGTATTGTAAATTATGGCCTTACAATAAAAGGCATCATTTTTGCCGCTATATTTATTGAAAATAAAGAAGAAGGAATCGTGAAGATATCTTTTCGCTCTCAGGGAAATTTTGACGTAAATCAATTTGCCCGTCAATATTTCAACGGAGGCGGACATATCAACGCTGCGGGCGGAAAATCAACCAAATCATTAGACGAAACGATCAAAGATTTCGAATCTATTTTATCACAACAAAATTTTAATGTGTAACCTATGAAATTTACTCAAATATTGGCTTGCGTTTTTGCCGGAGCTCTTTTACTCTCGAGCTGTAACAATCAGCAGGCCAGAAAACCTGTTTCGTATTCTTCAGGAACTTTTATGAAAGAATCTGTGGCTCGAAATAAAAAATTAATCGCTGGTGAGGAATCTAAAATTGAGGCGATTATAAAAAGTGATTCTGGCTCACAATATATTGCTTCGCCTAAAGGATATTGGTATAAATATGAAACAAAAAGCGCTTCAAAAGACACTTTGCTTCCAAAGAAAGGCGATGTCGCTTACTTCGATTACGAAATTAAAGATCTTGAAGGAAATGTAATTTACACGGAATTTGAGCTAAAACCACAAGTATATTTAGTTGATAAACAAAATATTATGATGGGAATGCGCGACGGAATCAAGCTGATGAAAAAAGGCGAAAAAGTGACTTTCTTGTTTCCATCTCATATGGGTTACGGCTACCACGGCGATGATAGAAGAATTGGCCACAATCAACCGTTGATGACCACAATTTCGTTAAGAGATATCAAACCGGAAGCCGAAGCTAGATCAACTCAAAATACTACAACTGCTCCAAAAGCTATTGTGACGCCTGCAAATACTGAAGAACCAAAACAATAATAAATTAAAATGAAGAAATTAACTAGCCTATTTTTAGGACTTACGGCTTTTTTTATGTCTTGCGACAGCAAAACAAATAATCTTAAAGACGGAATGTATGCTGAAATTGAAACTTCAAAAGGAACGATTTTAGTAGAATTAGAATACAAAAAAACACCAATCACAGTTGCTAACTTCGTGTCTTTGGCCGAAGGAAAAAATACGATGGTGGATGAAAGATACAAAGGAAAACCTTTTTATGACGGATTAAAATTTCATAGAGTTTTGGCTAATTTCATGATTCAAGGTGGTGATCCTGAAGGAACTGGAATGGGCGGTCCTGGATATAAATTCAAAGACGAAATTGTAGCCGATTTACCACTTGACAAAGAAGGAATTTTGGCAATGGCAAACGGTGGCCCTGGTACAAACGGAAGCCAGTTTTTCATCACGCACACCGCAACACCCTGGTTAACAGGAATTCATACTGTTTTTGGACATGTGCTTGAAAACGGAATGGAAGTTATAAATGCGATTCAACAAGACGATATAATCAAGAAAATTACGATTATCAGAAAAGGTGAAGACGCTAAGAAATTTGATGCTCCAAAAATTTTCAAAGATAATTTTGCGAATGAAGTAGCAAATCAAAAGAAAATTGAGGAAGAAAAGTTGAAAATGAGAGCTCAATTTGCTGAAGTTATCAAAGCAAAAGAAGCTTTTTTTACAGCTGAAAAAGCAACAGCAACAAAAACACAATCTGGTTTACAATTTAAAATAATCAAAAAAGGAAATGGTAAAAAACCAGTTCCGGGAGCGCAAGTTTTCTTGAATTATGCTGGATATTTTGAAAACGGAGATTTATTTGATTCTAACATTGAAAGCGTTGCGACGAGTTATGGAACTGTGGATCTAAACCGTGCCGCACAAAAAGGTTACATGCCAATTCCGTTTACTTCGGGCGCAAAAGAAGGAATGATTCCTGGATTTATTGAAGGAATTGAGCAGTTGTCTTATGGCGATAAAGCCGTGATTTTCATCCCTTCTTATTTGGGTTATGGCGAAAGAGGCGCTGGCGGCGTAATTCCTCCAAATGCCAATATTATTTTTGAACTTGAACTACTTGCTAACTAAAAAAAATCGATTTAAGATGAAAACAAAGTTAATCTGTCTTTTATTTTTGGCGTTCTCTGTTGGAGGCTTTGCCCAAAAAACGAAAGCAAAAACGACTCCAAAAAAAGCGGTAACTACTGCAAAAGCAGAAAATCCAGATGGAATTTTTGCAGTGATGGAAACCAATAAAGGTAGAATTACAATTGAATTGGAATATCAAAAAGCACCAATTACAGTTGCCAATTTTATTTCTTTGGCCGAAGGAACAAACAACGCAGTTAGCGAAAAATACAAGGGAAAGAAATTTTATACTGGATTAAAATTCCATAGAGTTATCGCAAATTTCATGATTCAAGGTGGTGACCCACTTGGAACTGGAGCTGGAGATCCTGGCTACAAATTTAAAGATGAATTTCACCCAGATTTAAAACATAATTCTGGCGGAATTTTGTCTATGGCTAATTCTGGACCGGCAACAAACGGTTCTCAATTTTTCATTACGCACAAAGAAACGCCTTGGTTAGACAACAAACATACCGTTTTTGGAAAAGTCACATCTGGTATGGATGTCGTAAATGCAATTGCCCAAAACGATGTAATCATGGAAATTAAAATCGTTAGAAAAGGTTCTGATGCCAAGAAATTTGATGCAGCAAAAGTTTTCAACGAATATTTTGCAGACAAAGATGCTTACGCCAAAAAAGAAGCAGATGCTCTAGAAGCTAAGAAAAAAGAGGCTGAAGCTAAAATTACGCCGATCAAAACTGCAAAAGTTGCTGAATTAGCGAAAGTCAGAAAAACGGCTACAAAAACAGCTTCTGGTTTAGAATACACAGTTACTAAAAAAGGAACTGGAGTAAAACCAACAAACGGAACTAACGTTTATGTTCATTATTCTGGATACCTTGAAGACGGCTCACTTTTTGACAGTAGCGTTGAAGAAGTTAACAAAATTTACGGAAAATTTGATGCGAACCGCGCTGCTCAAAACGGCTACCAACCGCTTGCTTCAACCGTGGGAAGCCACCGTTTTGTTCCAGGTTTTACTGAAGGATTAGACCAATTATCAATTGGTGATAAAGCTACGCTTTTCATTCCGTCTGCTCTTGGATATGGTGAAAGAGGCGCTGGCGGTGTGATTCCGCCAAATGCAAATATTATTTTTGAAGTGGAACTTTTAGATGCGCTTTCTACTAAAAACTAATTAGATTGCAGACAAAAAAAGATGGGATTTTCGAAATGAAAATCCCTTCTTTTTTATTAACCTGATTACTGCAAACTGAAATCTGATCACTATTTATTGAACACTAAATATTACTTCTTAAATTTCCAGTCAAATTCATCGTTATCATTAATGATTGCTCCTACTTCCACTTTTACAATATCATTAAATTCGGTTTGTAAAATCATCCAATTTGATTCATTGAAATAGTTTTCTAAAGTATCAAATTCTTCTTTTTCCCACTTTGCAAAATCTTTTGTATTCAGTTCTTTTTGAACTTCCACTACATTTCTGCCTATTACTTTTTTCTCGAATAAACTCAAATCTTGGCTTGATCCAACGATATATCCCAACTTAAAATTTTCTTCTTTATAAAACGTCAAGCGTAATTTTTGCTCGTTATATTGGTAAACAGTATTATCGTCTTCGTCTTTAAAACTTTTATTTGGCTTGCCATAAAGCGCTTCCACGTCTTTTTGAAGCATTCCGAAGATCAACTTATCTATTCCTGTCTTTGGATTGATTTTCATAATAATAATTATTTTTTTGCAAAGATATGCACATTTTTTTGCTTAAAAAATAAAATAAATTGCTTGAAACCTATAAGTTAATTTGGCTTTTATTTAACATATAGATAAACCAATCTCTATTTAATAGCGTAATTATTTTAAACCTAGTATTTTAACCAATTTTAATTACCAATTTTATGAAAAAAACTACTTTAACGAAAATTCTGTCTTTAGGATTTTTATTGCTTTTGCTGACGACGGCAAACGCACAAGTCGTGACGAGCAATCTAGACGATGGTTCTGCGGGAACTTTAAGAACTCAGATTGCCAATGCTGCAAGCGGAGCAACACTGACTGTCGCTGTTACCGTGACGAATATTACATTGACTTCTGGTCAAATTGCAATCGATAAATCGTTGACGATCACCGGAAACGGCACACTTTTAACGACAATAAACGGAAGCGCAAACGGAAGAATTTTTGATGTAACTGCAGGAACTTTCACGCTAAATGGAGTTGCATTGACAAACGGTTTGGCCGACAACGGCGGTGCAATTCAAATTGCAAATGCCAATGTTGTTTTAAATAACGTTTTGGTTTCAAATAGCGTTGCAAATGGCGCTTCCGGAAGCGGTGGCGGAATTTATGCCAATACAGGCGCTACATTTTCTTCGACAAATTCAACAATTTCTGGAAACCGAGCAAATCGTGCCGGCGGAGGAATTGAAAGTGTGGCCGGAACTACGGTTACATTAAACAACACAAATTTAATTTCGAATAACGCAGGTGTTGCTCCCGCGACTGCTGCGCCAGGAAATGGTGGTGGTTTGCACATCACCGGTAACGGAACGGCCGTTATCACTGGCGGAACTGTAAACATGAATGTCGCTGCCGCGGAAGGTGGCGGTCTTTGGAACGGTTCAGGAACGATGTCAGTTACAGGAACAACTATCAACGGAAATACTGCTTCAGGTGTTGCTGCCGACAATGGCGGTGGCGGAATTTATGCTTTGAACGGAGGAACTTTGACAGTGATGAACGCTACAATTACCAACAATATCGCGAACGGAACTTCAGGAAGCGGTGGCGGAATTTTAAATGATGTTGGCTCAACCGTTACTATTTCTAGTTCTACAATAACCGGAAATACAGCAAACAGAGCTGGTGGCGGTATCGAGGTAAATTCTGGTGCAACATCAATTGTCACTTTAAATAACGTCAATCTTAACGGAAATTCAACAGCATCAAATCCTGGAAATGGAGGTGGTTTGCACGTTACAGGTCCTGGAGTTGTGAATATAAATGGCGGAACTGTGAATACAAATATCGCTTCCGCGGAAGGTGGCGGCCTTTGGAATGGATCAGGAACAATGACAATCAACGGAACTACGATTAACGGAAATACCGCTTCTGGCGCTGGCGCAGATCAAGGCGGTGGCGGAATTTACAACTTAAACGCAGGAACTTTAGTCATTCAAAATGCTGTAATTTCTAACAATATTGCAAACGGAACTTTAGGAAGCGGAGGCGGAATTTTAAATGACGTAGGTTCTCAACTTTCTGTAACAAATACTGCAATCACAGGAAATACAGCTGTCAGAGCCGGTGGTGGTATTGAAGATAATTCTGGAACAAGCACCATTCTTCTCAACAACGTAAATTTAAATAGCAATAGCGTTACCGGACCTCCAGGAAATGGTGGCGGTTTACATATTACCGGAGCGGGAAGTGTTACTATTACTGGAGGAACTGTGAATAATAATACTGCAACTCTTGAAGGTGGTGGCTTATGGAACGGTTCAGGTACGATGAATGTTATAGGTACAACTTTAAACGCAAATACAGTTTCTGGTCCAGCAGCTGATGACGGCGGTGGGGCCATTTTCAATACTGCTGGAACGGTAAACGTAACCAATGCGACAATCACAAACAATTTAGCAACAGGAACTTCTGGAAGCGGTGGCGGAATTTTTAGCCTTGCCGGAACTATTACGGTAAATGGTTCAACTTTAGACTCAAATGCAGCCAACAGAGCTGGAGGAGCGATTGAAGTGGTTGCTGGAAACTTAAATTTGAACAATGTTATCATGACTGGCAATGACGTTGATGGCGGTGCCGGAACTCCAAATCCTGGTAACGGCGGTGCCTTGCACATTTCTGGAGTTACAACAACTGTAATCATGGGCGGAAGAGTTTCAGGAAATGATGCGCGTCGCGAAGGCGGAGGTCTTTGGAATCAAACCGGAAGCACAATGACGGTAACGAATCTTACTGTTGATTCAAACACAGCAAGCGGTCCGGATGTACTTCACGGCGGTGGCGGAATTTTTAATAACGGAGGAACTTTGGTCGTAAATAATTCTACAATATCAAATAATATTTCTGACGGAGCTCTTGGCAATGGTGGTGGCGTTCACGTAAAAACAGGAAATGCTACATTTTTATTGACCACAATTTCTGGAAATACTTCTGCAAATAACGGCGGTGGCGTTTACAATAATGATACTTTTTCAATAAACGCTTCAACTGTTGCAAATAATACCGCAACTGCAAACGGTGGTGGAATTGCAAATAACAGCGCAACAACTGCCACTTTAAAAAATTCGATTGTTGCTTTAAATATTGCCGTTACCGGAAGAGATCTTTCGAACGCAACAGGAAGTTTTGTGTCAAACGGTTATAATTTAATTGGCCAAGATAACACGAATGTTTTTACAACTTCCACAGGAGATATCGAAGGAACAACGGCTTTGCCAATAAATCCTTTGGTTGGACCTTTGGCAAATAACGGAGGAACAACATTTACGCACCAACTTTTAGCGAACAGTCCAGCATACAATACAGGAAGTCCAGCAGATACTTTTAATGACCAAATTGGAAATGCAATTTTTGGCGGTATTAGAGATATCGGATCTTTTGAATCACAATCAACTCTTGGAACGGATGATTTTGCTTTTGCAAATAACAAAAGAAGCGTTTTATACCCTAATCCGGCAAATCGTGGAATTGTTCAAATTAACATTGCACAAAGTTTTGGAAATTCAGTTGAAGGAACAATTTATGAAATAAGCTCTGGAAAACTATTAATGAAATTTAATGCTTCTGAAGCTACAAATACAATTAACTTAAACAATTTAGCAACTGGAATTTATGCTGTACAGCTTTCTTCTGGAAACCAAGTTGAAACCCACAAACTTGTGGTAGGAAATTAAATGGTTGACATCTTCCCAAGTGAAAACCTTCGCATTTATTTGCGGAGGTTTTTTATTTTTTGGCAATCTTTTTTTCCAATTCTTGACGAAGTCTCTCTTGCCATTCGTGTTTTAAAATACTTAAAATAATGCTGTCTCTGCGATATCCAGACGGACTCAAACTTTCTTGCCGCAAAACGCCTTCAACCGTGCACCCAATACTTTTCATCGCGGCAACACTCTTTTCGTTTTTATTATCTGCGCGAAATTCCACGCGAACAATATTCATTTTTTCAAACGCAAAATCCAGCAATAATAGCTTACAATTCTTATTGAGCTTTGTGCCTTGAAAATCTTTTCCATACCAAGTGTAGCCAATGTGCAAAGACTCATTAGCAAGATCAATTTGGTGAAATCTGGTGCAACCCGCGTACTTTTTTTTGACTTTGTCATAAACAATAAACGGATATTGTTTTTCCTCTTTCCTTCCGTTTAAAGCCAATTCAATGTAACGTTTCAAACTATCTTCGCCCGCTGCGTGTACAAAAGAATACGTCCAAATTTCTGGCTCATTTAAAGAAAATTCTAAGAGATTTTTAAAGTCCGAAGTTTTTAATGGCCGAAGCAAAACCATTTCATTTTCTAAAATTATATCTTTTTTAAAATCGAAAGCATCGCCCATATTTTTCTGTATTAGAAGCAATGAAGATATAAAATTGTAACTAATAATGTTGTAATTTAAAACACGATTTGAGAAGAAAATACCATAACATCTTAGAATTATGGTCAAATCAGACTAACTTGAAAGATACTTTTTAACAAATAAATCTTTGGTTCTTTCGTTGCCTGCCCTAAAGCCTTTTTTAAATTCAGAAATCAATTGTGTGACGTAATCGTCATTGAATCCAAGATCATAAAGATGATTTTTCAACACAAGAATCATCACATCTTTTTCCTCAACCTTATACGATTCCTCAAATCCCAATTGATAGAGCGCTTTCTCCATTTCAGAAGCCTCTGCTGTTTTCTTAATTCCTGGCTTTTTCATAATCCCAAATTATGATTAAGCAGACAAAATTAAACACCAAGCAATCACCTTATTTTATAAAGTATCAGTAATCATTTACATAGTAAGCCATAAGTTTTAGCTGACTTTTTTATTAACTCCCAAGGTAATTTTATATATTTAATCTCATCAACACATGTGCCTCACAAAAAGACATTTTTGAAAACAGCCGAAAATACTGGAAATCATTTGACCGCTACAGAAATCAAAATAAAAATGAAGACGAATAACTATGAAAATCAATAACAAAAAGCTCTTTTTCCCAGTCATAGTATTTGTCGCAATCGCAGGAATTTCTGCTTTTTCATTAGTAAAAAATAATGACGAAAATCGCTTTGTAAATTATATTGTAAATCCTAAGAAACAAGATTTAAAGTTTTATTTGAAAAATGAAAACCAAGGAAACTTTGGAAGCCTTCTGAATTTAAAAAATTGGGTTGAATCAAAAAATAAAAAATTAATTTTCGCCATGAACGGCGGAATGTACCAAAAAGATGGTTCTCCACAAGGATTGTACATTGAAAATCATAAAACTATTGCAAAATTAGATACCAAAAATGCGGGTGGAAATTTTTATTTAAAACCAAATGGAGTGTTTTTTATTTCTGATCAAAATAATCCTGAAATCTGCACAACAAAAGATTTTAAACCTTCAAAAAACATAAAATTTGCCACACAATCTGGTCCGATGTTGATAATTGACGGAAAAATTCATCCTGATTTTAAAGAAGGTTCATCAAATTTGAATATCAGAAACGGCGTTGGGATTCTTCCAGATAATTCAATCGTTTTTGCGATGTCAAAAGAGCCGATTAATTTTTATGATTTTGCCAATTACTTCAAATCATTAGGTTGCAAAAATGCTTTGTATCTTGACGGATTGGTTTCAAGAACTTATCTTCCAGAGAAAAAATGGACGCAAACAGACGGCAATTTTGGAGTAATTATCGGAGTGACATCTCAATAATTTATAATTTTATTTAATCGAAAGTTTATGAAATATGTTTATTTTTTACTCGTAATCGCTTGTTTTATTTCTTGTAAAAAAGAAAATCTGGAGGCTGTTTCTTCTCCTGAACTTGAAAATATTTCGGTTCAAGAAAATCTCAAAAATCTTTATCCCGAAATTGGCTACACGCCGGATATCTCGTTCTCGGCGAAGCAAAATTTCATCAATAATCAGAAGCTTTACAATCAAATTTCAAAACTAATCGATTCAATTGGCGATTTTGACGAAGCAAAAAAACACCTGACTGAAAACCAAATTGCGATTTATGAAAATGAAGAAGAATTTATGTCAGAAGACCATTTGTCTGTTGGTGGCGTTGGTTGCAGTTGGTATTGTGGTGGCGGGCCGATGAGTATCAAAGCTACTTCTGAATTAAATCCGAATAAAGGTTTTAATTATATTGCGGATAATATTCACGATTTTTCGCTGCGAAATGCTTGGATCGAAGGTAAAAAATCTTCTGGAATTGGAGAAAGCATCACTTTTGAATTCATCGAAAACGGACCTCCGGTTACAACTGTTGAGATTTTTAATGGCTACATGAAAACCGAGAAAACTTGGGAAGAAAATGGTCGTGTCAAAAAATTAAAATTGTATGCAAATGATAAAGCAGTTGCGATTTTAAACTTAGAAGATGTAAAATCTTTGCAACGATTTCAAATTGGGACACATCAAAAAAAGAAAGGAAATTTGTATTTAAAATTTGAAATTTTAGAAGTTTACAAAGGTTTAAAATATGGCGACACTGCAATTTCTGAGTTGAATTTTGACGGAACTGGCGTTCATTGTTTTGTGGCCGGAACCAAAATAAAAATGTCCAATTTTCAAGAAAAAAATATAGAAAACCTAAAAGAAAATGATGAAATTTTAAGCTTCAATGAGAAAACCAAAACTTTTCAAAAAACCAAAATTAAAAAATTAGCGCAACAGATTCACAGCAATTTATTTGAGATTCAATTTGAAAAAAGCAAGGTGATTGTGACCGATGATCATCCGTTTTATTTTGAAGGAAACTATTATGCTGTTCTTAAAAATTCAAAATATGTTGCTACTTCAAACCTAGAAATTGGCAATTATGTGAATGTTTTTGACCAAAATAAAATCGGAAAGGAAAAGGTGATTTCGATTAAAAAATTAGACCGAAAAGAAATGACTTACACCATTGTTGAACTTGAAGAAAATGAGTTGTTTTTAGCAAATAATTTATTGGTCAAAACCGAAGAATTAGCTGTAACAGAAACTGCTATAAAATAAAAAACTCCCGAAAATTTCAGGAGTTTTGCTTTTTTTAAGATTGGAAATTTAATATTCAAAAGTTCCAAATTCGCTATTTATCGTTAACTTTTTAGTTTCAGAAGCTTCTACTCTACCCACGATTTGTGCGTCAACATTGAAAGATTTTGAAATTGCGATAATGTCTTCGGCCAATTCTTGAGGAACATAAATTTCCATTCTGTGACCGCAATTAAAAACTTGGTACATTTCTTTCCAATCTGTTTTTGACTGTTCTTGAATCAGTTTAAAAAGTGGCGGAATCGGGAAAAGATTGTCTTTAATCACATGAACATTGTCAACAAAATGAAGCACTTTTGTTTGCGCTCCACCACTGCAATGCACCATTCCGTGGATTTCTGTTGGAGAATATTTATCTAAAATTTTCTTGATAATTGGGGCGTAAGTTCTTGTCGGCGAAAGCACTAATTTCCCAGCATCGATCGGAGAATCTTCTACAGAATCGGTCAATTTCACGTTTCCAGAATACACCAAATCAGCCGGAACCGAAGCGTCAAAACTCTCTGGATATTTTTGTGCTAAATAATTGCTAAAAACATCGTGACGAGCAGACGTCAAACCGTTGCTTCCCATTCCACCATTATATGATTTTTCGTAAGAAGCTTGACCAAATGAAGCCAAACCAACGATCACATCGCCAGCTTGAATATTAGCATTATCAACAACTTTATCTCTTTTAATTCTAGCGGTAACCGTTGAATCTACGATGATTGTTCGAACCAAATCGCCCACATCAGCCGTTTCTCCGCCAGTCGAATTTATGGTCACGCCAAAAGATTTGAGTTCTTCAATTAATTCTTCTGTTCCATTGATGATTGCTGAAATAACTTCGGCCGGAATCAAGTTTTTATTTCTTCCGATTGTTGAAGAAAGTAAGATATTATCAGTTGCTCCAACGCACAATAAATCGTCGATATTCATAATCAAAGCATCTTGAGAAATGCCTTTCCAAACTGACAAATCACCAGTTTCTTTCCAATATAAATACGCCAAAGACGATTTTGTTCCCGCGCCGTCAGCGTGCATAATCAAGCAATAATCTTCATCATTGGTCAAATAATCGGGTACAATTTTACAGAAAGCTTTTGGAAATAATCCTTTGTCGATGTTTTTAATTGCGTTGTGAACATCTTCTTTTGAGGCGGAAACACCTCGCAAATTATAGCGTTTGCTAGTATCGGAACTCATAAAAATCGGTTGTGTTGTTGTGCCGCAAAGATAGTTAGATTTTTTAGATTTTTTAGATTGTTGGATTTTTAGATTGTTAGATTGTTAGACTTCTTAGATTTTTAGATCTTGAAACTCTGCTACTTTTAAACTTTACAACTAATTCGCAACAATTTCAATTTCCACTCTTCTATTTCCGGCGCGTTCTTCTTCTGTTTTTTCTGGAATTGTGTAAATTGGTTGCGTTACTCCAAAACCTTTAAAAGTCACTCTTTCATCCGCAATTCCGTTGTATTCTAAGAATTTTGCAATGGCTTTCGCCCGTTTTGTGGAAAGGTCTTGCTTGTCATTTGTCATACAGCAAATGTGACCTTGAATTTGAATTTTTAACTGAGGATTTTGCTTCATCACTTCTAGTAATTCATACATTTTTGATCTAGACTCTTGCGTGATTGCAAAGGTGTTAAGCTGAAAGTTTAAATTTTCCAACTTAAGTTTTTCGCCTGGTTTTGCAACTGTAATTTTTTCCATAAACGCCACGTCAAACTTTAATTCAGTCGTAGTTCCGTTTGGATTACTAACCGAAATTGATGATGGATATTTTGGCATTTCCTTTGGCTTTGCCACGACAACCTCTTTCTTGATTCCGAGGATCTCATCTTCTCTTGGCAAATCTTTTTCTAATAAATAATAGATCGTAACTTTTCTGTTTTCGGCTTTAACTTTTGAGTGTTTGTGCCTTTCTCCGAAGCTTCTGGTTTTAAAATCTTCTCTAATTTTTACTTTATTTTTGACCAAATTAAAAATCTGGTTTACCCGTTTCTGTGCCAAAGTATCATTGAATCCTGAAGTTCCGTCCTCATCAGTGTAACCGTTTATAGCCACGATTTTCACTTCTTTATTTGAATTTATCCAAGATTCAATTTTGCTATTTTCTGTCTTTTTTAAGTCAAATTTATTGCTGTCAAAATACACCGAAAACTCTTCCTGTGCATGAGTAAACATCGGAAAAAGCAAAAATAGAATATAATAAATCTTGGTTTTCATAAAATAGACTTTAGATTAAAACGAAGTAACGATTTAATTATTACAAAAAAAAGTCTCTCAAAATGTTTAATCATTTCCAGAATCATAATTTCTACGCGTCTATTTTCATTTTTCTCAACTTCATTTTTTTCTGGAATTGAATAAATTGGTTATTAGCTCCCAAAATTCAGCGATTTATTACAAAAAAAGATGAGATAGCCGAAACTACCTCATCAAAATTGGTCAACTTGTTTGGAAAAATTAGAATTGGGGGATTTTAAATATCTTTAAATTCAATTCTTCATTCCCAGTCTGGCATTGTGCCGTTTGTAAATAATGTAGTTCTTGAAGTGGTTGTTCCTATTATATATTTTTGAATATTTCGAACGCTCATAAAGTCGTTTGACGTGTTTACAAAAATTAATTCTGCTTCGCTTGGAGAATATCTTACATCCAGATCCACGGTTCCTGGCGGTTTTTCAGTGTTGATTTGAGCCGTCACACCTGTTGTGAAATTATGCTCAAAGATTCGGGAGTCGAGCTGTCTGTAGTCCGGATTTTCAAAGCCTGATATGTCTCGGGTGAAAACCAATTTATTTCCGGTTACAGAAAAATTTAATCCGCCAACTGCGCCTTGAACTCCAGAAAGAACTTGGTCTTGAACTACACCGTTCATGCCTATTACGTATATCTCGGAGTTGTAACCATCTGCGGTATTTACCTTCAAAGCAATTTTTGAATTGTCATAACTCCAGTCACATTCTGAAATAAATTTGCCGTTTGGAGTTTGGAAAATTTGAATCAATCCACTTCCGTTTGCATTAATTTTATACAATTTATCAAAGTTGGCATAAATAAGCTCGTTTCCAGAATTGTTCCAAGAAAAGCTTAAATATTCAGAATTAAATCCTGCGATTGGAACCACAGCGGTCACTTTAAAAGCGCTTGATCCATCGGGACTCATTGTATAAATATGATTTTGAGTTCCGTTTGATCTGATAAATGCAATTTTATTTGACTGCGTATTTTTTCTTGGCCGCCAACTATTTAAATTTGAAGGAGTTAATTGCACTTGATTTCCTGAATTGTCTCCGGCATAAATCACATTGTTCTCGCTTAATTTTTTTACGAATAAAAAGCGTGTATCTGGAAAAGCTGTTGTTGAAAACGAACGAACTGCGCTTAAAACAGCTGGATTGACCCCATCATTTACTGATACTTGCCAAAAATATTTGGTTCCAAATGAAAGATTTGTAAGCTGTAATGTTTCTTCTTCCAAATCTGAGAAAATAAGAACTTCATCATTGATGTCATTTCTGAGTGTAACCTCATATGTCAAAGAATCGTTGTCAATATCGTCACCTGTCCACTTTAATTCTAGTTGCAAATTCTGGTTAATGGAGTTGTCGGCAGGCGTAATTAGAATCGGCGCATCTGGGGGACGGTTGTTGCTCGTAGCTGGCTGAAGCTCAAAAACAACCTCGGTACTACTCTGAACATTCACCGTTACTGCTTCAAATTTCGTTGTAAATCCATCTTTTTGGGCTTGGAATGAGTAGTCTCCCACGGCAACATTTGAAATTGTGAATCTTCCGTTTTCATCAGTAAATACCGTGCTAGAGTTGGGACTTGAAAACACTTTTGCGTTGGCAATTGGTTCAAAAGTTACCGCTTTTACAACCTTTCCTGTGACGGTACCATAGTCAAGACCTTCTACCTTTTCCTCGCTACAGCCCAATATTATTAGCAAAAAGAAAATGCTAAATTTTATAGTTATATTTTTCATTTTAATTAGTTTTTTTGATTTGGAACTGCGTTCAACGGGTTTTCTTCCATGATATATTTCTCATAAATTTTTTCCTTTTTCTTTGAGAAATAATACGTTACACCAAAACCAAGCTTGAAATAAAAATCATCGCGAACACCTCTTTCTAAATAATCAATGTTGTCGCTAAAGTTTAAATTGTGTTCCACAAAAGTTTTTAATCCGATGTTATCTGTCATTAAATATTCTAAACCAGCACCATATTGCACTTTAAAATGTGTATTTTCAATTAGTCGGTTGGCTCCAAAACCAACACCTCCATACACAAATGGTGACAATTGTTCTTTTGGCAAAAGATATAATTCAGCGTTTACATCAGCTGTAAAATATCCTACATCAAGTCGATCTTTATTTGCAAGGTTCACTCCGTTTAATGATGCGCTCAAGAATAAATTTGGCATCATTCTGAATTTTAAAGCACCTCGAGCCATCGGTCTTACTAGAGAATTGCTGTAATCTCCATCGATTAAAGCGCCTCCGCCAGAAAGTTCCATGGAAAAAAGGGAGCGTCTACTTTTCTTTTCTCTTCCGTAAATTTCAGTTGCGTCGGCAATTTCTTTTTCGGTTTCAAATTTTGCGATAAGCGAATCGACTTCTTCTTTATCAGCATCGGCTTGCCAAATATTATCTTTAATTCCTTCTAATACCAAGGATTCAACTGCTTTTTCAATGGCTTCAGTAACTGCCATGTGTACGGGTTCGTTTGTAGAATATCCCGTTTCAACTTCAAGAAGTCTCTTAAATTTCACGTATCGAAATAAACTTTGGTCAATGGCTTGGGACAGAATTGTTTTAGAAACATAAACCGATTTCAAAATTTTTCCATTTGAAGTAGAAATCATTCTCAGATAGATTGTGATTCTGTCTTGACGGTATTTAACAGAACCTCCTGCTCCAAAATATCTGGCACCAAATCCGCCAGTGATAATATTAGAATCATAAGAAACGATACCACCTTCGAGCAATACACCTGCGTACAAAAGCGGTGTTAATTGTGGATCATTTGGGTTTGCATTCTTATTGTATTCTTGTCTTGTTGAGCGAATTAAATTCCTTTCTTGCAAAAGGTTTCCAATGTTTTCTCTTTCAATTGGAACAAACCATTTTGAATCTTCAAGGGCTTTAATTAAAATGGAAGTTGCGCCCTGAGTAACTGCTGTGCTGAACGTACTTCCCACTTCAGACGCTTTGTATTGCCCGGTTTGATCTCTGAATTTATAAATACCTACGACAACTGGCTCTTTTGGTTTTGGAAGCGCTCGTAATAAATTGGTAGCTGGGGTAATTTCACCGATTGTAGCTTTTTCAATACCAGTTGGTTGGTTGTAGTATGCACCACACCCTGTCAACAGCAAAAGTAAGGCTACGATTGCGTAATTTTTAAGTTGCATATTATTGATTTGGGATGATAACTTGGGTTTGCTCTCCTGTGTTTGTGTCTAAAATACTGACTGTTAATCCTCCATCAGAAGGATACACCTCAACATTTAAGCTACCAAAAGTGTAACTCCCTTCAGAAATTCCGCCGGTTCCAAACTGTTGTGTGAAAAGTGACCGGGAAACTTGACTAAGAAGTTGAGAATTTAAGTTGTCTGTAAATCGTTCCAACTCAGTTTTTGTGGTGGGAGCAGTGTTGGTATCTTTCAATTTATTTTGAGCTTCGGCAGAGCTAAGAAGCCACTGATAATTAAAGGTATCACCTCCGAAGTTTGGATTTCTTGGTTTGTATACCAAATCCTGTGCATTTGCTGATCCAGCCAGCAAAATGACTATGAGGGAAAATAGAGATTTCATAATTTGAGTTAAAGATTAATACTGCGTGATTTGTTCGTTTTGTTTTTCTAAATTTTTTAAATAAACATAAGTTGCATATACAGAATCTTCGGCCACCATTGTCAGAAATTCTTCATCTGGCTTGGCTAAAAATTCATATACCGTGTTATTTTCTATGCTTATTATTATTTTAGTGTTTCTTGCAAAACTCAATTCTTCACTTACAGTTACTATCTTTTTTGAGTTGATTTTTTTATCATTATAGATATAATAATAAAAATCATAGAAGTCTTTTCCGACTTTGGTTTTAGTGTCATCTGAGATTATTCCAGATAATTCAAATCCATCTACAGGGATCGCGCCTTCATCTTTTTTTTTTGCTTCTTCGCCAAGTACAATTCTGTCTTTTCCAACAAGCTTTTTATCGCTGTCATAAAACAAAAGCAAAACGATCACTTCATCTTCTTTCCCAATATTTACCTGAGTTGTGGATAAGTTTTTGTTTTCATTTGGCTCTAAAGTAAAAACGCCTTCTTGGGCATTATTAGATTGGTTATTGCTTACTTTATTCTTTTTTATCACTGATAATTTGTAGGTCAAACTTTGAACTATTTCAGTCAAGTTCTCAGCAACCCCAGTAATTTTGACACTCCCTTCAATATCTTCAATAGCAATTTTTGCTTTCACTTCTTTGTTTGATATTTGAGAATACCCCACGGAAGAAAAAGCAATCACAATGAAAATATTTAAAAAGTATCGTTTCATTTATTGATTGTTTATTATTATTACAGAAGCTCCGTTTCCAGTTTTAGTTACTGTCATGTCTTTTGAAAGAGAATTTGTGCCATAACTTTGGATATTTTGGTTGCTTCCTTGTTGGATCATTTGCATGTTTACATCATATTTTGAGTAATATGTAAAGTCCGTAATTTGATTATTATTTCCTTCCTGGAGGATTTTTTGGCTTATAGATTTTGCTTCCTTGTCTAACACAACACTATTATCATTACCATTCTGCGAAAGTGAAATGCTAACATTTTCTGTTTTCAAATTTGCAGCAAACGAGTTAAAGTCACCGATTTGCTGAATTAAAATTCCAGATGGAATAAATGCTTGTGTAGGCGCACTTGAAGGTATTTTTGACACTAAATTCAATGCGTTTTGTTTAGAATCAAAAACAGAGGAACTATATTGATTAAAACCAATATTCTCCTCTTCATCTTGTGCTTTTGATACCTGAACAAATAACAAAAACACTGTAACTGTGTAAAAAAATAATGATTTCATCTTTTTGGAATTAAATTAAAAGAAGAGATGGCCCAAAAGCCATCTCTTTTTTTTATAAAACTGATTAGTTATTCTGATTAACCACAGCGTTATTAGCAGTACCATTTTGCATAGTTACACTTTCGTGAGCATTACCGTATTGTGTTACGTTAGCAGCATTTGAAGCTCCAATTTGCAAAGTGTTGTTTTGCAATGCATATCCATTTTGGTAAGATGTTGCATTATTACTTTGACCATATTGAAAATGATTAGATACATTTTCTGCACCAGATACAGCTCCGTTACCAACTTGCGTTTGAGTAGAAGAGTTTGATTGACCACCTTGAGAAGCGTAAGCTTTTCCATAATCACCTGATTGGTTTTGAGTTGCAGAGTTACCTCCATGTGGTAAGTAAGGAACAGATACCATACCAGCGATATCTTGCTGCGCAATTGCGAATGGATTCGTTGGAAGGTTATTTCCAGAAGTTCCTTGGTCAATTGTAGCTGTATTATGGTTTTGAGTTTGCGTTTGAGAAGCAAAATCACTACCATTTACGTTTGTTCCAATTGATTGATCTTGCCAAATACTTGCGCTGTTCATTGCACCATTTTGAGTTTGGTAAGCTACATTGTTTTGGTTGTTTTGAGAAACCATTGCGCTGTTGTTTTGTCCAATTTGAGCAACGTTTGTGTAGTTACTGTAAGATCCAGCAGCAATAGTTGGTTGAGTACCTTGATCAACGTTAGACGTGTTGTTAGCACCTTGCTGAGATACAATTGCGTTTTGAGTAGAACCTGTTTGGTACACATCACTTTTGTTCGTTTGAGCAAATGTTGCTCCTGCTGCTAGCATGAAAGCTACGCTTAAAATCACTTTTTTCATAATAAAAATATTTAATTGGTTATAATTACAATTTAATACTTGGGGCGAAAAAAGTCTTAAGAGGAAAATTACTATAAATCAATATAGCCAAAACTACATTTAATGTAGCTTTTTGTGTTTTTGGAGGTAGCAAGAGTGGTATTTTGCTTTTTCAAAGGTATTTCTTTTTTTTAATAAAAAAAGTCGAGAACAAAGAAAAATGTTGATTTTCTCTAACTTTTCTACGAATTGCACAAAAAATCGGATGAAATGCACAAAACCTGAACATTTAAACTATTACGTTTTCGGGAATTAACTATAATCTTACATCTTCTTAATATACATAATGTGTTCAGGTTTATGCTAATAGGAAAATAACTACTAAAACATAATAGATTTTATCAATTCTGGATAAAATCAAAAAAGCCTGCAAAATCAGCAGGCTTTTCCTTTGTTGTGGTAGTTTAGTAGATTTATTATTTAGTAAACAATAATTCTCGGTATTTAGTTAAGGTCCAAATTTCGTCGTCAACTAAAAGCTCTAGCTTGTCGCAGTGCTCTCTGATTACTTCAAAATATGGTTTCACATCATCGCAATAAGCTGCTGCCATTTCTTCAGAGCTAGGCAGGTTGTTTGCTTTTTTGCGTTCTTCTGTCATTTCTTCCACCTTGGTATTAATACCTTCGATGTGTCCAGAAATTTCTCTGATTAATGAAATTTGCTCTCTCGCAATTGTTTCATATTCGCTTCCAAAGATGTCTTTCAAACCTTTTACGTTTTCGATCAAAAGGTTTTGGTAACGAATTGCCGTTGGGACAACGTGGTTTCTTGCAATATCGCCAAGGACTCTTCCTTCAATTTGAATTTTCTTAGTGTATTCTTCCAATTCAATTTCATAACGCGCTTCCACTTCCACGTGGTTCATTACTTTCAATTCAGAAAACAAAGCGATTGCTTTTTCAGAAACTTTTGCTTTCAACGCCTTTGGAGTCGTTTTGTGATTGCTCAAACCTCTTTTTCCAGCTTCGATTTCCCAAGCTTCGCTATATCCGTCTCCTTCAAAAAGGATGTTTTTCGTCTCCTTAATATATTCTCTCAATACGTTGAAGATCGCATCGTCCTTCTTCATATCTTTTTCTTCGATCAAAGCGTCAACAGATTTCTTAAAATCAATCAATTGTTTTGCAACGATTGAATTTAAAGTTGTCATTGCGTTGGCACAGTTTGCAGTGGAACCCACAGCTCTAAATTCAAATTTGTTTCCGGTGAAAGCAAATGGTGACGTTCTATTTCTATCTGTGTTGTCTAATAAAACGTCTGGAATTTTTCCAACCACGTTCAATTTAAGATCTGTTTTTTCTTCTGGAGAAAGTTTTCCGGCAGAAACACCTTCTAATTCAGCTAAAACTTTTGTCAACTGTTGTCCGATAAATACCGAAATAATTGCTGGTGGTGCTTCATTTGCTCCAAGACGGTGGTCGTTACTTGCTGTTGCAATCGCCGCTCTCATTAATTCTTCATAAGTATCAACCGCTTTAATTGTGTTGATGAAGAACGTCAAGAATTGCAAGTTGCTCATTGGCGTTTTTCCAGGCCCAAGTAAATTCACACCAGTATCAGTCGCTAAAGACCAGTTATTATGTTTTCCAGAACCGTTTACTCCTTTAAATGGTTTTTCGTGGAATAATACTTTAAAATCGTGACGTTCAGCCACTTTTTGCATTACATCCATCAATAATGAGTTGTGATCCACTGCCAAGTTTGTCTCTTCAAAAATTGGAGCCAACTCAAATTGGTTTGGTGCAACTTCATTGTGACGCGTCTTAACAGGAATTCCCAAAAGCATACACTCATATTCCAATTCTCTCATATAAGAAAGAACTCTTGTTGGGATTGAACCAAAATAATGGTCGTCTAACTGTTGTCCTTTTGCAGAAGTATGTCCTAATAATGTTCTTCCTGTCATCAAAATGTCAGGTCTTGAATTAGCCAAAGCCGAATCAATCAAGAAATATTCTTGTTCCCAACCTAAGGTTGCTGTAACTTTCTTCACGTTTTTGTCAAAATAACGACAAACAGAAGACGCAGCGTCATCAACCGCAGAAAGCGCTCTTAATAAAGGCGTTTTATAATCTAAAGCTTCACCTGTGTAAGAGATAAAAACCGTTGGAATACATAATGTTGTTCCAAAGATAAATGCTGGAGATGTTGGATCCCAAGCCGTGTAACCTCTCGCTTCAAAAGTATTTCTAATTCCACCATTTGGGAAAGAAGAAGCATCTGGCTCTTGTTGAACCAATTGACCTCCGCCAAATTTCTCAACAGGATCGCTTCCGTCATAAGACGTTTCAAAAAACGCATCGTGCTTTTCAGCAGTTGTTCCTGTTAAAGGCTGAAACCAGTGTGTATAATGTGTAACTCCTTTTGATAATGCCCACTCTTTCATTCCAAGAGCAATATAATCTGCAAGTTTTCTATCAATTTTTTTACCGTGCTGGATGGCATCCTTTACACCTTGATAAGCATCTTGAGTCAAAAACTGACGCATTGCTTTGTCATTAAATACATTACTGCCAAAAATTGCAGATTTTCTCTCCAATTCCTCAAATTTTACAGGCTTTCTACCTGCGGTTTGTGCTAATGCTTGAAAACGAAATGTTGACATATAAAAAATTTTAGAATGAGAATTCAATTATTTCATTGCAAAGATATAAAATTAATTATACAAATTAAACTCTACCCCTATTTTTTAAGGGTGACAATATTAATTTCATAATTTTTTAATCTCCGTACCCCTAATAATCATATGTGAAATATACTCTTGAAAGTTTATTTGAGAACCTGAAATTATTTCAAATTAATCGTATAACGAATTATAAGAATTGTATAATATGCATTCATGCAGTAATAACTACTTTTATTTTTATTAAATAACTAATGATTTGTTAATTATGTTAAACATAGTATAACATAAAAACATCATAGTTGCTTTATGATTAATTTTAAGTAAAACATTTAATAACCAACAATAATAGTATCATGGACAATAAAAAATTAGTATTAGGAGTTGCGGCAGGAGTTGCAGCTTTAGCGGTAGTAAGCCTGTTAGTCGCAAAAAAGAAAAAATCAAAAAAAGCGCAGTTCTCTGAAGCGGCACAAGATGCAAAAAATAATTTCAGAAGCAAATTGCAAGAATTGCAACGAAAAGCAAAAAGAGAATTTAATAGCACGCTTGAAGATGGTGAGAATCTTGCCAACAAAGCAAAAGATAGAGCGAACGAATGGGTTGGCAGAACAACTTCATAGTATCATTTGGACTTGAAGCACAATAAATAGATTGAATGAATTGATTAAATTGATTGAAAATGAAAAAGAATAACCAAACCACAAACGCTAACTCGTTGAATTTAAACTCCACAACAAGTGTATTTCCTTCAAGGATTAATTCCACATTTTCTGACGAAGATTCTTTGCCAGAAATTTTATTTATAACTTCATTTCCTCCTAGGGAATGTGGCATTGCTACTTATTCTCAAGATTTAATGAAAGCGCTAAACAACCAATTTGTTAGTTCATTTAAATTGACGGTTTGCGCGATCGAAAATAATAATGAAAGACATTTATACCAAGATGAAGAAGTAAAATACACTTTAAACACGTCTGATGTCAATTCTTATGCTTCTGTCACAGATGCTATAAATAACGACGAGAATATTAAAGTGGTAGTGTTGCAACATGAGTTTGGCCTATTTGCTGAAAATGTTGACGCTTTTAATAAATTTATTACTGATATAAAAAAGCCGTTGTCAGTTGTGTTTCACACAGTTTTACCAAGACCCGACGAAGTTTTCAAGGCAAATGTTCAACATATCTTAGACAGAGCCGATTCATTAATTGTCATGACTGAAAATTCGTCAAACATTTTATTGGAGGACTATCGTGTTGACAAAGAGAAAATAAGCGTGATTCCACACGGAACACACTTGGTTCCGCACACCGATAAAAATATCCTAAAAGCAAAATATGGATTAAAAGGACGAAGAATTCTTTCGACTTTTGGATTATTGAGTTCTGGAAAAAGCATTGAGACAACATTGGATGCTTTGCCAAAGATTGTAAATAAAAGTCCAGATGTATTATTTTTAATCATCGGGAAAACGCATCCCGGAGTAGTAGTTAACGAAGGCGAAGTGTACAGAGAATCTTTGGTTCAAAAAATAAAAGAACTTGGACTTGAAAATCATGTTCAATTTGTAAATAAATATCTTCCTCTTAACGAGTTACTTGATTATTTACAAATGACAGATATTTATCTTTTCACCTCAAAAGATCCAAATCAAGCGGTTAGCGGGACATTTTCTTATGCAATGAGCTGTGGCTGTGCGATTGTGTCCACGCCAATCCCTCATGCAAAAGAAATGGTTGCAGACGGTTGCGGTCTTACTTTTGACTTTGGAGATTCAAAAAAATTGGCAGAAGCTGTAAACCTTTTGATATACGACATCGGCCTAAGAAAAAGCATTGTGATGAATGGATTACATAAAATAATCCACACCGCTTGGGAAAATTCTGCGGTTGCGCACGCAACTCTATTCCAAAAAGTTTCTGGAAACCAATTAGAACTGCACTACAGAAATCCAGAATTAAACTTGGACCACGTTAAAAAAATGACCGACGAGTTTGCGATGTTTCAATTCTCAAAATTAAATCGCCCTGACCCAAATTCTGGTTATACTTTAGATGACAACGCCAGAGCGATGATTGCCATTTGTCAAGATTATAAATTGACTAGAGATATTGACGATCTTAAGTACATCAGCACTTATTTAAATTTCATAGCTTTTTGTCAGCAAGAGGACGGAAAATTTTTGAACTACGTAGATGTAAACAAAAATTTTACACCGCAAAATAACGCTGTGAATTTAGAAGACAGCTCAGGACGAGCAATTTGGGCTTTAGGATATTTAATTTCACTAGCACCACTTTTGCCTTCTAATTTTGTAAAAAAAGCAGAAGCTGTTTATAAAAAAGCGATGATCCATACAGAAAAAATGCACTCAACACGAGCAATGGCATTTATCATCAAAGGAGCTTATTATTACAACAGACAAGTTATTGATTTAGAAAACCAAGCGCAAATTAAAACTTTTGCGGATCGCCTGGTTCAAATGTATAAGCATGAAGCCAAGGACGGATGGAATTGGTTTGAAAGCTATTTGACTTACGGAAATAGCGTTTTACCAGAAGCTTTGCTATGCGCCTACGCAGTTGTGAAAGATGAAGAATATAATAAAATAGCCAAGGAATCTTTTGACTTTTTACTAGACAATACCTTTACCGAAGACGGAATTAAAGTAATCTCAAATCGTTCTTGGTATGTAAAAGGTCAAGAAAAACAGGAGTTTGGTGAGCAACCAATTGATGTGGCTTACACAATTTTAGCATTACGAAAATTCCACGATATTTACAAAGATGAAGAATATTTGAATAAAATGGAAATTGCGTTTAACTGGTTCTTAGGAAACAACCATTTGAAACAAATTATCTACAATCCTTGCACGGGAGGTTGTTTCGATGGACTGGAAGACACGCACGTTAATTTGAACCAAGGTGCAGAATCTACTGTAAGTTATTTAATGGCTAGATTAACGATTGTAAAATATTTTGGCAATGCCAATACCATTTACTTCAGAAAGAAATTAAAGGCAGCGAAATTACTCCTTTTAAAAGCATAATTTATTAATTCAGTAAAAGCCAGACTGAGATTTTAGTCTGGCTTTTTTATTGCCTTAAATCCTAGAAATTACAAACAAAAAAAGAGACCCGAAAGTCTCTTTTTTGTTTTTAAAACAATCTATGTGATTATCTCATTTGAACATTGCTGTCGTTAATTCCATAAGCTTTGATCACGGCTTGGTAATCTTTTGTATCAACAGAAGGTGTCGTATTTGCTGTTCTCGCTTGAATCGGATTCTGTCCAGGCACAATGATAATTCTAAAGATCTGCCCCACAGTATAATTTGGAATTGAAGCTAAAGGTTGATCAGTGTCAGCATAAATAATAGCTTCAGTGGTTGTAAAATCGTAGTTGTACGTTAAATAACCATTTAAAGTTGGGTATTCAGCATTTGGAAAATACAAGTCCTGTGGAATCAATCTCCAAATTGGGTTTCCATTAGATGTAGTCCCTTCCATCCAATAAATGAGAACTCCGTCTCCAGAAAAAACCTCACCTGAATTAAACGGAAATTCGATTGTGCCATCTGCGGAAAAGTTTCTGGTAATATCAAAAACAAGTCCCACCGTGTCGTTGTCAACGCGATCATCGTCGCTTGAACATCCAGTTAATGCTGTCATCGCAACAACTGTAAGAAGTAAAAATATTCTTTTCATAACGTTTTATTTTAATTTGTTTATAAATGTATTCCAAAAATAAAGCCAAAAAAATTTTTTTAGAGAATTTTAATAATTTTTTTTTCTAATTTGTGCTTATGGAAAAATTTAAGCTTTATATGGTCATTATTGGATGTACTCCAGATGGCAGATTGACTGAACAACATGACACTTTTTTTGGAATTGCAAAGTCTTTGAAAGATTTGGTTCCGCAAATGATTGCTTTTTGGCCAGAGGCAAAAGGAGAAATCCACATCGATGCTTGGCGCGAGGTGACTTCAGTTGACGGTAATTTGATTGAAATTGTTCCAAAACAGGAAAACAATTCGTCGTTAGAAAAACTCTTTTTTATGAACCTTGGTGGTTACAAACCAGGTGAATTTGAAGAATACCATTATAAATTATTGACCGTTGCCGAAACGCTATCCATTGCCACAAAAAGCAGTAAAGAAAATGCGTTTTACAAACATTATGGTTTTAAAGGCGCGACTTCGCACATCGATGAAAAATATGGGATTGATATTGACAACGCTTATAAAGTGCAGGATATTTTGTCGCCAGAATTTAAAGAAAACTTTCAATTGAAAATCACGAAGCAAGAAAATATTGCAGAAGACGAATTGCATATTGGTTACTTAAAAATTTCCAAACTATTAAAATCGAGTGATTTATAATTCATTCAGATCAATTTCATGTAATTTTTGCTTGGTGTTTATGAAAGGCTTCCTGACAAATTTTTCGTTGGTAAGATAGATTTTTTCTCCGTCAGAAGTAATTCCTTCGATTTGATGAAAAGGCAATTTCAGTTTGATTTTCTTTTTATTTCCAGAGAAAAAATCGGTTAAATTATAATCTGACAAAACATACAGAAAAGGTTTTAATTTCTTGGAATAACCGCAGAGAAGAACTTGATTTTTAGCTTCTATAAATGTGGCATCCGTAATTAATCCGTTGACATCGAAAGTAGATTTGAAATTTGCAATGTAATTTCCCGGAAGCTTTGGCAATGAGTAAACGCTGGTTTTTCTTGATTTCCATTGTTTTGTAAAAATAAAAATGCTGTCTTTTGAAACAATAAAAGCTTCTCCGTCGAAATCAGTTTTATTAGATTTTTTTGTGGTAAAATCGTTTTGGTCAGAATATTTGAATTGTATCGAATCAATCTTTTGAATTCCTTGTAACAATGCTGCTTTTTCAATTCTTAAGAGGTGCAAATCAGTTCTATTTCCGGTGACATTATTTCCAAAATCCCCGATATAAATATAATTTTCATCTTGCGAAATGGATTCCCAATCTTTATTTACTACATTTTTTAAAGCAATTGTTTCTAAAATTTCGCCTGAAGATTTATCTAAAGCATATAAATTGGTATCTCCGTCGTCGTTATGCGTCCACAATTTATTATTCCAAAATAATAATCCAGAAGTTTCATTCACTTTTTGGTCTATGACTTTTGAAGAAATTGGCTTCAAACGTTGACCAAAAACAGAACTACATCCGAAGAAAAAGACTAGTAAATAAAAAATTGATTTCATAAGGTCTAAAAATAAGAAAAGCCACAGACAACTGCAGCTTTTCTTGATTATTATTTTCGAAAATTATGGATTTGCTTTCAAAATTTTAGAGAAAAAATAAGCGTGATATGGCACTGAATTTTCCCAATATTCCCACGTATGCGCGCCCGGACGTTCTGTATAATCGTGCGGAATTTTTTCATAAACCAATCGTCTGTGCAATTCTCGATTTGATTCAATCAAAAAATCATCCACCCCGATATCGATTATCAAAGGCATTTTGTTTGCTTTAATTTTGTCGATCATCCCAAGAACAGCGTTGGCTTCATACAACTCTCTATTTCCAGATTCATCACCAAAAACAGGTTGCATCAGTTTTTTTACTTGGTCGGCGTTGTCTCTGTTTAACATCGAGCCCATGTCGAGCGCGCCACTCATACTTCCTGCTGCCAAATACAACTCTGGATGTTTTGCTGAGAGCGAAAGTGCGCCGTGGCCTCCCATCGATAATCCGGTGATTACGCGTCCTTTTTTTTCTGCAATCGTTCGGTAAGTTTGGTCAATTTTCTGAACGACTTCCTTGGTAATATACGTTTCAAATTGACTTTCTTTATTCGACTTACTGTCTAAATAAAAGCTGAATGTCTCGCCTTCTGGCATTACAATTATCATATTATATTGGTCAGCAAGATCTTTCACAACCATTTTGTTTGGAGTGCTTTTCAGCCAATCTCTAAAATGTCCATAAGCGCCGTGCAATAGATACATCACTGGATATTTAGTCCTTCCTTTGGCATAAGAATTTGGAAGAACGACGGCTGCATTATATGTTTTTCCCATCGCAACACTTGGAATTGCAAGCGTATCCACTTTTGCCGCATGAGAGAAATTAGCGTGAGTTATTAGAAAGACGAATAAGAGAATTTTTAAAGTTTTCATTTTATAAAGATTTTGTTCAAAGAAAAGCTAAATCTAGGAAATTTGAAAATTGATTTACGGATTTGTCGCCCAAACTGTGGCATCGGTAATAAACCCCACGTTGTCCATTTCCAACATTGAGACAATGGTATGAGCAATTTCTGAAGGTTTCAACTTTGAATCGACGTTTTGCGCTTCATAGCCTAATTTTGCTCCAAATGGTGTTACCACTTCACTCGGATTTACTTGCATTACCCTAATATTATTTTTTCTGAGTTCTGCACGCCAGCATTCTGTCATTGCTGAAACCGCGAATTTAGTTGCACAATATGCGGTTCCTGTTGCAAAACCTTTTTGTCCTGCAGTCGACGAAATATTTACAATGTTTCCTTCATTTTGAGGAATGAAATAGCTTGCTGCTTCCTTCCCGACTAAAAATGCTCCTTTAACATTCGTCTCCCAAATTCTGGAAAAATCTGCTTCGGACGTTTCTGTCAATGGCGCCAAATATCCAATTCCGGCGTTGTTTATAATTACATTTAATCCTCCCAATTTTTCATTAGCTTCTTTAAACAAAGCTTTTACATCTTTCTCATTTGAAATATCCGTCTGAATTCCAATAGCACCAAGTTCTTGGGCCGCTTTTTGTATGTCAGATTTATTTCTTGAGCAGATAACCACTTTGGCGCCTTTGCTAATTAACTGTTTTGCGGTTTCATAACCTATTCCGGTACTGCCTCCAGTGATAATTACTTTTGCTGTGTTTAAATCCATTTGCTGTTATTTTTTAAAGTTTTTAAATTAATTGAAAGACGTTCTAAAGGTTAACGGAGACACATTGGTTTTACTTTTAAACAACTTACTAAAAGATTGAGGGTATTCAAAACCGAGTTGATAAGCAATTTCGCTCACTGAATGATTGGTGGTGGTTAAAATTTCTTTGGCCTTTTCAATTAGCTTATTGTGAATGTGCTGTTGGGCATTTTGTCCGGTTAGATTACGCAACATATCGCTTAAATAATTAGGAGAAATATTGAGCTGTTCAGCAAGATATTGAACACTTGGCAAGCCAGATTGTGTTATTTTCTGACTGCTAAAATGATTCTCCAGAATTTCCTCCATTTTTAAAAGCAGGTCGTTGCTGGCATTTTTGCGGGTGATGAATTGCCTGTTATAAAATCTATTGCAATAATTTAACAACAATTCCGCATGAGAAACAATTACATCTTGACTATATGAATCAATGACAGACCGATATTCTTGCTCAATATCTTTCATAATTCCGGTAATCATGGTTTCTTCTTTTTCTGAAAGATGCAAGGCTTCATTTGTAGCGTAAGAAAAATATCCAAAATTTTTTATGTTCTTCCCAAGTGGATAATTTCGGATAAAATCTGGATGCAAAATCAACCAATATCCGTTCAAGGCAATATCTTCATCCACAATCGTGGAAATGACTTGTCCTGGTGAAAAGAAGGTCATTGTGCCTTCGTCAAAATCATAATAACTTTGACCATATTTCATAGTTCCTTTAAAATTCTTTTTGATACAAACCGAATAAAAATTATAAATTACAGAAGTATATGTGTCATCAAAATGGCATTTTATATTTTCCATATTTATGACGCTTACCAACGGATGCTCTGGTTTTGGAAGTTCTAAAACGCGATGCAAATCAGAAATCGATTCAAAAACGTAAGGAAGATTTACTGCTTTTTTCATATTTTTTATTTGTTGAAAAAGGAAAAGCTATCCGTAAAGATAACTTTTCCTTTTCGAATTTTGAAGTTCAAAACTATAAAGATTGATCAATTCCTTGCATATTTGCCGCATCGTATCTATCGCCTGTCGATGTGCCTAACGGAACGATATTGTCTAACATTTTGAGTTCGGTAGCAGTCAACTGAATTTGCGCAGCTTCAATATTTTGCTCCACATATTTTACCCTTTTTGTTCCAGGAATTGGCAAATATCCTTTTGATGAAACCCAAGAGATTGCCAATTGAGAAGCAGTGATGCCTTTATCAAAAGCTAACTTTTTGATTTCTTCAAGTAACTCTAAATTTTTATAGAAATTAGCTTCCTGAAAACGAGGGATATTTCGTCTGAAATCATCCGCAGCCATGTCTTCTGGCGATTTAATTTCTCCGTTAAAAAAACCTCTGGATAAAGGAGAATAAGCTACAAAACCAATGCCTAAATCCTCAAGGGTTTTCAAAATCCCGGCTTCTTCTACAGTTCTCTCAAACAACGAATATTCAGTCTGAACGGCAGTAATGGGATGAATTTTATGTGCTTTTTGAATTGTCGCCGATGAAACTTCTGAAAGTCCGATATAACCAACTTTTCCTTCTTTGACTAAATCGCTCATCGCTCCAACCGTTTCCTCAATTGGCGTGTTTGGATCTAAACGATGTAAATAATAAAGATCGATAAAATCAGTTCGTAGATTTTTTAAAGAACGCTCAACTGCTTTTCTTACATAGTCTTTCTTCCCATTGAAATTCCAAGTCAATTGTTCATTATCGTCAATTTCATAGCCAAATTTCGTGGCGATAATATAACTGTCCCGATTTCCATTAATTGCTTTTGAAATTAATCGTTCATTTTCTAAAGGACCGTATAAATCAGCCGTGTCTAAAAAATTACCACCTAGTTCTAACGACCTATGAATTGTGGCAATTGATTCTTTTTCATCAGCTTTTCCATAAATCGCAGCGCCGGCAATTTGCGACATTCCCATACAACCTAAACCAATATTTGGAACAACAAGTCCGGCACTTCCTAATTTTACTTTCTTGATAATCATCATATTGTGTTTTTATTACAAGAACAAAATTGCACCAGAAAATAATTCTAAAAGTAACCGAATCACTTATTGTTGTATCCAAAACGGACATTTTTTTTTCTTTGAGGCGCAATCAGCGGGCAGGACAAAAAATCCTATAACATAATTTTATAAGCCCCTTCCCTATTTTTATGGTATATTTATTGAAAATTGCAATTTCCACTATGCAAAAGGTAGCTTTCTTTCTATTTATTATTTTTTTATTCTGTAGCTGTGGCGCAAAAAAAATTGACCGCATTGATGACTACGTTTTTAAGACAAAGTCTGATAAAAATGACTATATTAAATCCTACAACAACGCTTTAAAACTTTGGAAGGTCAACTTTAAAGAAGAAGATTTAATCACAAGTTATGGAACTGCCCATGTCATCATTACTGGCCCAAAAGATGCTTCACCATTGGTTTTACTCCACGGAATGGACGCAAGTTCCACGATGTGGTATCCAAACATAGTATCGCTTTCAAAAAATCATCGCGTGTACGCGATCGACTTTTTAATGGAACCTGGCAAATCAGTTTCGTGCGGAGAAACTTTAAATAAAACGGAAGTTGTGACTTGGTACAACGAAATATTTGACCATTATAATTTAAAGAAATTTAAAGTTGTGGGAGCTTCGCGTGGCGGATGGGTTGGCACTTTATTAGCGACTCAAAAAGACAGCAGAATCACAAAGTTAGCATTGTTGAGTCCGGCGCAGACTTTTGAAACGATCGACAGCAAGAGAAAAGCGATGCCAGCATTGATGCTGAAATTATTTCCGAACAAAAATAAATTAAGAAGAACGCTTAAAGCTTTTTCATATTATCCAAAAAAAATTGATACGCTGTATAAAAAACAATTTTATTTAGCCAATAAATATGCGAAGTCAAACACGAGTATGCTTCAAATGACACCTTTTTCTAAGGATGAATTGAAAAGCATTAAAATTCCTGTTTTGGTTTTAATTGGAGACCATGATGTCATTAATTCTGAAGATACAGTAGAAAAGGCTAAAAAATTAATTGAGAATAGTCAAGCTGAAAAAATTGAAAATGCTGGACACTTTTTGACAATCGATCAATCAAAGTTGATAAATCAAAAGATCATAGATTTCCTGAACTAGGCAATACTTCTAAAAAAAAAAGAGATGCATCACTGCATCTCTTTTCTACCCATACATATTCTTACTGAATTTAACTATGCAAACTTATAAGCCCCCCAGCCTGTAAATTTCTTACAATATTAAGACTATTTACGACCTCAATTCTTACATTATTCTAACATTTGTTTACACCTTTACAATGTTTACATTTTATTTGTAAAAAATATTTAATGATTTTCAAAAATTGAGGAATTATCGGTGCAAAGTATACCAAAAATAGAGCGACCGCAACGCCGCAAACAGAAACACAAATACTAACACCCAATCTTTAAACTTAAGCAACTTGCTAATTGCAGGATTTAAATCTTGTTGATTTGGTTGCGGATTTTGTTGCCGCCACTTTAGCAATAGAAAAAATAATATCGCCGGTATCAGGAAAAGTAAAGCATTAATTAAATGGTTTTGCGTAATCATTTTTTAGATTTGATTTTCAAAATTATCTTTAAAATTATCTTTATTTGGACGATAAATTTATTTTAATCTTTTAAACACCCATATATTCTCCTTGGCAAAAAAGTACAAATAAAATACCCCAAAAAATACTGTAAAATAATTCACAAACGGAATTTTGAAATCTAAAGCAATTCGCGCTGCACATGAAATGATTAAAAATGCCAAACCTGCGTACATTAAAATTGCTACAACCAGAAACGTAAACTTTGATTCTCGATAATATTTATATCCTAAGACAAGTATTGCTACTGAAGCGATTACTGACAATCCTTTACCAAACAAACTTTCGATATTTAATATTGCAAACACAGACAAAAAAAACAACAATAGCACATATAAAAATGAAGGAAAAAAATGTAGCATATTCATTACAATCCGATCTTCTGCCTGCTCCATTTGTTGCGACATTTCTTCATTTATTTCCGAAATGTTAAAGCCATCATTTTTCAACCTTTCAATAATTTCTTTCCTGAGATAATTATTTCTGGTGTAACGCTCAACTTCCTTTTTTAAATCTTTCATTATATATTTTTAGTGTTGCAAAAATAACCTGTTTAAAACAAAAATGTTCATTTAAAAACGTTTAATTACTGGTAACCTCTGGCCTGCAACGCAAACAATTCGGCATATCTTCCTTTTAATTCGAGTAATTCTGAATGTGTTCCAATTTCAAGTATTTCACCTTTATCTAAAACTAAAATTCGGTCGGCCAAACGCGCCGTTGAAAATCGGTGCGAAATTAAAACTGCTGATTTCCCTTTTGTCATTTGAGAAAAACGCTGGAAAACCTCATATTCAGCTCTGGCATCTAGAGCAGCAATTGGCTCGTCTAAAATTAAAACCTGCGATTCTTTCATATAAATTCTTGACAACGCCACTTTTTGCCATTCCCCGCCTGAAAGTTCTACGCCATTATTGAATCTTTTTCCTAACGCTTGTTCAAAATTATTTGGAAGTTTTTCTGCCAAAGTATCGGCCGTGCTTGCTTTTGCTGCGGTTTTTATTAGTTCTAAATTGTTTAATTCAGAAATATTTCCAACAGCAATATTGCTCGAAAGCGTCATCTGATATCGCAAATAATCTTGAAAAATCACGCCTATATTTTGCTGTAAATCTTTTGGATCATATTCTTTCAAATCAATTCCGTCTAAGAGAATTTTTCCTTCCGTAGGTTCATAAAGTCGTGCCAAAAGTTTTACTAACGTAGTTTTTCCAGCTCCGTTTTCTCCGACCAAAGCAAGAGTTTCACCCGGATTTAGCGTAAAATTCAAATGTCTGTTTGCCCAGTTTTCGCTATGGCGGTATTTAAAACCTACATTTTCAAAAGTAAATCCTTGCAAAATTGGATTTGGAAACGGAATCGGATTTTTATTGACAACAATATTCGGCTGAATTTCGAAAAAATCTAAGAAATCATTCAGATAAATGGCTCCTTGAGAAATTGTTGTAAATCGAAGCAGAATTCCTTCAGTCAAAGTTCGAAGTTGACGGAATGATCCGGCAAGAAAAGTCAAATCTCCCACAGAAAGTTGTCCGTTAATCGTTCTGATAATTATAAAAACATAGGCTCCATAATATCCAGTACTTCCCAACATCGAGAAGAAACCGCCCCAAAAAGCGCGTCTTTTTGCAAGTTTTGTGTTGTCTTTATAAAATTTATCAGATAATTTCTTGAACCGATTTATGACAAAATCAGCCAAATTAAAAATCTTGATTTCCTTTGCTGTTTCATCGCTTGCGCCTAAATATCTCAAATAATCAAGCTCTCTTCGCTCTGGAGTTTGGCTTCTCGTAAGTGAATAATTTTGATTATTAAAATAAGATTCTCCTAAAAAAGCAGGAAGAATTGTCAACACCAAAATCGCAATCAACCACGGATTAAAAGTAAATAATCCACCGATTAAAAATGCCATCGAAATCAAATCTTGTATTTGTCCCATGACTTGCGAAAGCAACATCGTTCTGCCTAAAGTTTGCTGTCTGGCGCGTTCTAACTTATCGTAAAATTCAGAATCTTCAGTTTGTTCTAAATCTAAAATGGCAGCGTGACGCATGATTTTTACCGAAGTGTGATTCGAAAAACTATCGCCTAATAAACTGTCTAAAAGACTGATAATTCGGTTCAATCCATCAGTAACTATGGCCAATAAAAATTCTAATCCAACTAATTCCCACAAGTAAGTTGTATCGTTCAAACCGCCGGAAGTATTAAGCAAAATAACCTCATCGACGATAAGTTTTCCAACGTATAAAAGCGCCACAGGCATTGCAGAGCGCAAGATTCTAAAGAAAAAACTAAAAAACGTTTTCTTCGGACTGCTTTGCCAAACGAGTTTAAAAAATGCCGGAAGATTTGATAATGCAGAAAGTCTTTCTTTAAAGGTTGGCTTGTAAACTGGTGGCGGATTTCGGTTTTGTTTCATAGTGCAAATTTACGACGGAAAATGTAATATTGTTTTTGTCATATCTCAATAAAATCACAAAAAAAGACCTCTCTTTCGAAAGGTCTTTTGGCTTTTATTCTTTTGGCTTTTGCCTAATTTACATATTCCTTCTATATTGTCCACCCACTTCAAATAATGAAGAAGTGATTTCTCCCAAAGAACAAATTTTAGTAGCCTCCATCAATTGGGCAAAGATATTCTTGTTGTTGATGGCAATGTCTTGAATAATAGAAAGCTGTTGTTCCGTTTCATCCGCATAAAATTTATGAAGATTGTCGAGCATCGTGATCTGGAATTGCTTCTCCTCTTCCGTCGCACGGATTACTTCCGCAGGAATAACCGTTGGCGAACCTTTCGAGCTCAAGAACGTATTCACACCGATAATCGGGAATTCGCCAGTGTGTTTCAGCATTTCATAATACATACTTTCTTCTTGGATTTTCGAACGCTGGTACATCGTTTCCATTGCACCAAGCACGCCACCTCTTTCCGTAATTCTGTCGAATTCCAATAAAACGGCTTCTTCCACCAAATCCGTCAATTCTTCAATGATGAACGAACCTTGAATTGGATTTTCGTTTTTCGCCAGACCTAATTCCTTGTTGATAATCAACTGAATGGCCATTGCACGACGAACCGATTCTTCCGTAGGTGTTGTAATTGCTTCATCATATGCATTGGTATGCAACGAGTTACAGTTGTCATAAATCGCATACAGAGCTTGTAATGTCGTTCGGATATCATTAAAATCAATCTCTTGAGCATGTAACGAACGACCTGAAGTTTGGATATGGTATTTCAACATCTGGGCTCTTTCGTTCGCTCCATATTTATTTTTCAAGGCTTTCGCCCAAATTTTCCTCGCCACACGACCAATCACTGCATATTCAGGATCAATTCCGTTGGAGAAGAAAAAGGATAAGTTAGGTCCGAAATCGTTGATGTCCATGCCACGGCTCAAATAATATTCCACGTAAGTGAAACCATTGGCCAAGGTAAACGCCAATTGCGTGATTGGATTGGCACCCGCTTCCGCAATATGATAGCCTGAAATCGAAACCGAATAGAAGTTTCTGATGTTGTTCGTAATAAAATATTCCTGAACGTCGCCCATCAATCGCAAGGCAAATTCCGTTGAGAAAATACACGTATTTTGAGCTTGATCTTCTTTTAAAATATCCGCTTGAACCGTTCCACGCACTTGCGAAAGTGTTCTTACTTTAATTTCTTCGTAAACTTCTTTTGGCAACACCAAATCTCCGGTAACACCCAAAAGCATCAAACCTAAACCGTTGTTGCTTTCCGGTAAATCACCGTTATATCTTGGTCTTTCCAAACCTTTTTTCTTGTAAATCTCATCGATGATCGCTTCTACTTCATCCTCAAGATTATTTTCTTTGATGTAAATTTCGCACTGCTGATCAATCGCCGCGTTCATAAAGAATCCGAGCAACATCGGAGCCGGACCGTTGATGGTCATACTCACAGAAGTCAGCTGATGAGCTAAGTTAAAACCAGAATATAATTTTTTGGCATCATCCAAACAGCAAATCGAAACTCCAGCATTACCGATTTTCCCGTAAATATCCGGACGAATATGCGGATCGTTTCCGTATAAAGTCACACTGTCAAAAGCCGTCGACAAACGTTTTGCAGGCAAACCGGCACTCACGTAATGGAAACGCTTGTTGGTTCTTTCAGGACCACCTTCACCAGCAAACATTCGCGATGGATCTTCACCTTCTCTTTTAAAAGGATACAATCCAGAAGTAAACGGAAATTCTCCCGGAACATTTTCTTGCAGGTTCCATTTCAAAATATCACCCCAAGCTTCGTATTTAGGCAAAGCCACTTTTGGAATCTGTGAATGCGATAGTGATTCGGTGTGCGTTGCAATCTTGATTTCCTTGTCTCTTACTTTAAATGTATAGACAGGATTTTTGTATTTGTTTACTTTTTCGTCCCAAGTCAGGATGATTTCCCAATTGTATGGGTCCAAATCCATCTTTACTTTGTCGAATTGATTTAGAAGTAAATTTAGGAAGATTCTGTTTTCGTCTTCTTCTCCCGAAGCTTCGGGAGCACTTTTATAAACCGAATCGTCGTTGATTCCTGTTTTAGTAATCTCCGGTTTTTTACCTGAAACCGATTCGATGGTTTTGAAGATTCCGTACAATTTTTGAGCAACCTGCTGTTGGGTCAGCGCCGTTGCATCGTATTTTCTATTGTTTTCAGCAATTTCAGAAAGATAACGTGTTCTATGAGGTGGAATCACGAAGATTTTCTCGCTCATTTCACGCGTGATTTGAAAGGTAGAAACCAAATCCGATTCGGTTTTTTCTACAATCTTATCCATGATTGCTTTGTAAAGCGTGTTCATTCCAGGATCGTTAAACTGCGAAGCAATTGTTCCGAAAACCGGCAAATCATCTGGATTGGCATCCCAAAGATTATGATTTCTTTGGAATTGTTTCTTCACATCGCGCAAAGCATCCAAAGAACCTCTCTTATCAAATTTATTAATCGCAACCAAATCTGCAAAATCAAGCATGTCGATCTTTTCCAATTGTGTTGCGGCACCAAATTCTGGTGTCATAACATATAAAGAAACATCAGAATGATCCATGATTTCAGTATCCGATTGCCCGATTCCCGAAGTTTCTAGGATAATAATATCATATTTCGCTGCTTTCAAAACTTGAATCGCTTCGGCAACATATTTTGACAAGGCCAAATTTGATTGACGGGTTGCCAACGAACGCATGTAAACACGAGGATTGTTAATCGCATTCATTCGGATTCTATCTCCCAATAAAGCACCACCCGTTTTTCTTTTTGAAGGATCGACCGAAATCAATCCGATTGTTTTTTCTGGAAAATCGATCAAAAATCTTCGAACCAATTCATCCACCAAAGACGATTTTCCTGCTCCACCAGTTCCGGTAATTCCAAGAACTGGAATTTTGCTGGTTTCATTTTGTTTGTGAATCGTATCTAAAGTTTCCTTTGCAATTTCTGGAAAATTTTCGGCAGAAGAAATCACTCGGGCAATAGCCGTTGGATTTTTTTCCTCCAAATGATTGATTTCTCCATTCAATTTATCTCCAATTGGAAAGTCAGCTTTTTGAACCAAATCATTGATCATTCCCTGCAAACCTAATTCACGTCCGTCATCTGGGGCGTAAATTCTTGTAATTCCGTAATCTTGTAATTCCTTGATTTCGTCCGGAAGAATTACGCCTCCGCCTCCACCAAAAATCTTGATGTGTCCCGCTCCCTTTTCTTTCAAAAGGTCATACATGTATTTAAAATATTCGTTGTGACCGCCTTGGTAGGAAGTCATTGCGATGGCATTTGCATCTTCTTGAATGGCCGTATTTACAACTTCTTCCACACTTCGGTCGTGACCCAAATGGATTACTTCTACACCCGTTGACTGGATGATTCTTCGCATTATGTTGATGGCAGCGTCGTGTCCGTCAAAAAGCGCTGCGGCCGTTACAATTCTTACTTTATTTTTAGGAATATAAGGTTTTGCTTGTTCCATATTAAAATATCTGTCGATTTTAGGTGTGCAATTTACGAAATCTTTAAAAATTTGGAAGTATTTGCGCTGGAAATTGTGAATGAATTAATTATACGATTTTGGTTTTAGTAGAATTCGACTTAACTGACACAGATTTTGCGAATTCTCCAAATTTCTAAAATAAAAATATTCTCGTATAAAAAAACCCTTCCGAGCTAAATCGAAAGGGTTTCTGGGAAAATTCTGGGTATTTAATTTGAAAATTATCTAAGCATACTTGGATCAATATGGACTCCAAGGCCTTGTGCAATTCCCATTCCCAATCTTGGGTCGGCTCTAAACCAATGGCAAAGCTGGCGGTTGATGATTTCTTCACGTTTTGGTCCGTCGATTCCTGACATGGCGCCCACAACATTGCTGATCAAGTTTTGCTGTTGTTCTGGAACCATCAATCTGAATAAGTTTCCTGGTTGCGTGTAATGATCATTTTCTCCTGCTGCATTTCGGTCATACCAACCAGAAACATTGCTTTCTAACTCTTGAGATGGTTCTTTATAGGTTTCATCAACAGTGATATTGTCAAAACTATTTGGAAAATAATTTGGCATTCTGCCGCCGTTTCCATCGATTCGCATTTGTCCGTCTCTTTGGTAATTATTTGTAAAATAAGGACATCTGTTTACCGGAATTTGCTCATAATTAGCTCCTAATCTATAACGTTGCGCATCTGGATAAGACAAAATTCTCCCTTGCAACATTTTATCCGGAGAAAAACCAATTCCGTCCACGACGTGTGCTGGCGCGAAAGCCGCTTGTTCCACATCTTGGAAATAATTATCTGGATTTCTGTTCAATTCGATAACTCCAACATCGATTAAAGGATAATCTCCGTGGGGCCAAACTTTTGTCAAATCAAATGGATTTATGTGATAAGTTCTCGATTCAGCTTCAGTCATAACTTGAATTTTCATATCCCAGCGCGGGAAATTTCCGGCATCAATATTTTCCAATAAATCTCTTTGTGCAAAATCTGGATCTTTAGATTTCATCGCTCCAGCTTCAGCATCGGTGAAATTCTTGATTCCTTGTTTGGTCAAAAAATGAAATTTTACGTAGAAACGCTCATTATTGCTATTTATAAAAGAAAAAGTATGCGAACTGAAACCGTGCATGTGACGGTAACCGTGTGGCGTTCCTCGATCAGACATCAAAATCGTAACTTGGTGCAAACTTTCTGGATTTAATGACCAAAAATCCCACATCATCGTTGGCGATTTCATATTTGTATAAGGATCACGTTTTTGCGTGTGAATAAAATCTCCAAATTTCTTTGGATCTTTTATGAAGAAAACTGGCGTGTTATTTCCAACCAAATCCCAATTCCCGTCTTCGGTATAAAATTTTAAGGCGAAACCTCGTGGATCTCTTTCTGTATCTGCCGACCCTTTCTCGCCTCCAACTGTTGAAAAACGAAGCAACATATCTGTCTTTTTCCCAATTTCCGAGAAAATCTTTGCTTTTGTATATTTCGTAATATCGTGCGTTACAGTAAACGTCCCGAATGCTGCCGAACCTTTTGCGTGAACAACTCTTTCTGGAATTCGCTCTCTATTAAAGTGCGCCATTTTTTCGTGAAGGATGAAATCTTCCAATAAAAGCGGTCCTCTTGCTCCAACAGATTTTGAGTCCTCATTTTCTGCATAAGGTGTTCCAGAAGCCGTTGTAAGTTTGTTGTGATTGTTTTGATCTTTCATAAGCTGTCAGTTTATTTTGTTGTAATCAAATTTAAGTAATTTTATCGCCAATAACTATAACTTAAATTGATTGTTTTGATATTTTAATAGCTTTTAACTATTCGACAAACGGTATGATGTTTGTTATCTTTGACCATCTAAATTAAATATGATGAAAAAAATCTTCCTTTCGCTATTATTTGTCCCGATATTCAGCTTCGGACAATTTGGCGATCTGTTAAAAAAAGCTAACGAAAAAGTACAAGCTAAAAAAACGACAACCGCGACTTCCAAATCAAAGACTTCAATCACTGATTTACTGGGCAGTACCGATATTAGCGCAGGTTTAAAGGAAGCGCTGCAAAAAGGTGTGACGACTCAAGTGACTAAATTAACTGCAGTTGACGGGTTCTATAAAAATGATGCTGTGAAAATATTGTTTCCAGAAGAACTTCAGAAAGTAGATAAAACGCTGAGAAGCATCGGCCTTTCAAGTCTTGCTGATGAGGGTGTAAAAGCGCTAAACCGCGCGGCGGAAGACGCTGTGAAAGAAGCGACGCCTATTTTTGTGAGTGCCATTACCAATATGAAAATTACGGACGCCAAAAATATCTTGACAGGAAATGATTCGGCTGCGACTACTTATTTGGAAGGAACTACTTCTACTTCTTTAGCTGCAAAATTTAGCCCGGTGATTCAGAGTTCGTTGAGCAAAGTCGGCGCCGATAAAATTTGGGAGAATATCATTGCAAGATATAACAAAGTGCCGTTGGTTACCAAAGTAAATCCTGATTTAACCAATTATGTCACCGAAAAAGCAATGGAAGGCGTATTCAAAATGATTTCTTTCGAAGAGAAAAAAATTCGTACCGATATTAGCGCAAGAACTTCGCCATTGCTAAAAAAAGTATTCGCGATGCAAGATTAATTTAGTACTTTCAATAAAAAAAAATTATGAAAAAAGTTTTAGTATTAGCGACGGTTTTCTCGCTTTTTGGGTGTGCCGAATTACAACAAGTGGCAAGCCAATATCCAAACATCGGAACCACTCTTGGAAATCCAGATATTGCCGCTGGTTTAAAGGAAGCACTGAATAACGGAATTACGAAAGAAGTAACCAAATTGACCGCTACCGATGGTTTTTTCAAAAACCAAGCGGTAAAGATTTTACTTCCGACGGAATTGCAAAAAGTTGACAAAACCCTGAGAAACATTGGACTTTCAAGTCTTGCTGACGAAGGCTTAAAAGTTTTAAATCGTGCTGCGGAAGATGCGGTGAAAGAAGCAACACCAATATTTGTTTCGGCTGTAAAAAATATGACTTTTATGGATGCGAAAAATATACTTTTGGGAAGTGATAACGCCGCAACGACTTATTTGCAAAGTTCAACTTCCACGGCTTTGTATTCAAAATTTAGTCCGGTTGTTAAAAATTCTCTCGGAAAAGTTGGCGCCGATAAAGTTTGGGAAAACATCATTACAAAATATAATGCAGTTCCGTTGACAAATGATGTAAATCCAGATTTGACAGATTACGTAACCGATAAAGCAATGGAAGGCGTGTTTAAAATGATTGCTGTTGAGGAAAAAGATATCAGAACAAATCTGGCCGCACGAACTTCAGATTTATTAAAAAGAGTATTTGCTATGCAAGATAATAAGTAATGACTTACAGAGTTAAAATTTTAATTATCAAATAGATAGAAATAACATTAGCTTAACATACCAACTCAAAAAAATTGCTGACCTTTGCAAAGAGATTAATGGTTTTCTCATTTGGTTAGGGTTAGTTAGAAAAAAAATGCCAGCACTTTTTAAAGTACTGGCTTTTTTATTTGGTCTCAGTTGTCAAAGCTTTTAATGCGATTGTGGATGGTTTTAAAATAATCAAAAGCTTTTAAAAGTCGGCTTCCATACCAAGAAAACATTTCGCCGTCCACAAAAATAGTCTTGGCGTGATGCGTAAATCTTCCTATTTCAAAAGCGTGTTCGTCTTTAAACGGAAACGGTTCTGAGGACAAAAAAACAATCTCTGGGTCGCCTTGAATTCTGATTTTTTGGATAATTATTTCAGGATATCTTCCAGGAAATTTTTCTGGATTATCATAGATGTTTTTAAAATTATTCAGCTTCAACATTTCATTGATAAAATTATCGGAACCGGCCACCATATAAGGGTCTTTCCAAATGAAATACGCTACTTTTCTTTCAGGCTTGTCATTTATAAAATCAAGAAAATCTTTGTGTGCGAAGTTGATTTTGTCTGCCCATTTTTGAGCCTCAGTTCTGCAATTGAAGAGTTTTCCGAAATCAGAAATCATTTGCAAACTGTCTTCAATCGTAACAACATTAGTTACCCAAACCGGAGCGATTTTACGAAGTTCTTCTACAATTTCCAATGTATTTTCTTCTTTGTTGGCAATTATAATATCCGGCTTAAGCAGTTTTATTTTTTCGTAATGGACTTTTTTTGTTCCACCGATGACTTTTTTGGTCTGTTTTAAATGATACGGATGAACGCAAAATTTGGTGACTCCGATGATTTTTTCCTCAAGACCTAAATCATAAAGCAACTCGGTTTGTGATGGAACTAAGGAAATGATTCTCTTTGGAGAATTTTCAAAAGTTAAAGTAGTTCCGATTTGGTCTTGGTAAGTTTTCATAGTTTTATTTCACGGAGATTCAAATACATCGATAAAAATAGAACACAGATTTCACGGATTAGCACAGATTTTTCCGTTGAGAATCTGTGTAAATTTGTGAAATCTGTGTTTAGATTAATTCAAGATTTCAGCCATTTCTTTTTGGATTTTCAAGGCTTCTTCTCTTGCTTTTTCAGCAAAATCTTTTTCGGAAGAAGCATATATAATTCCTCTTGACGAATTGATTAGCAATCCTACATTTTCAGACAGTCCGTATTTGCAGACTTCCGAAAGACTTCCTCCTTGCGCACCAACACCTGGAACAAGTAAAAAACTATCCGGAATTAATTTTCTAATTTCGGTAAAATATTCTGCTTTTGTAGCACCTACAACGTACATCAAGTTTTCGGAATTTTTCCAAGTTTTTGAGGTTTCAATTACTTGTTTGTACAATTCTTTCTCTCCAACGGTTTTTGTTTGGAAATCAAAAGCGCCCTCGTTTGAAGTTAATGCTAAAAGTATAGTGAATTTATTTTTTACGGCTAAAAATGGCTCGACAGAATCTTTTCCCATATACGGAGCAACGGTTACTGAATCGAAAGCTAAATCTTCAAGGAACGCTTTCGCATACATCGACGACGTATTCCCGATATCGCCACGTTTTGCATCAGCAATCGTGAAAATTTCTGGGTGCTTTTGGTTTAAATATTTGATTGTTTTCTCTAAGGAAATCCAGCCTTTTATTCCGTAAGCTTCATAAAAAGCGGTGTTTGGTTTGTAAGCTACTGCTAAATCGTGCGTGGCGTCAATTATGGCTTTATTGAATTCAAAAATTGGGTCTTCTGTTGCTAATAAATGCTGTGGAATTTTATCTAAATCAACGTCTAAACCGATGCAAAGGAAGGAGTTTTTGTTTTTAATTTCTTGTGTGAGTTGTTGTGAAGTCATTTTTTGGTAAAGGGTTTAAGGTTCTGGGTTCAAGGTTGTGTAGTTAGACATTTGAGTTACAAAGTTCGGAAAAAAATAAACCATTAAGAAATTAAGAGGTACTAAGGTTTTATTTTTTTGCTAGTAATTCAAAAAGCAAAAGATAATATTGTCATTCCGACGAAGGAGGAATCTTCGCAAAAGACTAACGTTATGGAGATTCCTCCTTCGTCGGAATGACAAGGTTGGGGATTTCGATTTCTATAATCACACAATCGTTCAGGTGTTTCCAAAAATGCGGAAAGTTTCTCAACTAGCCCCGATGGTGCGATTGTTTGAGCTCTTGCTTTTGCGCTAGAAAAAGCAAAGCGAGTCGCTCCAGCGGGAAATTCAATTACTGAAAATGAAACGACGGTTCGCTTCAAAAAAAAATGCCAAACTATTGTCTGGCATCTTATTGTAAAAATTTTCTGATTAGAAAACTTCGCTTGCTTCTTTTAATTTCTCCATATTATTAACCAATTGCAATTCGTCAATTAATTTCTGGATTTTTCCGTTCATCACGCCGTCCATGTCGAAAATATCCATCCCAATTCTGTGGTCAGTCACACGACCTTGAGAATAATTATAGGTACGGATTTTTGCAGAACGGTCGCCAGAACTTACTTGAGACGTACGTTTTGTAGCGTCTTCGGCTTGTTTTTTGGCCAATTCTTGTTCGTACAAACGAGAACGCAAAACGCCGAACGCCTTGTCTTTATTTTTGTGCTGTGATTTCTGGTCTTGACATTGCGCCACCAAACCTGTTGGGATGTGCGTCAAACGAACAGCAGATTTCGTGGTGTTAACCGACTGACCTCCAGGACCTGAAGAACAGAAAAAGTCAACGCGAACGTCATTCATATCTATCTGAACGTCAAACTCTTCGGCTTCTGGCAAAACCATAACCGTCGCCGCAGAAGTGTGAACACGACCTTGAGTTTCAGTTTGAGGAACACGTTGCACGCGGTGAACGCCGGCCTCAAATTTCAAAGTTCCGTAAACATCTTCGCCGGTAACTTCAAAAATTACCTCTTTAAAACCGCCTGAAGTTCCTTCGTTCATATCGACAACTGACGTTTTCCAACCTTTGCTTTCGCAATATTTGGTGTACATTCTGAACAAATCGCCTGCGAAGATACTGGCTTCGTCGCCACCGGTTCCGGCACGAACTTCGACCATCACGTTTTTAGCGTCTTCTGCATCTTTTGGAATCAACATGAATTTGATTTCTTCTTCCAATTCTGGCAAACGCTCTTTGGCTTCGTCCAATTGCATTTTTGCCATTTCGGTCATTTCTGGGTCGCTTCCGTCAGCAATAATTTCGTTTGCTTCGTCGATATTCCCCATTATTGTCACATATTCGTCACGCTTTTCAGCCAACGCCTTCAAGTCTTTGTATTCTTTATTCAACTGAACATAACGCTTTTGGTCGGCGATAACATCAGGCTGAATAATCAAGTCTGAAATCTCGTCGAAACGCTGTTTTACTATCTGCAATCTATCTAACATCTTTTCTCTCGTTGTTTGGAGTGCAAATTTACGAAAAAGTTTTTGAATTTAAATGCGTCTTTTTTGAATTGAAAAATGCTACATTCGCAGTTGCAATAACTTAACTTTTGTTTATGAAAAAATCTCTTACTTATCTGATTCCGTGTGTTTTAATTTCTGTGATTTCTTGCAAGGAAGCGCACGACGGAAAATTGCCTCCGAAGGAAATTGTTTCTAAAAAATATGAAGCTGTGGAAAACGCAAATTGGCTGGCTGGTCGCTGGGAAAATAATTCGGCAGAAGGAAATCTATCTGAATTTTGGACTAAAACTAATGATTCAACTTTCCACGGAGAAAGCTATTTTGTAATTAAAAATGATACCGTTTTTGGAGAAAAAGTCGAATTGATGCAACGCGGGAAAGATTTTATTTATGAGGCGCGAGTTGCAAAACAAAATGATGAAAAACCAGTTCCGTTTAAGTTGACGACATCTTCTGAAACCGAAATGGTTTGGGAAAATCCGGCTCACGATTTCCCGAATAAGATTGTGTATCAAAAAGTTGGAAATGATAGTTTGGTTGCAGAAATTTTTGGAACAAAAGACGGAAAAGTGAAAAGCGAGGTTTTTAAAATGAAGAAAGTTCAGTAGATTTATCCCGAACAAAACAAATAAAATGGCACAAGTAAATCCTTATCTTACCTTTAATGGTAATTGCGAAGAAGCGTTTAATTTTTATAAATCGGTTTTTGGTGGCGAATTTGCTCACATCCAGAAATTTAAAGATATGCCTTCGGAAAATCCGCTTTCTGAGGAAGTTGGAAATATGATCATGCACGTTTCGCTTCCGATTAGTTCCGAAACAATTTTGATGGCGAGTGACACGAACGAAGCTTTTAGTCAAACGGCAACTTTTGGAACAAATATTTCAATTTCAATTAATACCGACAGCGAAGACGAAGCTAAAACGCTTTTCAACGGACTTTCTGCTGGTGGAAAAGTGACAATGCCTTTAGAAAAAACGTTTTGGGGCGCACTTTTTGGAATGTTTACCGATAAATTCGGGATTCATTGGATGGTCAATTATGATTATGAGCAATAAATCTTAACGTCGAAAGAAATAAAAAAAGCCTCGTTTAATTAAAAACGAGGCTTTTTTTATATGTTGAAAAGAAAAATTATTTTGCTTCTTCTTCCGTTGCAACTTCTTCTTTCGCTTTTACTGCAGGAGCTTCTTTTGAAACCAAACCTCTTGCTTGAAGCATATTGTACCAGTTCAACACTTTTTTAATGTCAGAAACATACACTCTTTCTTCGTCATAATCAGGAAGAATTTCTTTGAAATAAGCCACCAAAGTTGCGTTATCTTCTTTGTGAGAAGGCGCTGGTCCGTTGTCTTCTTTTTCAGCAATTGCTCTCATAACTTCTGCCAAAGGTTTTTCTTTGTCAATTGTATAAATCGAAATTTCTGAAAGCAAGCTAACATTGCTTCTTAATCCAACCGTGATTTTTTTTCCGTCAATCATTGATTCAGCCACAAAACCGGTACGAGTTTGTAGTTTTAAAGCGTATAAACCTGGTTTGCCTGAAATGGCTAATATTTTTTCTAAATTCATTTTAAAGATATTTTATAATTTGAAATTAATTTTGTTCTGATTATCTGCCCTTTTTTGGAGCTACAAACTTCATTTTATAATCTGGTCGGGTTTTTCCTTCCATGATGTTCTGAAGTTTTTTCTTTATTAACTGCTTTTTCAATGAAGATATTTTGTCGGTAAATAAAATTCCTTCAATATGGTCGTATTCGTGCTGTATTACTCTGGCAATCAAGCCGTCAAATACTTCTGTTTTTTTATTAAATTCTTCGTCGAAATACTCAATCGTGATTTGTTCGTTTCTGTAAACGTCTTCGCGAACTTCTGGAATACTTAAACATCCTTCATTAAATCCCCATTCTTCGCCTTCTTCTTTCAGCATTTTTGGGTTGATGAATGTTCTTTTGAAATTTTTTAATTGCTCTTGTTCTGCTTCTTCCAAGTCATCGTCTTCACCAAATGGAGCCGTGTCAACCACAAAAAGTCGCAAGCTCAAGCCAACTTGTGGTGCTGCCAATCCAACGCCATAAGCATTATACATCGTGTCATACATATTAGCAACCGTTTCTTTCAAGTTCGGAAAATCTTGTGGAATTTCCTCGCCTACTTTTCTTAAAACCGGATCACCATATCCTATAATTGGTAAAATCATTTCTTTTGTATTGAATTATACCGACTTAGCAGCTTCTCACTAAATGCGGATGGCAAAAATAGTGAAAAAATAGAAACGATGACAACCTTTTCATAACATAGAAAGCGTTAAATCTTTATTTTTTTCATTCATAAAATGTTTGCCAATTGTTATCTTTGCTATTAACCGCTAAATAATGATTCAGAAAGTCCGCAATTTTACCGATTCAACCAATTTTTCAAATGCACTGAAAGTCACTTTGGCCGCGGTAATTCCTGCACTGTTTTTTTCTTTTCAAGGAAATTTCTTAATCGGATTTAATATTGCAATCGGAGCTTTTTTAACTTATCCAAGCGATATTCCAAGTAATTTAAAGCACAAAATCAACGGACTTTTAGTCGCTTCGTTAATTGTTGCCGGATGTAATTTATTCGTAAACATTCTGCATCCGTTTCCTTGGATTTTTTATCCTGCAATCTCTGCGCTAATTTTCTTTTTCTCAATGATTTCGGTCTATGGCCAAAGAGCAACGCAGGTTTCATTCTCGGCATTGCTTTCCATTTGCTTGTCTTTTGGGCACATTCAAGAAGATTTTTCAATGATGCTCCAATATTCAGGATTGATGCTTGTCGGCGGATTATTTTATCTTCTGATTTCTTTAATTTTTTCCTACGTAAGACCGCACAGATACGTAGAATTGCAAATTGCGAGCTGTTTAAAATTGACCGCAAAATACATGAAACTTCGCGGTGATTTGTGGAACGTAGATTCAGCAAGGGAAAAAATCATCGAAAAACAGCTGATTCTTCAAGTAGAACTGAACACGATTCACGAAAATTTACGCGAGATTTTAATCCGAAACAGAACAAATTCAAGTGGCACTTCTGACCAAACCAGAAAAATGACGCTCGTTTTTATTTCGCTTTTAGAAATTTTAGAACTCGCACTTTCCACTTCTTTTGACCACAATAAATTGCAACAGAAGTTTGAAAACCATCCAAAGGTTTTAAAAACCTATCAAAATCTGGCTTATAATTTAGCTTCATCGTTAAAAGCGATTTTTAAAAGCATTGAAAATCATAAAAAATATGTTCCAAAGCATTCCTTGCTGAAAGATTTGGAAACCTTGGAAAACGCCATCAACGATTATCAAGCCGAATTAGGGAAAGACCGAGCTTCAGAAGGCGTTTGGATGCTTTCTAACATGCTTCATTACGCCGAAAAACAAATCGAAAAAATAAAGATTATCGAGCGCGCATTTATGCCAAACTTCAACACCAGCGAATTAAAATTGCGCGACAGAAGTTTGGACAAACTGATGACTTCGCAATATTATCCTTGGAGTACATTTCGAGAAAATTTAAGTTTTTCTTCCACTATTTTCAGACATTCGCTTCGGTTGACTTCCACAATAATTCTAGCATTTATCATCGGAAACATTTTTCCGTTTGACAAAGTATATTGGATTTTGCTGACCATCGTCGTGATTATGCGACCGGGTTACGGCCTAACAAAAGAGCGTTCTTTCCACAGAATCATCGGCACCGTTGCCGGCGGACTCATCGCTTTTGCATTATTATTAGTCATCACAGACCCCGTGATTAAAGCGACAATGGCAATTTCTTGCATGATTTTAGGATTCACATTTACGTCCATAAATTATAAAGTCGGAGCTACTTTTGTCACGATTTACGTGGTTTTCGTGTACGGAATTATGACGCCAAATATCAATGACGTCATTCAATATCGAATTCTGGATACCATTGTTGGCGCGGGTTTGGCGTTCTTGGCCAACTACTTTTTTTGGCCTTCGTGGGAATTTATGACGCAACCCATTTACATCAAAAAATCCATCGAAGCCAACCGAGATTACCTAAACGAAATTTCAATTTTTTACAATAATAAAGGCGAAACCACGCCGTCATATCGTTTGGCCAGAAAAAATGCCTTCATAGAAATTGGCAATTTGATGGCCTCTTTCCAGCGAATGTCGCAAGAGCCAAAATCCAAGCAAAAGCAAATTCAGCAGGTTTACAAACTCGCCGTTTTGAACCACACGTTGTTGTCATCGCTCGCGTCACTGGGAACTTACGTGCAAACGCACAAGACCTCAAAGGCTTCTGAAGCATTCAACGCGGTTGTGCAAACCGTCATTAAAAATTTAAATTTTGCTATCACTTTTGCCAATTTAGAAGTTTCTGAGCAAATGGCGAACACTGAAAATAACGAAGATTTGGCCATGCGTTTCACAGAATTGAAAAACATCCGCGCCAAAGAATTGAAGGAAGCACATTTAACTGACGATGAGGAATTTCAGCTCAAAATGCAGGAAGCACAGTTGGTTATCGAACAATTGGTTTGGCTCACAAATCTCTCTGAAAGCATCGTAAAAGCTTCAAAACAATTAAGCCAAACGAAGTAGTTTTTTGAACCAAACTTCCGCTTCTTTTAAATCATATTCCTGCTGGTTTGCACTATCTTTTATCCAGCAAAAAAGCTGTATAAAAGTATAGTCGCAACCATCAGGTTTAGAATCCAAACTTTCAGGCTTCTTTTAAACTTTTTAATGATTGCGCAGAACGTATTTGAGTTTAAAAAAAACAAGCACAATTTTTTCATCGAAAACACAATCTTAAACCACAGTCTTGTCATTCCGACGAACGAGTAATCCCCACAATATAAGCAAAATACGAAGATTCCTCGTTCCTCGGAATTACAAGATGACGAAAGCAAAAACAAAAAGATAGAAAGCAAAAAAACCCAAACTCTAAAAAGAATTTGGGTTTTCTATATTTAAAAAATCTGTGAAATCTGTGTTTTAAAGCTTCGCTAATTTTAAAACATCCGCAGAATGATTTCTAACTTCTTCTAAAAGCGCCTCATTTTCATTCAAAGAAACGCCATAAGACGGAATCATTTTCTTCAATTTTTCTTGCCATTCATCCGTATTTTCGTGTTCAGAAAAACATCTTTGAATCAAATCAAGCATAATTGAAACTGCAGTGGAAGCTCCCGGAGAAGCGCCCAATAAAACAGCTAACGAACCATCTCCAGCCGTCACAACTTCAGTCCCAAATTCAAGAACGCCACCACCGTGTTCGCCTTTTTTAATCACTTGAACTCTTTGTCCGGCGTGCTCTAAAACCCAATCTTCCATTTTCGCATCCGGAAGATATTCTCTCAAAGCCTGCAATCTATCTTCTGGCGATTGGCGAACTTGGTCAATCAAATATTTTGTCAAAGGCAAATTATGAAAACCAGCAGAAAGCATCGGAATCATGTTGTTCAGCTTTATCGAAAGTGGCAAATCAAGATAAGAACCGTTTTTCAAAAACTTTGTCGAAAATCCAGCATAAGGCCCGAATAATAAGGCTTTTTTACCGTCAATCATTCGTGAATCAATATGCGGAACCGACATTGGTGGCGCTCCGACAGAAGCTTTTCCATACACTTTTGCATTGTGTTTTTCAATAACTTCTTCGTTAATACATTTTAACCATTGACCGCTCACCGGAAAACCGCCAAAACCATTTCCTTCAGGAATTCCCGCTTTTTCTAACAACGGAAGCGAACCTCCGCCAGCGCCAATAAAAACAAAATTGGTTCGCACTTTTCTGATATCGCCGTTTGATAAATCTTTCGATTTAATTCTCCATCTTCCGTCTTCTTGTTTTTTCAACTTCTTAACGTCGTGGTGAAAATACATATCGACACCATCCAAAGTTTTTAAATAGTCAAAAATATTTCTGGTCAATTCGCCAAAATTTACGTCGGTTCCAATTTTCATTGACGTCGCCGCAAACGCTTGGCTTTCTCTTCTTCCTTCCATTACTAGAGGCATCCAAGATTTGATTTGTTCAGTATCTTCAGAATATTCCATTCCTTTAAAAAGATTGAATTGTTGCAAAGCTTCGAATCTCTTTTTCAAGAAATCGACGTTTTCTTCGCCCCAAACAAAACTCATGTGCGGAATGCTTTTTATAAAATTCTCAGGATGTGAGATTAGATTTTTTTCCACCAAATAAGCCCAAAATTGCTTCGAAACCTCAAAAGATTCTGCAATTTTTACAGCCTTTTTGGTTTCAATTTCGCCATTTTCAAGTTGTGGCGTATAGTTTAATTCACAAAAAGCCGAGTGTCCCGTTCCTGCGTTGTTCCAAGCATCAGAACTTTCTGCAGCAGCGACATCTAGTCTTTCGTAAATTTCAATTTTAATTTTTGGATTCAGTTCTTTAAGCAGTAAGCCTAAAGTTGCGCTCATTATTCCTGCGCCAATTAAAACCACATCGGTTTCTGTTCGGAAAGTCGTAGTTGCCATCACAAAATTTTTGTCGTGCAAAGATACTTTGAAAGAAAGAAATAATTACTTATTTATATCAATTTTAAATAACTTTTCACACTTTTAACGAAATCTAAAAAAAACGTACTATTTTTTTTTAGATAAATAGTCTTGTAGCATTATCGTTGCAGAAATTTCATCGATTAACGCTTTATTTTGTCTTTGTTTCTTTTTCAGCCCACTGTCAATCATAGTTTGGAATGCCATTTTTGAAGTAAAACGTTCGTCAACCCTTTCAATTGGTAGGTCAGGAAAAGATTTTTTAAATTTGTCAACAAATGCTTCAATAATTTCAGTGCTTTCTGAAGGCGTGTAATCCATTTGTTTTGGCTCACCAATTAAAACTTTTTCAACTTTTTCTTTTGAGAAATAATCTTTCAAGAAAGCAATTGCAGTTTCTGACGGAATCGTTGTTAAACCAGACGCGATGATTTGCATTTCATCTGTAATTGCAATTCCGGTGCGTTTTTTTCCGTAATCTATGGCTAGAACTCTTGGCATTATTTTAATTTTTTATTTTCTGAAATTATTTCTTTGAGTCTTTTAAATTCACCATTCATTCCAAAACAGTCATAAATAAATATTCCTTTGGAAAAACTTACTTGTTTACAATCAAAGCAAATCTTTACGATTTCAGCTTCTCTTTCACCTTTACTAAAAACAAAAATATCTCGATAAAGTGGCAAACAAGAAGTCGCAGTAATTTCATCACATTTTTTTTCGGTAAAAATTCCTGTTCTTAATTCATCATAATATTTTGAATTAACAACTTTTTTTAAAACTCTATCAGAATTCACGGCTTCTTGAAAATCAGCTTTGTCTCCGTCATTACTTGGACTTTCCCACTCTAAAAAAACTTCAAGTAATTGTGTTTGTCTTGATATTGTATCTTCTTTTTTTAGTTTGTAATAATCCTCTTCAGAAATATCAATCTGATAATGAACAACTTCATCAAAATCAAAAAAAGGTTTTCCCTCCGTGATTCTATTATTCAGTTCTTCTTGTGTTTCATATTCAGGAAATTCTTCTTCAGATTTCTTATTACAAGAAACTACAAATAATAGAATCAAAAGACGGAAAGTTATTTTCATAGAAATAAAATTTCTCCAAATTTACACTTTTAATTTTCCTAATCTTAAAAGCATCGGGAAAGTGACTTCTTTTTCGCTGGTTTCCCAAGATGTTTTTAAATCTTCTCTTATTAAATCTAGCGGGTTTTGATTGTTGTGCGCTTTATAATGTTCAACAGCCGACCAAGTTTCAAGATAACCGATTAATTGTTCATAAGACCAAGTGAATTTATTTTCGAACTTTAAGGTTTCCAATTCTTCAAAAGGAAATGGAATGGTCTGGTAATTTTCATCCAAATATTTTCGTTCGGCGTCCCAAAATGGACCTACAATATTATAATAGAAATCTTCGAGAATTTTATCGGTATTTGGGTTGGTTTTAAAAAGTCCGTAGCCGATAATGGCGAAGATTCCGTTTGGTTTTAAGATGCGATAAATCTCTGGATAGAAAACATCGAAATCAAACCAATGAACCGCTTGAGCGACGGTAATTAAATCGAATTGCTTGTCTTCGAAATCTGTTTTTTCTGCCGGAAGTTTTTTATAGATTACGTTTAAGATTTGCTTTGCGTGAAGCAATTGGTTTTCGCTGATGTCTGTGGCATAAACGGTTTCAAAATATTCAGAGAGTTTTTGTGCAACTTGTCCATTTCCTGTAGCTATGTCCAATGCGGTTTCTCGTTTTTCTGTAAAGGAAACGATGTGCTCAATTAATTCTGAAGGATAAGTTGGTCGAAATTTTGAGTATTCAGAGGCTTGGTTTGAGAAATTGTCTTTCATAATTTTTGTGTTGTAATTTAAAGGTAAGGAAAAGTTTTTAAGTGGTGAAGTAGTGAAGTTGCAGAGTTTAAAAGTTTGCGAAGCGATTATTTTTTAAACGCAAAGTGAAAGAAGTTTTTCGCAAAGTTATGAAAGGTTTTTATTGACCTTCGGTCAAAGTGCGCAAAACTGGATGAATTGGAACGGGCTTTAGCCCGTTTGTTTGTTTAAATAGAAATGCTGGCATTAGCCAAAATCTCGCAAAGGCGCGAAGACGCAAAGCTTTTTTTGACTTTTCCCTTTTGCTTTCTGCCTTTTGCTTTCTGCCTTTTGCATTCTGTCCTTAAAAGACAACGTTTATCGACAATATTGGTCCAAAAGTTTACAAAAAAGCGGATAGTTTCTCAAATAGCCCCGATTGGCGGCAGTAGCTTTTTCTTTCCGATTTTTTATCGGAAGAAAAACTACTGCAGAAAGCGGGAACATGGATTGCTGATAAATTTCTGTCTTTTCGCTTCGAAAAAAATTTAAGATTTGTGATTTATGATTTATGATTTATGCGAATGTGTACAAAAATCTTATTTCTGAAATCTAAAATCATAAATTGAAAAAAATTATCTTTGTGCAAAATCGAAATTTATGAATGCTTTGGAAACAATTATAGAGGAAGCTTGGGAAAACCGAGCGTTGCTTCAGGAGGAAAAAACTACAACTGCGATTCGTGAGGTCGTTGACTTGCTTGATGCAGGAAAACTGCGTGTTGCTGAACCGGTTGCTGATGGCTGGCAGGTGAACGAATGGGTAAAAAAGGCGGTTGTAATGTATTTTCCGATTCAAAAAATGGAAACTTTAGAGGCTGGAATTTTTGAATATCACGATAAAATGCCTTTGAAAAGAGGTTATGCCGAAAAAGGAATTCGAGTGGTACCAAATGCTGTGGCGCGTCACGGTGCTTATATTTCGAGCGGTGTGATTTTGATGCCAAGCTATGTAAACATTGGTGCTTATGTGGATGAAGGCACGATGGTTGACACTTGGGCGACTGTTGGAAGCTGTGCTCAAATTGGTAAAAATGTGCATTTGAGTGGCGGTGTTGGAATTGGCGGTGTTTTAGAACCTTTGCAAGCGGCACCGGTGATTATTGAAGACGGCGCTTTTATTGGTTCAAGATGTATTGTTGTGGAAGGTGTTCGCGTGGAAAAAGAAGCGGTTCTTGGTGCCAATGTTTGCTTGACAGCTTCGACAAAAATTATTGATGTGACTGGAGATGAGCCTGTTGAGATGAAAGGGATTGTTCCGGCTCGTTCAGTTGTGATTCCTGGAAGTTATACTAAAAAATTCGCGGCGGGAGAATTTCAGGTTCCGTGTGCGTTGATTATCGGGAAGAGAAAACCTTCGACTGACTTGAAAACTTCTCTAAACAATGCGTTGAGAGAATATGATGTGGCGGTTTAAGATTTTAGATTTCAGATTTTAGAATATTCTTTGTCTTTAAGTTAGCAAACTTTAAACTTTAAACTTTAAACTTTTAATTATAACCCTTTTTAACTGCGCTTTTAATGAAAATACTTGTGATTCAGCAGAAAATGATTGGCGATGTTTTGGCCAGTTCGATTTTGTGCAATAATTTGAAGGTGATTCATCCAGAAGCGCAGGTGGATTATCTGATTTACCCATTCACGAAACCTGTGGTGGAAAATAATCCGAATATTGATAATCTGATTCTTTTTAAGGACGAATTTCGAAAGAGCAAAAAAGCGTTATTGAAGTTTTTAACTTCTATTCGAAAAGCAAAATATGACGTTGTTATTGATGCTTATGGAAAGCTGGAAAGCAACTTGGTCGTGGGAATGTCTGGTGCCAAAAAGAAAATTGGTTGGCATAAATCGTACACTAATTTTTTATATACAAATACTTTCAAGGAACTTTCAAAACCGTTTACTTCAGCGGGTTTGGCTATTGAAAACCGAATGCTTTTATTGAATCCGTTTTCTTCGGAAAAAGTCCTTGATAATAAGCCAAAAATATATTTGACGGAAGCTGAAATTGAAAACGGAAAAGCGATTTTAGACCAAAACAAAATTGATTTTTCGAAGAAAATTTACATGATTGGCGTTCTTGGAAGCGGAAATAATAAAACCTATCCTTTTCCTTTTATGGCGAAGATTTTAGATTTTATTGTTGCCAAAACCAATGCCACGCTCCTATTTAATTATATGCCGTCGCAATTGAAAGAAGCGCAAGAAATCTTCAATTTGTGTACAGCGGAAACTCGGAAAAATATAAAAATTGATATAATTCCCGGAAGTATTCGGGAATTTTTATCGATTACGTATCATTGCGATGCTTTAATTGGGAACGAAGGTGGCGCTGTGAACATGGCAAAAGCTTTGGATAAACCAACTTTCACGATATTTTCAACTTGGATAATTAAGGAAGCTTGGAATGCTTTTGAAGATGGAAAACAAAATGTTTCCGTTCACTTAAAAGATTTTAAACCTGAATTATACGGAGAAAAAACAGCCAAAGAAATGAAGGAAAAAGCAATGGATTTGTATGATGCTTTTACGCCAGATTTGGTGATTCCTAGTTTGGGAGAATATTTGAAAATTAATTGATTGCAGGATAATTTCATCCCTACGGGATTTTTAAAAAATCGGATTTTTTTTTCTACAATAATGTCATTCCTACGGAATTTATTAAAATCTGAAATTCTTTTTTCTTATAGTAATGTCATTCCTATGGAATGGCATATTAATTAGAATCGATTCCTGTCAAAGTTTTAACCACTTTATTTTTTCTGGTGTTTTCTCTAATTAAAGCGTTTTTCTTCCACATTTCCTCATTTACATAACCTCTGGCGTGATCTAAATGTACGCAAATTGCACTATATCGAATTTGTTTTGACTTTAATCCTTTATTAAAAAGTCGTTCGCCAAGTTCCCTATCTTCACCTCCATATTGCATTTCTTGGTTGAAACCGTTTACATATAACAATTCTGATTTCCAAGTAGATGCGTTGTGTCCGTTCCAAGATGCTTTTGTAGGTGTAATAAAATTCAAAAACTTGGATAAAAACCCTGAAGCGCTTAATTTTAGTTTATTTTTTGAAGGCAATCCCATTCCGATTAGCCATTTTATGTCAAAACATTTTTGGCTGATAATGTCACTTTTTGAAATCGCTTGTGAAATGTTCATCGGCAATTTAAAGTATCCGCCTGAAAGAAAATATCCTGATTCTCTGAAATGCAAATGCGTTTCCACAAAATCTTTTCTTGGAATACAATCTCCGTCAGTAAAAATAAGGTAGTCTGATTTTGAAGCAATAATCGCTTTGTTCAAAATTTGTGTTTTTTGAAATCCGTTATCTTCTTGCCAAATATGTTGCAATGGCATGCTGATTTCAGCGCGTATTCTATCTAAAAGTTCTTTGGTTTTTAGTCCAGAACCGTCATCAGCAATAATAATTTCGAAATCGAGTTCGGTTTGCACGCTGAATCCCCAAATGACTTTTTCAAGCCATTCTTCAGAATTATAGGTACTCATTATTACAGACGCTTTCATATTTTCTATTTTTTCCAAAACTTTAAAACTTTTTTGAGCTTTTTCTTTTTACGAAGTTTTTTTTGAAAATCATTCGTTAAATCTAATAAGGTCTTAAAAACGAAATCATACTTCTGACCGCTTATTTTTGAATATTCATCGCTCATGACCGCAATCATTTCTTCTTTTGGGGTCAATCTTCTCAGATTTTTCATACGAGTTTGAAAATCCATGTTATCATGAAATTTCATCCTATTTAAGTCAACAAGGTAAAATTTATATTGATTGTCTCCAATCTTTTTAACAAGCGTATTTCCTGGCGAATGGTCTAAAAATTCGATTCCATTTTCATGAAGTTGGTAAGAAAATCTGGTAAATTGGCGTAAAATATTTTCGTGATCTGGATATTCTGGATAAGTAACTAATTCTCTAAAAGTCAGATCCGCCTGAAGATGTTCACTAATATAATAGCTGTCTTTTAAACCAACAGCGTCATAATTCTCAAAAAAAGCAATTGGCTGAGGCGTTCCAATGTTAGCAGAAATCAACCGATTGGCGTATTCAAAAGAACGCGACGCCTTCGATTTTCGAAAATATTTGTAAGCTACTTTATTAATGAGATTGGGAATTCTGAATGATTTTATATTTAACGTTTGTCCACCTATTTCAAAAAGCTTAATGGCATTTCTATTTCCAACAATAAAATCTTCGCCCGACTGATTGAAATTTTCAACCATTGATTTTAAGGCTGTTTTTTGCGAAAGAAATGCGCCACTTATCTGAAATTTCATCTAAAATAATTTTAACAAAAATAGGCAATGTATTTAATTATCCCAATTAAAATATTATTTTTACTTTTAAATAAAACCGCATGAAAACTAGTGTTTTTTTAGAATCCCACAATCTCAAAAATCGTGCTGGCGGTTTGGGAACTTTCAATTATGAGTTGATCAAAGCAATTTTTGAAGAGGATATCAATGATTTGCAAATCACTTTGAACATTAAAGATGTTGAAAAATTGAAAGCCGAATTTGGTTCTATTTTTCAATACAAAAAATACACAAGTCTTCAAAGGCACGCGTTATTTCGACCTCGAAATAAATGTGACATTTGGCACAGTTTGAATCAAAATACGAAAATTGAACCGCTTCACAAACCAAAAAAGGCATACATTTTAACTGTTCACGATGTTAATTTTGCTGAAGAGCAGGCGACCGATTCAAATCACAAAGCCAATCGTCTTTTTAGAGATAAATTAAAACGTGCGGATGCCATAACCTACATTTCAGAATTTGCAAAAAAACAAACGCATCAGTATTTTGATGTGCCAAATGTGATTGAAACAGTCATTTATAATGGAAACCCGATTCGAGAGTTAATAATGAATAATGATTTCGTTTCGAATGTTTCAATGGACAAACCTTTTTTCTTTTCGTTAGGGGATTTTATTGAACGAAAAAACTTCATTTCGATTGTAAAGATGATGGAAAAAATTGAGGATTTTAATTTAATTATTGCTGGAAATAATGATAAAGCTTATGGCGATGAAGTGAGAAATTTAATTGCCGAAAACAAGTTGGGTGATCGTGTTTTTCTTACCGGAAAAATTGACGAAAAAGCAAAACAATTCTATTTAAAAAATTGCGTGGCGTTTTTATTTCCTTCGATTCGCGAGGGATTTGGGCTTCCGCCTATTGAAGCGATGCGTTTTGAAAAACCAGTTTTTTTATCGAATAAAACTTCGCTTCCAGAAATTGGCGGTGATGCAGCATTCTATTGGGAAGATTTTGACCCAACTTATATGAAAGATTTTGTGTTTGAAAAATTAAATTATTTTGAAAATAATGAAGCGCTCCACAAGCAAAAACTCTTGGAACGCTCATTGTATTTTGATTGGAAAAAAGCAGCGTCCGAATATTTGGAGCTGTACAGAAGTTTTACTTAAAAAGAAATTTGAACCACTGTCCAAAATTTTTCTTCCATATATAAAAGCCAGACGGAATAACTTTAGAATAATCTAAATTTTTCTCAATCTCTTTGGGATTATTTCCTTTCACAAATTCTAGTTTTTTCCACTTTTCAGGTTCGATGTAGAAGAAATTTTCATAATTTTTGTAGTTCGATTTGTTGACTTTTCGCCACTTTTCAAGGAAGTCGTCTTTTCTAACCTCATCTTTGTGTCCCCAATTATCAAACTTCATCACAATATCTTTTTCCTCACGCGCCACGCATTCATGAAGCATGATATTATCTGTATAAATAATTCTTTCTTTGGTTTTTCTGGCCACCTTATAATTTGGGTAATTTGTTGCGATTAAAGCTTTTGTAGGCTCGGTAACGAACAACACGCCTCCGTCAGAATACTTATACATATTTAAGGAATACACCGAAATTTGAATTTTGTTTTTCTCTGGATTATCAAGAAACTTGTCGTATTTTCTCAAATCTTGAATGAACTTCTTAAAATTCATGAAATACTCATCGCTGTCAATTTGAATGAGCCAATTTCCGACTTGCATTTTCTCTGAAAGCATTCGACGTTCTCTATTGTCATTTTCTATAGGCGAAATGGTGGCATCATAAAAATCATCCTCATACAGCGTTATTTTATTTTTTACATCAAATTCCTTCAACCACACAAAAAATGAATCATCTACAGAGAAATAATTACCAGACCACGTTCTTCTTTTGTGATCTAATGCGATAAAAATTTCATCAGCTTCATCATAAACCTGTGGAAGTGAATCCTTTAACTTGTCATAATCGTATGACATTAAAAAACCGACTTGTATTTTTTTCATTGTTGTTTAACTAATTGAGATTTATTGTTTTTTAACTTTTGGTAAAAATAATAGGGTGATGCTTATTACGGCTTTTAAAAATTTCCAGGCAAATTTATGATTTTTAATGTGCTGAATCTGCAAGTATCGTTTTGAATTTAATTCGTTTACATCTTTATAGTCTTCCACAAAGGCAGGAAAATATCTTTGAAAAACTTCCGCTTTTTCTATTGCAGAAATATGAGCGAACTTTGGATTTGAAGAAATTCCGGTAAAATCATATGACGCGATTGTTTTCGCCAAATATTTTGTCGGAACTTGTGCGTAGCATATCGTGTAAATAAAAAATTCCCAGTCAGAGACAATTTTATAATTCTCGTTATAATAAAAATATTTGTCAAACAGCGATCTTTTGATAAAGGTAGACTGATGATTTAACGAATTCGAATAAAAGAATGAAAAATTTAGTTTTTCGGGATAGGTCTTTTTTCTTGATGAACCAGGTTTAGATTTATAATTATCACCATAATAAATATCATAATCAGCTGTCAGTTCTGGCTGAACATCTTTTAACACGTTATTATCATAAAAGCAGTCACCGCCGTTCATAAAGATGACAAAGTCGCCTGTCGCCGCCTTGAGCCCTTTGTTCATTGCATTATAAACACCTTTATCTTTTTCGCTAATCCAATAAGAAAATTTACCAGAATTAAGCTCAATTAATTCTTTACTTCCGTCTGTACTCCCACCGTCGATAACGATAAATTCATATGGCATTGAAGTTTGGCTCGTTACGCTCTCAATCGTCTTTGCCAACCCATCTTTATCATTGTAATTAACAGTAATAACTGAAATCTTCATCATAATAAATACTCTAGGTCTGTAAAAATTTTTTGTTGTAGACGTCTTTAATTCCTTCTTCTAAATTGATTGAATGTTTCCAGCCTAGTGCATTTAGCTTAGTTGTATCAGTCAACTTCCTGGGAGTTCCGTCAGGTTTTGTTGTGTCAAATACGATATTTCCTTTGTAACCTACAATTTTTTTAATCAAAGAAGCTAGATCTGAAATTGAAATTTCTATCCCTGTTCCAATGTTCACAAATCCTTCACCACTGTAATTTTGCATTAAGTAGACGCATGCATTCGCCATATCTGTAGCGTGAAGGAATTCCCTTAATGGTGTTCCTGTGCCCCAAACGTTAACTTGTGGTTCATTATTTAGTTTTGCTTCATGAAATTTTCTTAATAATGCTGGCAGTACATGAGAATTTTGCAAATCATAATTATCATTGAAGCCATAAAGATTCGTTGGCATTACCGATATAAAATCGCAACCGTATTGATATCTATAAGCATCACACATCTTGATTCCAGAAATTTTTGCGATAGCATAAGGCTCATTAGTTTCTTCTAATGTTCCCGTTAACAAATATTCTTCTTTCAATGGCTGTGGCGCTAACTTTGGATAAATACATGTTGAACCTAGAAATAGCAACTTTTTTACACCATTCTTATAGCTCTGGTGGATTACATTGCTTTGGATTAACGTGTTTTCATAGATAAAGTCGGCTCGGTATGTATTATTTGCAACGATTCCTCCAACTTTTGCGGCGGCAAGAAAAACGTATTCTGGCTTTTCACTTTCAAAAAAGTCTGCAACAGCCGTTTGATCCATC
>Ga0265780_10000077_pt1 | contig 157553 bp, 133 predicted proteins | sample P1T30metagenome_FD_192432 | JGI IMG/M metagenome (GOLD analysis project Ga0265780, IMG submission 192432) | Plant litter microbial communities from East Loma Ridge, Irvine, California - P1 T30 | ecosystem: Environmental > Terrestrial > Plant litter > Unclassified | place: USA: California...
AGAGTTTGCGGACGTAACCATTCGAGAAGTCTTGTCTGGCAATTACCGCATTGTTTACCGGCATGAGCATCCGGACAGAGTAGAGATAGCACGTATCTTCCACAGTGCTCAGTCATTGAGTCAGTTATAACATTAGCCGACTTAAAACCGCGCATACCGCCGCTTGCGCGACCACGCCCGCACCGCGCCAAACAGCGCCAGCAGCACCAGCGGGGCACCTAGGTTCAGGGCTTGCCACGCCTGGCGCTTCTCGGCGAGCTGCACTTTGTCGAGGGGGCGCAGGGTGATTTGCTTGCCGCGCACGGCGATGAGGCCAGTTTCGTCGAGTAGGTAGTCGGTGGCGTTGAGGATGAGCTCGCGGTTGGCAAACTCGGTGCTGGAGAGGCGGTCGTAGCCTAGGCGCATGGGGCGCTGCGACTTGGCATCCACGTCGTTGCGCAGGAAATCACCGTCCGAAATGACCATGATTTTGCTGGGCTGGGCGTTGGGGTTTTGGTCGGGCTGGTACTTGGTGGTGCCGGGCTCGGCGCGGTTGGCAAAGAGCGAGCGGAACTGACCTTCGAGCAAGTAGCCCACCGATTGGTAGCTGTCTTTATAGAGCTTCGGGTTGGGTTCTAGGCGCGCATCGTTGAAGTTGATGGGCACCGGCGCGGGCAACATGCGGGTGTAGCGCGAGGTGCTCATGAGCTGCGTTTTGCGCACGCCCACGGCCTTCACCGTGTCGATGTTACCCACGAATTTCAGGTACACCGCGTCGAGGTTCCGCGTGATGGGATTCGAGCTAAAGCGGTTGATAAGCGGATAGAGCTGCCAGGGCAGCGGCTCGATTTTGGGCTTGTTGCCGGTCATGCCCGTCACCAGCGGAATCTGGCCCGAGTTGAGGTCGAGCAGCATATTCGGGTTCAACCGCACGCCGTAGCGAAACAGTAAATCGTCGAGATTCAGGTTGTAGGGCGTAGCCAGGGAGGCGCCGTTGCGGGCCACGCTATCGAGGTCTACGCGCAGGGCATCCACGAAAAACATAGCCCGCCCGCCGTGGGTGATGAACTGGTCGAGGCGGAATTTCTCCACCTCCGAATAGGGCTTTTGGGGCTTGGCCACCACCACCGCGTCGAGGTTGCCGCGCAGGTCTTTCACCTGGTTCAGGTCCACCCGAAACACGTCGTAGTTCTGCGACCACGCCGTGAGAATGTCGGCCATTTCCAGATTGGTCAGTTCGTCGTGGCCCGAAATCACACCGATGCGACGCTTGGTGCCGCCGGGCGGCGCCACCTGCCGGATGGTGCTGGCCAGCTCATATTCCAGGCCTTCCACGCTCTGGTTGAGGCGCTCTTCGGGGGCGGCTACCTGGCTGCCGCGCAGCAGCAGCACATTGCGGGTTTGGCCACCGGCCTGCACCACGGCCCACGGGAAGATGAGCTTTTCGATGCGCTTGCCGTTTTCATTGGCCCCTAGGTTGGTGGGTTTGAGCCCTTTCTTGAGCAGCGTCTGGTAGAACTGGTTGCGCCCAGCCTCGGTACCGGCCGCGCTGGGGTCGATGAAAACGTAATTCAGGTTGCCGCCGCCGTAGACCTGCATCTCGGTGAGGGTTTCGCGCACGGCCTGTTCGAGGCGGCGGAAGGCGGGTGGAAAGTCGCCGGTGAGGTACACCGTCACGGTCACCGGCTGCTTGAGGTTGGTGAGCAGCTGCTTGGTGGCATCTGACATGGTGTAGCGCTTTTCCTCTGTTAGGTCGAGGCGGAAGAAGAAGCGCTGGGCCACGAAATTCAGCACAAAGAGCGCGCCGATAATGGCGGCAAAACGCAGTAGGTCTTGGCGCTTGCGCGAGGGGGCGGGAACCGCCGAAGTAGTCGTAGTGGGTTCCATTTACCAGTTGCGGCTGCGCAGGGCCAAGCGAGTGCCCAGCAGGGCCACGGCTACCACGGTGAGAAAATACAGCACGTCGCGCGAGTCAATCAGCCCCTTGCTGAGGTCGCGGTAGTGCGCCGCAATACCGAGCTGACTGATGTAATACGCCGGCGCGCCATCGAATACCGAGGCCAGCGAATCGAAGCCCGTGTACACCAGAAAGCACGCCACCACAGCCAGCACGAAGGCAATAATCTGGTCGCGCGTGAGGGCCGAGGCCAGCACGCCCAGCGCCGCGAACACCGCCGCCAGCAGCGCCAGCCCTAGGTACGAGCCCACCGTGGCCGCCGAGTCGATATTGCCAACCGGCGAACCCAGCCGGTACACTGAGAAGTAGTACAGCAGCGTGGGCACCAGCGCCAGCAACGCCAGTAGCAAGCAGGCCAGGTACTTGCCGCCCACCAGTTGCCCATCGGTGAGCGGGCGGGTCAGCAGCAGTTCTATCGTACCCGCCTTCTTTTCCTCCGCGAAAGTGCGCATGGTAATAGCCGGAATTAGCAGCAGGAAAATCCAGGGCGCGAGGTTGAACAGCGATTGCAAATCGGCGTAGCCGTAGTCGAGCACGCTGCTACTGGGAAACACCCACACGAACAGGCCGGTAGCCACCAAAAACACGCCAATGACGACGTAGGCCACCGGCGAGTTGAGGAAGGCGTTGAATTCTTTTTGTAAAATGGTAAGCATACTCTATTGTAGGAACTCCTCAGAGAATATCAAATTTTCAATTGATTAATTCACAGTATTCCAGAGGACTTCTAGAATCAATTTTAATATCTACAGAATCACTCAGCTTAAAAATATTGTGATTAGCCTGAAGTGAGTTAGTATAATAAATGTCATTATACCTAAACCGAACTTTATATTCACTATTGCTTCTATAACGTTGGTCATCAACAATTTTAGCCCTTACGACCACACTGCGTAACTCAGCGTTCTCTTCATCGGCAAACGATTTAAGGGCTATGCCAAATAGCAGAATACCCAAGATTACCATTGAGAGCAAAGTGATGCCTATCCTACGAACTACACCTGCCTTTTGCATACCTCAACAATAAACGTTACTTCGTCAACTCCCCAAACACTGCTTCTAGGCTCTGCTGCTCCTGGCGCAGACCTAGGAGCAGCCAGCCCTGCTCCACGGCCAAGCGCGACACGGCAGCGCGCACATCGGTGCCCGGCGCAGTGCGAATGAGCACCACGCCCGCCCCGGCCGTTTCCACGGCGCGCACGCCGGGCAGGGCGGCCAACGCCGCAGTCGTCACGGGGCCTTCAAACTCAGCGCGAAGCACGGTTTCGCCAGCGGCGCGGGCGGCTAGCTCGACCACGGGCGCATCAGCCACGAGCTTGCCCCGGCTGATGATGACCACGCGGGAGCACAGCGCCGTGACTTCGGGCAGAATGTGGGTGCTGAAAATGACAGTTTTATCCTCGCCCAGCTCGCGAATGAGCTGGCGGATTTCGCTTATCTGATTGGGGTCGAGGCCGGTGGTGGGCTCGTCGAGGATGAGCACATCAGGGTCGTGCACCAGCGCTTGAGCCAAGCCCACGCGCTGGCGGTAGCCTTTGCTGAGCGCGCCAATTTGCTTGTTTTGCTCGCGAGTAAGGCCCACTTTCTGCACCAGGTTAGTGACGCGCTGGCGCAGGTCGCGGCCTTTGAGCCCGTGCACGCCGCCGATAAATTCGAGGTACTCGTGCACGTACATATCGAGGTAGAGCGGGTTGTGCTCGGGCAGGTAGCCTACCCGGCGGCGCACCGCAATGGGGTCTTGCTGCACATCGAAGCCCGCGATGCGCACCGTGCCCGCCGTGGGCGGCAGGTACCCGAGGGCGATTTTCATCGTGGTGCTTTTGCCCGCGCCATTAGGACCTAGGAAACCCACGATTTCGCCCTTACCGGCCTGGAAGCTGATATCGTCCACGGCGTTTTGCGCGCCGTAGGTTTTAATTAAATGCTCGACCTCTACCATTTTCTATTTCTACTAAGAGCGGCTGTCATTGCGAGGAAGGACGACGAAGCAATCTTTCCCTCACGTATGCCCATCGTTTTCTCACGTCTGCTACCGAAAAGGAAAGATTGCTTCGTCGTTCCTCCTCGCAATGACAGACGACTTATTTCTTCACGTTCGCCGGCCGCAGCTGAATTTCCGAAATCATCGTCACCTCCGGCGCTTCGAGCGCGTGGATAATAGCAGCGGCAATGTCTTCGGGTTGCATCTTGTAAGGGTCGGGCTCGGTGCCAGGCTGCGCGCCGTTGAAGTTCGTCTCGACCGAACCGGGCATCACGCAGGTGACGCGGATGCCATCGGGCCGCAGCTCTTTAAATAGCGCGTCGGAGAAGCCGCGCACAGCGTACTTGGTGGCGCAGTAGCCGGCCAGGTTGGCGGTGCCGGCCGTGGCGGCCAGCGAGGCAACGTTGATGAGGTGGCCGGCGTGCTGCTTTTTCATTTGCGGCAAAACTGCCCGCGTGCAGTAAAACAGGCCGTTGACGTTGGTATCGAACATGGCGTGCCAGTCTTCCGACTTAAACCCATCGATGGGACCGAAAATGCCCAGGCCGGCATTATTGACCAGCACGTGGATTTCTGGCCCTAACTCACGCTGGGTGTTGGTGAAGGCTTCGTCCACGGCATGCTCGTCGCGCACATCACACTCAAAAAACAGGAACCGCTCGTGGTCCAGGTCCTCGGGCGCGTTGCGGCCCCAGCCAGCCACGGCGGCGCCGCGGGCTAGCAGGGCTTCGGCGGTGGCGCGGCCAATGCCGCTGCTTACGCCCGTCACGATGGCTACTTTTCCGGTCAGGTCCATATTTTTAGGAAAATTTTAGCAGGATGGCTTTTTCTATACGGGTGCAAAGTACGGGTTGGTTGGGGCTACGGCGCGGCGCGCTGCTGCTGGCGGGGACCGCTAGCCTAGCTGGTTGCAGCGATGGCCACCGCCTCGACTGCCTCAAAAGCACGGGCTCCAGCACTACCCAGCGCCGCACCGTGGACGCCCGTACCCGCAGCGTAGAGGTGTACGGCAACGTAGACCTGACTATCGTACCCGACACTGACACTTATGCCGAAGTACGGGCCGGCGAACACGTCGCCGATGGCATCACACTCGTGAGCGAAGGCCCCAAAAACCTGGTTATCAAGAATACCAATACCTGCAACTGGACGCGCAGCTACGACACCCCGTTTGAGGTGCGCCTGCACATTCCGCACCTCACCAACATCCGCCAAGAGGGTTTTGGCCTCGTGAGCACCGCCAGCCGCTGGACCCAGGACACACTATTTGTGCACTTGCTCGGGGCGGGTGATGTGAAGTTGGACGTGACCAGCAAATACCTCTGGACTGACATGTACGAGTTGGGTGACATGACCCTCACTGGCACAGCCAACGAATTTATTCCTACCGTGGGCGGCTCGGGCTTTCTGTTTGCCGACGGGCTCACGGCGCGCAACTGCTACTTCGCGACCACCCGCACCAGCCTCGGCGATGCCCATTTACGTGCCACGCAGACATTGGGCGGCCCGCACGCGGGCAAGGGCACGCTCCACTACGCTGGCAACCCTAGTGTTGTCAGCATCACAGGTAGTGGCAAAGTGGTGAAGCAGTAGCGGTAAATGAGTAGGCGAGGAAAACTTTCTATTCAGAAATTTTTCCTCGCCTACTCATTTATTATTTTACAGTAAATCACCTAGCTGCGGCCGAATAACAATTTCTTCGACCACGGCATGGGGCGAAAGGCTGAAGGCCGAAAACACGGCTTCGGCCACGTCTTCGCAGCGGATAAAGCGCTCGGGCGGCTCCCCTATCCCATCCCAGCTGCGGGTGAGGGTGGCGCCGGGCAGCACGGCCGTTACCCGGATGCCCTGATTTTTCAGCTCCTCGCGCAGGGTTTTGGTGAGGCCCAAAAGGGCGAATTTGGCGATGCCGTAGGAGCCGCCATTGGGATAGGCCATGAGGCTGGCCGTGGAGCAGATGGTGAAAATGTGGCCCGTGCGCTGGGCCGCGAAGGCGGGCAGCAGCGCCTGGGTCACGTCGTAGGCGCTTAGCAGGTTGGCGGCCAGCATTTCACGCAGGCGCGAGCCATCGGTGGGCTCGTCTTGCAGGCGGCCGGGGGCGAAGGCGCCGGCATTATTCAGCAGAGCGGCCAGAGGCAGATTCAGGCCTAGTACAAACTCAGCAAAGCGCTGACAATCGGCCCACTGACTGAGGTCAGCCGGCAGGGTGTGCAGGGCGGCGGGCGCGGCGGGGGCCAGCTCGGTGTGCAGCTGCGCCAGTGCGTCGGCCGAACGGGCGCAGGTAGCTACCGCGTAGCCCGCGGCCAAAAACCGGGCTACCAAGGCTCGGCCGATGCCCTGGCTACCGCCCGTCACGACAACTAATTGGGGGGAAGAAACCACTGTTTTCCGGTTTTTTACGTATGGGCGGTAAAGCTACTGCGTGCCCCCGCGGCGGGGCGACTGGTTGAGCTTGCTGCCTGTTTTACCTTCTTCTTATGCTCAAAGTTTTCGGCTCATTCGTACTCTTTCTACAAAACATGACCACGCGCACCGAGCGACTGCGCGTGCTGTGGCGGCGCTTTATTGAGGAAGCGACCCTGATTGGGGTCGATTCCATTTTCATCGTGGGCATCGTGTCGGCCTTTATTGGGGCCGTTACCTGCATCCAGATTGCCTACAACCTCACCAATCCGCTCATCCCGAAGTCGACCATCGGCTACATGGTGCGCGAAATGACGATTCTGGAGCTCGCCCCCACCATCACGAGCATCGTGCTGGCGGGCAAGGTGGGCTCGTCCATTGCGGGCGGCCTGGGCACCATGCGCATCACGGAGCAGATTTCGGCCCTGGAGGTAATGGGTATTAATGCAACTTCGTACCTAGTGCTGCCGCGTATTCTGGCGTCCATGTTCATGTTTCCGCTGCTGGTTATCCTGGCGATGGCGCTGAGCATCTTAGGCGGTTATTTGGCTGGCACGCTATCGGGCGCAATGGTAGCAACCGATTATATCGAAGGTATTCGTACTGACTTTATCCCTTACAACATCTTTTTTGCCTTGATTAAAGCCGTGGTATTCGCCTTTCTTGTGTCGGGCATTTCGGCTTACAAAGGCTTCTACACGCAGGGCGGCGCCCTCGAAGTAGGCGCGGCCAGCACGGCTGCCGTTACAAACTCAATCATTTCTATCCTGCTGGCCGACTACGTACTGGCTGCGGTATTGCTCTAGTTTAACTGTTGAACTGTTGAATGGCTAAATTGCTGAACTGCTTCGTTGCCTGAACCCACGACCAGTTCAACAGTTTAGCCATTCGACAAGGCAGCAATCCCATCATGATTGAAATATCCAACATCCAGAAATCCTTCGACGGCAACCAGGTGCTAAAAGGCATTACCTGCACCCTCGAAACCGGTAAGTGCAACCTGCTGCTCGGCGGCTCGGGCACCGGCAAAAGCGTGCTGCTCTCGTGCATTGTGGGCCTGATGAAGCCCGATATCGGCTCCATCACCTTCGATGGCACGGTGTACACCAACTCGAAAGTGGACATCCGGCAGGAAATCCGCCGCAAAATTGGGATGCTCTTCCAGGGCTCGGCGCTATTCGACTCGATGACGGTGGCCCAAAACGTGGACTTCCCGCTGCAAATGCTGACGCCCGAAATGAGCGCCGAGGAGCGCCGCGACCGCGTTGAATTCTGCCTCAAGCGCGTAGGCCTCGAAAATGCGGGCGATAAAATGCCCTCCGACATTTCGGGCGGCATGAAAAAGCGCGTGGGCATCGCCCGCGCCATCGCCCCCAACTGTACCTACCTCTTCTGCGACGAACCCAACTCGGGTCTCGACCCGGCCACGAGCATCAAGATTGACGAGCTGATTTACGAAATCACGCACGAGTACAACATCACCACCGCCATCATCACCCACGACATGAATTCGGTGGTAGGCATTGGCGACCACATTATTTTCCTGCACCAAGGCAAAAAACTGTGGGATGGCAATAAGGAGGAAATCCTTAATGCGCAGGTGCCCGAACTACGCGAGTTTATCTTCAGCTCGTCGCTGGTGCGTGCCGCCAAGCGCGTGGAAGAAGAAGATGGTCCGCAGGGCTTGGAGCACTTGGCCCAAGAGCCACTATCGGAGTTGTAAGTTTTTGCTTAAGCTGTTAGCCCTTAGCTGTTAGCTGCTAGCTTTCTCTGATTACGGAGAAGCTAGTAGCTAACAGCTAAAGGCTAACAGCTTATTTTCGGCCCATGAATCAGACTCTCGCCGGAAAAGTAGCCCTTATTACTGGGGCTTCCAAGGGCATTGGCCGCGCCATTGCCACGTTGTTTGCCCAGCAGGGCGCGCAGGTTGCGTTTACCTATTTGTCGTCGGTCGAGAAAGGCCAGGCGCTCGAAACTGAGCTAGCCGTCCACGGCAGCAAAGTGAAAGGCTATCGCTCCGATGCCTCCGACTACGCCCAAGCCGAAAAGCTGGTCGATGATGTTGTAAAGGAGTTCGGCAAGCTGGATATATTAGTCAACAATGCTGGCATCACGCAAGACGGCCTGCTCATGCGTATGAGCGAGGAGCAGTGGGACAACGTGCTCAATGTCAACCTAAAGTCGGTATTCAACCTCACCAAAGCCGCTACCAAGCCCATGATGCGCGCCAAAGTTGGCAGCATCATCAACATGACTTCGGTGGTAGGCCTGAAAGGCAACGCTGGCCAAGCTAACTACGCCGCCAGCAAGGCCGGCATTATCGGCTTCACCAAGTCGGTGGCCCTAGAACTAGGCTCGCGCAATATCCGCTGCAACGCCATCGCCCCTGGTTTCATCGAAACCGAAATGACCGATGCCCTCGACCCCAAGCAGGTCGATGAGTGGCGCAAGGCCATCCCGCTCAAGCGCGGCGGCTCGCCGGAGGACGTAGCTAAAGCCACAGCATTTCTGGCCTCGGACGACTCGGCGTACATCACTGGGCAAGTGCTGCAAGTAGATGGCGGTATGCTGACGTAGGATTAAGATTACAATGAGCGGCCTAGCGCCGCTCATTTCTTTTACAGCCTACTCCCCCATTATGCTAACGCTTGCTGAGCTTACCAACTTCCTGCAAAACGCTCATTGGCCGCAAATACCGGAGCGGCGGCCCACATTTTTTTCGATTGCTGGCTTTCCGCACTACGAGAATGTGATGAGTAATGTGTATCAGTTCTTTTTCAGCACCGAAAGTCCGCACGGCTTAGGTAGCTTGTGCGTAGACGCGCTACTTGAGGTGGTAGGCGAAGCGAAAAAGCGAAATGGTCAACCTTGGCAGCCGCCCACTTTGCGACGAATTAATGTTGAGCGTGAAGTATCGACCGGTAATGGTCGGCTTGACTTGCTACTTCACGACGGTCTCGAACAGGGTCAATGGAAAGATGCCAGCGCTGTAGTCCTTATTGAAAACAAGGTTTATCATTGGCTCGCCAACGACCTAGAAGACTACTGGCAATTTGTAACACCTGACAACCAGCAGTGCCAGAAGCTAGGAATTGTTCTAGGCTTGAATCGGGAGGATATACCACTTAAGTGGCAAGACGACTGGATTGCTGTCACGCATCTTGAATGGGCGCAAACGGTAGAAAAACGACTTGGACCAATTCTTTATCGTGCAGAGCCGCGTTATGTGAGCCTACTATTAGAATTAATTGAAAACATAAGAGCTATGACAAATTCGGCTGAAAGTTTCAATGAAACGATGCTTTTTGTACAACAGAATCAGCGTGCTATTCAGAAAGTTGAAGAGATACGAAGAAGCTTATTTTTACAGATTCCTGATGCCATTCGCGAAGCATTACAGAAATTCGATATTTATTCACCAAAGTTTGCCAAAAACGAAGGTTGGCTAACTGCCAAGCCGGTTGGCGATGTGCCACTTCTATACATTGTGAGTTACTATGGTATCGTTTATCCTGAACAGGATAAACATAGTTTCACAATAACTCTCTCTACGGCCAATAACGCTAAGCCAGATTATTGGCAACAAGCCTTTGAAACAAAGCCAGAAGTTCAACAGCTAGGCATCAAACAAAGAAGAGAAGAAGGCTCTAATTATATTCTTTGCAAAGAATATTTTTTCACACCTGATAATTATCACCGCTTTGCTCATCTTGTGGCTGAAAAGCTTCGTAGTGACTGGCAACCGCTAGAGATATACTGGCTAAATCACACTGAAAATAGTGGCGAGCCAGCTAATACCGTAGCAGCCCTACGACCTGGCTTTTGAATGGTCGGATGAGCGCATTTACTGCTCGGAGCTTATCTGGAAAGTGTACGACCGGGGGCTGCACCGGCAGCTAGGGCAGTTGCAGCAGTTGCGCGATTTTGACCTAAGCCACCCCGCCGTGCAAGCCAAGCTACGGGAACGCTACGGCGCGCAACTGCCGTTATCGGAGCCCGTCATTTCGCCGGCCAGTATCTTTAGCAGCCCCGAGCTGGTGACCGTCGTGCGGCGGTAGGCGAGCGGGTTTGTTTCGTTTCTTGCTTCGTGCTGCTTGGGTAGCGCGCCTCTACTCTTGCTTTCTACTGCTTATTCTCCCTGGTTTATTTTGCTGTGCCTGGCCGTGGGCGCGGGCTACGCGGCGTTGCTCTACTCGGCCAAGGCCCCGTGGAGCCGGGCCGTCAACTACGGTTTGGCGGCGCTACGCTTTGTGGTTGTCAGCTTCTTGTGCTTTCTGCTGCTCTCGCCGTTTATAAAGGCCACGACTACCCGCACCGAAGCGCCTACCATCGTGCTGGCGGTTGATAACTCCCAGTCGGTAAGCCTGTTCACGCCAAAAACGGCCCTGGGTCAGCTCACGGCCGGGCTGCCGCAGCTGGCGGCTACCCTGCGCGAGAAAGGCTTTCGCGTCGAAACCCGCACGCTCACCAAAGCCGAGACCGCCCCCGACTCGGTGCGCTTCACCGCCGACCGCACCGACCTCAATAAGCTGCTCACCGACAGCCGCGAGGCCAACACCGACCGCAACCTGGCCGGGGTAGTGCTCGTGAGCGACGGCCTCGTAAACCAAGGCCAGGAGCCCCAATTCGCGGAGTTCAACTTCCCTATTTTTGGCGTGGCCCTCGGTGATACCATCGCCAAAAAAGACCTGCGTCTCACCGACCTCACCTACAACCGGGTGGCTTTCAGCGGCAATAAATTTCCGCTGGAAGCCGAAATCGGCTACGAAGGCTACGCGGGCGGCGCGGCCACTGTGGAAGTGCGCGAGGGCGGCCGGGTGCTCGAATCGCGCCGCGTAGCGCTGCCCGCCGGCCGGCGCCGGCTCAAAGTCCCGTTTTTGCTCACGGCACCCGTGCCCGGCAAGCGCCGCTACGAGGTGCGCGTGGTACCCCAGGCCGGCGAGTTTACGACCCTGAATAACGTCCGCACCGCCTTCATCGAAGTGGTGAAGGGCAAGCTGCGCGTGCTGCTGGCCGGGGCCGCGCCGCACCCCGATTTGAAAGCGCTGCGGGCCGCCATTTTGGCTAATAACAACTTTGACCTCACGCTGAGCGTGGCTGGCGTGGGCGCCCCATTGCCGGCTGGCACCACCTTCGATGTGGCCGTGCTGCACCAACTGCCAGCCAAAGGTGGTCTAGGGCAGGAATTGCTAGCTCGCGTGCGGGCGGCGCGAGTGCCGGTGCTCTACGTGCTGGGCGCTCAGTCCGATTTTGCGGCGTACAACCAGCTAAGCGGCGGCCTGAGTGTACAACCGCGCGGCACCCAAACCGATGAGGTAACGCCGCTTCCCAATCCCGGCTTCGCCCGCTTTCCGGTGGAGGAAGAGAGCCGGCGGCGCTTTGGACAGTACCCACCCGCGCAGGTGCCTTTTGGCGAGCTGCGGCTGACTGGCGGGGCCGAGGCCGCGCTGTGGCAACAGGTGGGCCGCCTGCCCACTCAGAAGCCGCTGCTGGTGTTTGGCAGCGCCACAGCTACGCCTCGCACCGCCACGCTACTGGCCGAAAACACGTGGCAATGGCGCTTGCAGGAGGCCATCGCCCACGACGACCGACCCGAGGCTTACGACCGCCTCATCGGCCGCACCTTACAGCTGCTGACCCAAAATGCCAACAAAAAGCGCCTCGACGTGTACCCCACCCAGGACGCCTTTGGCATCCAAGACGATGTGACGCTGGGCGCGGAAACCTACAACGCCGTTTTCGAGCGCATTTACGACCAGAAAATCACACTTACGCTCACCGATTCGGCCCGCAAAACACGCACCGTCACGTTCAGCAATCCGGCCGATGGCTCGCCACTGCACCTAGGTACGCTGGCGGCAGGCCTCTACCGCTACCAGGCCCGCGCCACGCTCGGCGGCCAGGCGCAGCAGGCGGCAGGCGAAATAGTAGTGCAAAACCAGCCCCTCGAAGCCCAAGAATCACGGGCCGACCACCGCCTGCTGGCGCAGCTGAGCCGCCGCAGCGGTGGGCAGCTTTACTACCCCGCCCAGCTCGATAAGCTGGCGCAGGACATCGCGGCCCGCAACTTCAAGCCGGTCATTTCCAGCGAGGAAGATTTGAAGGATTTGATTAATCTGAAGTGGCTGTTCTTCTTGCTGCTGGCGCTGCTGGCGGCCGAGTGGGCCACCCGCAAGTACCAAGGCGGCGTGTAATTTTTTTTATAGCTGTTAACTACTAGCTGTTGGCTGTTAGCCTTCCCAACAGAGAAGCTAACAGCCAAGGGCTGTATTAAAGCCCCTACTAGTAGCTAACAGCTCAAATAATGCGTTACGTCCTCCTCAATAAGCCCTACGAAGTCCTCACGCAGTTTACCGATGAGCACGGGCGCGCCACGCTCAAAGACTTTGTGTCGGTGCCGGACGTGTACCCGGTGGGCCGGCTCGACTTCGATAGCGAGGGCCTGCTGCTGCTCACCGATGACAAGCAGCTTCAGCACCGCCTCAGCGACCCGCGCTACAAAGTGACCAAGACGTATTGGGCGCAGGTCGAGGGCTTGCCCACCGAGGCGGCCCTAGGGCAGCTGCGCCAGGGGGTGCAGATTAAGGACGGCTTCACGCTGCCGGCTGAGGTTACGGCTTTGCCCGAGGAGGCCACGGCCGACTTGTGGCCTCGCACGCCGCCCATCCGGTACCGGGCCAGCATCCCGACGAGCTGGTTGGCCATCACCATTTCGCAGGGCATGAATCGGCAGGTACGCAAGATGTGCGCCGCCGTGGGCCTGCCCTGCCTACGCCTAGTACGCGTGGCCCTGGGCGAACTGGCGATAGGTAATTTAGCGCCCGGCGAGTGGCGCGAGCTGACCGCTGATGAAACCGCCGCGCTCCGCAAAACGGCGGGCGCAGGGCTGTCGGCACCCGCCCGACAACAAGCGCGGCCTTATAACTCTTTTAAGGGGCGCCGCTCCTAATTTGCTTGCTTTATGAAACGCCGCCTGCTGCTACTCGGAAGTCTAATTTTTGTAGCTGGCAACGTGGTGGCCTTCATGCACGCCTGGCGCTTCACGCACTTCACCGACGAAGCCGGCTTTCATTCGCCTAACCCCGAGCAGCTGACGACCTCGCACAAGCTGTGGGTGCTGCTGACGGGCGTGCGCAACCCCAAGCCCCAGAATCTGCTGGCCCCCACGTTTGCCGTGCAAAACGTCACCATCGCCAGTCCCAACGGCCCACTCGATGCCTGGTACGCGCTGCCCGACACGGCGGCCCCGCGCGGCACGGTGGCCCTGTTTCACGGCTACACCGGCAGCAAGGCGCACCTGCTGCACGAGGCCAGCTACTTCCGACACCTAGGCTACGCCGTGCTGCTTGTGGACCAGACGGGCAATGGCAACTCGGCCGGCAACCGCACCACCATCGGCTACCGCGAGGCCGACGACGTGGCCGCCGCCGTGCAGTACCTGCGGGCCCAAAAGACGGCCGCCAGTCCCGATTCATTGGTACTCTACGGAGTGAGCATGGGCGCGGTGGCCATCATGCGAGCCGAGGCCGAGTTGGGTGTAAAGGCCGACGTCAATATCTTGGAGTGCCCCTACGGCACCATGCGCCAAACGGTGTACAACCGCTTCCACTCGATGCAGGTACCCGCGTTTCCGCTGGCCGATATGCTGGTCTTTTGGGGCGGCGTGCAGAATGGCTTTTGGGCCTATAGCCTGCAAGGCGAGGAGTTTGCCCGCCGCATCAAGACCCCTACCCTGCTGCTGTGGGGCACCGCCGACCCCCGCGTAACACGCGCCGAAACCGACGCCATTTTTGCCAACCTCGCCGGCCCCAAGCAGCGGCTTGACTTCGACGGCTCGGGCCACGAGCCGTATTGGCTCAAGCACCCGGAGGCGTGGCAAGAGGCACTAAACGGATTTTTGGCCGACAAAAAGCCAGGGAGCTAATACTTATCAAGAGGGCACTTGTGTCTCTCACGCTTGTCATGCAGCGCGCAGCGCATCACAACCGTACACAAATAAAAAGAGCTTACGCCACTGGCGCAAGCTCTTTTTGTATTCGCTTACCGATGCACCTAAGCGTGCGCCGCCTTCCGATTAGCGGGCAGGTCGTCGGCGTAGTGCGTGTGCTCGGCGCGGTAGGTGCGCTCGAAAATTAGCGGGAAGATGAACAGCGTGAGCACCGTGCCGGTGAGCAGGCCGCCGATAACCACGATGGCCAGCGGCTTGGAAGTCTCCGAGCCGATGCCGGTGCTGAGAGCGGCCGGCATGAGGCCGATGATGGCCATGAGCGCCGTCATCACCACGGGGCGCACGCGGGAGGCCACGCCTTCCGAGAGGCTGCGGTCGAGGCTCATCTTAGCTAGCATGTTCTGCTTAAAGACGCTGATGAGAATTACGCCGTTCTGAATACAGATACCAAATAAGGCGATGAAGCCGATACCGGCCGAAATCGAGAAGTTGGTGTGCGTGATAAGCAGCATGGCAATGCCACCAATGAGGGCAAATGGCACGTTGAGCAGCACCAAGCCGGCATCTTTCAGATTACCAAACAGAATAAACAGAATGAAGAAGATGAGCGCCAGCGAGATAGGCACTACCTGCGCCAGGCGCTGCGAGGCGCGGCGCTGGTTCTCAAAGTCGCCGGTCCACTTCATGGAGTAGCCTTTGGGCAGCACTACGGCCTTATTTACTTTGGCCTGTGCCTCAGCGATGGCGGAACCCAGGTCACGGCCACGCACCGAGAATTTCACGGCCGAGAAACGGGTATTGTCATCACGGTAAATCAGGCTCGGGCCGGTTACCTGCTTGATGTCGGCAATCTCGTTCAGCGGCACGGTTTTGCCGCTTTGCGTGGGCACCATCAGGGCCGCCACCTCGGTCGGCGACTCGCGGAATTGCGACTCGTAGCGCACCCGGATGGGGAATTTGCGCTCGCCCTCGTACATCTGGCTGGCCTGTTTGCCACCCACCGCCATTTCGAGCACCGCGTTGGCATCCGTCTTACTCACGCCGTAGCTGGCCATGCGGCGCTCGTCGAGGTCGGCGTGCAGCTCGGGCTGGCCAATGTTACGCAGCAGCCCTAGGTCGTCGATGCCGTCCACATGTTGCAGCACCTCGTACACCTGGCGGGCCTTACCCTCCATCAGCTTGAGGTCGGTGCCATAGATTTTGACGGCAATGGAGCCTTTCACGCCCGATGCGGCTTCTTCCACGTTGTCGGTAATGGGCTGCGAAAAGTTAAAATCCACGCCCGGAAAGCGGTTCAGCTTCTCCTTCATGTGCTCGATAAGCTCCTCGCGGTACGCTTTCGATTTCATCTTTTTCTGGGTCGCGTCATCGTGCTTTATCTGCACCAAAAACTCGTTGTTGTAGAAGCCCGTGGGGTCGGTGCCATCGTTGGGGCGGCCCGTCTGGCTCACCACATCGCTCACCTCCGGGAAGCTGATAAACACGCGCCGCATCTCATTACAGAGCTTATTCGAAGCGTCGAGCGAGATACTAAGCGGCAGCTGCGCCCGCACGTAAATCGAGCCTTCGTTCAGCTCCGGCAAAAATTCGGTACCTAGGAACTGGTACATGCCCACGCCCACCACCACCAGCGCGGCGGCAAACAGCAAGCTCGCCGTTTTGCGGGCATAGGTGAAATCGAACACGCTTTTGGCACCTTTTGCGATGCCGCGCACCACGAAGTTGTCCTTCTCCCGCACGTTCTTGCGCAGCAGGATGCTGGCCAAAACCGGCACCAACGTCAAGGTAAAAATCAGGGCCCCCAGGAGGGCAAAACCCAGCGTCCAAGCCAGCGGCGAGAACACCTTACCCTCTACTTTCTCAAAGGAGAAAATCGGTAGCAAGGCCGTGATAATAATGGCTTTGGCGAAGAAAATCGACTTACCCATTTCGCGGCCAGTTTTCTTGATGAGGCCCAGCTTGGCGAGCTTATTAAAGCGCTCCATGCCCACCTCGTGGGCCTTGTGGTCGAGCGCCACAAAGAGCCCTTCCACCATCACCACGGCCCCGTCGATGATGATACCGAAGTCGATGGCACCCATGCTGAGCAGGTTGGCGCTCATGCCCCGCAGGCGCAGGCAGATGAACGCAAACAGCAGCGCCAGCGGAATTATAATACTCACAATCAGCGTCGTGCGCCAATCGGCCATGAACAGAAACACAATCACCGTCACGAAGAGCATCCCCTCCATCAGGTTGTGAATTACGGTTTCGGTTGAAAAGTCGATGAGCTGCTGGCGGTCGTAAAACGTGCTGATTTTGACGTCGGGCGGCAGAATCTTCTCGTTCAGCAACTGCACTTTAGCTTGCAGCAGCTTGATGACTTCGGACGGGTTTTCACCCTTGCGCATCACCACGATGCCTTCCACCTTATCATCCTCCAGGCCGCGGCCCACGCGCCCCAGACGCGGCAGCGCCGACTCAGCTACCTTGGCCACGTCCTTGATGAGAATCGGCACGCCATTCACGTTCTTCACGACCGTGTTGTTGATGTCCGAAATGTTGTTGAGCAGACCAATGCCGCGCACCACGTAGTTCTGCTGGCCCTCGTTTATCACGTCGCCGCCCACGTTGATGTTCGAGCGCTGCACGGCCGTGTAGAGGTCGAGCGGCGTCAGGCTGAAGTCTTGCAACTTGCTGGGGTCCACCGATATTTCGTAGCTCTTCACCTCGCCGCCAAAGCTGTTTACATCGGCCACGCCGGGCACGGCTTTCAGGTTGCGCTCAATCACCCAGTCCTGAATGGTTTTGAGCTCGCGGGTCGTTTTGTTCTTGCTGGTCAGCGTGTAGCGGTAGATTTCGCCGGTGGGGCCGTAGGGCGGCTGCACCTCGGGGTCGGCGCCGTCGGGCAGGTCGGCCCCGCCGAGCAGGTTGTTGACCTGCACACGAGCGTAAGCATCGTCCACGCCATCGTCGAAAATTACCTTCACCACCGACAGGCCAAACAGCGTGGTCGAGCGCACGCTCGTCTTCTTCTGCACGGGGTTCAGCGCAATCTCAATCGGCGCGGTCACGAACTTCTCAATCTCCTCGGCCGAGCGGCCGGGCCACTGCGTGATGATGGTGATTTCGGTGTTCGTCACGTCCGGAAACGCCTCAATGGGCGTGTTCCGGTAGCTCACCACCCCGGCGATAACCGCCACGAGCGTAAGCAAGAATACGAAGCCCCGGTTTTTCAGGGAAAAGGCAATAATGCCTTGGATGAACTTATTCATTTAACAATTATCATTTAACATTTAACAGTTGCTTATCAACGCCTTACCATCGCCCACCAACAGCCGAATCGCCGCAGCTCACGCCGCGCAACTTCTTGCCTGTTAAATGTTAAATGATACCTGTTAAATGACAGTTAGTCATTCAGCTCGTCGTACACGAGCAGCTGATTCTTCGTGATGATGGCTTCGCCGGGCTTCAAATCGCCGGTCACGTAGCTGATGTTGCCCACGGTTTTGGTCACCGTCACGGGACGCGTATCGACCTGTTTTTGGCTCTTGTAAACGAGCACGAAATTCTGGTCTTTGTCGAACACCACCGAATTGGCCGGCACCGCCAGCGCCTTCTGCGTACCCGTGTTCAGGATGCGCACCTGAGCGTACATTTCAGGCTTGAGCAGGTAGCCAGGATTTTGCAGCTTGATGCGCACTTTCAGGGCCTTGCTCTCAGGGTCAAGCACGTTGAAGACTTTGTCAACCACGCCCGTAAAGTGCTTGTCGGGATACGACAAAGTAGTAATATCGGCCTGGTAGCCAACCTTCACCTTGTCAATATCCGCCTCAAAGACATTAGCCAGCACCCACACCTGGTCGAGGTCGGCGATGGTAAAGAACTTGTCCACGCTCGAGGTCGTGTACTGCATGTTCTCCGTCACGTCCTTGTCAGTAATGAAGCCCGAAATCGGGGCCGTGATATTGTAGTGCCCGTTTTTATCGACGCCGTAGATGCCGAGCTGCTTATTGGTTTTGCCTAGGTTGCTCTGGGCTTTGCGCAACTCCTCACGCGCCAGCACCACGTCGCGCTCAGCCGCTAGGCCAGCTTTAAACTGGTCTTCGGCCACACTCAGGTTCTTCTTGGCAATGGCCAGGTCGGTGCCGGCATTGCTGTTCTGGTTTTGCACGTCGGCGATTTCGCCTGAGCGCACCACGGCCAGCACCTGGCCCTTGGTCACGTGGTCGCCGAGCTCTACACGCAGGTCTTCGACCACGCCGCCCACCAGCGGCACCACGTTGGCTGTTTTGTCGCCGTTGGTGGTCACCTGTCCCGAGTACGACTGCTCGCTACGCATCGGCTCCAGGCGTACGGTATCGAAGGCCAGCTCTTTCAGGGTTTGGTTGGGCAGAAAAAACTGCTTGGCAGCTTGGGGCTCCTCCTTCGTTTCAGCCGGCTTAGAGCACGCGCCGAGACCTAGGGTCAAAAGAAAAAGAATGGTTGAACGATTCATTATCAAGTAGTAGAAATAGCAAGTAAGGTGGCTGGCTGATAGAGGAGGAAGTGGCACTCCGTTCTACATCCAGCTTTATTCGGCCTTTAGCATCACGCGGCCCACCGAGAGGTTCACGCTCTCGAAAGCGCGCATCCGGTTGGCGCGCAGCGTATTGAGCTGCAACACGTTGTTTTTGTAAGCCTCGTAAAAATCGAGGTACTCCACGATGCTGATGAGGCGCTTGGTATAGCCCTGCTCGATGTTGTCGATGAGGCGCGAAAAGGGTGTGGTATCGCGGCTGGTGTGCTGGTAAAGCTCGTCTTGGCGCTGGGCCACCTGGTATGCTTCGTGCACATCGCGGCGCACCGTTAGCTGCTGCTCAGCGGCTTGAGCCTGGGCCTGGCCTATCTGAGCCTTAGCTGCCTGAATATTGCCCTGGTTGCGGTTAAAAATAGGCACCGCCACGCCGAGCGTTATCGAGTTGTAGTTGTCGAAATACGAACCCAGGCGGTCGTAGCTATAGCCCACGGCCAAGTCGGGCGTGGCCACGGCCTTTTGCAAACGCAGGTTTAGTTGCTGGCGCTGCACTTCGGCCTGGCGGCTCAACAGGTCGGCGCGGCGCACTAGGGCGGTGTCGATAAGCTGCTGCTCGGGGAAGGCATTCAGCGACAAGTCGCGAACGCGGTCGGGGTTGACCACCGGCCGGTACACGGCGTTGGTCGAGTCGCGCAGCAAGATGTGCAGGTCAGCCTGCGAGTTGGCCTGGTCGGTTATCAAGCCTAAGCGCTCCGTTTCCAACGTAAACAAGAAGGCTTTCAGGCGAATAACCTCTTTGAGCGCAATATTGCCCTTCTCAAACTGGCTCTGATAAAGGTCCACCGTCTTGCGCAACTGCGGAATCTCGGTATCGTACACGCGCAGCGTCTGGCGGCGGTAATGAATGTCGTAGAACGTGGTACGCAGCTGAAAACGCAGGTTGCGCACCAGGTCTTCGAGGTTAAACTGCTCGACCACGGCCGCCTGCTGTTGGGCGCGGCCCGCTGCCTTGCGGCGGCCGGCCAGCGCAAACAGCTGCTGGGCCTGAATGGCCACCTGGTTGCGGCGCAGGTCGGGGTTGTCGCCTACCGCGCCCTGCCGGTGAATAGCCTGCTGCAAGGCGTTTTGGTCGAGCGTAATAGTGGGGTTATCGATGAGGCGCGCCTGCACCGCCAGCGCCTGCTGCGCCGTGATATTATAGCGCTGGGCTAGCACTTGCAGGTTGTTTTGCACGAAGCGCACTTCGGCCTCGGGCAGGCTTAGGCGCACAGTATCGCCAGTGGCCAGAGGCGCTTGCGCATGGGCCGTTAGCCCAAGGCTCAGGCCCAAGACCAGCCCGCCGTAGCGGAGTACCCGGCTCGCCACCTGGGCGGGCCGGGTCTTGATGGGTAGCAGGCAGCGGCGGGCCGCGCCCAGAAATCTTGCTAAAATCACTTGCTTGTAGTCAGCCCTACTTGGGCCTCGATGCTACAAATGTCTAGAGGTGACATTAGGGTGATATTAGAAGCACATTAGAAACGGATTAGAATGAAAAATTTATGTGCAAACTTGAATTCTAAGCTTGGCTTTACCTCACCAAATACTCATTGATTGAAAGTCAGTTCAGCCATCGTTCCGCGCCCCAGCTCAGAGCGTAGCGCTAGTGTGCCACCATGCAGCGCCACAATGCGCTGCGCCAGCGGTAGCCCCACCCCGTGCCCCACTACGCCCCGCACGCTCGCCGCCCGAAAAAACGGCTGAAACACCTGGGCTAAATCCTCTTCGGCGATACCTTGGCCAGTATCGGCCACGCGCACCACTAGTCCGCTTCCAGCCGCATACCGCAAGCTGAGCGTGACGCGCTGTTCGGCGCCCGAGTATTTCAGGGCGTTATCAACCAAGTTGCTAAGGGCGCGGGCCAGCAGCACCCGATGCCCTTTTAGTTCGAATACGGCGGGGTCGTCGGGTAGCTCGCTCAGGTCGCCCAGGTCTACCTGCACGCGGCCGCGCTGGGCGGGGGCCACGGCCTCGCGCACCTCCCACAGTAGTTCGTCGAGCCTGATTTCGTCAGTAAGAGGTACTGATTCGTCGGCCTGGGCCAAGTCGAGCAGATTGTTTATCAAGTGCTTGAGCTGCTGCAACTCGCTTAATACTGACGTGGCGCCCTCGCGGTAAACATCGGCCGAGCGCTCGCGGGCCAGCAGCACTTGCAGCTCGCCGATACTCGCCGTGAGCGGCGTGCGCAGCTCGTGCGAGGCATTGCGCACAAAGGTGCGCTGGCCCTCAAAGCTGGTTTCGAGCCGCCCGAGCAGGCGGTTGAAGGTGCGAGCCAAGCGGCGCAAATCGTCTTTTTCGCTGGTGCGCAGCGGCTCGTCCACCCGCCGGTGCAGGTCCTGAGCCGTAATGCGGTCCACCTGGTCGTTGAGGGCGGCAATGGGAGCCAGCGCTCGCCCCGCAAAAAACCGCCCCACGGCATAAATAAAGAGGAGGCTGACCACGAAAATCGCGCCCATGATGGTAGCCAAACTCTGCATGCGGCGGTGGCCATACACGTTTTCGGCGGCCGCCACTATCACGTAGTCGCCTTGGTTGTCGCGGTAAAAAATACCTATCGCCTGCCGCGCCCCAATCTTGAAATACGCTTCCTTGGATAGGATAATACGCGCCAGCTGTGCGTCGTTGAGGCGCACGCGCTCATCTTCGGCCACGAAGCGCACGCGCCCGCTGGCGTCGTACACCTGCAAAATCTCGTTGGGCAGCAGCTGGAGGTACTTTTTTTCGAAGTCGCGGAAGGCACTGGCGCGCATCTCATCTTTTTCGAGGTAGATGTAGCTCGTTACCTGCGCCCGCTCGCGCAGCCGCTGCTTAAACTCGCGCTGCGAAGAGCTGAACTGTAGGAGAAACACGACCGTGAGCACGGCCAGCAGTAGTACGGCTACTACACCTACAAATAGCCAGGTCAGGCGGTTGCGAATAGTCATGGGGCAGGAATAGCCCGCAAGTTACTTTTCAGCGTGCGGTAACACGAGGTTACCTGCTGAGCTAGCCTTCCCAAAATACCGTGCTCAGACTGGTTCTATTTGTTACGCGGGCTTTATCAAAAGAAGGCTTTTTTTAGAGGTGACCAACTTTATCTCAAATAGTTTTTGTAGCCATTCGGATATTTTTTTACCCCCTTTTAACAAAAAATTACCAATTCTTCATTTTTTTGCCCCTTATATTTAGACTTCCGTTTTTTTAATAATTTCCACTCTTAGTATGAGAAAACTCTTACTTCCTCTCTCCGCTGTTGTGCTGGTAATGGGTGCCCGCGACCTGCATGCGCAAAGCCGCAGCATCAGTGGCCGCGTAGTGGGCAGCGACGGCGCCGGGCTGCCGGGCGTTACGGTACTGGTAAAAGGTACGAGCCTGGGCACCGCCACCGATATGGAGGGCCGCTATACCCTGCCGGCACCAGCCGGGGCCACCACGCTGGTGTTCTCTTTCGTAGGCTACGACAGCCGTGAGGCCAAAATAGGCGATGGACCTCTCAATATTACGCTGCTGTCTAACCCGACCAGCCTCGATGAAGCTGTAGTAGTAGGCTACGGCACACAGTCGCGCCGCGACCTGACGGGTAACGTTGCGACCATCGCGGGCCGCGAAATTGCGAACCTACCGGTACAAAGCTTCGACCAGGCGCTGCAGGGCCGGGCGCCAGGGGTCAATGTGACTACGCCTAATGGTGTACTCAACAACCCGCCTATTATTCGGATTCGCGGGGTAAACTCTATCTCGCTGAGTTCGCAGCCGCTTATTGTGATTGACGGCATTCCCACGTATTCGGGCAACAACTCAGCCGTGGGAAACGTGGCCAACAACCCGCTGGGAAACCTAAACCCCGCCGACATTGAGAGCGTCGACGTGCTAAAAGACGCTTCGGCTACCGCCATTTACGGTTCACGAGCGGCGGGCGGCGTTATTCTGGTGACCACCAAGCGTGGCAAAAAAGGCCAGTCTAAGCTTTCGTACGATGCGTGGGCAGGCTGGTCGAGTGCCGTGCGGCTCTACGATGTGCTAGGGGCGCAGGACTACATGAACATTAAAAATGAGGCGGTTAGCAACCTCAACTACAACCAGCGCAATCGCATTACAGGCGTACCAGCTTCTAACGTTATCGGCTTTCTACCCTCTTTCAATGCCGATGGTAGCTTGGTAGATACCCGTTGGTACGACCACATCTACCGCACCGGCTTCTCAAACAGCCACAGCCTAAACTTCTCGGGCGGCACCGAAAAGACGACTTACTACACTTCGGCCAACTATACTAATCAGAAGGGCATGCTCCGCAACAACGAGTTTCGGCGCTACGCAGCGCGCCTGAACGTGGAGCATAAGCTGCTAGATAAGGTGACGGTAGGCCTGCGCTTCGACTATTCCAATACGCTCAATTCTTCGCCAGCTTCGGGCTCGGTAGCCGATGTGGCCTTTGGCACAGCTGGTATTGGGCGGTCGCCGCTGGTGCTACCGCCCAACATCAGCCCCTACAACCTCGACGGCAGCTACAACACCAACGGGGCGGGCATCGGGCCAGGGGCCAACCGCAACCCGCTCACGGGCGGGGTTTTGGTGCCCGGCTACTACAACCCGGTGGTGGACCTAGATAACAACTACTTTACCTCGGAAGGCGCTCAGATTCAAGGCAGCATCTATGCTAATTGGGAATTATTGAAAGGTCTAAATCTGCGCACGCAGTTTGGCCTGGATAATATTTCCTTTGAAGACAAATCGTTTAACACGCCGCTTGCCGGCGAAGGCTTCCCCGGCGGCTCAGCCAGCAACTACTTCCGCACCAACAAGCGCTGGAACTGGCAGACTACGGCGCAGTACGACCGCACGTTTGCCACCAACCACAACTTCTCGCTGCTGGTCGGCACGGAGCAGCAGAAAACCGATGTGCAGCGTTGGGGCGCTACCCGCACGCTGGTAGCCGACCCCTTCTTCACCACCTTCCAAGGCAACTATACCAACATTGCGGCCGCGGGCAGTGCCTACGGCAACAACTACCTGGTATCGTTCTTCGGGCGCCTCAACTACAACTACGCCCGCAAATACCTACTGACTTTCAACGTGCGGCGGGATGGCTATTCGGCCTTCGCCCAAAAGTGGGGCAACTTCTACGGGGGCTCGCTGGGCTACGCGATTTCGGAAGAGGACTTTTGGAAGAACTCGGGGCTTGGCAAAGCCGTGTCGTTCCTGAAAGTTACTGGTAGCTTTGGCAAAGTTGGCAATAACCAAGGCATTGGCGATTTCGTATCGCAAACCACTTATGTTTCCGGCCTCTACGCACCTAACTCTACGTTGTACTTCAACAACGCGGGCAATACCAGCCTGACTTGGGAAACCAGCAAGAAAACGGACATTGGCTTGTCATTTGGCTTGCTGCAAGACCGCCTAACGGGTGACTTTGCCTACTACCGCAACACGGTCGACGGCCTGATTCTGGACGTGCCCCAGGCCCCATCCAAAGGCATTCCCAACAACACGATTGCAGCCAACGTGGGCTCGATGCGCAATACCGGCGTCGAGCTTAATCTGCGCTTTAACGCCATCCAGAAGAAAGATTTTAACTGGACGGTGAGCGGCAACATCACTACGCTCAAAAACCGCGTGTTGAGCCTGGTATCGGACGACCAGCCCATTGGGCAGGCCACTTCAGGCCTGGAAACAGTCAACTTCACGAAAGTTGGTCAGTCTATCGGCGAGTTGCTGGCAGTGCAGTCGCTGGGGGTAAATCCGGCCAACGGGCAGCGTATGATTCGCAAAGCCGATGGCACCGTGGTGCAGTATAACCACCAGGGCACTACCGGCGCGGGCTCGACGGGCTGGACGATACTATCGAATGGGGCCGATAATGGCACGAATACGACTTCTCCTACCCAGGCCGCTGATGGCGTTTACTACGGCCCGGTGCTGCCCACTTGGTATGGTGGCCTTGACAACACGTTCCGCTTCAAAAACCTGGACTTGGGCGTGTTTATCCAGTTTTCGGGCGGCAACGTTATCTACAACGGCACCAACGCGGGCTTGCACGACCAGCGCTTCTGGAACAATAAAACGGATATTCTCGAGCGCTGGACCCCCGACAAACCCAACGCGAAATACCCCCGCGTGGTGTATAACGACAATATCTCGAACGGGTCGGGCCTCATCATGTCTTCTAACATCGAGAAGGGTGATTTTGCGCGCCTGCGCAACGTGCAGTTGGGCTACACGCTCAGCCAAACGCAACTGGGCTTTCTGAAAATAGCTAGCGCCCGGGTATACGTGCAGGTGCAAAACGCGGCCCTCGTGACTAACTATACGGGCATCGACCCGGAGATTTCGAGCAACAATACAACTGGCGCGAGCGCCAACGGCGGCGCGGGCGTCGACCGCAACTCGGTGGGCCAAGCCCGTACGTATACCGCTGGCCTCAGCGTTGGCTTCTAATCCTCTCAGTAGCAATCTAATGAAACTAGCGCTAAACTTACAAAAGACGGCGGTGGCCGTGAGTACCCTGCTGCTGACCTTTGGCGGCTTCTCCTGCCAAAACAACCTGCTGGAGCCCACTTCTCAGATTCAGTTCTCTGACCAAGTCGTATTCAGCAATCCAGCTCGTATTGCCTTGCAGGTCAATGGCTTGTACAGCTTTGTCAAAGTCGGCGGCTTTCTGGGTGGGCGCGTGCAGGTGTATGGCGACATCCGGGCCAACGATTTCATCAACCGGGCCACCAACAACGTAACCGGTACTGCCGTGTGGAACCACACGCTGACCGAAACATCAGTGAACGACGTTATCAGCATGTGGGGCGCAGGCTACGCGGCTATCAACCAGATAAACGTGTTCCTGGCGGGTATGGATGCCAACGCAGGCTCGTTCGTGGCGCCCACGTTCCCCAGTAATTTTGCCGCCACCTCGCTCAATTATCAGGGCGAAGCGCGCTTTCTGCGGGCGCTGTGCTACTACACCTTGTTACAGTATTATGCCCGGCCTTACACCGATGGTAGTGGTAGCCGTCTTGGCCTGCCGCTGCGCCTGCGGGCCGAAATGGGCCCCGATGCCAACGGCTTAGCCCGCAGCACGGTAGGCCAAGTGTATGACCAAATACTACTCGACCTCAAGTTTGCCGAGGATAACCTGCCCCTGACCTACGGCGCGACGGCCTTCAACAACATCACGCGGGCACACCGCAATACGGCCATCGCTCTCAAAGTGCGGGTTTATCTGACGATGGGCCGCTACGCCGACGTCGTTACGGAAGCCAATAAGCTAGTACCAACCTCTGCGCCGTTCGTGGCGCCCAATGGAGTAGCTTTCGCGCTGAACTCGTCGATTACCGGGGTTTTTGCCCCGCCCCAGGAGACGGCAGAAAGCATTCTATCCTTTCCCTTTACTGCTCAGGATACGCCTGGCACGCAAAACCAGTTGGCCTACTATTACCTACCCAACTCGCTGGGAGGCAATAACGGCGAGTATTCGCTTAATAATTCAACAGGCGGTGTCCTAAGTGAGCCAGGTTTTGGGGCAGCCGATGCGCGCCGCACCAGCCTCACGGCCCTTTCTGGTACCGAAAGGTTCCTCACCAAATACCCGACCGGCACACCCTACACTGATAAAGCCCCAGTAATGCGCTATTCGGAGGTACTGCTCAGCTTGGCCGAGGCGCGGGTACGCACCACCAACTCTATCGATACCCAAGCGCTGGCGCTGCTCAATGCCGTGCGGGGGCGCTCTAACCCTACTGGCCTCTATACAGCCACAGGCTTGGGCTCCGTGAGTGCTATGCTTGACGCACTACTGTTGGAGCGACGCATCGAGTTCTTAGGTGAGGGCTTACGCAATACCGATATCATGCGCCTCAATGCCTCCATCCCTGGAAAATCCACCATTGGGTCAATTGACCCTACCAATCCGCTTTACGTGTGGCCTATTCCGTCCACCGAGTTACTAACAAACAACCTGATTGTACGTAACTAATTGATTAGCTAACATTTTAAAAAAGGCTTCTTCTACCCGAAGAAGCCTTTTTTATTGACCGCCCATTAGTAGCATTGGCTATCCTTGGTCCTACTCCTCGCGCAGCACGTAGCCCATACCCACCACGGTGTGAATAAGCTTCTTATCATACCCCTTATCGACCTTGTTGCGCAGGTAGTTTACGTACACGTCAATCACGTTGGAGCCCGCATCGAAGGCTTCTTCCCAGGTGTGCTCAGCTATTTCGCCCCGGCTGAGCACGCGGCCCTGATGGCGTAGCAGCAGTTCGAGCAGGTTGAACTCACGGGCGGTGAGCTTGATGGGCTGGCCAGCGCGCACCACGGTTTTGGCGGCGGTGTCCACTACCAGGTCGGCGAGGCGCAGTTGGCTGCCTTTGCTGCCCTTGGTCTCAGCCTGGCCCCGACGGCGCGTGAGGGCCCGCACCCGCGCCAGTAGCTCGGCAAAGTCGAAGGGCTTCACGAGGTAATCGTCGGCCCCGCCGTCGAAGCCCAGCAGCTTGTCCTGGGTGGTACCCAGGGCCGTGAGCATAAGGATGGGTAAGTCCTGGTTTTGGGCGCGCACGGCTTTCAGCACGTCCAGCCCACTCTGGCCGGGCAATATCACGTCGAGTATCAGCAGGTCGATGGCCTCGCTCAAAGCTAGGCGCTGGCCGAAGGTACCGTCGTAGGCCACGGCCACCTCGTAGCCCTCTTCCTCCAGCCCCCGCCGGATGAAAGCCGATACTTTGGGCTCGTCTTCGACTAGTAAAATTTTGGTTGGCATACGCTGCAAAGTAACGCGGTGGGCTGCGCTACCCGAATGGCTAGCGCGGGAATACTATATTCCGTCCGGCTTACGTTAGTCGCGCTCCACCCTTATTCCTGTTGCCCCATGAAAAAGTACCTACTTGGCGTCCTGTTGCTTGCGCCGGGGCTTTCCCTTGCCCAAACTACTTATCCCTTTGTAGTAAAAGGCAAAATCGGCTCGCTGAACGCACCCGCCAAAATTTACCTTGTAGGGGGCGAAAAACCGGACTCAGCCACCCTAAAAAATGGCCAGTTCGAATTTAAAGGCGCTAACCAGTGGCTGGGTTCAGCCGAACTGATTTTGGAACGTAAGGGTAAGCTGCGGGAAAACTATACTAAGCAGGCTCATTTCCGTTCACCCGACCGCACTATCGTATTTCTGGAGCCCGGCCCGGTCGTGGTTACCAGCCCCGATTCGCTCACCCACGCCCGCATCACGGGTGGGCCGCTCACGGCCGATTACCAACGCCTAAATGCGGCGCTAAAACCCTTTAGCGACCGCTTTAAAACGGCCCGTTCGCAAGCCGACTATAAAGCCATTAATAAGGAATATGCGCAAGCTGCCATGGCTTTTATCAAGGCCAACCCCAACTCCTGGGTGAGCCTGGAGATACTTCAGCAGCTTACCATGATAGCGCCGCCCCAATATGCCGAGGTGGCGCCGCTCTACGAGGCCTTCAGCCCGACCCTGAAAGACAGCCCACCCGCCCGCTTTTATGGCGAAATGCTGCAAGGCCTCAAGGTAACGGCCATCGGGGCCGAGGCCCCCAACTTTACCCAAGCCACGCCCGAGGGCAAGCAGGTATCGCTGAGCGACTACCGGGGCAAGTACGTGCTGGTTGACTTTTGGGCTTCCTGGTGCGGCCCCTGCCGCGCCGAAAGCCCGGCCGTTATGAAAGCCTATAACGCCTACAAAAGCCGCAATTTTGACGTCTTAGGCGTATCGCTCGATAACGCAGATGGCCGGGCTAAGTGGGTGAAAGCTATTCAGGATGATAAGCTTACCTGGACGCAAGTGTCCGACCTACGCGGCTTTGACAATGAAGTAGCCAAACGGTACGGTATCCAAAGCATTCCGCAAAATTTCCTCATCGACCCGGCAGGTAAAATAGTGGCTGCCAACCTGCGCGGCGACGAGTTGGAAGCCACGTTGGCGAAGTTTATTAAATAGGCACTAACCGCAGAAAAAGCGGTTGTTATGCTTTGCTACGCTTAGTATGACAACCGCTTTTTCTAATCTTACTCGTCTTCGTAATCTAGCCCCAGGCAGCTATTTAGGGCCTGCTGAAGCTCACTGGCGGCGTGCATCTGGCCGGCTTTTCGGCTTACTACCAAGCCTTTGCGGTACACTTGCTCGGCTTCGTCTTTCTTACCGAAACCTTCGAGCAGCTTGCCCGCGTGGTAGTAAGTGCCCACGTAGTCGGGATGCTCGGTCAACAACTTCTGGTAATACTCCCAGGCTAGCTTGGGGTCGTCGGCACGGTATTCGGTGGCCAGCGCGTAAATGGTGAAGGCATCGTTAGGGTCTTCCTGGTAGAAGGCGAGCAGCTGTTGCAAGCGGCTGGGGGCGGTGGGGTTCATAAGCAAGAAGCGGGGACAGGGTTCGGGCTATATTTGAGGCGAAATTGCGACCGCCGCGCCGCATTCCGGTTTTACCAAGCAGCCCGGCGACCTTTTTAGGCTTGGTAACTGTTATGCAAGCCGACTACTTTTACAGTAATTCCTCTCACCCTACCCTTGTTTTAGATGAAGTTTCTGGTTTGTATTTCCAACGTTCCCGACACAACCACCAAAATCGCCTTCACTCCTGACAACAAGGAGTTTAACAAGGCCGGGGTGCAGTTCGTGATTAACCCCTGGGACGAATACGCCCTCACCCGCGCCATCGAGCTCAAAGAAGCCAACCCCGGCAGCACCGTAACGGTCCTCAACGTGGGCGAGGCCGACACCGAGCCCAACATCCGCAAGGCGCTGGCCATCGGGGCCGACGACGCCATCCGCGTCAACGCCGCCCCCACCGACGCCTTTTTCGTGGCCCAGCAAATTGCGGCCATCGCCAAGGAAGGTGCCTACGACGTGCTTTTGATGGGCAAGGAAAGCATTGATTACAACGGCTTTCAGGTACACGGCATGGTGGGCGAGCTGCTCGGCATCCCGACCGTAGCACCCGCCATGAAGCTGGATATGAGCGGCAACACCGCCACCCTGGAGCGTGAAATCGAGGGCGGCAAGGAAATAGTGCAGGTAAATACGCCCTTCGTGGCCTCGTGCCAGCAGCCCATGTGCGAGCCCCGCATCCCCAACATGCGCGGCATCATGACGGCCCGCACCAAGCCCCTGAAAGTAGTGCCCGCCACCAGCACCGAGGCCCGCACCGCCGTAGCCGAGTACGCGCTGCCCCCCAAGAAGCAGGGCGTCAAACTCATCGACGCCGCCAACGCTGGCGAGCTGATTAAGCTGCTCCGCAACGAAGCGAAAGTCATTTAACATTTATCAATCATCATTTAACATTTAACACTCCTCATGCTTTGCAGCCTGATAAATGTTAAATGTTAAATGTTAAATGAAAAAATCATGTCTGTTTTAGTAGTAGTTGAATGTGACAAGGGCGAGGTTAAAAAATCCTCCCTCGAAGTAGCCACCTACGGCGCCCAAGTGGCCGCCCAATTAGGCACCACCGCCACGGCTATCGCCGTGGGCGAAGCCACCGAGGCCAACCTCGCCAAGCTCGGCGAGCAGGGCATTGCGAAGGTGCTGTACGACAACGAGCCCCGCCTCAAGGACTTCGTAAATAACGCCTACACCAAGCTCATCGCCACGGCTGCCCAGCAGGAAGATGCCAAGGTAATCGTGCTGGCCAACAGCAACATCGGCGCGGCCGTGGGCTCGCGCCTGTCGGTGCGCCTGCAAGCCGCCCTGGCCACCAACGTGGTAGAATTGCCCAAAACCGATGGCGGCCAGTTCACCGTGAAGCGCGGCGCGTTTTCGGGCAAGGCATTTTCGGATGTGGTGCTGAGTGGCGACCGCAAGATTATTGCCGTGAAGAAAAACTCGCTCGAAGCCCAGCACGAAGCCGGCAAAACGGCCGAAGTAGTGGCTTTTTCGGCCCAGCTCGGCGATGCCGACTTTGCTGATGCGCCCAAGCAAGTGGTGATGCAGGACCAGGCCGGCGGCATTTTGCTGCCCGAGGCGTCGCTCGTGGTGAGTGGTGGCCGCGGCATGAAAGGCCCCGAAAACTGGAACCTCATCGAAGACCTGGCCAAGGCGCTGGGCGCGGCCACCGCCTGCTCCAAGCCCGTTTCGGACGTCGATTGGCGCCCCCACCACGAGCACGTGGGCCAAACGGGCATCACGGTTTCGCCCAACCTGTACATTGCCTGCGGCATTTCGGGCGCCATCCAGCACTTGGCGGGTGTCAACTCGTCGAAGGTGATTGTGGTTATCAATAAAGACCCCGAAGCTCCCTTCTTCAAAGCCGCCGATTATGGCATTGTGGGCGACGTGTTTGACGTGCTGCCTAAGCTGACGGCCGCCGTAAAAGAGCTGAACTAGGTAGAAAAAGTAACGCCAAGCTCCGGCTTGGCGCGGGCAAGGCCAGCCACTTAAGCTGCCTGGTACCCGCGCCAAGCTGGAGCTTGGCGTTACTTTTTCAGGCTAGTTTCGGCCTTCGGTGCTTTATTTGTCGTAAAGAACTCTAATATCCGTTTCCCGGACTTCACACGTCCCCGCGACCCTTGAAAAAAATTCCGCTCGAAATTCTGGGCCTGTCTTCCTCGCAGTCGCAGTCCGGTTCGTTTGCCCTTATCCTGGGCGAGAAGCACGGCAATCGCCGCTTGCCGATTATTATCGGTATGTTTGAAGCTCAGAGTATTGCCATCCAGATTGAAAAAATCAGCCCCAACCGGCCGCTCACGCACGACTTGTTCAAATCGTTTGCCGAGCACGTGCACGTGGCTATCATCGAAGTAGTTATCTCCGACCTCAAGGAAGGCGTGTTCTACTCGCGCATCGTGTGCTCCGACGGCGCCACCACGTTCGAGATTGACGCCCGCCCGTCCGACGCCATCGCCATTGGCCTGCGTTTTGGGGTGCCCATTTTCACCGTCGAAAGCGTGCTCAGCGAAGCTGGTATCATTCTTTCGGACCTCGATGAGAACGCCGAAGAGGACGAAGACGACCGCGACGACGAAGACGAGGATGATGAGGACAACCCCACGCCCGCGCCCCGCGCGGCCGAACCCCGCGAGCCCAGCGGCCAGGTTTCGCTCGATGAGCTGACCAAAATGCTGGCGCAGGCGCTGGAAAAAGAAGATTACGAAAAAGCGGCCAAAATCCGCGACGAGTTGAACAAGCGCAACGGCTAGCGTTTTTTGTACTTTACCTTTGGTAATGGAAGTCCTGGCCGGTTACTCGGCTGGGACTTTTAGTTATAGGGCTTATATAATGCTAAAGATTGATTAAAAAGGACAGCTAGTTCACAAGTTTATTTATTTAATTAACTTTTCTCTAAGCTTTTACACTAAAAATTATGTCGTTAGCTATATCCCAGCGTGGGCAAGACATGCCCGCCTCGCCGTTTCGCAAGCTGGCTCCCTTTGCCGAAGCCGCCAAGCGCCAAGGCAAGAAAGTGTACCATCTCAACATTGGGCAGCCCGACATTCCTACGCCGCCCAGCCTGTTTGAGGCCGTGCGCCAGGCCGATATCCGGGTGCTGGCCTACAGCCACGGCGCGGGTACTGATAGCTACCGCCAGAAGCTGGCCGCTTACTACCACCGCGCCGGTATCGAGGTCACGACCGAAAATATCTTGGTAACTACGGCCGGCAGCGAGGCCATTTTATTTGCCTTACTCACCTGCCTCAACCCCGGCGATGAAATCATCGTGCCGGAGCCTTTTTACGGTACCTACACGGCGTTTGCTATTGCGGCGGGCGTGCATATTGTGTCGGTGACGGCTACCATCGAAGATGGGTTTGCCCTGCCTCCGCTAGCTGATTTTGAGGCCGTTATTACGCCGCGCACCAAGGCCATTCTGCTCTGCAACCCCAGTAACCCGACGGGCCACGTGTACACCCGCCGCGAGTTGGAAGACATTTTGGGCCTCTGCCAGCGCCACGGCCTGTACCTGCTTTCCGACGAGGCGTACCGCGAATATTGCTACGACGGTGCCCGCGCCACCAGCGCCCTCAACCTGCCCGGCGGCGAAGAATACGTGGTAGTAATGGATACGATTTCGAAGCGCTACAGCGCCTGCGGTGCCCGCGTGGGCTCGCTCGTGACGCGCAATGAAACCGTATTCCAAGCGGCTTTCCACTTTGCCCAAATGCGCATCAGTCCGCCCGGCCTGGGCATGCTGCTGGGCGAGGCCGCGGCCGACCTGCCCGAAAGCTATTTCGACGAAAACCGCGCCGAGTACCAAGCGCGGCGCGACCTCACGGTGGCCTGCCTGCAAGCCATGCCCGGCGTGCAGTGCCCCGTGCCGGGCGGCGCCTTCTACGTCATGGCGCACCTGCCCGTAGACGATGCCGAGCGCTTTGGCGAGTGGCTGCTCACCGATTTTGCCTACGAAAATCAGACGCTAATGCTTTCGCCAGCCAACGGCTTCTACCAGACGCCCGAGCTAGGCCGCCAGCAGGTCCGTATTGCCTACGTGTTGAACCTCAGCGACCTGGCCGCCGCCCTCACCTGCCTTGAGCACGCGCTGCTAGCCTACCCCGGCCGCACGCTGGCCGTAGCCACCCCCGAGCCCGCCACTGCTACCGCCGAGCTACTCGTTTGAGGCGCTGGGTAAGCTAACTTTTTCAAAGCTGAGCCGTTAGGCCTGAACCACGAGCGTAGCGGGGTATTACCCTGAACTACTGCTTCCTGGCTCGGGGCTAACGGCTTTTCTGGTGAAAAGCGGGCGGCCCTTTGCTTCAAACGGTTCCAATTCCCGCCCACCATGTCACCCACCTCCTCGCCCGCCGGGCCGCCCGATACCCATGACTACTCCGCGCCGCTGCGGGTGTGGCACTGGGGCAATGTGCTATTACTAGCCGGGCAATTGATGACGATTCTCTTCATCAAAGTCATCGTGAAGCCCAAGGCGCTGGTGCCCGAGTTTCAGGCGGCCGCGGCGCAGCACGGCGGCCCCATCAGCAAAGACCAGGGCCTGAGCATTGCCCGCCTCATGAGCGAGCGCATGTGGGATTGGCACATTGCCATTGGGCTGGCGCTGGCGGCTTTTTGGCTGTATTGGCTGGTAATACAGCTCACGGCCCCGGCCGAGCAGCGCTTTGGCGCACGCCTGCTGGCGGCGGCCCGCTATTACCGGCTGGCCCCGCCCGCCGAGCGCCCCGAGGCGCAGCACACGCTCCTTGTTAAGCTGTCTTATCTGCTTTTTTACTTGTTTATCAGCGTAATGGTGCTGACTGGCCTGGCCCTAACCTGGGCCGACGACGTAGCGTGGCTGCACGGCATTGAGCACACGGTGAAGGCGATTCACAACGTCACGATGTACCTGATTATCGCGTTTGTAGTGACGCATATCGTGGGGGTAGTGTGGTCGGAAATCACGAAAGACCACGGTCTTATTTCACGGATGGTGGGCGGAAAACCTGGCAAAAGTTCCTAAAAAAGATTTATTTATTATCGGCATAAGCTAAATCCGGGGCTTTGGAGGCCGGCGTAGGTTGGGCACTGTTCCACCTGCTGCTAGCTGATGAAAGTATTTGAGCAATCGCTCGAGGATGAGCTCGTTCGCCGACTTTACGCCCGCGAAGAGTCGGCCATGGCGCTCTTTTACAGTAAGTACCACAAGGCGCTTTACCACACCATTTGGCGCGTTGTGCGCCAAGACGAGCTGGCCGAGGACATTTTGCAGGAGACCATGCTCAAGTTCTGGCTGGCCTTCCCCAAATACGACGCCACCAAGGGCCGGCTTTTTACCTGGGCGCTCAATATTGCCCGCAACCTGGCCATCGATTGCCTGCGCGAGCAGCGCTACCGCGAGGCCCAGCGCACGCATTCACTCAGCGACACCAACGCCCCCGACCGCGCCGCGCCGCCCACCTTCCGCCCCGAGCACATTGGGGTGCGCGACTGGCTGGAGCTGCTCGGCCCCAACGACCGCCAGCTCCTCGATTTGCTGTACCTGCGCGGCTACACCCAGACCGAGGCCGCCGAAGAATTGCAGCTGCCGCTGGGCACGGTAAAATCGCGGGCGGGCCGCATTATCCGGGCCCTGGCGCGGGTGATGAACTAGCCCGCCCCAGCGAGCTGCGCAACCCCAGCCCAGCTTTTCCCGAACAACGAGGCCCGGCCCGCTACCATCTGCGAGCCGGGCCTTTGCTATTTATGACGCTTTTTGCTCGATTACTGCCGCTTTTGCTGCTGGCACCCGCCACCGCGCTGGCCCAGGCTCCGCCCGAGTCTCCCCTCCCCCGCCTGCTGGCCGAGCGCCAAGTGCTCACCCGGCACTATGCCGAAGCCAACGCCCAGCGCCACGGCCTGCTGGGACTGAGCAACAAGCCTTCTAAAAAGGATTTGCAAGATGTGGTAGATGCCCTGCAAGGCATTGTGGACAAGGACGAGCAAATAGTGGCCGTGCTCAACCAAACCACCCAAGCGGCCCAGACCACCGCCGCGCAACTCCAAACCACTACCACCACGCTCCAAAATACCGGCCGCGACGACCGCAACCTGACTGTGCAGCGCCTCAGCGAGTTGCAAAACGACTTGCAGAACGCCCAGCAGCGCGAGCGCCAGGCCGCCGAGCGCCAGCGCACCCTCACCGCCGACCTGGCCGAAGCCCAGCAGGGCCGCACCGTGCGCGACGCCCTGGTTGCGGGGCTGGCGCTGGGGTGCGTGGGGCTGTTTTTTTGGCGGCGCAAGCGGTAGGCAAGCTCGGCCGGCAGTACTACCTTGGGGGCCAAATCGCCGCTGCGGCGCCGCCCCGATGATAACCTTTACCGAAGACCAAGCTGCTGCCCTCGTCACCGATGCTGGCACCCTGAAACGGGGCCGCGAGCTGGCCGGCCCCGCCAAATGGGGCAACCTAGGCCGCACCGATACCGCCGCCTGGGGCGAATGCGCGGGCAGCGGCAGCAAGCCCTACCTCACCGGCATCGACCTGAGCGAGCCGGCCTTTAAGTGCTCGTGCCCGAGCCGGGTGTTTCCGTGCAAGCACGGGGCCGGGCTGCTGCTGCTGCTGGCGCGGCAGCCGACGCTGCTGCCCGCTGGCACGCCGCCCGCTTGGCTAGCCGAGTGGCTCGAAAAGCGCCAAACCAAGGGCGAAGAGCAAGCCGAAAAAGCCGCCGCCAAAAAGGCTCCAAAAGTGCCCGCCGCCGAAACTACCCCTGGCTCGCCCGAAACCGCTGAAGCAGCGCCTGCCCCCAACACCGCCCAGCAAAAGCGCGAAGCCCAGCGCCACGCCCGCATGCAAGCCGGGGCCGCCGACCTCGAAACCTGGCTGTTCGACCTGCTGCGCGCCGGCCTAGCCGACCTCGAAAAAAAGCCCGCCAGCTTCTGGGAAAATCAAGCCGCCCGGCTGGTTGATAACCAGCTACCCGGCCTAGCCGCGGTGCTGCGCGAGCTGGCCGAATTCCCGACCGCCGGCCCCGACTGGACGCAGCGCCTGCTGGGCCGCCTGGGCGAGCTTTACGTGCTAGTACGCGCTTTTTTGAACCGCGACAACCTCACGCCCACCGCCCGGCAGGATGTGTGGCAGCAAGTCGGCATCACCCCCAAAAAAGACGACCTGCTGGCCAACCCGGCCTCAGTTATCGTGGCCGATACGTGGCTGGTGCTGGGCCAGTACGCCTGGGAAGAAGAGCGCGTGACGGGCCGCCGCAGCTGGCTTTTTGGCCAGCACTCGGGCCGCACGGCGCTGGTGCTGGAGTTCGCGTTTGGCAGCCAGCCCTTCGCCACGGCGCTCGTGCCGCAGGGCAAATACGCGGGCGAACTCGTTTTTTACCCCGGCTTGCTGCCGCTGCGCGCCGTGCCGGTGGGCTTGGTTTATAAAGGCAGCGCCGCCGATGCCACCCCGCCCGGCCAAGGCATTAGTGAGCTGTTGGACAGCTACGCTTCGGCCCTGGGCCGGCAGCCCTGGCTGCGGCAGTGGCCCGCCGCCCTCGGCCCCGTGCTACCCACGCCGCTACCCGACGGCCGCTGGCTGCTGCACCACGCCACCGAGCCGCTGGCGCTGCCCCTGCGCATCGTGAATGAGGAAGTGGCTTGGCAATGGCTGGCCTTTAGCGGCGGGCGGCCACTCACGCTATTCGGCGAGTGGGATGGGCAAGCATACCTACCCATGATTAGCTGGACCGAGGACCTGGATTTATCAGGCAATAAGCTGGTGCTGGATGACTTTTTCATGGCTGGGGCCAGCGCGGGGCAGCTCATTGATGCGTTAGTATCAGCGGTAACGTTAGCACCGGTGACCTCGGTTTCGGAAGATGAATTAGCCTCATCGAGCCGTAGGGAGCGGGGCTTGCCCCCGCCCAGCGTTGCTGAGTCATTTGAGGGGCCGTTCGTTGAGCCGTTTGGTGAGCTTTCCGACACGCAGCAACGACGGGCGGGGGCAAGCCCCGCTCCCTACGGCGAGTCTGAACTAATCTCCGCCAACATCCCAGCTTGGCCACCATTGCTGCGCCTAGCGCTGCTGGGCACCCGCCAAAGTGCCGAGGTTTTGCCGGCTTTTCCGGCCCTGCCCGCTACCGGCTCGCGTGAGCAACACCTGCTGCTGACGGCGGGCGCACTGGCGCTGCTGCACAAGGCGGGCTACGTGCCAACCGCCGCTGCGGCCACCACTCCCGCGCCCGCCCCTGCCCCGCCCGACCAGCTGCCCGCGCTGGGGCCGCTGGGCACCGAGAGCCTGCACCGCATGCTTATCAGCGCGCAGCACCTCGATTTGCTACCCGATTACCTGCGCCAAGTAGCCGCCGCGGGCCGCCGCGTACCCGAGGCGCTGTTGATGCCGCTGCTTCAGCACGCCATTCGGTCGGTCGAGGTACGAAGCCATTTGGGCGCGGTGCTCGGCGAGCGGGGCCGCTGGCTGGCCGCCCTGAACCCAGATTGGGCGAAACTCTTTACTACGGCCAGCGCCGTCGAAACCGACCCCGCCGACCTTGCCACCTGGGAAACCGGCCTGCTGCCCGAGCGCCTGGCCTGGCTGCGCCAAGTCTTCGCCCGCGATGCCAACGGCGCCCGCGCCCTGCTGCTGGCCGCCCTGCCCACCGAGCCGGCCAAGGTGCAGGAAGCCCTACTGAAAGTGCTGGCCGAAAACCTGCACCCCGATGCCGAGGCTACTCTCGAAACCCTGCTAAAATCGCGGGGCCAGGAGGTGCGTCGCCAGGCCGCGGCGCTGCTGGTGCGCCTGCCCAAAGCGGCCCTCACCGAGCGGCTGTGGGCGCGGGCGGCCCCGCTCATCACCACCAAGCGCAAGCTGCTGGGCCTAGGCAAGGCCACGCTGGAAATCACCCTGCCCACGGCCTGGGACAAAAGCTGGCTGGCCGATGGCATCGAGGAGAAAAACGACCACTACATCTACCTCACCGGCAATGCCAAAGCGGCCGTAGGAGCCGGGGCCGCCCGCCTGGCCAATATGCTGGCGCTGCTCCCCCTAAGCCGCTGGCTGGCGCACCTAAGCCTGTCGGCCGACGAGCTACTGGAAGCGGCCTTGGCCTCGGAGTGGGCCGTGCCGCTGCTGCCCGCCTGGGCGCTGAGCACCCTGGCCCACCAAGACGCCGGGGCGGCCGCTGCGTTCGTCCGGCTCTGGCTGGGGCAAAGCCTACAGCTGCAAAAGTTAAAAATTCACCTCGACATCGAGCCGCTCGCGGCGCTCTTACCAGCCGCCACCCAGCAGCAATTGCTGGTGCCGAAGCTCGTGCTGCACCTCAACCGCTCGGGTGCCGAGTGGGAGCCGGCCCTCGCCGCGCTGGAGCAAACCCGCGTGCTGCCCGGCCCCTGGCCGTGGGCGCTCACCGAGGCCGCCTTGGCCGTGGTGGCCCGCCACACGGCCGGCACCGCCAGCCCCAATTGGCTGCCCTACGAGCGCCGCCGCTTCGGCTCCTTCATCAGCGAAACGCTCCTCGGAAAGCTTGCCCCCACCGATGCGCCGGCTGCCCAGCAACTACTCGCCGCCATCGCGGAGCCGCACGAGTTTTACGCCGACCAGTTCCGGGATTTTGGCGAAGCACTGCGCTTTAGAGCTGACCTAGCGGCTAGCCTGACGGAGCCGGCATGAATAGCTAATTTGATAGAAAATCGTCCGTCATGCTGAGCGCAGCGGAGCGGAGTCGAAGCATCTCTACCGGTGAACTAACTCCTAACGCTAGCAACGAAGCGGTAGAGATGCTTCGACTCCGCTACGCTCCGCTCAGCATGACGAACGCAAAGAATTACTGCGCCACGCGAGATGCTTCGCTGCGCGCTGCATGACCAACGGGCTAACTCATAACTCTTAACTCAAAACTCTTAACTCAAAATGGACCTGCTTCGCCCCCACGCCGAAACCACCTACGCCGAAGAGCTCGCCGCCCTGCGCGAAGCTGACGACCGCCCGCGCCCCACCAACTGGCAGCTCTCGCCGTGGGCCGTAGTCACGTACCTGCTGGGCGGCAAGCTGGCCAACGGCTTCGAGATTGAGCCCAAGTACATTGGCCAGCGGCGCTTGATGGAAATCGCGGTGGCGACCCTGGCCACCGACCGCGCCCTGCTGCTGCTGGGCGTACCCGGCACGGCTAAAAGCTGGGTCAGCGAGCACCTCACGGCTGCTATCAGCGGGCACTCCAACCTGCTGATTCAGGGCACGGCGGGCACTGCCGAAGACTCGCTGCGCTACTCCTGGAACTACGCCCGCCTGCTCGCCGAAGGCCCTTCGCTGGGGGCGCTCGTGCCCAGCCCGCTCTACAAGGGCATGGCGCAGGGCCAGCTGGTCCGCATTGAGGAGCTGACCCGTATTCCGAGCGACGTGCAGGATACGCTCATCACCATGCTCTCCGAAAAGGTGCTGCCCATCCCGGAGCTGAGCACCGAAATCGCGGCCACGCGGGGCTTCAACGTGATAGCCACCGCCAACGACCGCGACCGCGGCGTGAACGAGCTGAGCAGCGCCCTGCGCCGCCGATTCAACGCCGTAGTGCTGCCCCTGCCCGCCACCCTGGCCGAGGAAGTGGAAATCGTGCAAACCCGCGTGGCCAAGCAAGGCAAATCGCTCCAGATTCCGGCCGAAGCCCCAGCCTTGGAGCAGATTCAGCGCCTCGTCACCGTGTTTCGGGAGCTACGCCAGGGCCGCACCGACAACGGCAAAACCAAGCTCAAGAGCCCCAGTGGCACCCTCAGCACCGGCGAGGCCATTTCGGTCATGAACAGCGGCCTGGCCCTGGCCGCCTATTTTGGCGACGGCACCCTGCGCGCTGCCGACCTCGCCGCCGGCCTCACCGGGGCCGTCATCAAAGACCCCAGCCCCGACCGCGTGGTGTGGCTCGAATACCTCGAAACCGTGGTGAAGGAGCGCGAGGGCTGGAAGGATTTGTACCGGGCGTGCCGCGAGGTGGTGGAGTAAAGTTTTTGACTGAAGAAATCTAGTTTGGAAGAAGATTAGTTTGTGTTTATTTCTGCCCTCATAACTACCTAAACTTCCTAAAAATGAATCGTATTGTTTTCTTTCGCATTGGCTGGATGAAGAATTATGCTGGCTATAGTAAGGGCGATACTATCTCTGGTGGCGGTTCGTGGCCGGATAAAGGAGAGGTTTTTAATTTTGCAGTTTTTAAAAACAACTACTATGGTTATGTTCAACCGCCGAGCAATGCCAGCGGTATCAATCTTCCTCGCATTGACCCGAGTGCGACCGGCGAGAAGCTGAATGATGTAACAGTAGTATGGATTGCAAATCGCCCTGGCGGTGGGTCTTTTATTGTGGGCTGGTATCAAAATGCTACAGTCCATGCTACTCAACGCCCAGCTGCTTCTGGCTCTGAGCGCAATTATGGAACTGGTAACATTGGCTATTTTGCTAAAGCCAGTGTGCTCGATTGCAAATTATTGGATGACGATGAGCGAACATTTGAAATACCACGTGGAAAAGGCTATCCAGGAAGGAGTAATACCTTCTACCAAGATAAAAACCCTGCTTTTGCAGCCAAAGTTTTAAGATATATAGAATCTGGCGGTGTAATTAAGAAGACCATAAGAAGCGGACGCCCCCGGCAGCCTGATATCCTAAAGCGAATTGCCGTGGAAAAAGCAGCTATCGAAACTGTAGGTGCTCATTATGTTGGCTTAGGATATACTATCACCTCTGTTGAGCGTGACAATATTGGCTAGGATTTAACAGCGACAAATGGCAAGCGAACACTTCGCGTTGAGGTAAAGGGATTATCAGAGTCAGCCATCACAGCCGAATTGACATCTAATGAGTATCGATGTCTTTCTGAGAAATCAATTGATTACAGACTTTGCATCGTTTGTGATACTCTTACAAAGCCTGTACTTCATATTTTCTCTTATGATGCTGAAACGGAATTATGGAGCACAAATGATAAGAGAGTATTGATTTTTGCTGAAAGAATAAGTGCGGCTGTTTCAGCTTAACGTGTTGGGTATATGGTATTCGAACCTGACTCCTACCCCCTCAACGGCCTCACCCTCCCCTGGGGCCTCACCCTGGCCGAAGCCACCGCCCGGCTCCAGGCCCCGCCCCCTCTACCGCCTTTCGGCGGGTGGCCCAATCTGCAGGTGGCCTGCCGCTCGGTTTTTGGCCTGGCCGCCACCGAGGCCAACCTGCGCGCCCCCGCCCTGCACAAGCCCGTGCTGCAAGTGAGCTACGAGCTGGCCGCGCCGCCACAGTTTCGGGGGCAGCCGCGGGAGGCGGCGCAGTGGCAGCAGCCGCTTACCGACTTGCTGGGCACCCGGGCCGAGGCGCAGGCGCACACCGAGCCGGGGCGCACCGGCTGGGGCCACGTCGTGTACACGGCCCGCTGGCAAGTGGGGCTGGTGCAGGTGGGGTTGTCGGTATTTGGGGGCGTGCGGCCGCAGGCGGGCGGGCCAGTCGCGGCCGGGCTCTACCTTCATTGGCAGGATGAGCTAACGGCTGCGCAGCCCTTTTTGGCGGCGGCCGAAGCCGAAGCCGCCGCCCTCGAAGCCGTGGCAGCGCAGGCCGCCGCGCCGTTGGTTTTCCGGCTTCAGCAGCACCAAACGCCCTACCACCAGCCCCACTACGACGCCCCCACGCCCGACCCCGGCCGCGGGGCTACCCGGCTGCGGCAGGCTCACCGGGCGCTCTACCGCGAGGGGCTCTACGAAACGCCAACCCGCTTCCAGGCCCAGCTTTCCAGCTACGAGGTGGCGCTGTGGGCGGTGCCGGGCCGGGCGGCGTGGGCAGTTTCGACCCAGCTCGATACGGTGCTGCTCACACCCGACACGCCCCTCGAACTAGTCATTCTGCACCCCGCTAAGGGCGGCGGCAACCACCAGCTGCGCCTGGGCGACCTCTCGCTCGGCGATGCGTATGGCGCGGCCGCTTTGCCCGCGCTGGCGGCGGCCATCGCGCAGCACACTGGCCGCCCCGTGCCCCGCGTAGACGACAACGATTGCTAATGTAGGGGCTTGTCCTCACCCGGTGTTATTTGAGTGGCACCGCCAAGAGCCAACCCCGCCCGATATCAGTAATTACCACAGGAAGATACCCTCATCGAGTAGCGGAGTTACGCAGCATTCATGCGCTAGCTAAGGCAGGATTCCCAACTAGCCAAGGCCCCTTTTTGGCTCAGGTGAGGGCCATTTGCTGGGCGGCCAGCCAAGCATTGGCCGCGCCCTCATCCACAAAGCGGGCAAACCGGAGCGGGCCGGGCGCCGTGGCCGACGAATCGGGCGGCAGGGCGCTCAGGTAGTCGGGCAGCACCAGGAAGCATACGCACAGCGGCTGGCCCATTTCGCGCTGGAGCTCGGGCAAAAAGCGGGTTGTGACCCATTCGGGGCCGTTGTAGCTGCGGTTGGTGCGGCGGCGGCCGTCAATGAGCCAGTAGGCGCAGTGGTAGTGCAGCGCGGCCCGGCGCAGGGCGGCGTAGCCCTCGTGCAGCTCGGTTTCGTCGATAGAGCGCAGCCAGCGGCCCGTGAGCTGGCCGAGGTCGGGGCGGTAGACGATTTGCAAAAAGCCGAGGGAAAACGAATCGGGTGACATCGGAAGTAAGCTGGGCGGGGGCTAAAGCTACGTAAAAGCGTCGGCCGCCGGGTTGGCCCCGGCCACCAAATCGACGGAGCTACTATCTTGCCACCCCGCTACCCCGCTTCGCCATGCCCACCGACTTCCGCCTTTTTGGCATTCGCCACCACGGCCCTGGCAGCGCCGCCAGCCTCGTGGCCGCCCTCGACGCCTTTCGGCCCGACATTATGCTGCTCGAATGCCCCGCCGATGGCGAAGCTGCCCTCGCCACCCTGCGCGATGCCGCCTTGGTGCCGCCCGTGGCCCTACTGCTCTACAATCCCAAGCAGCAGGGGCAGGCGTCGTTTCTGCCATTTGCCGAGTTTTCGCCCGAGTGGCAGGCCGTGCAATGGTGCCAGCGCGAAGGGGCGCACGTGCGATGCTTCGACTTGCCAATGAGCCTGCGTTTTGGGCTAGATAACGAGGTGGCGGGCTCGTTAGGCGTGGGCGCCTCACCCCCCAGCCCCCTCTCCGAAAAAGGAGAGGGGGAGCCGGACGATAATCACAAAGCAGAGGACCAAAAACAGGAACCTGACCTAATGGCGTCCGGCTCCCCCTCTCCTTTTTCGGAGAGGGGGCTGGGGGGTGAGGCGCCCACGCCTGACGAGCTGCCAACAGAGCCCGAAACAATCGAAGGCGACCCCGTGGCCTACCTCGCCCGCCTCGCCGGCTACTCCGATTCGGAGCAGTGGTGGGAAACGCACCTCGAGCAAGCGCCCGGCCACGCCGACACCTTCGCCGTGGTGCTGGAAATGATGACCGCCCTGCGCGAAGAGCTCCAGCGCCCCGAAACCGACGACACGCTACTGCGCGAGGCATACATGCGCGAAACCCTGCGCGCCACCCTCGCCCAGGGCTACCAGCGCGTGGCCGTGGTGTGCGGCGCGTGGCACGCGCCCGTCCTCACCGACCCCGGCTTTAATAAAAAGGAAGACAAAGCCCGCCTAAAAGGCCTCAAAAAAGCGCCCATAGAAGCCACCTGGATACCGTGGACCTATGAGCGCCTGTCGTTTAGCTCGGGCTACGGAGCGGGCGTACTCTCGCCGGCCTGGTACGAGTTGCTATTCACCCAGCCCCGCGAGCAGGTCATTACGCAGTGGATGGTGCGCGCCGCCCGCCTGCTCCGCACCCAGGATTTAGACGCCTCCTCAGCCCACGCAATCGAGGCCGTGCGGCTGGCCGACACGCTGGCCGCCGTGCGCGGCCTCAGTCTGCCCGGCATCGGCGAGCTGCGCGAAGCGGCCGTGGCCCTGCTGGGCGGCGGCTATTCGGAAGGGCTGGAGATAATTGAGCGCGAGCTAATTATTGGTGAGAAGCTGGGCGAAGTGCCACCCGGCCAGCCCGCCACGCCCTTGCAACAAGACCTGGCCCAGCAGCAAAAAACGCTGCGCCTCAAGCCCGAGCCCATCCGCAAGCCCCTGGCCCTCGACCTGCGCCAAGATGGCCACCTCCAGCGCAGCCACCTGCTGCACCGCCTGCGGCTGTTAAGCATCAATTGGGGCAAGCCCCAGCGCGTGGCGGGCGGCAAGGCCGGCACCTTCCACGAAGAATGGGAGCTGGAATGGCCGCCCGAAATGGCCCTCGACGTGCTCGACGCCGGCCGCTGGGGCAATACTGTACTGGCCGCCGCCGCCACCCGCGCCACCGCCCGCGCCGCCGAGGCCCCCACCCTCGAAGCGGTGAGTGCGCTCCTCGAAGAAGCCCTGCGCGCCGACCTCGGCCCCGCCATTCCGGCGCTGGTGTCGCGGCTCGAAGCCCTGGGGGCCGACACCCGCGACGTGACGCACTTGCTCGCCGCCCTGCCGCCGCTGGTGCAGGTGCTGCGCTACGGCAACGTGCGCCGCACCGACACCCGCCAAGTGGCCCAGGTGGTACAGCAGCTGGTGCCGCGCCTCTGCATCGGGCTGCCCGCCGTGTGCGCCGGCCTCGACCTCGACGCCGCCCGCCCGCTCCTCGAAAAAATCGAAGCCACCCACGCCGCCATTCGCCTGCTCGAAGACGCTGCCCACGCGGCCGACTGGTACGCCGCCCTGGCCACCGTGCAGCGCAGCAGCGCCAGCAACGGCCTGCTGGCCGGGGCCGCCGCCCGTCTGCTTTTTGACACGCAACAGGCCGATGCCGACGCCACGGCTACCGCCCTGGGCCTAGCCCTCGCCCCCGCCCAGCCCACCGCCTACGCCACGGCCTGGATTGAGGGCTTTTTGCGCGGTTCGGGCCTCGTCCTCATCCACCACCGCGAGCTATTCGACCTGCTCGATACCTGGCTCGGCAGCCTGCCCGAAGACACGTTTCGGGCCGTGGTGCCGCTCTTGCGCCGGGCCTTCGCCGAGTTTTCCATGCCCGAGCGCCGGCAAATAATGGACCTCGCTGGGGCCGGGCCGGCCGCGCCCGTCGCCGCCACCGAAGCGCTGAGCTTCGATTGGACGCGGGGCCGACGGGTACTACCGGTGCTGCGCGAACTAGTGGGCGCGTAGCGCACGTTGGGGGTTTGGACTATTCCCCGGTCGGGGGCCGGCGGGGTTGGGGCCGGTGCCCGGCCCCGGCCAATATAGCGCTAGCATAGTTGCGCATCGGTGCCGTACTTGCAGCTAGTCTCCTAACTACCAACCACCTATTTCAGCCTATGGCTTCTACGTTTCCTTTCAAAATTGCCGCTGCCCGCGGGACTGATAACCCGGCCCGCCAGTTCGTCATTTTGGCCGAAGTAGGCAATATGGACGAATATCTCAACCTATTTGAGGACCACGGCTACGGCGGCACCGGCTTGGCCTGGCGCGAGCACATCGAGACCATCATCGAAGAGTACCAACCCGGCTTGCTCGACCATTTGGAGTTCGATGAGACTGAAAATGTGTTTCTGGCCTACGCCGACAGCCTCGATGCGGTGCGCCAATTCATGGATTGGGTACTGCCTTACTTCGGAAATGTCGGAAAGTTAAAAAAGTATTTAAGCCAGACGGACCCCAGTGATTTTTTTAAGTAGTACCCGCCACTAAATGGCGGCTCATAGCGCTGGCATTTAGTATTATTGCCTATGCCTAACCCCACCGCCCCCCGCTGGAAACTGGTGCTCGGCAGCGCCGCCGACGCCGACAATGCCGTAGCCATGCCCGCCGACTACGGCCCGCTCGACCAAACCCTCACGGCCCTCTACGACGGCGAGCGCAAGGGCGGCCTCGGCGGCTCGGCCCCCCGCGTGAGCCGCTGGCTGGGTGATATCCGGCAGTATTTTCCCAGCGAGGTAGTGGCCGTGATGCAGCAAGATGCCATGGACCGCCTGGGCCTCAGCCAATTGCTGCTAGAGCCGGAAATCATGCAGACGGTGCAGGCCGACGTGCACTTGGTGGCCACCCTGCTCTCGCTGGGCCGCGTAATGCCCGCTAAGGCCAAGGCTACCGCCCGCGAAGTAGTAACCAAAGTAGTGCGCGAGCTAGAGAAAAAGCTGGCCCAGCCGCTGCGCCAGGCCGTGCAGGGCGCCCTCAGCCGGGCCGTGCGCAACCCGCGGCCCCGCTATAATGAAATCAACTGGGGCGCCACGATTAAGGCCAATCTCAAGCACTACCAGGCCAGCCACCGCACCATCATCCCCGAGCGGCTGATTGGCTACGGGCGACGCGGGCAGGCGCTGAAGGAAATCGTGCTCTGCCTCGACCAAAGCGGCTCGATGGCCGCCTCCGTCGTCTACGCGGGCGTATTTGGGGCCGTGCTGGCTTCGCTAAAAGCGGTGAAAACACACATGGTCGTGTTTGACACGGCCGTGGTGGACCTCACCGCCGAGCTGCAAGACCCGGTAGACCTGCTTTTTGGGGTACAGCTGGGCGGCGGCACCGATATCAACCTGGCCCTCAGCTACTGCCAGCAGCTCATCACCCGTCCCACCGACACCATCCTGGTGCTCGTGACCGACCTCTACGAAGGCGGCAACGAGCGCGAAATGATAAAGCGCGCCGCCGCCCTCAAAGCCGCTGGCGTGAATGTCATCGTCCTCCTGGCGCTCTCCGACGAAGGCTCGCCGAGCTTCGACCGCCGCGTGGCCGAGCAGCTGGCGGCGCTGGGCATCCCGAGCTTTGCCTGCACACCGGCCAAGTTTCCCGAGCTGATGGCCGCCGCCATTCAGGGGCAGAAGGTGAGCGGTGAGTGAATTGGTGAGTAGTGAGAAAAACGTTTGTCATGCTGAGCTTGTCGAAGCATCTCTGTCACTTCATCCGCGCCATTCAACAGTGCGGTAGAGATGCTTCGACAAGCTCAGCATGACAAACGTTTTACTATCAGAATTTTACCGCCTCGCCAGCAGCCCATACACATAATCCAGCACATGCCGCCGGCCGGCCAAGTGCAGCAAATCGGCCAGGTCGCGGGCGGCCGACCACTGGCGGTGGCGCAGGGCTTGCAACAATTCCCAGCGCAGGCGGATGCCTAGAGCGGCGCGCTCGACGGGGGTGCGCACGAGGGCCACGGCCTTGCGGCACACCGCGATGTTGGAAAGCAAATACGGGTCGTTGGGCTGGTAGGCGCGGGTGGACATAGAGCGCGGGTGCAGGCGGCGCTGGGTCGTGACTTCATCCTGGTAGTGGAACTGCCAGTCGGGGCTGGCGCGCACCCAAAAGTCGAAGTCTTCGAACGTCAGCGCTTCGTCGTAGCCGCCGAGGCGGGCCAGGGCCTCGCGGCGCATCAGCATGGTGGGCGAGCAGATGAAGTAGCGGCCCAGTACATCGGCCAGCACCCAGCCGCTGGCGGGGCGCGGCAGCAGCCCACCGCGCCCGTCGGGCCGATGGTGGAACCCTTGCGGCCGGTTCTGCTCGTCAATGAATTCGGCATTGGAATATACCACACCGTAGCTGGGGCCAAGCTGTTCGAACAGCGCCACTTGCTGGCTGATGCGGTGCGGCAGCAGCACATCGTCGGTGGCAAAATCGACTATAAACTCGCCCTTGCTCTGGAAGAAAGCCTGGTTGAAGGCACGGCAGTTGCGCACGTTTTGGGGCAGCAGCAGCAGGTGCCAGGTGGGGTTGGCCTGGGCGTATTCGCGCAGGATTTCCGGGCTGCCGTCCTGGCTGGCATCATCGACCAGCCACACTTCCAGGTGCGGGTAGTCCTGCGCCAGGATAGAATCGAGGGCTTGGCGCAGGAACGGCGCGTGGTTGTAGCACAGGGCGATGATGGTAACGAGCGGCACTTTTAGGCAATGAGCAATTAGTAAGCTGTTCTAAACAGGGCATGTAGAGACGCACACTTACGTCTCGTCGTTGCGAAGCACGCTGAACGTGAGACGCAAGTACGCGTCTCTACGTTCGCCCACACGCTGCTTCTGAAACTGCATCACTACCTTCTATTTCTTGTTATAAACCAAATGAATAGCCCCGCACGCCACCAGCAATACGCCAAAGCGGGCGGCATGCGCCCACACCACACCGGCCAGCCCCAAGCGCGGCAGCAGCCCGGCCAGCAGCGCCGCATAGAGCGCGGCCGAAGCTGCCTGCACCGCCAAATACGGCAGCGGCCGGGCGCGGGCCAGCAGTTGGTAGATAAACACCCACACCAGAAACTTGGCCCAGTCGCCGAGCAGCTGCGGGGCCAGCAGCTCGCGGGCGGCCAGCAGACGTGGGGCAAACAGCAGCGGCAGCAGCCAGTCGCGCAGCCCAAAAACCAGCCCCAGCCCGACCGCCAGGCCGGCCGCCAGCAAACCCAACACCGCCCGCAAGTAGCGTCGGGCCTGGGCCGGCACGGCTGCCAGCGCGGCCAGCTTCGGGTAAAAAACGGTGCTCAGCACGGCCCCTACCACCAGCGAGTAATTGTCGGAAAGCCGGGCCACGGCCTGCCATAAATCGGTGCTGGCGGGAGCAAAATTGCGGATGAGGTAATCGCGCACCGCGTAGTCGACCGCCCGGCCGAAGAGCAGCGTACCCAGGGCCATCAGCACGAAGCGCAGCAGGCCGCGCACCGCCACTGGGCTTATCGGCCGCAGCCTCCCGCCACGCAGCAGGCCGGCGCGCCCCGATGGCCCCAGCGTGAGCAGCAGCGCCAGCGCCTGCCCGGCCAGGTAGCCGCCCAGCACCCAGGGCAGCGGCTGGTGCAGCAGCAGTGCCGTTCCCGCCGCCCCGGTACTCAACACGCTCAGCACTACGGATTGCACCACGTAGGCCCGCCGCTGGCCGGCCGCCAGCAGCGCCGTACTCAGCAGCGCCTGCATGGCTACGGCGGCCATGGCCAGCGTGAACAGCAGCACCGGGCCGGGCCCCCAAGCGGGACCATTCGCTACCAGCAGCACTACGCCAGCTAGGCCTATCAGACTCAGCGTCAGCACCCCCGCCGCGCCTAGCCAGGCGCGGTAGCGGGCGGTGCCGGGCCGCAGCGGCGCCAGGCGGGCGGTGGCGCCCACCTGAATACCATCGGCGGGCAGGGCCCCAAATAGGCCCATCAGGTTTTGGAACTGCGCCAGCTGCGTGAGACCGCCGGGGCCACCATACACGGCTATCAGCTTATTGAGCACCAGCGCGCCCACCGCCCGCGCCAGCACGGCCACGCCCGTGCCCACCGAGCCGCGCACGAAGCCCCGCCAAATGCCGCCCGCTCGCGGCGAGGCATCAGCCGAGGTCGGGGCACTAGTGGGGTCAGACATAGGACAGCTGGCGGGCGCGTTGCTTAATTGACTTGCCTACAAGTCTTTTTGCCAGGTGAGGCGCGGGCTGCTCAGGCCGCCCAGCGAGCGTTTGAAGTGCAGCAGCGGCTCATTGGGCGCGCCGGTGGGCAGCGTGGAGGTGCCCAAGTCAACTACCATGGCTTCGTTGGCTTGGGCGAACGCGTGCAAGCCGCCCAGCAGCAGTACGCTGGGGCTGAGCTGGTTGAGCCGGCGCGGGCTAGCCAGGTAAAAATCATAAAGCACCGTCCGGCTGGCCCGAATGGCAATGAGCACCGCCGCCCACGTGCCCGCTAGCTCGCGCACCGACAGCAGCAGGTGCTGCTGCGGAAACGCCCGAAACAGCGCCTGCACCCGCTCTAGGGGTAGCGACAAAGCATAGCCGCGCTCACGCCGGCACTCGGCAATAAACTCGTAGGCCAGCGGCAGCAGGTACGGCGGCTCCTGCTCTACCACCAAGCCCGCCTGCTGGCACTTGCGCAGGTAGCGGCGCTCGCTCGGGGCTAGGTGGGCGGCGTAGTCGCGCTGGGTATCGAGGTAATAACTCTGCTCTTCCAGCACCACCTGGTAGCCGCGATGCCGTAATGCTTCGCTCAGAGTGGCCACCCCGGCGGGGTCGTAGCAGGCGGGATAACCCCTGATTTCTAGCTGCGACTGCTGGTGCTGGCGCAGGGTGGCTTCGGCGGCTTCGAGCAGCGGGTGCAGGGCGGCGGCTGGCAGGCCGGTGGCCAGCTGCACGCCACCAAAGCTGGCCTGCCCCGGCGAGCGTGCCAAGCCGGGGCCGTCAAAATCGGGCACCGCGTAGAGTTGCGCCACCGTGCGGCCGGCGGCTTCGTCTTCCAGAAAAAAGGCCAGCGTGGGGCGGCCATGCGCCTGCAACGCCTGATGAGCGGGCGTTAGAAACAGAAACGGCTCGAAGGCCAGCGGCAGGCGCGGCTCGGCCGGCGGCTGGCCGGGCAGCGCCGCGGCCACGTACACGCGCAACGTAGGGGTAGGGTAACTCAAAGTGAGCAGCTTGACCAAAAGGGTATAAATGGCGGCCCTGGACCACCCCGGCAAAGTACGGCACCGGGCGCGGGCTTCCCGGCGTTTTCATGTTTAGGCCCCATCTTTCGGATTGTTCCGCTTCCTTGCTCATGGATTTTCCCGACCCGCTGCCACTCACGCCGCCCCCCACTCCGGCCGAGACGGGCTCCTCCGCTTCTGCGCTCGCCACCACCGACCGCATCACCGACCGCCAGGCTACGCGCCTAGCCCGCGAGCAAGAGGTGGGCCAGCGCCCTGGCACGCTGCGCGTGAAGGCCAACGCCCTCAAGCCGCGTCTGTTTTTGTTTTCCTATAATGAGCAGGGCTACACCGAAGATGAGTACACCGACCGCTACGACGAGCTGCTGGCCGCTTTCCATGCTAAGCCCGCGCTCAAGCACTGGATAGACGTGCGTGGCTACGGCGACCTGCCCCTGATGGAGCGCCTAATGGACGATTTTGGCTTGCACCCGCTCCAGCTCGAAGACGTGCTCGGCGACTACCAACGCGCTAAGGTGGAGGTATTTGACGAGGACCGGCTGTTTATGGTGTCGCGCATGACCGACTTTACTTCCGACCTGGAAATCAACGACGACCAGCTCTCCATCTTCACCGGGGCCAACTACGTGCTCTGCTTTCAGGACGACTACGACGACTGCCTAGAGGTACTGCGCAACCGCCTGCGGGCCAACCTGAGTCAGCTGCGGCGCAAGTCGAGCGGCTACCTCGCCTACGCCCTCACCGATGTGGTGCTCGACCACTACTACCCCACGATGGCCGCCATCGGCGACTACATCGAGGAGCTGGAGGACCGCATTTTTACCGACCGGCGCGAGCGGCGGCTCCTCAACCGCATCCTGCGCATCAAGAAGGACGTGGTGCGCTTCAGAAGGCTGGTGTATCCCGAGCGCGACAAAATCGCGGAAATTCTGCGCCTGCCCGACGAGGTGGTGCCCGAGGAGCTCAAGACCTACTACCGCGATGCCTACGACCATGCCATTCAGGCCCTGGACCTGGCCGAAAGCTACCGCGACAACATTTCGTCGCTGGCTGACCTCTACCTCTCTGACCAAAGCAACCGCATGAACGAGGTGATGAAGGTGCTCACCATCATCAGCTCCATCTTCATCCCCCTCAGCTTTGTGGTGGGCCTCTACGGCATGAACTTCCAGCCCGAAGACCAGCACGGCCACAAGCTACCCCTGAATATGCCCGAGCTGTACCAGCCCTGGGGCTACCCCATTTTGCTCGGCATTTTGGGCTTCATTGTGGTGGGGCAACTCTTTTACTTCTGGCGCAAAGGCTGGCTGAGTAGTAATTAAATGAGTTGGTGAAACGGTAAGAGGTGCTTGGAAAGGAAGACGGTCGTCATTCCTTCCCAAGCACCTCTTACCGTTTCACCACTTACTCACCGACCCGATGCTAAGTTGAGGTGTCAACTGAATGTAGGATGAAACTGCTGGGACTAATAGGGTTACTACTGCTGGCCTCACTGCTAGCGCCGGCCGGGCACCGCTGCCGACACCGGGCAGCGGCCCGGCAGTGGTGCCTGCGCGCGGCGCCCGTGCAGATTATGCGCTCTCCCTGGGCCGCCCGCGCCCCCAAGACTGTGCGGCGCGTTGGTAAGTGAGTAGGTGCGTAAATGAGTAAGGTCGCCGCTCGGCGACCTTACTCATTTACGCACCTACTCACTTACTATTTTGCCACCTCTTCGGCGGCGGGGCCGTAGTCTTCGCTGGCCAGGGGCTGCGGGGGCTCGGCCGCCTCAATGGCTGTGGGCAGGGGCAACTGCCAGGCCTCGGCCAGGTGCTGGAGGCCTTCGTAGTTGGTGAGGTCGTACTTGCAGGGCACCACCGACACGTAGTTTTCGGCCAAGGCCGCTTCGTCGGTGTCGAGGCCGCGGTCGTAGTTGGCAAACTTGCCTTGCAGCCAGTAATAGGGGCGCTGGTAGGGGTCGAGGCGGCGGTCAAAATCCTCCTCCCACTTGGCATCGGCCTGGCGCGCCAGCCGGATGCCCTGGATGGGGCCAGCCGCGTTTTTGGGGATGTTCACGTTGAGGGCCGTGTGCTTGGGAATGCCCTGCGCCAGCGCCAGCTCGCACACCTGCCGCACCCACGGCCCCACGTGCGAAAAATCGGCGTGGTCGCCGTACTCGCACAGCGAAAAACCGATGGCAGGCAGCCCCTCAATGGCCGCCTCGATGGCCGCCGACATCGTGCCTGAGTACAGCACGTTCACCGACGAGTTGGAGCCGTGGTTGATACCCGACACCACGAGGTCGGGGCGGCGGTCTTTGAGCACGTAATATTTAGCGATTTTCACGCAGTCGGCGGGCGTGCCTGAGCAGGCGTAGGCCTCCACATTGGGGCCAAAAATGTCGGACTTATCGAGCCGCAACGGGTGGCCGATGGTAATGGCGTGGCCCATGCCCGACTGCGGGGCGTTGGGCGCGACAACCACGATTTCGGCATTCAGTTCTTGTAGCACGCGCACCAGGTGCGCAATGCCGGGAGCAGTGAGGCTGTCGTCGTTGGAAACGAGAATGAGGGGACGCATAAAGTAGGGTGCGGGGCTTGCCCCCGCCCGTCGTTGAAAAGTTGAGTAGTAGAAAGCCCGCCGCGCGACGGGCGGGGGCAAGCCCCGCACCCTACTCAACGGTACTTTCGCGGCTATGTTCTTCGCTTCGCTTTTGCTCGCTACTTCGCTCATGACTACTGCCCCCACCCCGCCGCTGCGTACGCCCTTCGAGCGCGACCCGGCCCACAATACCACCGCCACCTACGCCGAGTGCATCGGATTTTATAAGGAACTGGCCGCCACCTACCCCGCCGCCGTGCAGCTGCGCGCGGCCGGCCCCACCGACAGCGGCCAGCCGCTGCACGAGGTGGTGCTGAGCGCCGATGGCACCTTCGACCCCGCCGCCAGCCGGGCCAAGGGCCGGCCCATTCTGTTCGTGCAAAATGGCATCCACCCCGGCGAGCCCGAAGGTATCGACGCCAGTATGCTGCTGGCCCGCGACCTACTAGCCGACAACAAATTGCGCCCGCTGCTGCAAAAGCTCACGCTCGTCATCATCCCCGTCTACAACGTGGACGGCATGCTGAACCGCAACTCCACGACCCGCGTCAACCAGAATGGGCCGCGCGAATACGGCTTTCGGGGCAATGCGCGGCACCTCGACCTCAACCGCGACTACGTGAAGCAGGACTCGCGCAATGCCCGCTCGTTTGCGGCGCTGTTTCAGCGGTGGCGGCCCGAGGTGTTTGTCGAAACCCACACCTCCAACGGCGCCGACTACCAGTACACCATGACGCTCATTGCCACCCAGCACAACAAACTAGCCCCGGCGCTGGGTAGCTATTTGCAGGAAAAGCTGCTGCCCGCGCTATATGCCGGCATGGACAAAAAACACTGGCCCATGACGCCCTACGTCGATTTTGAGGGCGAAACGCCCGAGAGCGGCTTGCGGGCTTTTTTGGAAAGTCCGCGCTACTCGACTGGCTACGCGGCCCTGTTCAACAGCATTGGCTTTATGCCCGAAACGCACATGCTCAAGCCCTTCGGCCCCCGCGTGCGCGCCACCTACGACCTGCTCGTAACTTACCTCGAAACCGTGGCCGCCCAGGCCCCCGCCCTGCTCGCCGCCCGCGCCGCCGCCGACCAGGCGCTGGCCACCCAAACGCAGTTTCCGCTGGCCTGGGAGGTGGCCAACACGCCCACTACCACGGTGCCGTTTCGGGGCTACGAGGCGGGGCACAAGGCCAGTGCCGTGAGCGGGCAGCCGCGCCTCTACTACGACCGCGCCCGGCCCTACACCCGGCCCGTGCCCTACTACAACACGGCCCAGGCCACGGCCACGGCCGCCGCGCCAGTGGCCTACATTATCCCGGCGGCCTGGGGCGAAGTACTTGACAACCTGCGCCGCAACGGCGTGGTGCTGCGCGAGCTAATAGCACCCCTCACCGGCCCCACCGAAACGTACTCCATCGAAGACTACAAGACCACGCCGCGCCCCTACGAGGGCCATTATTTGCATAGCCAAGTCAAACTCAAAACCCAAAACTCAAACCTCTTAACTGTCGAAGGCCCCGCCTTCGTAGCCGTGCTGGCTGAGCAGGGCCCCGCCGCCCGCTACCTCGTGGAAGCGCTGGAGCCGCAGGCTACCGACTCGTTTTTTGCCTGGGGCTTTTTCGACAGCATCTTGCAGCAGAAAGAGCACTACTCCGACTATGTGTTTGAGGATTTGGCCGCCGAATATCTGGCTAAAAACCCCGCCGTGCGCCAGCAGCTTGAAGATGCCAAAAAAGCCGACCCCGCGCTGGCCGCCAGTGGCCCCCGGCAGCTCGAATGGGTGTACCAGCACTCGCCCTACGCCGAGCCCGGCTACCGCCGCTACCCGGTGCTGCGCTGGCTGGGGCCGGTGCCCCGCTAGCGCCACTGCTCGGCCCAATAAATACCTATTTTCAGGTATTGTATTTCCCCAGCAAATAGATGAATTTTGCAAATACTACGTTGTAACACAGTCGTTAGCACCGGCTTTCGGGCGGGGCCAACGGCTTTCCTCATCTTTCTTGTCAGTAGGTATGAAAACATGCGCTTTTTCCGCTCATTGGTTGGCCGCTGCTAGCCTGCCTCATTCGCCCCGCCGGGGCACCGCTTCGGCGCGGCCTTGCGCCGTGTGCTGCTACACTCCGCCTGCGCCCTACGCCGCCGGGCATAGTTCGGTGCAGCCGTAGCGCACCCGTATTAAAGCCAAAAAGCCGGCCTTTCGAAGCGAAAGGCCGGCTTTTTGGCTTTAATGTGGAGCTATTCGTCTTTGGCTAGCGGGATGGCAAAATCGGCCAGAAAGCGCCGCAGCTGCTCGGGGGCGTGCACGGCCAGGCCGGGCGGGCGGGCGTGCTCCGGCTCGCCCAGCAGAGGAAAGTAGCCGGTAGTCGAGCGTACATCCTGCGCCTGGGCTAAGGCAAAACCCATGCGCCAGTCGGGAAACATGCGCTGGGCAGGCTCGCCCGCGTGCAGCACAAAGGCGTGCTTGTGGCGCGCATCCTGCGCGATTTTCTGGTAGATGGCCTCTACCTCATCGCGCGGGCCTTCCAATACCTGCACAAACTCCTTAGTAGCGTCGGCATACAGCAATAGGCCCGTGAGGCGGTGCGCCTGGTTGTAGGCACGGGCCTGGCGCAGCAGGTCGGCCAGCCCATCCGAAGTCATGCCCTCCCCCGAAGCCAAGCTATGGTAAATGATGTGGTAAAGGGGCTGAGGCGCAAGCATAATCGATAAAAACGAGGCGAGATGGCTTCCTATACGCAACCGCGCTAGCTAACAGTTCTATTTAAAAGGCGGTAACCTACTTATTTTTTGATAAAGCGCCCCTGAGAGAAATACAGTTTGAATGGTCTGAAGGGCTCCTCCGCGTACACATCGGGGTCGCCAAAAGGGCTGCCTCCGGCCACTGCCAGCGTTCGGGTGCGCGCATCGTAGGTAAGCTCGACGTTGCAGATATCCAGCAGGGGCTTATTATCGAAGGCCTGCTTATCCAGCAGCAAATAGTTGCCCTTCAACTCGATGAGCCAGGCCAGGCTATGTACGCAGATGCTGCTACCTTGCTCGCTGCCCAGCAGCAGGTACTGCGTGCGGCCGGGGCTGGGCAGCTTATAGATATTGCCAAAGCCACCCTCCTCGTGCGCCACGTAGGCAAAGCGCTGGCCCGCCCGGTTTTTCCATTGTAACACCGACTGCGTAATGGTACCGCGCGTGCCGCCCGAGGAGTAGGTGTAGCTGAACACCTTGAGGCGGGCCGAGTCTGGCGATGCGCCGTAGCCCAGCCCCAGGTTTTTGGCCACCGTCGCCGATACGTCGCGGGCTTTCAGGTAGGCCACCAGCTTTTTATCAGTGGCCGCCACCAGCCGGTCGAAGGCGACGCTTTCGCCCTCCGTACCCCGCGCAATGCGAGCCAGCCGCTGCGTTAGCTCGGCGGCCGTGGGCGCGGCCAGGGCAGCCTGCTGGGCCTGGGCCAATGGAGTCGCCAGCAAACCGGCCGCCAGAATGAGGGCGCCGAAGCGCCACAAGAGTCTATCCATATCCCAATAATATGGCCACCACCAAACGAAACGCGGCGCGGAGCAATGCCCCGCGCCGCGCTGGTCGTAGTCGGCAACGCTTACTAAGCAGCCGTTTCGGGCTTCATATTTTGCAAAATGTCGTGCCCCATTTTGTCACGCTTGGTGGTGAGGTACGTCTGGTTGTGCTTATTAGCGGCAATTTCGATGGGCACGGTTTCTACCACTTCGAGGCCGTAGGCTAGCAGGCCGGTGCGCTTCTTGGGGTTGTTGGTGAGCAGGCGCATCTGCCGGATGCCGAGGTCGCGGATGATGGCCGCGCCCACGCCGTAGTCGCGCTCGTCGCTCTTGAAGCCCAGGTCTTCGTTGGCCTGCACGGTGTCGCGGCCCTGCTCCTGTAGCTTGTAGGCTTTCAGCTTGTTGAGCAGGCCGATGCCACGGCCCTCCTGGTTCATGTACACGATTACGCCGCGGCCTTCGCGGTCAATTTGCTCCATGGCCTTGTGCAGCTGCGGGCCGCAGTCGCAGCGGCACGAGCCAAAAATATCGCCGGTCACGCACGAGCTATGCACGCGCAGCAGCACCGGCTCGGGGCCGCTCACGTCGCCCTTCACGAGGGCCAGGTGCTGGGCGCCGTTCGAGTGCTGGGTGTAGGCATAGAGGTCAAAGTCGCCGTAGGCGGTGGGCATCTTCACCGTGATTTCGCGCTTGATGAGGCTCTCCTGCGCCAGCCGGTACTTAATGAGGTCCTGCACCGAAATCAGCTTCAGGCCCCACTTTTGGGCTACCTTTTCGAGGTCGGGCAGGCGGGCCATTTCGCCGTCTTCCTTCAGAATCTCAACCAGCACGCCGGCCGGCTCGAAGCCCGCCAGCCGGGCCAAATCGACGCCCGCCTCGGTGTGGCCGGCGCGGCGCAGCACGCCTTCCTTGCGGGCTTTGAGGGGGAAAATGTGGCCGGGCTTGCCCAAGTCTTCGGGCTTGGTATTGGGGTCGATGAGCGCCAGAATGGTCTTCGAGCGGTCGGAGGCCGAGATGCCGGTGGTCACGCCATTGGTCAGCAAATCGACTGAAACGGTGAAGGGCGTGGCGTGCAGGGCCGTGTTGCGGCCCACCATCAGGTCGAGGCCCAGCTCGTCGCAGCGCTCGGCGGTGAGGGGGGCGCAAACCAGTCCGCGGCCGTGGGTGGCCATAAAGTTGATGACTTCGGGCGTGGCGCAGCGCGCGGCGCAAATAAAATCGCCCTCGTTTTCGCGGTCCTCATCGTCCACCACAATCACGACCTTGCCGGCCCGGATGTCTTCGATGGCGCTTTCAATAGTGTCAAGCATATAAATGCGGTAAGCGTGAGCTTGCCAGATAAAAGTGTAGGTAAGCGTTAGCTTGCCAGTAAACAACGGTTACAGGCATAACCAGTTAGCCGCAACTTCGTTTTGAAAGCCGCCCAACTGCCTTGCAAAGGTCGGCAACAACCGTTGCGCGAACTTTGTAGTCCGCGTTTCCGACCTATCAAACGCGGCCTACAAAGTCCGCGCAACTCCCCGCTGATTGCGGGCCGTGGGCCGCCACACCGCCGAGCGCTGGCCCCGCACGTAGCGCCACCAGCCCACCAGCAGCGCCAGGTTCATGTAATAAAAGTGCCCCACGAAGCGCAGCTTTGCCCCCAAAACGCGGCCCAGCAGCCCCAGCAGCGGCAACCCCAGCTGCCCCGCCAGCGCCAGCTGCCAAAACCAGCCCGCGCCCCGCGCCACCAGTGCCGCATTAGCCAGCAGACTCAGCAGCAGCAGGTGCGGCGTGAGCCAGCGCAGCACCTTGTGCGACCAAAACGCCAGCGCCGCCCCGCGCCACGGCGGCCAAAGCAGGGCTTTAAACTCGTGCAGGTTCTGAAAATTGCCGACCGAAATACGCGCCTTGCGCCGAAACTCCTCGGCGGCGTGGTCGCCGACATCCTCGGTGGCGCGGGCGGCGGGATTTAGCAGCACCTGGTAGCCGGCCCGCAGGGCAGCCATCGAGATAAAAAAGTCATCGACCACGAAGCCTACCGGGGCGGGCGTGTAGGCGGCCCGGCGCACGGCAAAAGCCCCGCCGTGCGCGCCCATTGCCGCGCCCCAAAGCAGGCTTTCCTGGTACTTGAAGTGGTTTTCGCGGGCCAAGTAGGCGCTCTCCTGGGCCGTGACGCCGGTGCGGTGGCCGGCCAGCATGGGCGGGGCCAGCACACCCGCGCCCACCAAGCCTACTTGGGGGTTAGCGAAATGCTTCACCAGCTCATACAGCGTGTCGGGCTCAAAAAAAACGTTGGCATCGGTGAGCACCAGCACCGGGGCGGTGACCTGGGCCGAGAGGTGCTGCATCACGCCGGGCTTGCCCTGGCGCTCGGCAAAAACCGTGGCGTGTAGCTGCGGAAATTCCGCGGCCAAAACGGCGAGCAGCGCATTGGTTTGGTCGGATGAGTTGTCGGAGCCGACGAGCAGGCGCACCTTGGCCAGCGGGTAGGTGGTGGCGAAGGTGGAGCGGATTTTCTGCTCGATTACCTCCTGCTCGTTGTGCGCGGCCAGCAGGATATCCACGGCCGGCAGGTCGGGGGCATTGGGGCCAAAAACCGGCCCCGGCAGGGTTTTGCCCTGGCTGAGCCACCGCAGCAGCAGCGGAAAGCCAACGTAGGAATACGCCACCAGCCCGCCGCTCAGCAGCACTATCAAGCTCAGCAGCAGGCTCATGAAGCCACGGGGGCCGGCTGCCGGGCCGCGATGGCTTGGCGGTACAGGGCCACGAAGCCCTGGGCCACGGCTTCGGTGCTGTAGCGAGCCTGCGCCACCTCGGCGGCGGCCGCGCCAATAGCGGCCAGCGGCAGGCGGCCGTGGTAGTAGTCACGCAGGGCGTCGAGCCAGGCGGCGGGGCCATCGCGCAGCAGTAGCTCGGCCCCATCTTGGGCATCAATACCTTCGGCCCCAATGCTAGTGCTCAGAATGGCCTTACCCAGGGCCATGCCCTCCACGATTTTGATGCGCATACCGCCGCCACTCAGCAGCGGCACCAGCATCAGGTCGTAGGCCTGCATAAAGTCGGGGGCCGACTCCACAAAGCCGTGGATGAAGACGTTATCCTGGCCCTCGGGGCGGCTGGTGAGGTGCGCGGGCGGCGCGGTGCCGGCAATGTGCAGGGTCAATTCGGGCAGCTCGCGGTTGGCCTGGGGCCACACTTCGCGCAAAAACCACTCGACGCCCTCCAGGTTGGGCAGCCAGTTGAGCGAGCCCAGCATGAACAGCGAGCGCGGCTGCGGCCGCCGCGTGGGGTCGGGCCGGAAGCGGCTGGTATTGGCGGGGGCGGGCACGATGGCCAGCGGCGCGGGGCTGCCCAGGTCGCGCAGCCGGTCCACATCTTCCTGCGTGATGGCGGCCACGGCATCGACCTGGTGCAGCATCCAGGCCTCGAAGCGCTGAATGCGCTCGGCCAGATGCTGCAAATACCACTTCTTGAGCGGGTTGCGCTCGCGCTCGGCCAGGCGCGCCCAAATAACATACTCTACATTGTGGGCGCGCAGCACCAGCGGCGGGCCGGCAGGTAGCCGCCCAGCCTGGCGCTCGCGGCGCACAAAGCCCGCGTACCAAGCTACAAACGTGCTGTCGAAATGCACCACATCAAACTGCTCGTGGCGCAGCAGCTCGGCCAGCCGCGCCTCCATTGCCGGGCTCACGAAGCGCTCGACATTATACGGAAAAGGTCCGAAACCCACGGCGGGGCCGCTGTCGAGCAGGTTCCAGGCGGCGCGCCAGGGCGAGAGGCGCGTATCGACATCCACCGTAATCATGCGCACATTGGGGCCCAGGTGGTCGAGGGCGGTAGGCGGCTGGTGGTGCTTGGGCGTGTTCACGGCCAGCACCGTTACGTGGTGGCCGGCCGCGCTCACGCCCCTAATTATCTCGTAAACCCCAATAGCCCCGCCATCATGGGGCGGGTACGGGACGCGGTAACAAACTTGCAAAACGTGCATCGGCAGCGAATATACACTGCCGGTTAAGCTCCTGCCGACGCCTTGGCGATGGCATCTTGCACGGCCTGCCACAGTATTTCGGCGCTGCGGGCCCACGAAAAGCGGGCCACGTTGGCCAGCCCGGCCGCCCGCAGGCGCGCGCGCAGGGCGGCATCCTGGCTGATTTGCAGCAGGCCCTGGGCGATGTCGGCGGGCGCGTTGGGGTCGCAGAGTAGTGCGCCCGCCGCCCCGCCCGCCACCTCGGGCAACGATGATAAATTGGAGGTGAGCACCGGGCAGCCGCTGGCCTGCGCCTCGACCACGGGCAGCCCAAATCCCTCAAAAAAAGGCACGTAGGCCGTAGCCAGCGCCGCTGTGTAAAGGCCCGCCAAGTCGTCTTCGCTCACGCGGCCCGTGAAGCGCACGGCGGCCCGCACGGCGGGCGGCAGGCTTTGGTAGGCCTCGAAAATGGGCCCGGCCCGCCACGCCTCGCGGCCCACCAGCAGCAGCTGAATTTCCTCGGCCCCGCCCTGCGCCTTAAACAGGCCGAACGCCCGCAGCAGGTTACCCAGGTTTTTGCGCGGCTGCAAGGCGCCCACGAACAGAAAATACGGCCGCCCCTGGCTAAACTGCTGCCGCACGGCCGCTTGCCGCGCTTCGGGCTGCGGTTGGAAATGGGCGGCGGGCGCGTTGTAGGCCACTTTTATAGCCTCGGCCCGCAGGCCAAACTGCTGGGCTATATCATCGCGGGTGGCTTTGGACACGGCCACTACCTGCTCGGCGGCGCGGGCAAAGCGCGGCAAAAAGTGCGTGTAGTAGCGCTGCATTAGGCCGGCTACATCGGCCGGGCGGTGCAGGTAGGCCAGGTCGTGTAGCACGATTACGCGGGGTATTTTGGCACTTAATACCGTGAAGCCTTCGGGCGAGAGCAGCGCGGCCGGGCGGTGCCGCCGCAGCCACCACGCCACGGCGCCTTCGTACCAGGCCAGCATCAGGAGCGGGTGGCGGGCTGGCGGGTACAGCACGTGCGGCACCACGTTGGGGCCGAAAAGATAGCGCGCATCGTAGGCGCGGTCGAAGAGGAAGTGAAACGTGCAGTCGGGATGCTGGCGCACCAGCTCGCGCAAGGTTTCGAAGGTGTAGCGCCCCAGCCCTTCGAGGTGGCCGCCGGGGAGCAGGAAACGGGTGGTAACGGCGATGTGCATTGATTTTTGAAACTGACCGTCATGCTGAGCGCAGCGCAGCGGAGTCGAAGCATCTCTAACGCATTACTAACCCATACGCTATAATTTACTATACTAAAGAGATGCTTCGACTCCGCTGCGCTGCGCTCAGCATGACGGCCGTGTTTGCTAACACCTCATTTAAACTGCTGGTGCAGGGCCTGAATCTGGGCTTCGTTGCCGAGTACGAGCAGCACGTCGCCGGGGGCGGTGCGGTAGTCGGCGGCGGGGCTCACTTCGAGCTCGCCGTTTTCGCCGCGGCGCAGGGCAATGATGGTGGCGCCGGTGCGCGAGCGCACGTCGAGCTCGCGGATGCTTTGGCCGCGCAGGGTGGGCTTTAGCTCGTTATAAGGTAGCTCTTCGAGGCGCAGCTTGTTGGGGTCGAGGCCCGAAATCATGTCCAGAAACTTGATAACCTCGGGGCGGATGATGAGGTTGGCCATGTGCGAGCCGCCAATTTCGTCGGGCAGCACCACCGAATTGGCCCCGGCCGAAATAAGCTTGCTCACGCTGCTGCGGGCGCTGGCCCTGGCAATAATGGTGATGTGCGGATTCAACTCGCGGGCGGTGAGAGCTACGAATACGTTGTCGGCGTCTTTGGGCAGGGCTGTGATGAGGGCGCGGGCGTGCTCGATGCCGGCTTGGCGCAGGGCAATTTCGGTGGTAGCATCGCCGAATACGGCCGGAATCTGGTGGCGCCCAGCTTCGCTGGCGGCCGTTACCAACTGCTGGTTTTGCTCGACCACCACGGCACGGGTGCCGCTGTGGCGCAGCTCGTCGTAGGCCTTGTAGCCGTTGCGCCCAAAGCCGCAGACGATGACGTGGTCGCGGAAGCTCTTGATTTCCTGGTCGGCGCGAATCATGCGAAAAAGGTGGCGCAGCTCGCCATCAAAAATATAGGTAGTGAGCACCGACACGAGGTAGGCCACCACCAACAGGTTGAATAAAATGTAAAAAGACGTAAACAGCCGCCCCACGTCGGAGAGCGGATGCACCTCGCCAAAACCCACCGTGGAGGCGGTAATGACGGTCATGTAAAAGGCATCAACAAACGGGTAGTTTTCGATGCCCATGAAGCCCGCCACGCCCACGGCAAAGCTGAAGACCAGCAGCCCGAGGGCCAGCCAGAGGCGCGAAAGGTTGAGTTGCTTGAGCATACTGTCGCTATACGTCGTTTGTCATGCTGAGCTTGCCGAAGCATCTCTACCGCTTCATTGCTAGCGTAGAAAGTTAGTTCGCCGGTAGAGATGCTTCGACTCCGCTCCACTACGCGGACGATAGATGAGCGTGACGGGCGGTTTCTTACGCGTTGCGCGCCACGACTGTGCCCAGCATTTGGGCTAGCTGGCCATCGAGCTTTGTGAGTTCGTTGTAGCGGAGCAGGGCGTTGAGCTGCTCGTTTTCGTCGAGGCGGCTGTCGTTTATCTGGGCCAGGCACTGCTGGCGCTCACGCTGCACGTGGCACTTGTTGAGGCGCAGAATGGCGTTGTCGCAGGCCAATTGCAAGAGGTTCAGCTCGGTGGGCACGTAGATATCCTTGATACGCCAGTTGGGGCTGAGGTCGTAGCGCTCGGTGGCAAAATCGGCCAGCAGGCTGCGAATGGCCGCGTCGGGGTGGCCCGCCAGCCGGCGAATGTCGGGCAGTTGGCCCTGCAAAAACGCCTCGCGGCACTCGCCCCAGAGCTGGGCGTAGAGCGGCGTGCGCAGCGGCGTGCCTTCGAGTTGGCTCAGTAAATAGTGCGCCACCGACACGCCTTCTTGTAGCTCGTGCGCGCCATACAGCACCAGCAGGCGCAGCACGGCCTGCTCGCACTGTTGCAGCACATCGAGCGGCTCGGCCAGCGCGTGCGGGTCGGCGGTGGGGCCGGCGAGCTGCATTTTCTCCTCCTCCGAGCCGTGGATGGAGCCGTACATGGCCATCTCAATCTCCTCCTCGGGCGTGAGCTCGTGGTGGGTTTCGGGGCGGGCGGGTGCGGGGCGGCTAGTGGCTGGGGCGGGCGTGGGGGCGGGCGGCTGCGAGCCGCCCCTACCGGCGGCCGGGGCTTTGAGGAGCTTGTTGTACTCGGTGATAATCACCTGCTCATCAAAGCCAAACACGCTGGCTGTTTGCTGCAAGAACACCTGGCGCTTGAGGCCGTCGGGCACTTTGGCGATGCTTTGGAGCACTTCGCGGATGGCCTCGGCCTTCTTCACCGGGTCGCTGCTGGCCTCGCGGGCCACGAGCGTCGTTTTGAAGGCGATGAAGTCCTGACTCTGGTTTTCGATGTAAGCGGCAAAGCGCTGGTCGCCTACTTTGCGGATATGGCTGTCGGGGTCGTCGCCGTCGGGGAAGAGCACCACGCGCACGTTCAGGCCGCCTTCGAGTAGCAGGTCAATGCCTCGTAGGGAGGCTTTTATGCCCGCCGCGTCGCCGTCGTATAGCACCGTCACGTTGTCGGTGTAGCGCTTGATGAGCCGAATCTGGCCCTCCGTGAGCGAGGTACCCGACGAGGCCACCACGTTTTTGATGCCGCCCTGGTGCAGCGAAAGCACGTCGAGGTAGCCTTCTACTAGGTAGCACAATTCCTCGTGCCGGATGGGCTGCCGCGCCTGAAACAAGCCATAAAGCACGTCCGACTTGTGGTAAATCTCCGACTCGGGCGAGTTAAGGTACTTCGCCATCTTATCGTCGCGCTTCAGGGTGCGCGCTCCGAAGCCCACCACGCGGCCCGACACGTTGTGAATCGGAAACATTACGCGGCCCCGAAACCGGTCGTAGCGCCGGCCGGTGTCGTGGCCCTGGTCGTCTTCGCGCTTGATGACGAGGCCGGTTTTCTCCAGGTACTTCTGCTGGTAGCCGGCTTTTTCGGCCGATTTCAGCAGGTCGTCCCACTGGTCGAGCGAGTAGCCCAGCTCGAAGGTTTGGATGGTCGTCAGATTCAGGCCGCGCTCTTTGAGGTAGCCGTAGCCGATGCTCATGCCTTCCTCCGTGTTCTGGAGCAGGCGGTGGTAGTGGTCTTTGGCCCAGTTAGATACGATGTACTGCGAGTCGCGCTCGTTCTGGATGAGTTGCTCTTCGGGGGTGCGCTCTTCTTCTTCGGGCACGGCTACGCCGTATTTTTTGGCCAGGCCGCGCAGCGCCTCGGGGTAGCTGCTGCCCTCCACGTCCATCACAAACTGCACCACGCCGCCAGCCTTGCCGCAGCCGAAGCACTTGTAGAGCCCTTTGCTCGGGTTTACCGAAAAGGAGGGCGATTTTTCGTTGTGAAACGGGCAGCAGGCCCAGTAATTCTGGCCCTGGCGCTTGAGCTGCACGTAGTCGCCCACCACCTCCAAAATGTCGGCGGTGTGGATAATCTGGTCAACGGTTTCTTTGGGGATGCGGGCCACGGGAAGGAGTTAGAGCAATCAAATTTACGGCCGGCAGCGGGCGCGGCCCGACCGTAGCGCGGACATTCAGTCCGCGAGTGATGGGGTGCGTTCACTCGCGGACTGAATGTCCGCGCTACGGTGCGCCGCCGTAACCCCAACGCAAGGCAGAACAAAAGAAGCCCGGTCAAGGAGTTGACCGGGCTTCTTTTAGTTAGGCAAACGCTACCACGCCTGGAATCACAGTATCCGGGCCACCATTTACTTAGGGGCGGCGCACCGAGTCGGGGCGGCTTACGGCGTCGAGGGCCTGGGCGGCGGTAAATTCCTTCTCGACCTTGGAGTAGCCGGGGGGCGAAATACGCTTGCCGCTGCTGGTGATAAAGGTGGGTTTCAGCTTGAGGGTGAAGCGCAGGGGCTCTTTGTCGCGGTCGGTGAGGCCGAGCGCGAAGTTGGCCAGGCTCTCGCCCGACTGCTCGCCGAGCGCCTCGCGTAGGTTGCTTTGCACCTCTATCGGGGCGGTTACGAGGCCACCGTTGGCGGGCACCTCGATGCGCTGGTTGGTGTGGCCCTTGGCCACTTCTTTGCCGTCGATGAGGGCGATGTAGTCGAACTCGTTGAGGGCAGCGGTTTCGGCATTGGGATTGCGGAATTCCAGGTTCACGCGCATCCGCAGGGGCAGGTTGCCGGAGGTGGCTGCCACGGCCAGCAGCGCCCGCTCGGCGGTGCCGAGGTCGCCGGCCTGGCGCAGATTCAGCACGTTGACGCCGCCCACGGTAGCTTGGTCTACGGAGGCCAGGCGCACGTCCACGTTTTTGAAGGCTTTGGCCTGCTGCACCTGCTCGCTGATGCCGCACTGGCTAAGGCTGGCTACGGCCAGCATACCGGCCACGGCGTGCATCGCCACGCGGGGCTTAAGTAGGGAAGAAAATGACATAAAAATTCAAAGAAGAAGTGGGAAAATGAGTGAATGTCGCTCTTTTACTACTACTGAATTAAATAGTTGACTAAGTTGACAAAAAGCCCTAAACTTGTTCAGGTAGTTACGCCGAACTATTCGGTAAGCGGGCGTATTATCGAGCTTATCCTAAGCATACTAGCTGCGGCACTAGGCGGGCGGGCCATTGGGCGCGTGGTTTGGTAATACCTTGCAGCCCTCATCTTTTTCTTTTACGTAGCCGATTTCCGGCCCCGCTTATGCGCCAGTGTTTCCTGCCCTTTTTGGCAGCTTCTTTTGTTTCTTTTGCGGCCTCAGCGCAGCAGCAGCCCGCCCGCACGGCCCAGGATTACGCTCGTGCCGAGCGCTTTATGGGCTACAATACCCAGGCGCTGGTCGATGGCAGCATGGGCCCGCCCAACTGGCTCGCGGGCGACCGGTTTTGGTACCGCGTGCTGAATGCCCGTGGCAGCGAGTTCATGCTCATGGACCCAGCTCGCAAAACCCGCGTCCCCGTCTTCGACCACTCCCGGCTGGCCGCCGCGCTAGCCGCCGCCACCGGCAAGCCCGTGGAGGCCACGCGGCTGCCGTTTCGCAGCTTCACGTTCGCGCCCGACGAAAAGGCTATTACCTTCACCACCAGCGGCAAAACCTGGCAGTATGACCTAGCCAGCGGCCAAATTAGCCCCGCCACCGCGCCAGCTGACAGCCCCAATGCCGAGAACGAAGTCGAGTCGCCCGATGGCAAATTGGCGGCTTACATTAAGGACTACAATCTGTGGGTGCGCAACACCCAAACCAACCAGACGACCCAGCTCACCACCGACGGCGCCAAGGACTACGGCTACGCCACCGACAACGCCGGCTGGACCCATAGCGACAAGGCCATCCTGCGCTGGTCGCCCGACTCGCGCAAAATCGCTACCTTCCGCCAGGACCAGCGCAAGGTGGGCGATATGTACCTGGTAACGACCAACGTGGGCCACCCAAAGCTGGAAGCCTGGAAGTACCCACTGCCCGGCGACCAGGACATCGCCATGATTGAACGGGTCATTATCGAGGTCGAAAACCCCAAAGTGGTGCGCCTGCAAGTGGCTCCCGACCCGCACCGCGGCTCGCTTTCCGACGATATTTCGAGCAGCGGCACCTTCGACGATGTGGACTGGAGTGCCGACGGCCGCCAATTGGCATTTGTGTCAACCTCGCGCGACCACAAAGAGGAAAAAGTGCGCCTGGCCGATGCCGCCACCGGGGCCGTGCGCGAGGTGTTTTCGGAAACCGTGCCCACGCAGTACGAGTCGGGCCAGCACGCCATCAACTGGCACTACCTGCCCAAAAGCAAGGAAATTATCTGGTATTCGGAGCGCGATAACTGGGGCCACCTGTACCTGTACGACGCCACCAGCGGCAAGCCCAAAAGCCAGATTACCAAGGGCAATTTTGTGGTGACGCAGCTGCTGAAAATAGACGAGGCCAAGCGCCAGCTCTACTTTCTGGCCGATGGCCGCGAGCCCGGAAACCCCTATTTTACGCACCTCTACCGCATTGGGCTCGATGGCAAAAACCTGACCCTGCTCACGCCCGAGCCTGGCAACCACCAGGTGGCGTTCGCGCCCTCGGGCCGCTATTTTGTCGATAGCTATTCGCAGCCCGACAAGCCCGGCAGCACGGTGCTGCGGGCGGCCGATGGCAAGCTGGTTTCGACCCTGGAGAAAACCGATATTTCGCGCCTCACCGCCACCGGCTGGAAGGCCCCAACGCCCATCACGGTGAAAGCGCAGGATGGGCAAATTGACCTCTACGGGCTGATGTTCACGCCCTCTACGCTGGACCCGGCCAAGAAGTACCCGATTATCAACTACATATACCCCGGCCCGCAGGGCGGCGGTGTGGGCAACTGGTCGTTTTCGTCGGCCCGCAACGACAACCAGGCGCTGGCCGAGCTGGGCTTTGTAGTCGTCGTGATTGAGGGCAGCTGCAACCCGCTGCGCTCCAAGAGCTACCACGATGCCTGCTACGGCAACATGGCCGAAAACACCCTTTCGGACCAAATAACGGGTATGCGCCAGCTGGCCCAAAAATACCCCTACATCGACCTGGAGCGGGCCGGCATCTGGGGGCATTCGGGCGGGGGCTACGCCACGGCGGCGGCCATGTTCCGATACCCCGATTTCTTCAAAGTCGGCATCTCCGAATCGGGCAACCACGAAAACCGCAACTACGAAGACGACTGGGCCGAGCGCTACATCGGCCTGCTCAAGACGAACGCCGACGGCACCACCAACTACGACAACCAGGCCAACGCCCTCTTTGCTAAGAACCTGAAAGGCAAGCTCATGCTGGCCCACGGCCTGATGGACGACAACGTGCCGCCCTACAACACAATGCTGGTAATCGAGGCCCTCACCAAAGCCAACAAAAGCTACGACCTGGTGGTATTTCCCAACGCCCACCACGGCTACGGCGCCTACTCAGCCTACATGACGCGCCGCCGTTGGGACTATTTCGTGCAAAACCTGGCCGGTGCCCAGCCCCCCCACGACTACCAGATGACGCCCAAGCCCGACCCCCGCAATTAGGGTGAGTTGATAGCACAGAAAGTAGAGACGCAATATTTTGCGTCTCGCGTCTGGGTACGCTACCTAACGCAAGACGCAAAATATTGCGTCTCTACGCCCTTACACCTACTCTGAGAGAAGTACACTTTCCCCAAACTTTTCGCATCTTTTCGCAACTCCCGGCGGCTGAACTTAGTTAGCAGCCCAAGTAGGAAGGGCGCGAACCCTCCCTGCCGGCTAATCGGGTACTGGTAGCGAGCAGCACATACAGGCTGCTCGCTACCAGTACCAGCGACCAAGTTGCAACAGCAGCTTAGTCGAGAGCCTGACGAAGATTATAATATAATCCTCGTCGCTGTTTGGTTTTTTCTCCATAGGACTTGAAGGTTTATGGGGAGAATAAACACCCACTTCGAAGCCCGTGGCCTGCCAGCCACGGGCTTCGCTCGTTTTCTAGCCGAAGCTATCAAAAGGCACCGTGGTTGGCGGGAAACTACCGCACAGTAAGAAGAAGGTAGGGTGTAGAACCCTTCACTGGCGCGAGTTTAGCGCAGCGTAACTCGTGCTAGGCCATGACGTGGAGGCTGTGCCTCCACTGCCGCAACGCGGCAAGCTTGCGTGAGGGTTTTGGCTGCAAGTAGACAGTTCAGACGTTGCTTGCCGCGTTGCGGCAGTGGAGGCACAGCCTCCACGTCATGGCCTAGCACGAGTTACGCTGCGCTAAACTCGCGCCAGTGAGGGCCAGTGAGGGAGGCGCCACGCTCGCACGATACCCACGCGCAGACCCGCAGGGTCCACGGTACACCGCTCGTACCTTTGCGCGATTCAACCAGCCAAGAAAATGCCCGCGTACCGCCCTCAAGAGATTGAAAAGAAGTGGCAAGCCCACTGGCAGCAGCACCACACGTTCCGCGCCGATAACAAGTCTGATAAGCCCAAGTACTACGTGCTCGACATGTTCCCCTACCCCTCGGGGGCGGGCCTGCACGTAGGGCACCCGCTGGGCTACATTGCCTCCGATATCGTGTCGCGCTACCAGCGCCTGCAAGGGCGTAATGTACTGCATCCCATGGGTTTCGACTCATTTGGCCTACCCGCCGAGCAGTACGCCATCCAGACCGGCCAGCACCCGGCCGTGACGACGGAGAAGAACATCGAAACATACATCCGGCAGCTTCAGCAGCTGGGCTTTAGCTACGACTGGGAGCGTGAGGTGCGCACCTCCGACCCCAGCTACTACAAGTGGACGCAGTGGATTTTCCTCAAGCTGTTCAATAGCTGGTATAACCTCGACACCGACCGCGCCGAGCATATCCGCACCTTGCAGGAGAAGTTTGCCGAGAACGGCAGCGCTGGCATCCGCGCCGCCGGGGGCGACGAGGAGCGCCACGACTTCACGGCCGGCCAGTGGCAGATGATGAGTGAGAAGCAGAAGCTCGCTGCCATCCTCCCATACCGCCTTGCCTACCAGCAAGATACCTACGTGAACTGGTGCGCCGCTCTAGGTACCGTGCTCTCGAATGACGAGGTGAAAGACGGCCTCTCGGAGCGCGGCGGCTACCCCGTGGAGCGCCGCCTTATGCCGCAGTGGAACCTGCGCATCACGGCCTACGCCGACCGCCTGCTCCAGGGCCTCAACACCCTCGACTGGCCCGACGCCGTGAAGGAGATGCAGCGCAACTGGATTGGCAAGAGCATCGGGGCCGAGGTTACCTTCCCGGTGCAGGGCCACGAAGGCGCTGATATCAAGGTGTATACCACCCGCGTCGATACCATCTACGGCGCTACCTTCCTGGTGCTGGCCCCCGAGCACGAGCTAGTCGATACCCTCACCACGCCCGGCCAGCGCGCCGCCGTAGACGAGTACATCGCCGCCACCAAGCGCCGCTCGGAGCGCGACCGCATGTCGGACGTGAAAACCGTGTCGGGCGTGTTCACGGGTGCCTACGCTCAAAACCCCGTCGATGGCACGCCCGTGCCCATCTGGCTGGCCGACTACGTGCTGGCTGGCTACGGCACCGGCGCCGTGATGGCCGTGCCCAGCGGCGACCAGCGCGACTACCTCTTCGCCAAGCACTTCGACCTGCCCATCCCGGCCATTTCGGACGCCCAGCAAAACCTCGACCAGCAAGCCGACCCCACCAAGGAAGGCCGCTACATCAACTCGGGCATCGTCAATGGCATGGGCTACAAAGAAGCCACTGCCACCCTCATCGCCTACCTCGAAGAGAAGGGCCTCGGCAAGGGCAAGGTGAATTTCCGCCTGCGCGACGCCATTTTTGGCCGCCAGCGCTATTGGGGCGAGCCCATCCCGATTTACTACAAAGACGGCACTGCCTACGGCGTGGCCGAAGCCGACCTGCCGCTCGTGCTCCCCGAAATCGACGAGTACAAGCCCACCGAAACCGGCGAGCCGCCCCTAGGCCGCGCCAAAGATTGGAAGTACAAGGGCCAGTACGAGTTCGAGCTGAGCACCATGCCCGGCTGGGCCGGCTCCAGCTGGTACTACCTCCGCTACATGGACCCGCACAACGCCGACCGCTTCGTATCCGAAGAAGCCGAGCAGTACTGGGGCCAGGTAGACCTCTACATGGGCGGCGCCGAGCACGCCACCGGCCACCTACTCTACTCCCGCTTCTGGTACCTGTTTTTGAAGGACCTAGGCCTGGTAACAGCCAACGAGCCCTTCCAAAAGCTGATTAACCAGGGGATGATTTTGGGCCGGTCGAATTTCGTGTATCGGTTGAACCTGACATACAAGCAACCTGATGCCGCTGGTCAGATGCAAACTGTGCAAGGCCCTGTGGTACTAGTTTCTAAAAGCATTTACGAACAGTTGAGTACCGCAGAAAATCCTTATGAAATATTAAAGGATAAGCAGGGTGCGGTACGAACCCGCCTGCGGGAGTTTGTTGGAAAGCTCGCAGCACCAATTGGAGAGAATGGTTCGGTTGCTACTGCTGAATTTGGCAATCCACTTTTCACACCGCTTCATGCCGATGTGAACCTAGTAGATAATGATGTACTCGATACCGCTGCTTTCAAAAACTGGCGCGAAGAATATGCCGACGTAGAATTCATTCTTGAGGAAAACGGCACCTACGTTTGCGGTACGGAAGTCGAAAAGATGTCGAAGTCAAAATATAATGTCGTAAATCCCGACGTGTTGATTGACAAATACGGCGCGGATGCCCTACGCCTCTACGAAATGTTCCTAGGTCCGCTAGAGCAGTTCAAGCCCTGGAATACCAATGGCATCAGTGGCGTAGCTACGTTCCTCAAGAAGTTCTGGCGCCTCTTCCACCCCGAAGACGGTGCTTTCGCCGTGACCGACGAGGCCGCTAGCCCCGCCGAGCTGAAGGCCCTGCACCGCGTCATTCAGAAGGTGGCCCAGGACATCGACAAGTTCAGCTTCAACACCAGCGTCAGCACCTTCATGATTGCCGTGAACGAGCTAACCGCCTTAGGTACCCACAAGCGCGCCATCCTGGAGCCGCTCGTGCTGCTGCTCTCGCCCTTCGCCCCCCACCTCACCGAAGAGCTGTGGGAAGAGCTGGGACACGAGGCCGGTAGCATCAGCCACGCCGCCTACCCCGAGTTCCGCGAAGAGTACCTGGTAGAAGCCAACGTGACCTACCCCGTGGCCATCAACGGCAAGGTGCGCGAGCAGCGTCAGTTTGCCGCCACCGCCACCGCCGCCGAAATCGAAACCGCCATCCTGGAATCGGATTTCCTCGCCCGCTTCGGCGACGGCAAGACCGCTAAGAAAGTGGTCGTAGTGCCCGGCCGCATGGTCAACGTGGTGGTGTAAATCAGTAGTTTGTAGCCGCAAAAAGGCCCCGCTCGGATAGTCCGGGCGGGGCCTTTTTTATTGGAAAACAGTTATTAAGCAGTAGAGACGCAATATTTTGCGTCTAACGTTGCTGAGTACTATACCCTAGCATCAGACGCAAAATATTGCGTCTCTACCTCACTCGCCAGCCATAAAGCCGGACCTATGCTACACCTGAATGCTGGCAATCGCCTTCGGCAGCGCCGATGCCGCCAGTTCGGGAATGGCCACCCCCTCTACCCGTACCACCTCCACATCGGTGAGACCTAGGAAGCCCAGCGTAGCCCGCAGGTACGGTACCACAAAATCATAGCCGGCCATGGGCCCTTCAGAATACACGCCGCCGCTGGCCAGCGCTATGTACACTTTCTTACCCAGTATCAAGCCCTCAGGACCAGCGGCCGTGTAGCGAAACGTGACGCTTGGCCGGCACAAATGGTCAATCCAAGATTTGAGAGTGGCGGGAATACCGAAGTTGTAGAAGGGCGCGCCTAGCACGAGCACATCGGCCGCCCGCAGCTCCTGAATAGCCTCATCGGAGTGGCGCATGGCAACTTGCTGGGCTGGGGTGTGATTTGCGGGCGGCGTGTACAGGGATTGCAGGTACGCCTCTTCGAGGTGGGGCAGCGGGTGCGCGGCCAGGTTGCGCTCGCTTACGGTGCTGCCGGGGTGCGCGGCCAGCAGCTTCTCAATAATTTGGTGTCCCAGCTGAATGCTGAAGGAAGCCGGGCGCGGGCTAGAAATAATGTGCAGGATATGCATAGAATCGGGGTAGCCAGCCGCGGTAGTTAAGTCGGCTGGTGTGGCAAACCTACCGAGCCGGCCAGCCCACAACCTAGCTGATTCTAAAAAGGCTACCGGTCCTGAAAACAGTAGCTATTTAGTTTTTAATCATTTAAAAACCAGCCGTAAGCAGCTGCCCACCGCGCAAGTACCGGCTGGTAGCCCCGGCTACTGGCAAGCTATACCCGCAGTTGCTCCAAAACCTCCGGCTTACTACCTGGTACTGTATTCGAAGCAAGGCCATACCAGCGTAGTGATTTCGGCGCGCTAGCCGCTTTAGCTTCCAACGATAATTCGCCTACCGCTACCATCCCATGCCTCCTCAGCCTACTATCCCGTTTTCACCCGCCTGCCGCAGCCGCCACCACGCCGTGCGCGACACGCTGGATGTGGTGGGCGGCAAGTGGAAACTCGTCATTTTGGCCGTGCTACGCGAGCGCAAGTATCGCTTCAAAGAGCTAAGCCGCGCTATTGGCATCTCACCTAGCATCTTGTCGAAAGAATTGCAGGACCTAGAAATGAACCAGCTCGTGAAGCGTACCGTGTACAACACCACGCCCCTGACTGTAGAATACGAGCGTACGCCCTACAGCAACACCCTAACCGAAGTCCTGGACGCCATGAGCAGCTGGGGCGACCTGCACCGCGAAACCATCGTGGGCACAAAGCGGACGCAGGTTTAGTAAGCCTACTCAAGTTAGCTAAAACGAAAACGCCCGCTGCCGATGCAGCGGGCGTTTTCGTTTTTATAGCAAACCGTTTTCACGCAGCAGGTCGTCGCGCTCGTTATCCAAAATGGAATCTTGCTCTGACTTATCGTAAATCGTGAGCAGGTAAACTGTTTCGCCTACGATTTTGACACAGGTAATCACCCTGGCTCCACCGCTTTTGCCTTTGTTTTTGGCGGCAATGCTCATCCGCACCTTGTAGCAGTCGCGGCCCAGCGGCTCGCCAGCTTGTGGATTAGCTTGTAGCTCAGCACGAAGGTCCATCAAGTCGTAAGCTAACGATTTGTAACGTTTAGCCAACCGCTTGATATAGCGATTAAATTTAATCGAGCTTATTATTTTGTAGCTCATCGATTAGCTCATCAAGCGTTTGCAGTTTGATTTTTCCCTGCTGGTGCAGCTCCACTTCATGGAGCGCCTCCCGGAAATCATCAATCCACTCCTGCTGCTCGGGCGTGTACTTCTTAGGCTTCGGCGGGGCCACAGGCTTGGCCTTTATAGAGAATGGCAACGCCTTTACGAGCTTCATAAAAGGCGCATAAAATTCGTCGGGCACGGAGAGGATAACTTGACGCATAGTGCAAGATACGTGGTTTCGCAAATAACTATCGGAACCAGAATTTTTGTTCAAATACGCACTACTTGGCCTTGGCCCAGCGCGAGGCGCGGCGGGCGGCCTGCTGCTCGGGCGAGAGAAATGTCCAGGCCACGAGGCGGCTTTTTTTCTGGCCTTGGGCCATGTCGATGGTTTTTACTTCCACGGCTTCGGCCCATTGCAGCTCTTTGTAAATACCTGGCAGCGTTTGGCTTTGCGAAATAAGCGCCGTAAACCAGAAGCTGCTGGTGGGCAGCTGGTGGCTTTCCTTTACTAGGCTGCGCACGAAGGCTTCTTCGCCGCCGGGGTACCACAGCTCGCTGGGCTGCCCGCCAAAATTGCGTACTGGGGCAGGGCCGCGGCCTTTGCTCAGGTTGGTGGCTTTGCGGCGGGTGCCGGCCGTGGCGGCGGCCAGCGAGGGGTAGAAGGGCGGGTTGCACAGCACGGCGTCGAACACCTCGCCGCGCTTTACCACACCAGCCAGCAGCTGGCTGGCATCGGGCTGGGGGCGGAGGTCTACGCTGCCTTTTAGGGCATCGTTGGCGGCCACGATAGTGCGGGCGGCGGCCAGGGCCACGGGGTCGGTTTCGGAGCCCACAAAGCGCCAGCCGTAGGCCTGGTGCCCGATGATGGGGTAAATGCAATTGGCCCCCACGCCGATATCGAGCACCGAAATGGTTTTGCCCTGCGGTATCACGCCGCCGTTGCTATCAGCCAGCAAGTCGGCCAGGTAGTGTATGTAGTCGGCCCGGCCGGGGATGGGCGGGCACAGGTAGCCGGCCGGAATATCCCACTGCGCGATGCCGTAAAACTGCTTCAGCAGCGCTTGGTTGAGGGCTTTCACGGCCTCCGGGTTGGCAAAATCAACCGAGGCGTCGCCAAATTTATTGACTTGCACGAAGGGAGCGAGCGCGGGGCTAGCTTCGATTAGCTTAGGAAAATCGTAGCGCTCGCGGTGCGGGTTGCGGGGGTGCAGCACATTTTTGCTGGCGAGCAGGTCTTTGGGGGGTTGGCTCATAGGGGAAGGGGCGACTGACTGGCCGGGTTTCGATGAAATGCCCCGCACGGGCCAGCTTAGCCGGCTCCGGTGTGGGTCGGCTAGCCGCGGCCCGCGGCAAAGCCACCAGACTCATACTTGGCGGGGCAGAAAGGCTAGGGCGGGAAAGCAGCAGCGCGTCGGCTCCCAAAGTTACGCCCGCCCCCGTTTTGGGCGGGCAGCAGCGGGGCATGCAAAAAGCGCTGGCCCAAGTACTGGGCCAGCGCTGTGGAGGCGGTTCTTAGCAGGAAGACCTTTGCTTAGTTCACTTTTTGCACCCGGCCCCGGCGCACTATCTGGCCGCCCGCTTCGACCGAGAGCACGTAGCTGCCGGTTGGGTAAGGCTGCAAATCAACCGAGAGGTTGGACGTAGTTTCGGCACCGAGGGCTTCGGCGTGCACTACCTGGCCCAGGCTATTGGTGAGGTACCAGCGGCCAGCGCGCTCGATGGGCATTTCCCAGGTTACGGTGGCGCGGTCGGTGGTCGGGTTGGGGTAAATGCTGAGGGGGGCGGTGCTGGCTGCGGCAGCCTGCACGGCCACTACTGGGCTGTAGGCAAACGGGCCATCGGTGTCGAGTTGCTTAAGGCGGTAGTAGGCCGTGGTGCGGAGCGGGGCCGCGTCGAAGTAGCTGTAAATGTGCGCATTTTGGGTGGTGCCCATGCCTGCTACCGTGGCGAGCGTCGTGAAGCTCGCGCCATCGGCCGAGCGCTGCACCTCGAAGCCGGCGTTGCGCTGCTCGCTGGCCGTGGCCCAATCTACGGCTACGCCTGTGCCCTGCGGCGCGGCGCCAAAGCTGGTGAGCGTGACGGGCAGCGGCTGCGCGATGGTGCCATTAACCTGAAATTCGTAGAGCGAATAGCCATTGTCGGAAATTGTGGTGCCGCGCTTGGTGCCGTTCATTCGCACGTAGCGGCCAGTTACGGGCGTGGCAAACGTGTATTCATTGAAGTGGAAGGAGTTGTTAACGGTCGTGGCCACGGTGGTCCAGGTTACAGCGTCGTCCGATACGTCGATGGTGAAATTGCCGCCGTAGGCCTTCTCCCAAACCAGGTACACCCGCGAGATGGTAGCCTGGCCGCGCAGGTCCACGTAAATGGCGGCATCCTCACGGCCGGCCGTACTGGCCCAGCGCGTCAGCCGGTCATTGTCAAACGCATAGCTAGCCACTAAGGCGCCCTGCGTAGTGGAGGCCACGGCCGACTTCGCATTGGCGATATTGGCGGCATTATTGGAAGCGGCGAATACCTCAAACTCATACAGCGAATAGCCATACACCGTACCCCGGGCCGTGCCATTCATGCGCACGTAGCGGCCGGTTTTGCCCAGGTTGGCGTACTCGTTTGAGGTCGAGGTGTTGCCGATAACGGTGGCGGCCGTTTGCCACGTGGTGCCATCGTTCGACACATCCAGCGTAAAATCCTTGCCCAGCGCCGATTCCCAGGTCAGGCGGATGCGGTCAATAGTTTGCACCGCGCCCAGGTCTACCGTGATGTACTGCGCGTCGGTGTAGGCACTTTCCCAGCGGGTTTTACCGTCGCCATCAAAGGCGTTGGCCACCGCCTGTGCTGGGTTCGCCGAAGCGGTAGCCGGTTTGCCGAGCGCCAGGTTGGGGTTGGGGTCGTAGGCGTAGAGCGCAAACTCATACAGCGAGTAGCCGTAGCCCGTGGCGCGGGCAGTGCCGTTCATGCGCACGTAGCGGCCACTTTTACCCAGGTTAGGATAGTCGTTTGTGGTTGAGGTGTTGTTCACCACGGTCACGGCCGTTGCCCAGGTGCCGTTTAGTACGTTGGTCCAGTTCGCATCGCTCGGCGCGACGGTGACGGTCGAAATGTCAAGGGTAAAGTTTTTGCCCAGCGCCGTTTCCCACGACAGCCGGATGCGGTCGATGGACTGCACCGAGCCCAAATCGACGATGATATACTGCGAGTCGCTGGAGGCGCTCTCCCAGCGGGTGCCGCTGTTGCCATCGAAGGCATTGCTCGCCGCCTGCACCGCCGAGGAGGCAAGGGCGGCTTTGCCAAGCGCTAGGTTTTGGGCTAGGGCCGGGCTAGCAGCCGGCAGCAATAGAATACATAACCATTGCAGAAGAAGGCGGAAGTTGTGTAGCATCAGGTAGCAGCGCGAAAATATTTATGCCTCAAAATTAATTTTTCGCTTTTGCCAGCTACCGCCAGAAACGCCCAACCCGCCTATTTTCTTTCTCAACACTAACAGAAGCTTTTTAAATGACTTTCTGTATTTTACGTATAAAAAATTTACCTTTCATAGCCACAAGCCTCCACTCTGGCCACCCGCCTACGCATAGAAAAAGGCTACCCCCGGTGCCGGGAATAGCCTTTAATTATTATTAAGTAGCAGTCTACTGATAAGCCGCCTAACCTACCATCAGCTAACTTATTCAGACACAGCCGTAACGCAAGCTTTATAGCTCTTTCAGGGCTTCGGCCAGTTCGGCGCGCACGGCTTTGGGCAATGAGGCCACCACGAGCTGGTACGAGTGGGTTATCCACTGGTGCTGCTGGGTCAGGGTAGCGCCCGCCCCGACCAGGATAGTGTTCCAGTGCTTTTTATTCATGTGAAAACCCGGTAGCACGTAGTCGTAGCGCTCGCGCAGCTCGACGGCCTGCTCCGGGTCACACTTCACATTAAAACTCGCAAACGTCTGCAAACTGGTGAGGGCGAATATTTTGCTACCCACCTTGAACACGAGTGTATCGGGGCCAAAGGGTAACTCCTCGGTAGCCCCCGGCAGACTCAGGCAGAAATCGCGGTACTCTTCGATATTCATGCGCAGCCCGGTTTAGCGGATAAACCAGCGGTACAGCAGCACGCCCAAGCCAACTAAAAACATCGCCATGCTCAGCTTATTGATGAAGTGCATGGTGCGCAGGTTGAAGTTGGTTTTGCGGCTCGGGTCGCTCTTGCGGAAGAAATAACCGAAGGCGGGGCCGAAGTTAAAAAGGTCTTTACCGTTCATAAGAAGTAGAGGCTAGTGCCGCCAAATTAACACACGGGGCGGCAGAATGATTGCGCAAAAGGCGGGAAATGTAGCTTGGCCTTTGTAGTCCGAGCGCTCGCGCAGCGAGCATCCACGCCTAGCCACTTTTATATACACAGATGTGGGCTGCGCCCGCGCTCGGACTACAAAGGCCAAGCTACATTTCCCGCCGCTCGCGCCAAGCCAGCCCGGCGGGTAGCTCGGCGGCCGAAAACTCGAGGTGGATAACCCGGCGCGGTCGGTCGCTGGTGCTGCGGTTGGAGGCGTGCAGCAGCAAGGGCTTCATGAGCATGGCCCCGCCAGCGGGCACGGCGCACACGGTGGCGGTAGCCGTGTGGGCAGCAATGGTTTCGGCCGGTACTACGCCGCCTAGGTGCGAGCCGGGCACTACTTTGAGGGCGCCGTTGGTGGCGTCGCAGTCGTCGAGGTGCAGGCGGATGGTGACGGTATTTTCGAGCACCTGCACTGGCGGCTGTACGGCCACCCAGCCGGCCTTGGTGGTCCAGGGGCCGAAGCCGGGCAGGTCGTCAGCGCGGCGGTCCACGTTCACCATCAATTCTTGGTGCCAGGCCACTAGCCAGTTCGAGCCAGCGGGCTTGTCGAAGTAAATGCCCTTGGTGAGGTGGCAGCCGGCTGGAAACAGCTCGCCCAGCAGTTCGCGCAGGGCTGGCGTATCGAGCAGCGGCCACAGCGCGGGTATTTCGCCCAGCAAATTGCGGATGGCAAATACACCCTGGCTGCGCCGAAAATTGGGGCCAGCGGCGGGCGCGGCCTCCAGGCAATGCAGCAGCGCGGCCACTTCGGTAGCGGTGTAAAGCTGCGGCAGGGTCACATGGCCTGCTTCGGCTAAGTGACCAGCCAGCGCGGAAGTGACAGCAGTAGCGTTCATAAGCAGCAAAGCTACGCCACCCGCCCAATCGGGTTTTGGGCGCAACTTGCAAGCAGGTAACTCCCCGCTTCGCACTTCTACTGAATGAACCCACGCCTTACGCTATTCCTGCTCACGCTGGCCGCCAGCACCCGCCCCGCCTTCGCCCAAAAAGCCTCGCCCGAAACTGAGGCCGTGAAGCAAACCATCACCTCGTTTTTCGATGGTATGCGCCGCGGCGACAGCACCCTGGTGCGCCGCACGCTGGCACCGGGCGCCGTGTTTCACGGCCTAGTTCTAGTTGGCAAGCCTGGCCAACCCGTTGCCCTACACACGGAGAGCATCAGCGACCTGCTGGAATCAGTGAGCACGCCCCACCCCGAAACCTGGGACGAGCGCGTGCAATTCGAGCGGGTGCTCATCGATGCCTACCTAGCCAGCGTGTGGGCACCGTATGAGTTCTACCTAGGTAGCAAATTCAGCCACTGCGGCTACGACTCGTTTCAATTGGTGAAGCTGGCCGATGGCTGGAAAATCGCGCACATCATCGATACGCGCCGCAAGGAGAAGTGTAAGTAGGCAGCGTATTCTTGACTCAACCCGGCGTACCAATGGAACTCAAACGCTACCCACGGCAGCTCTCGCGCGGGGCCAACAATGCGGCTATCGCCCTTTCCGAAACGGAAGTTGGCAAGCTTTTCGGCGACGATACCCGCTCCGATATTGGCTCGGAGGCCGAGAAAATGCGGTTCGCCAACGAGGTAAATGGGCTGGTTGTCAAATTTCTTCGTCTGGAAACCAACGAAGCGCTGGGTGCCGACATGCTGGTAATGGAGCGCATCTACCCGCTTGATTTCCGGGCTTACGAAGTGGAAATGCGAGAAATCTGGTTCGACGTATTTACCGACGAGCTACGGGCCCTGCACCAAGCGGGCTTTGTCCACCGCGACTTGCTGCGCCCCTCTAACCTACCCGGCGACCGCTACGACAACATCCTCCTCACCCAACAGGGCCTGCGCCTGATTGACGTAGGCATTTCCGTCTTGCAACGGCAAGTTGGGGAATCTTTTTTCCGGGCCTACGTGCAGCGGGAGCTAGAAGAATTGGCGCTATTCCGGGCGTTTTTTATTGGGCGGTAACTATCACTACCAGCTTAAATCCGAGTCAGGCTGGGAATTTCAAATGTCTAGCAACTAGTCACCAAAAGCAACTAAGCCACAATCACCTGCAAATGCCTGTTTTAGGATAGAAGCCAAATTAGGAATAGCGGCCGTAACAACGGGCGTCAGCATTACCCGCTTCTGCTGCACGTTCTGACTTATCCATCTAAACTTGCCGTAGTAATCGAGATAACTTTCGATAATTTTCAGCTTCTGAGCCTCGATAAATTCTTCATACTCGATGCCACCAGCAGCATTGATTTGCTTACTATTGCTAGACTGGTCGTCATGAATAAAGAAGAAATCGAGCATGATACTTTTCTCTAATTTAGGTAAATATCACACCCCCACCGGCTCGACTATTTCTTTCTCAATCCATTTTCCGTCCTCGCGCATGAGCTCGATTAGCTCGTCTACGGCGAGAGCTTCGGGCACAGCCTTCTTGATGACATCTTGGCCGCGATAGAGGGCAATTTTGCCTTTGCCCACGCCCACGTAGCCGTAGTCGGCGTCGGCCATTTCGCCGGGGCCGTTGACGATGCAGCCCATAATGCCGATTTTGATGCCTTTTAGGTGGTCGGTACGCTTGCGAATCATGGCCGTGGTTTCCTGCAAGTCGAAGAGCGTGCGACCACAGCTAGGGCAGCTGATATACTCGGTCTTGCTCATACGGGTACGAGCCGCTTGCAAGATGCCGAAGCTCAACTGGTTGAGGCCATCGATGGTGCTGAGCCACTGCTCCTGCGTGTAGTCGGCGGGCAGGCGGCTGGTGCCGAGCACGATGCCATCGCCGAGGCCATCGATGAGCAGGCCGCCTAAGTCGGTGGCCGCGTCGAGTTGGGTTTGCTCGGCGGCTTGGGCAGGGTAATCGTGGTCGAGCAGCACCGGGCAGGTGATGCCGTGGTTGATGAGCTCGAAGAAGGCGCGGCGCATTTCGGGCATGGCGTGCGCATTGAGGCTGTGCAACACCAGCACCACGGTTTGGTCGTGGCGCAGGCGGTCGAGCAGCCGGGCATCGAGCGCATCGAGGGTCAGCAGTAGGAAGTTGAGCTGCGGGTGGTTGACGAGCGACGCATCGGGGTGCTGGTCGGTCATGTAGCGGTCAGCCGTCATCAGGGGGTACTGCTCGGGGCGGCGGCCGCCATCGACCCAGGCGGGGTAGTTTACAATTTCGCGCAGGCCATTGGGCAGCATGAAGGGCACCGGCCGCTCGCCGGTGTAGATGTAATCGGCCCCGAGGTCCGACATCTGAAATTTGTCCAGAAACGGCGAATACAGGTGCCCAGCGGCGCGCAGGTCGGCGTACTCCAACTGTGGCAGGCGCGACAAATCGGCCACTACGCGGGGTACGTTCAGACCGCCAAAATTGGCTACTTCGTGGGTGTGGCGGCGGTAGTACTGGAATGGATTGATGGGCTCCTCCCCTTCCAGCGGCTTGATAGGCTGGGCCAGCGCGGCGCGGCTGGTGTAGCGGTCAATGAGCATGCGGGCCACCGGGGCTTCGGCCTCGGGAGCTTCGGTGAGCGATACGCGCACGGTGTCACCCAGGCCGTCTTCGAGCAGCGTGCCGATACCCACGGCGCTCTTGATGCGGCCGTCTTCGGCCTCGCCGGCCTCAGTCACGCCCAGGTGCAGCGGGTAGGGTTGCAGGCCTTCCTCGTCGAGCTTTTGCACCAGCAGGCGGTAAGCTTGCACCATTACCTGGGTGTTGCTGGCTTTCATGCTCAACACCACGTCGTAGTAGTTTTCTTCTTCGCAGAGGCGCAAAAACTCTAGCGCCGACTCCACCATGCCGAGCGGCGTATCGCCGTAGCGGCTCAGAATCCGGTCGGACAGCGAGCCGTGGTTGGTGCCAATGCGCATGGCCGTGCCGTACTGCTTACAAATCTTAACCAGCGGCCGGAACCGTTCGCGGATGCGCTCGACCTCGGCCGCGTAGCTGGCATCGGTGTAGTTGATTTCCTCGAATTTCTTTTTGTCGGCGTAGTTGCCGGGGTTCACGCGCACTTTTTCCACGATGCGGGCGGCCAGTTCGGCGGCGTTGGGCGTGAAGTGGATGTCGGCGATGAGCGGCACGTTGCAGCCGCGCGCCCGCAGCTCTTTCTTGATTTCCAGCAGGTTCTGCGCTTCTTTCACGCTAGGCGCCGTGATGCGCACGTACTCGCAGCCCGCCTCCACCATGCGCAGCGTCTGCTCGACCGAGCCGAGCGTGTCCATCGTATCCACGGTGGTCATGCTCTGCACCCGAATGGGATAATCGCCACCCATGGGCACGCCCCCGATGTTGACGACCCGCGCTTGGCGGCGCTTGTACTCGGTGAGGCTGGGGCAATATATCTTGTTCATAACCTAAAAACTGCGTGCAGAAAACGAAAGTTGCGACTTGCCACAAAGGTACGGCTGACTGCTTAGCGCAACTTCCGGCGGGGCTTGGTTGTCTGTCTGGCTAGGTTATCATTTCATTGGTTAGTTATGCCTCGGTACTCCTCTTTACTACTCAGCGCCGGACTGCTGCTGGCTACCCCCAGCCTAGCGCAACGCGTGGCCGTGCTCAAGTTCCCGGAACTGCAAAAGCGCCTCGCCCGCCCCGGCGACACAACGTACGTAGTTAACTTTTGGGCTACCTGGTGCGGCCCGTGCGTGCAGGAGCTGCCCGATTTTGAGAAAGTGCGCGCCGCCCAGGCCGGTAAAAAGGTGAAATTCGTGCTCGTGAGCCTCGATTACGCTTCGCAGCTCGACAAGAAAGTAAAGCCCTTTGTGCAGAAGCGCGGCCTGAAATCGGAAGTGCTGCTGCTCAACGAAACCGACCCCAATACCTGGCTGCAAAAGGTAGATAAAAAATGGTCAGGCTCTATTCCGTTTACCCTGATTTATAACAATCAAGCTAAGAAACGGGCTACTTTTGAGCAGCCGCTCACAGCAGCGGAGCTGACAGCGGAACTACGCAAATTTCTATAACGAAATTGTTTGTTCCGTATATAAAACGTCTGTCATGCTGAACGCAGTGAAGCATGACGACCTCAAAAAACCTATCCACTTAATTCACTCCCTATGAAAAAAATCCTCCCGCTGCTCGCCCTGTGCGTTGTGCTTCTCAGCAGCTTCGTGCTGCGCCCCACCGCCGAGGGGTACAAAGTCGGCGACAAAGCCGCCGATTTCAAGCTTAAAAATGTGGATGGCAAACTGGTGTCTTTGGCCGACAACAAGGCCGCCAAAGGCTACATCGTAGTCTTCACTTGCAATACCTGCCCCTTTGCTAAGGCCTACGAAGACCGCGTTATCGCCCTCGACAAGAAGTACGCGCCGCTCGGCTACCCCGTCGTCGCCATCAACCCCAACGATGCGGCCACCGTGCCCGGCGATTCCTACGCCGCCATGCAAAGCCGCGCTAAGGAGCACGGCTACACCTTCCCCTACTTGCAGGATGAGACCCAGCAGGTGGCCCATACTTTCGGCGCTACCCGCACGCCGCACCTGTACGTGCTCAAGCGCCAAGGCACCGATTTTGTAGTATCCTACGTCGGGGCGATTGACGACAACTCGGAGGATGCCAAGCTGGTGAAAACCAAGTACCTCGACAACGCCATGAGCGACATCATGGCCGGCAAGCCCGCCGCTACCAGCACCACGCAGGCCATCGGCTGCGGCATCAAGTGGAAGAAAAAGGCGTAAGCTGATTTTCTTTTTAACATAAAAACCCCTCGGCCGCTAGGTCGAGGGGTTTTTGTTGCTACTTACTGACCTCCAGCACGATTTTGCCGATGTGGGCGCTGCTTTCCATGCGTTTGTGGGCGGCAGCGGCCTCGGCCAGCGGGAAGGTGCGGTCGATAACCGGGCGGAACTGCCCGGCCGCGATGAGCGGCCACACGTGCTGTTCAACTACGGTGGCCAGGGCAGCCTTGAAATCGGCAGAGCGGGGGCGTAGCGTGCTGCCCGTGATGGTGAAGCGGCGGCTCATCACCTGCATAGCGTCGAATTCAACCTTAGCGCCCTGCATGGCATTGATAAAAACCAAGCGGCCGTCTTCGCTCAGCAAGCGCAGGTTTTTAGGTGTGTAGTCGCCGCCTATCATGTCCAAAATCACGTCTATGCCCACTTCTTTTAGCACTTGCTCGAAGTCGTCGGCTTTGTAATTGATGGCCCACTCGGCGCCCAAATCGCGGCAGGCCTGGCACTTGGCATCGTCGCCGGCCGTGGTGGCTACGTGACTGCCCAGCGCCCGCGCCAGCTGAATGGCCGTGGTGCCGATGCCGCTACTGCCACCATGCACCAGCAGCGTCTCGCCAGGTTGCAAGTGCCCGCGCTCAAACACGTTGTGCCACACCGTAAATACCGTTTCGGGCAGCGCGGCGGCTTCGACCATGCTTAGGCCAGCAGGCACGGGCAGGCAATGGCGGGCATCTACCACGGCATAGTCGGCGTAGCCGCCCGCCGCAAGGAGGGCGCATACGGCGTCGCCGGGATGCCAGCGCAGGGCGTCGGGGCCACATTCTTCGATAATACCGGCGATTTCGAGGCCGGGTACTAAGCCGGTTACGTCACCGCTGCCCGCGTATTTGCCTTGGCGCATAAGCACGTCGGGGCGGTTGACGCCGGCGGCTTGTACGCGCACCAGCACTTGGCCGGGGGCGGGCGTGGGGCGGGGTACCTCTTGCAGGTGCAGCACCTCGGGGCCACCGGGCTGCTCAATGATAATTGCGTTCATGCAGGCTTAAACGCTAAAAAAGCGGGGCCGGCTGCTTACGCAACCGGCCCCGTTCATTCAATGTATCGCCAGCTAAAGCTTACGCTACGCTCCCTACTTGCTTGCGCAGCTTCTGCACTTCATGCTCCAACTCCAGGTTGCGGAAAGTGACTTTGGCCTCCAGGTCGGCGTAGGAATTTTGCAATTGCTCCTGCAATTCCCGCATTTTGGTTACGTCGGTATTCGTACCCAGCCAGCGCACTAGCTGGCCCTGCTCGTCGCGGATGGGCACGGCGCGGGTCAAAAACCAACGGTACTCGCTATCCTGCCGCTTCAGCGGGAACGTCAGTTCCCAGGGCTCGCCTTTGGTCCAGGCATCACGCACAAAACCAACTACTTCGTTAGTATGCTCGGGGTGGTGCACTTTCTCCCAGCCCCAGCCCGCCATCTCCTCCGGCGAAGAGCCGGTGAAGTCGTACCAACGCTTATTATACCAATAAATATTGCCATCGGGCCGGGCCATCCACGAGAGTTGGGCCACGTTATCGGCCAGGGTCGTAAACTCCGCCTCACGCTCAGCCAGTGTTTCGCGGGCTACTTTTTGGTCCTGAATATCGGTGCAGGTGCCAAACCACGTCACGATGGTGCCATCAGCGTCGTAACGGGGTTTAGCCTGGCCCAAAAACCAGCGGTAGCCGCCATCTTTGGCCTTAAAGCGGTACTCAATCTCGTAGTCGTCGCCGGTGGCAAGCGAGTGCCCCCATATTTGGCGAGCGCGGGCGCGGTCGTCGGGGTGCAGCAGGTTGTTCCACATATCGGGGCCCACGCTATCGACCAGCGTGTAGCCCGTGTAGTCAATCCAGCGCTGATTGAAATACAGGTGCGAACCCGCAGGGTCGGTTATCCAAACGAGCTGCGGAATAAAATCGGCCAGAAACTGAAATTCATTCTCAATTAGCGAAGCTGAGTTGGGGCTAGCGGTAGAAGCGTCCACGGCAATACAAACAAGGAGAGCAGTTTAAAGAAAGATTACGGGCGGTCGAGCTGCATTTCCAGGCCCGAGCTGAAGTAGAGGTTGAGCTGGGCGCGGGCACCGTCGGTGGTGCGGCGCAGGCGCGTTACCAGCGCCCGCAGGTCTTCGGCGGGCAGGTTCAGGCTGATATAGGGTCGGTTCAGCAGCTCATCGCGCAGCACCGCCCAGCTGCCGGTTTCTTTTTGGGTGGGCGCCTCCAATTCGAGCGCCTGGCCGCCCAGCACCAGGCTGGTAGCCTGGGCCAGCGTGCTGGCCGGGTCGGCCCGGTTGAGTACCCGGTGGGCTACCCGCCAGGCGCCAGCCAGGTAGTCATCAGGCACTTGCTGTAGGTTAACGTCGAGTAGCAAATCAGACATGGGCAAAAGGCCGGCAAGAATCGCCGGCAGAATAAAACGCGTAACGCAGATGGGGTAAAGAGGTTGGCCGGAGCCTTCCGAGGGTTACTGAGAGTAACCAATTCTTTCCCTATATAGTTCAGCTTTTTGGCTTCAATCGGTTGGATGGTTTGCTATCAGCTTGGGTAGTTGGCGCGCGGGGCGGCGGGTTGCCCAAATCCTGCGCCAGCCGTATACCGGGCCGTGGCCGTGGGGCGCGCTATCTTACCCCACCCCAACACCTTTTTTGCTCATGAACCACTTCTCTTTTCCGGCCGGCTTACCGGGCCAGGTAGCGCGGGCAGCGCGGCAAGCGGGCCAGCGCGCCGGCCAAACCGGCCGCCTATTTCGTCAGCTCGTGCAGCGTGCTCTCGACGCGGTGCAAGACGTGCTGCGGACTGAGATTCAGAATGGCCACGCCCGGCTGGTTATTGATTTTCTGACAGATAAAGCCTTGCCCGCAGCGCGGGTACTCTTGCTCGAACGGATGACGGCCAGCCTGTTGGTGCGCTTGGGTTTGCGCGGCGTGTTTATGAGCAACGTAGTTGGCTGGGTGCTGCCCTTTGTGCTCGAAAAGCTCTTTCAAGCGGCCCGCACCAGTGGCTTGCTGGCCAAAATCGAGGCTAACCCCACCGTGGCCGACACCCTGGCCCGCGTGGAGAAACTGCGCCACGCCGCCACCCGCCTCATCTTCCCCGACGGCGACACGGGCGCCGTCGTACTGACCGACGAGGAAGCCAAAGAACTACTAGCCCAACAGCCGAAATCGTAGTAGCGTGATAGCCGCAGCGCGGCGGCCCATCGGTAGTAATCAGGCGATTTTCAGGGAAGAAAGCCCCAGCGAGGCGACCCATATGTTCGTATGGGTCGCCTCGCTGGGGCTTTGAAATAAGCTGCTCGTGCTTGCTACCAACGGGCCGCCGCGCTGCGGCTATCGCATCACTACTTAATAACCCGCTCCCAGCTCCACCGGATTCTCCAGTGGCTGGCCGGTGCGCAGGCGCTCCAGATTACGCACGAGTTGGTCGATTTTGCCTTCCATTTCGCGGGGCTGGCCGCCGCCGGTGTGCTGCGTGAGTAGTACGTTGGGCAAAGTCCAGAGCGGGTGGTCGGCCGGAATCGGCTCGGTGGCGGTCACATCGAGCACGGCCCCACCGAGGCGGCCGGCTTGCAGTGCCGCGATGAGGGCGGGCTCGTCGGTGGTGTTGCCGCGGCCCACGCTGGCGTAAATGCTGTCGGGGCGCATGGCTACTATCAGGTCGGCCGAAAAAAACTGGTCGGCGCTACCGGGCAGGCAGTTTACTACCACATCGGTTTCGGGCAGCGCGGCGGCCAGTTCTTCCTTGGTGTGCAGTTGAGCCTGCGGGTCGGTACGGGCCAAAAACTGCACCGCGCAGCCAAAGCCGCTGAGCTGCTCGCGCACCGCCTGGCCGATGGTGCCCGCGCCGAGTATCACCACGCGCTTGCCGCGTAGCAGACCCTGGCGGCCGCGTACTTCAGCTCCTACCCACTGCTGTTTTTCCTGCAAAAGCACTAGCTCGGGCAAGCGCCGGTAGAGCGCTAGTAGGCCAGCCACCATCGTTTCGGCGCAGGCCCAGGCAAAAAAGTCGCCCATGTTTGCCACCGGAATAGCTAGCTCAACGCCTTTATAGCGGTCGAAGCCGGCCGAATCTATCTGCCAAAATTTTAGCTCGGGCAGCGGGCCGGCCGTGAGCCACGCGGCGGGCGGGTTGCCCAGCACCACCTCGGCCGCCCGAAAAGCCGCCTGCGCCTGCTCGGCGGGTAGGTCAGCGTTGAACGTTACGTCGGCCCCGGCGGGTAGCTGCTGCTGTAAGTAGCTGCGCGTGGCTTCGTTGAGCGCAGTGTACACGAATAATTTCATAAATGCGGGCAAAAAATAACTTAGCCTTGTCCGTAGCCTCAACTTCTATTTAACCAAAACAGGCACCCGCGAAACGCTCACGGATGCCTGTTTTTGCCTAGTCAATCAAGCGACTACGCTTGGCGGTCAACGCCTTTGCTGTCATTTTTGAGGTCTTCCTCGGGCGAGGTATTACCACCTTGCAGCTGGCCGGCAGCAGAGATGAGCGCAGCGCTCAGCTTTTCAACATATCCCACAGTGTTGCCCGTGGCAAACGAAGCTACGCGGGCGGTTTCGGTGCCCAAGTGGTGCAGTAGGCGACCCGTTTGGTCGCCATCATAGGTGCCACCGTTCAACAGCGCTTTCAGGGCTTGCAGGTCGGTTACCAGCTTGTGAAACTCGGGGTTGTGGGCAGCTTTCAGGTCTTCAATCCAACGCTGCAAGTTGTTGTCGATACCCGCTTTGTCGGCACCTTCTTGCAGGTCGCCGGTGAGTAGTTTAACGGCGCTTTCCAGGTGTACCTGATGCTGCGTTTCGGTCTTTTCCATGTGGTCGGGGGAGTGTTTTGGGGAGGGAGTACTCCGTTGCCCAAACGGAAAGTAGCCGCTGAGGTTGGCCGCTATACCTCAACCCAATAAAAATGCCTCCCCTAAATGGGGAGGCATTGCAAGAATAATAAAGCACATACAAACCAATAACAACCTAGCTGATAATCTGTAATGACAAGATAATGACGAGATAAATTACTAATTACTCTATTTTGCTCATACGCTCCTTCACGGCCTCCAGGGCCACGCGCATGTTCACGATGTCGGCGCGGGCGGCTTCCTGCTCTTTCAGGTTGGTGTCGATAGAGTTGTTGTACTGCTGCAATTCGGCGGCGTTGGCGGCCAGCATCTGCTGAATTTCGAGCTTGCGGGCCTTGTTCTTCTCAATATCCTTCTTGATGGTGTTGGCCTTTTCAATCACCGACATGTTGTTGTTCTGCGACTGCACCAGCGCCTTTTCAGCGTCGGCAATCTGGGCCATCAAGTCTTCGCGGTACATCGAGCGGGCAAAATCCTTGAGGTATTTTTCGGCGGCTTTCCACTGGCTTGGGGTCGATTCGCGGCCCAGGTAGGCGTTGCCGAGGTCAATGCTCCACCACACGCCCGTGCCCGTGGGCAGGGCGTCGACGCGGCTGATAACGCGGATGGGCGTGGCCGAAATTTCGGGGATAATTACGCCGTCCATCGTCACCACGCCTTTGTTGTTTTTCACCTTACCCGGAAACTGGTCGCTCAACTGCTTCACCCACGATACCTCTACACGCTTGTTATCAAGCTGAATGCTCACCTGCTGCCCCTTGCGTGGAATGTTACCCACCGATTTGTCGGCTTCCTCTACCGGCGAGCGCTGGGCCGAAACCCGCAGCCCTGCCAGCACCAGCAGCAGGACCAATAGTATTTTTTTGTTCATAACGACTAAAAGAAAGCTGCTTATAAAATGAGATAAAACGAAGTAGTATATCCGTCATTCTTTACGAATGGCCAAATTTAAGCAGCGGATTCTGCATAAAAACAAGAAACTTGCATTTTTTTTAGTAAATCCGATTTTTTATTATTTAAGTACTATTCTTAGCCTTTTGCCGTAGCCAAAAGGTTGGCAACAAAAGCCGCCCACCGTAGTTTAAGGAGTCTATGTCTGAGCTGACCATTTGCCGCGCCGAGCACTTCAACGCGGCCCACCGCCTGCACAATCCGGCCTGGGACGATGCCAAAAATCAGCAGGTTTTTGGCAAGTGCAACAACCCTAACTACCACGGCCACAACTACAACCTGGAGGTGCGTCTCACCGGCCCGCTCGACCTCGAGACGGGCTATGTGTATGACCTAAAGGCGCTGGGCACCCTCATCAAGCGCGAGGTACTCAACCGCTTCGACCACAAAAACCTAAACCTGGACACGGAGGAGTTTCGCACCCTCAACCCAACGGCCGAAAATATCGCCGTTGTCATCTGGCAGCGCCTGCGCCCGGCGCTGCCGCCCACGCTGAAGCTCGCGGTCACGCTCCACGAGACAGACCGTAATTTTGTAGAATATGATGGAGAAGGAGCCTAATCCGCCGGCCCACACCGACCACCCCGACGCCCACCTGCCGCCCGGCCTGCGCACGCCCCTGCGCCCCGACGCCTTTGCCCGCCCCGATGCCGACAAGATTGAGGCCATCACTGGCCACTTCCGCGCCATTATGGACGAGCTGGGCCTCGACCTGACCGATGACAGCCTGGCCGGTACGCCGCGGCGGGTGGCCAAAATGTTTGTGCAAGAGTGGTTTAACGGCCTCAACCCCGCTCACCGGCCCGAAGTGCGCCTGTTTGAGAACCGCTACGAGTACCAGCAGCTGCTGGTAGAGCGCGACATTACAGTGTTTTCGTGCTGCGAGCACCATTTTGTGCCGATTATCGGCAAAGCGCACGTCGCCTACCTACCTGGCAAGCACGTAGTTGGCCTTAGCAAGCTCAACCGCGTGGTGCAGTACTACGCCCGCCGCCCGCAGGTGCAGGAGCGCCTCACGCGGCAGGTGGCCGAGCACCTGCGCCACAGCCTGGGCACGCCCGATGTGGCCGTGCTCATTGAGGCCGACCACCTCTGCGTGATGAGCCGCGGCGTGAACGACACCAGCAGCTCAACGCTCACCAGCGAGTACGGCGGCAAGTTTTTGGAAGACGCTCAGCTACGGTCCGAATTCCTGCGCCAAATTGGCAAGTAGCTATTAGGTAGGCTATTGCTTTTAGATACGATTGTCATTGCGAGAAGGAACGACGAAGCAACCTTTCCTTTACGCTCAGGTTAGCAAGCCTGCGAGAAGGAAAGGTTGCTTCGTCGTTCCTTCTCGCAATGACAATCGTATTTCCCGCCTATTCTCATCCTCTACTTATGCGCATTCTCATCACCGGCGGCACGGGTATGATAGGCCAGCGACTGGCCGAACTGCTGATTGACGCCGGCCACGACGTGGCCCTGCTAACTCGCGAGCCCGGCAAGAGCAGCCATTATCGCCTTTTTGGCTGGGACCCCGCGGCCGGCACCATCGACCCCGCCGCCCTGCCCTACGCCGACTGCGTGGTGAACCTGGCGGGCAGCAACGTGGCCGAAGGCAAATGGACGACCTCACGCAAGCAGGAAATTCTGCGCAGCCGCCTCGATGGCCTGGAGCTATTGCAACGCGAGCTAGCCAAAGGTGGTCACCACGTGCATACGCTGCTTTCGGCCTCGGCCATTGGCATATATGGTGACCGGGGCGATGAACTGCTACACGAAAACTCGCCCACCGCCGCGCCCGGCGACGATTTTCTGGCCGATGTGGTGCTGCAATGGGAAGCGGCCGCCCGCGCCATAGAAGCGCCCGGCCTGCGCGTGGTATTGCCGCGCATCGGCATCGTGCTCAGCCCCGAGGGCGGGGCGCTGGTGCCCATCGCTAAAACCGTGCGTATCGGCGTGGGGGCGCCGCTGGGCTCGGGCCGGCAGTACATGAGCTGGATTCATCTCGACGACCTGTGCCGCCTGCTGGTGCAGATGCTGCGCGATGAGCTTTGGCACGGCGTGTACAACGCCGTAGCCCCAAACCCGGCCACCAACCAGGAATTTACCGAAACCCTGGCCCAGGTGATGCACAAGCCCTTGCTGCTGCCCAAAGTGCCCGCTTTCGGCCTCAAGCTGGCCATGGGTGAGATGAGCGAAATCGTACTGGGCTCGCAGCGCGTGAGCGCTGATAAGGCGCTCAGCCAAGGATTTCAGTTCGAGTTTCCGACGCTACGCGAGGCGCTAGAGTCGTTTTACGAGTAATCCTAACGCCAAACGGAGTGGCACTCCGTTTGGCGTTAGGATTACTCAACCTTACGCCAAACGGAGTGCCATTCCGTTTTACAACGTACCACCTACCCCAAAATCAGCTCCGTAGCCGCCACCAAATTTGCCACGCGGGGCGAAAACGCCACCTCTTCGCTGTGGCCTACCAAAATGCCGCGCACGCCAATCTTGGCCCCGGCCTCCATATCGCGGGCGCGGTCGCCAATTATCCAACTGCTGGCGGGGTCGATGCCGAAGCGGGCAATTGCCTTTTCTAGCATACCTGAATCAGGCTTGCGGAAAATAGATTCACTCACCGAGGGGTGATTTTCAGCAAAATACAGCGCGTCAATGATATGGCCGCAGGCCTGCTGCAAAATACTGTGGCACTCTTCTACCTCGGCGCGGGTGTAGAGGCCTTTGGCAATGCCAGCTTGGTTGGTAACCACGATGAGGTGGTAGCCGGCGGCCTTGAGGCGGCGCAGGCTCTCGGGCACGCCGGGCACGATGCGGAAGCGTTCGGGCGTCCAGACGTAATCGCCTAGCTCTTCGTTAAGTACCCCGTCGCGGTCCAGAAATACGGCTTGGTTCATGGGGCGAAGGTACCTTTGCGCTATGCGAATTGCCATTATCGGTGGGGGGCTAACGGGCCTCACGCTGGCTTACTACCTCCAAAAAAGCGGCGTAGCTTACGACCTATTCGAGGCCAGCGAGCGGCCCGGCGGCAACCTGCATTCGCCCCTCGAAGCAGCCGGCTACCAGCTCGAAGCGGGCCCCAATTCGCTGCTCCTCAGCCCCGAGCTAGAAGAGCTACTGACCGAATTGGGCCTGCAAGACGCTATTCAGGAGGCGGCTCCGGTGAGCCAGCACCGCTACGTGCTGCGTCATGGTCAGTACCAAGCGCTGCCCGCCTCGCCGCCTAAGCTGCTCACCAGCTCTTTTTTTAGCCTCAAAACCAAGCTGCGCCTATTGCGCGAGCTACTACACCGCCCCGCGCCGCCCGTGCCCGGCGAAACCATCGCGGCCTTTTTTGAGCGGCATTTTGGGGCCGAAGTAGTTGATTATGCCGTCAATCCTTTCGTGGCGGGCATCTACGCTGGCGACCCGCGCGAGCTACTGGTTTCCCTCACCTTCCCGCAATTAGCGGCGCTGGAGCAGCAATACGGCTCGGTACTGCGCGGCTTTGCAGCCTCGCAAAAAGGCAAGACCAGCCAGCGGCGGCGCACCATCACGCTGCGCGGCGGTGTGCAAGCGCTGACCACTGCCCTGGCCGCCCGCCTCACCAGCTACCACCCCGGCCAAGCCGTGGCTTCAATCAGCGACGGGCAGAATAGGGCTGAAAACCAGCCGAGCACGCCCGCTTACCGTCTAACCCTCACAACTCACAATTCACAACTCACCTACTCGCACCTGGCGCTAGCGGTGCCCGCCTACGCGGCCGCCGAGCTGCTGCACCCGCTGCACCCCGCCGCCGCCGAGGCGCTGGCCGCCGTGCGCTACCCGCCCATGACCCTGGTGTACTCGGCCTACGACCGCACGCAGGTAACGCACCCGCTAGTCGGCTTTGGCGCCCTAAATCCGCGGGCGGAAGGCACCTACTCGGCCGGCTCTATCTGGACCAGCTCCATCTTTCCCGACCGGGTGCCGGCCGGGCAGGTGCTCTTTACCAGCTTTGTGGGCGGGGCACAATTCGCGCAGCAAGCCCAGCAGCCCGAGGCCACGCAGCTAGCAGCCGTACACGAAGAACTGAGCCGCCTCTACGGCATCGAAGGCGCGCCGCGCTGGCAGGGGCGTTATTACTGGCCGCGCAGCATTCCGCAATTTGATGAGCATTTGGCAGCGGCGCGGGCGGCCGTGGCTCCGCTGGCGGCTCAGGGCATCGTGGCGGTGGCCAACTGGCAGGCCGGCGTGAGCGTGCCCGATTGCGTGAAATACGCCCGCAAAATGAGTGGCGAGTTGGCGAGCGAGTGAAATACTGAATTAGCACCTTTGCCGCAACATACGTGCCTTACGGGCGTCTGTAGCCAAGTGCCAGGATTTCCCACATCACCGATTCACCATTTCACTACCCCTATCTTTGCCCGCAATGAGTACTATGGCCGCCGGACTGGTCTTAATTCCGACGTACAACGAGCGGGAAAACGTTGAGCTAGTAATTCGGGCGGTGCTGGGACTGCCCCGAGCTTTTCATTTATTGATTATTGACGATGGCTCGCCTGACGGCACCGGCGCTATTGTGCGCGGATTGCTGCCGGAGTTCGCAGGCCGCCTCTTTTTGGAAGAGCGCGCTGGCAAGCAAGGCTTGGGTACAGCCTATATTTTCGGCTTCCGATGGGCACTGGCGCGGGGCTACGAGTATGTGTTTGAGATGGATGCCGACTTCTCGCACAACCCACAGGACCTGCTGCGCCTTTACGAAGCCTGCGCCGTGCAGGGCTACGACCTAGCCATCGGCTCGCGCTACAGCGACGGCGTAAACGTGGTAAACTGGCCAATGAGCCGGGTGCTCATGTCCTACTTTGCCTCCAAGTACGTGCGCCTCGTCACGGGCATGCCCATCCACGATGCTACGGCGGGCTTCAAGTGCTACTCGGCCCGCGTGCTGCGCGCTATCGACCTCACCAAGATACACTTCGTGGGCTATGCCTTCCAGATTGAGATGAAGTGGCTGACCTATAAGCTGGGTTTTCGGCTCAAGGAAGTGCCCATCATTTTCACCGACCGCACCCGCGGGCAGTCCAAAATGTCGTCGGGCATTTTTAAGGAAGCCCTCTTCGGCGTGGTGCAAATGAAGCTCAGTAGCTGGGTGCATCCGCCCAAGCGGCTGGTGGATTAGCCCGGCCTCAAAACCCCACCCCCCGGCCCCTCCCCTCTGGGAGAGGGGAGCCTGACGTTAGTAGACGTCAGCTTGCGGTCGGCTCCCCTCTCCCGGAGGGGAGGGGCCGGGGGTGGGGTAACACGTTCGAACAGTTTTTGCGTATGACCAAGGCCGACCCTGCCGCATGGAAAACACGCCCCTGTTCTGGATTCTGTTCAACCTGCTCATTATCGGGCTTTTATTGCTCGATTTGCTGGTATTCAACCGCAAGGCGCACACCGTAACGCTGCGCGAGTCGCTGCTCCAAACAGCCGGGTGGATAACGCTGGCGCTGGGCTTCAACTACTTCGTGTACCACAACCTGGGCCACGAAGCGGGCCTGCAATGGCTGACCGGCTACCTGGTAGAAGAAGCGCTGAGCGTTGACAATTTATTTGTCTTCCTGCTCATCTTCAACTACTTCAAAGTACCCGCCGAGTATCAGCACCGGGTGCTGTTTTGGGGCATTTTGGGCGCTTTAATACTGCGGGCAGTATTCATTCTGGCCGGCGCGGCATTGCTCGCCAAGTTCCACTTTCTGTTTTACATCCTGGGGGCGTTCTTGGTGTACACGGGCATCCGCATGGCGCTGAGTGGCGGCGAAAACCCCGACGTAGACCCGCAGAATAATCCCGTAGTGCGGTTTCTGCGGCGGCATTTGCCCATCACCACGCAATTTGACAAAGGCAATTTCTTCACCCACCGCGACGGCGTGCGCTTTGCCACGCCGCTGCTGGTGGTGCTGATAATGGTCGAAACGACGGATGTAGTTTTCGCCGCTGATTCCATTCCGGCCATCCTGGCCATCTCGCGCGACACCTTTATCGTGTACACCTCCAACGTGTTTGCCCTGCTCGGGCTGCGGTCGCTGTACTTCGCGCTGGCCCGGCTTATGACGGCCTTTCACTTTCTCAATTACGGCTTGGCGCTCATCCTCATTTTCATCGGGGCTAAGCTGCTGGTCGAAGACTTTTTGCACGAGCACTTTCACCTCACGATACCCATGCCGGTTTCGCTGGGCGTGGTGGGCGGGCTGCTGCTGGGTAGCATTGGCGCCTCGCTGCTGTGGCCGCAAAAAGAGCAAGTGTAGCGCGGACTTCTAGTCCGCAGCTTTCCGCGCCCAGTACTCGCAGACTAAAAGTCCGCGCTACTTTCCAACATCCGCCTACCCTTCAGGCTTTCCTATTCCGACGTTCCACTTCTGCCTCCGCTCCCCTTGTCTTCCCTGGCCGACCACGTAGCCCACGGCTTCGCGCAAACTCCCAAAACGCTCTCCTCCAAGTACTTTTATGATACGGCGGGCAGCCGGCTGTTTCAGCAGATAATGGCCCTGCCCGAGTACTACCCCACCCGCACCGAATTGGGCATCTTTCAGGCGCAGGGCGCGGCCATCGTGCAGGCCCTGCGGGCGGGCACCGCCCCTGGCCAGCCCCTGGCCGTAGTAGAGCTAGGCGCCGGCGACGGCTTGAAAACCAAGCTATTGCTGCGTGAACTACTCGCGCAACCCGCCGCCGCCTTCACCTACGTGCCGGTCGATATCTCGCCCTCGGCACTCGACGAGTTGGTGGCCTCGCTGCGACAGGAGCTGCCCACGCTGCCTACCGAGCCGCTGGCGGCCGAGTATTCGGCGGCGCTCACCACGCTGGCCCAGCGGCCCGAAGCCAAGGCAGTGCTCTTTTTGGGCTCCAATATTGGTAATTTTGGCCCGGCCGACCGCGAAGATTTCCTGCGCTCGCTGGCCGCCCCACTCACCCCCGCCGACCGCCTGCTCGTGGGCTTCGACCTGCGCAAAGACCCGCGCCGCATCCGGGCGGCGTATGATGACGCGCAGGGTATCACAGCTGAGTTCAACCTCAACCTACTGCGCCGCTTCAACGCCGAACTCGACGCCGATTTTCAGCCCGAGCACTGGCAGCATTACCCCGACTACGACCCCAGCACCGGCGCCATGCGCTCGTGGCTGGTGAGCCGCCGCGCCCAAACCGTGCGCATCGGCGCGCTCGGGCAAACCTTCGCATTTGCCGCTTGGGAAGCCATTCATACCGAAAATTCCTTCAAATTCACCCTGCCCCAAATCGAGGAATTAGCCAGCGCGACCGGGCTGCGGGTAGTCGAGGTGTTCCAGGATGCGGCCGGCGACTTCGCCGACGTGGTGCTGGCGCGGGTGTAATTTTGTAGGCAAGCAACTCAACTATTTCCGTCATGCTGAGCGCAGCGCAGCGGAGTCGAAGCATCTCTTTCGCATAGTAACTCCTAACGCTTGAGTTAGTAATGCGGTAGAGATGCTTCGACTCCGCTGCGCTCCGCTCAGCATGACCCGTTTTTATTCCTACTTATCCCTGTGAAAGCGCACTTCCGTCCTACTATTCTCCTCGCCTACCCCGTCGTCCTCAGCCAGCTCGGCCACGTGCTGGTGGGCGTGTGCGACTCCGTGATGGTGGGCCAGCTCGGCAAGCTGCCGCTCGATGCCGTGGGCATGGGCGTGAGCGTAACTACCTTACTACTAGTACTGGGCCTGGGCATTAGCATGGGCTCGGTGCCCCGCGTGGCGGCGGCCAATGGGCGCGGCGACGACGCCTTTTTGGGCCGCCTGCTGGTGGGCACGGTCTGGCTCAATACGCTGGTGGGCGTGGCGCTCGTCGGCCTCAGCCAGCTGCTGCCCCTACTGCTGCCGCTGCTAAAGCAGGCGCCCGAAGTGGTGGCGCTGGCGGCGCCCTGGGTCCGCGTGGTGGGCTGGTCGCTGCTGCCGCTGATGGTATTTCAAGGCTTTCGCGAGTGGGCCGAAGGGCTGGGCCTCACCAAGCAAGCCATGCAGCTGTCCATTGCAGGCAATGTGGTGAATGCGCTGCTGTGCTACGCGCTCATTTTTGGCCATTTTGGGGCACCCGCGATGGGCCTGATGGGCGCGGCCTGGGCCACGCTGATTTCGCGCATTGGCATGGCCGTGCTCATGGCGCAGTACGTGCTACGGGCCGAAAAGCTGCGCACCCGCCGCCCCGCCGAAGCCACCGCCTGGCTGCGGCCGGGCCTGGATGAGCTGCGCGGCCAGCTCGCCCTGGGCCTGCCCATCGGTATGCAGATGATGCTGGAAGTGGGCGCATTCAGCGCGTCGTTTTTGATGATAGGCTGGATTGGCGTGACGCCCCAGGCCGCCCACCAAATTGCCATCAACGTGGCATCCGTGACGTACATGGCGGCCACCGGCATTGCGGCGGCGGCCACCATCCGGGTGGGCAACCTGCGCGGTAGCGGCGAGCTGGCCGAAGCCCGCAAGGCGGGTTTTGCGGCCTATTGGCTGGCTTTCGGGTTTATGAGCGCCATGGGCCTGCTAATGCTGGCCCTGCGGCACATCATTCCGACCTTCTATAACCACGACCCGCTGGTGCTGGCGCAGGCCGCCACGCTGCTGGCCATCGCGGCGGCCTTCCAGGTTTCGGATGGCTTGCAGGTGGTGGGGCTGGGCGCGTTGCGCGGCCTCGAAGACGTGAAAGTGCCCTCCGTGGTAGCGCTGCTGGCTTATTGGGGGCTGGCCCTGCCCATCGGCTACGGCCTGGGCTTTGGCCTGCGCTGGGGTGCGCCGGGCGTGTGGGTGGGCTTGCTCACGGGCCTCTCGGTAGTAGCCGTGGTGCTTTTTCTGCGCTTCCGGCGCCAGAGCCAGCCAGGTGCCCAACTGCCCGCCCCGCCCATAGGGGCTGCCCAGTTGGCGGAGGCCGAAGAGGTGCTGGTGCTGGGTCAGCCCGCCGGGTAGCCGCCCCAGGTTGTGCAGCCCAGCCGTAGCGCGGCGGCCCGTTGGTAGTAATAGCCTTTTTTATGCTGAAATAAAGCCCCAGCGGGGCGCGCCCCTACGGCTGGTGAGGTCGCCCCGTTGGGGCTTTACCTCTTCCATTCCTTCCCGCATACTATCGACAGGTTGCCCCGCTGGGGCTATGGCGCTACCTAGGCTGGCTATCATCCCGCACTCACCCTCACACAATCCCCAAAGGGCTGCCGCAGTGCGCAGCAGCCCTCTAAAGATTTTTCACAAGGTCCGTAGCACGCCACGCGCCCTTTGCCCATTTGGTGGAGGATACGTGACCCGCCACACGCCCCCGGCAGTAGCCACCAGCGCGGCAAGCCGACACTTTTTGGCCGCGCCGAGCGTTAAGAACCCGGCTACTTTGGCCGCTCTTTTTGCTCATGCTTCCTCAGATTCTTACCGGCGCGGTGGTGGCGCTGGCGTGCTTTTTCGCCCACACTGCCCACGCCCAGGCTGGCACGGCGGGCGGCACCCTGCACTGGTCGGCCAGCCGGCCGCTCACGCTGGCCGATTTTAAGAGCCGGCCCCGGGCCGGCGAAACCCACGCGGCGCTCACCTCGGCTACCATCGTAGCGCAGGTGGCCTGCAAGGGCGGGCAGTTTACGGGCCACGTGCAGGCGGCCTTCGACCCCACCGCTTCGTGGTGGCGCGAGCCTGCCACCGCCACGCCCAAGCTGCTGCGCCATGAGCAGCTGCACTTCGACATCACGGAGGTATATGCCCGCCGCCTGCGCCAAAAGCTGGCCGCCGTGCGCGTGCCCTGCGCCCAGCTGGGCAGCGCATTTGAGAGCCTCAGCAAAGGCGTGTATGCCGAGTGGGAAAAGGCCGAAGAGCAGTACGACCGCGACACCAACCACGGCCTCAAGCCCGAGCAACAGGCCCAGTGGGAAGCCCAGGTGCAGCAGCAACTAAGTGAGCTAGCCGAGTTTGCCGATAAGGAAGTGTAGCGCAAGCAGCATGGTCTTTCGGGCCGCGAGTGCCAAGTTTAGCGACTCGCGGCCCGAAAAACCATGCTACTGCCCCATAGCCTTGCAGGCGTCAGCTACTGAATAGTCAGCTGATATTCAAACACCTGCTTCAGCTTATTATCATTAATCGTAAGGACGTATGGCCCCGGCACAGTGGGCTTTACAAACGGCACCGCTTGCTGCGCTTGGTATAAGTCGCGCCCGAAGAAGCGGCCCGTACCGGGCTTGGGTATGGCCGTGTACACCTCGGCGCCGTCTTTGGTACGGGCGGTGAGCAGGAGGCTGCTAGGGTCGGTATTTTGGGCACCCCGGCGGTGCATAGTCACGACCAGCGCCCCGCCCGCGGGCAAAGCCGCCAGCCGCCGCTGATACGTACTATCGGCCCAAGCGTGAATCTTCTTTAACTCATCAATTTCAGCTTGCAGCTCGATGGGCGAGCGGTAGCACACGCGGGTATACGAGCCAGTTTTATCGGCATCCTCGTCGGTATTTTTGGTGATGTTGGCCACGGCTGGGCACTCGGGGTCTTTTTGGGCAAATACGTAGCGCTTGCGGGGGGGGCCGGCGGGCGTGGGATACTTATCGGTGGTTTGAGCGGCGGCTTCGGTAGCGGCCAAGCTGAGTAAGAAGGTGCTAACTAAGCCAGCTTTTAGCAACAATCCAAATTGCATTTTAAACATAATAAATAGACAAATGAACCAATATCATTGAACACTGCAAAGAACGGCACGCGCCGCCTATTATGCAGAAGATGACTGGACCCATTTGGCTAGATAATTAGTAAGAAAGCAACTCGCCTACCGCACTTTGGCCCCTGCGGGAGCCGCCTAATACTTTATCCTCCGTAAATCTCGACCAGTTCCTCCCCCGCCGCGCTGCGGCTGGCCCGGTACATGCCCTCCGAGTTGAAAGGCAGGGCCAGATTGCCGGCCGCATCTACGGCGATGAGGCCGCCCTCGCCACCTACCGGGGCCAGCTTGTCGTGCACCACTATGCGGCAGGCCTCAGCCAGCGTCAGGCCTTTATACTCCATGAGGCAGGCCACGTCGTAGCCCACCACGGCCCGCATAAAATACTCGCCGTGCCCGGTGCAGCTAATGGCGCAGCGCGCATCAGCCCAGGTACCAGCCCCGATAATGGGCGTGTCACCGATGCGCGAGTAGCGCTTGTTGGTCATGCCGCCGGTGCTGGTGGCAGCGGCCAAGTGGCCGCGCAGGTCGCGGGCTACGGCCCCCACGGTACCTTTTTTCCAGTTGGGGTCGGCGGCGGCGGGCGTAGCGGCGTGGTCGAGTTGCACCCGGCCCGCCGCGATGGCTTCCTGCAATTGGTTGTAGCGCTGCTGCGTAAAGAAGTACTCAGCGGGCTGCATTGGCAGGCCGTGCTCGCGGGCTAGGTCATCAGCCCCTGGGTAGGCCAGTAATACATGCTCCGTCTGCTCCATCACCAGCCGGGCAGCCCGGATGGGATTTTGCACCGCCCGCACGCCGGCCACGGCCCCGGCGCGGCGGGTAGCCCCATCCATGAGGGCGGCATCCATTTCGTGGTGGCCCTCGTGGGTAAATACGGCCCCGCGCCCGGCATTGAACAGCGGGCAGTCTTCGAGCGAGCGCACGGTGGCTTCCACGACATCGAGGGCGGGCGCGCCCTGCGCCAGCAGGTCGCTGCCTATCGTAAGGGCGGCGCGAAGTGCAGCGCGGTAGTCGGCTTCTAGTTGGGGCGTGAGCGCGGCGCGGGCAATAGTGCCGGCCCCGCCATGCAAGGCAAGTGCGAACATAAAGAGTAGTTGTCAGTAGTTGTCGAAGCGGGCGCAGTGGCGCGAAGAGTGTAGTTCGCGTTCGTCTGGGCTGCTCAAGTGCCCACTAGCGAACGTGCCCGGCAAAGTTCGCGCTACTTAGCTCGACCTTCGCCGCCTGCCGCTTTTATTCACCCGAAGGCTACTTTGCTCACCAGATTAGTGCAAGCCAGATAGTTAGGCTAATAAAAAAAGCATAATTCTTTCAACTATCGATTGTATTTATCAATAAATCAATTACATACCAGATACTAAAATTCGGGCTTTTTTACGATAAAACCTGGCATTTAGAAACCAAAACCTAGCTGCCTTCGGTTTTTATTCGTAGGTTTGACCTCCCAATCCCAATTTTCTCTTAACCATACAATACGATGGCATACGACGTAACCGGCCGCCTGCACGAAATCTTTGACGAACAGCAGGTTAGCGATAAATTTCGCAAGCGCGAGTTCGTCCTGGAAGTTCAAGACGGCCAGTATCCTCAGCAAATCAAGTTCCAGTTGACGCAGGACAAAACCAGCCTCATCGACCCCTACAAAATGGGCGACGAAGTGAAGGTTACGTTCGACCTGCGCGGCCGTGGCTTCAACAAAAACGGTCAGATGTTGTACTTCACCAACCTCGAAGCATGGCGCGTTGAGCCGGCTGCGGCGGGTGGTGCTCCGGCCGGTGGTGGTGGCTACGCGCAGCCGCAGGCAGCCGCTCGCCCGGCCGCCCAAAACCAGAACCCCAACCTGCGCGCCCAGCCTTCGGCTGCGCCCATCGCCAGCGACGACGACAACGACCTGCCCTTCTAGACCGCAGATTCAAACGGATTAGACGGATTTAGCAGATACGCCTGCTAAAGCAGGCTGACTAGTAGCCGTTGATTTTTTAGTGTGCCGCTTTCCGGATGGGGAGCGGCACATTTGCGTTTGGGCCTGCGTTATAATACGTATACTTGAAAGAGCCAACAGTTAGCAGTTAAAGGCTAACAGCTTATTCCACATGAATTTACGCGCACTTATTAGTCGGGGCGAGGGCGAAGAGCTGGAATTTAAGAAAAAGACCACCCATCCCACCCGCATTTCGCGCACGCTGTCTTCGCTGGCCAATACACGTGGCGGGCAAGTACTGGTGGGCGTAGATGACGACGGGCGCGTGGTGGGCGTACGCGACGCCGAAGAAGAGATGTTTGTGCTGCGTGAGGCCGCTGCCCACTACATTGAGCCGCCGCTCACCTTACACTTCCGTGAGGTTGAAACCGAAGACGAGCGCATCGTGCTTGTCGTGGAAGTGCCCGAAAGCCACAACAAACCGCACCGCGCTCAAATAGCGCCCGGCGAGTGGCGCAGCTACATCCGCGTGCGCGACGAGAGCGTGCAAACCAGTTCGCTCACCGAAAAGCTACTGGAGCGCCAGCCCGAACCGCGCCTCGAAAAAATCCCGCTGAATAAAGACGAACTGCGAGTGTTAGACTACCTACGCACCACGCCCCGCATCACGGTAACCCAATATACCAAGCTGGTAAATATGAGCCGCCGCCGCGCCTACCGCACGCTCATCAAGCTTACGCTGCACGGCTACCTGCGCTACCATGATAAGGAGAAGGAGCCGTACTACACGTTGTAATCTAACTGGTCGAGGTGACGTTGAAAGGTGGCCTCAGCATAGCTCAACACCTATCTGTACATGTCGCTTCGCAAGCTCGGGTCGAGACCTTCAGCATGGTAAACAGCACTGGCAAACTTTTCGGCGCTGGGCGGCGGGTTTTTGGTTAGGCGGCTAGTCATCTTAGGCCCCAGGCAAAAACCCAGCTTAATACAAAGGGTGTCGAGTAGTTGGGATGCCTCTTTCTCGGTAAGCCGAATATCCATAATGTGCTAAATTAAAAACCATAAAAAATGCTTCTTAGCTAGTTAGCTAAGAAGCATTTTTTAATTTATTAACCACAACGGACTACTCCTGCTTACGGGCGCGGGCGACTTTCTTCTCGTCCTTCTCGGCTTTTTTCTCTTTCATCGATTTGGTCGGTTCTTTCTTCTTTTCCTTGCGGGAATCTTGCGCTTTTGCCATGAGTGAAAAGGTGTGTGGAGGGTAAAAGGAACTAGAAAAATCGATGTTTCTAACGCAATGGCGCGGCCGGATGTTGTGCCGAATTTAGCGAGCCAGCTTCGGCTGGTGGCAATACTGGCCAGTAGCGCTCGCGCAAAATACCAAGGTGGTGCCGCTCGTGGCCCGCCGTGATGAAGACTAGCGCCCGCACGCTCGTAGGAGCCCCGTTAGCGAGGCCCGCCCGGTCGAGCTGCGCCGCGTTGAAGTTACCGAATAGGGAGAGCGTGGCCGCCCGCACCGCGTGGTATTCAGTCAGCAAATCGCTCATCGAGCGGTCGTTGGCTTCGCAGTTGGCAGCGAAATCATTCTCATCGAAACCGGGCAAGGTCTGCGAATCGCCGCGGGCGAAGCGCAGGGCGCGGTACGTGAAAATGCGCTCGGTATCAATGATATGCAGCAGCATCTCCTTAGGCGTCCACTTGCCGGGGGCGTAGCGCATGAGAGCCTGCGCCTCGGTGAGACGGGCCAGGTCGCGGTGCAGTTCAGCGGGCTGCTGGCGCAGCACCACAAGCGGGTCGGTACCCTCCGGTATCAAGTCGACGTAGCCCTGCGCGTAGGGCTGAAAGGTGCCGGGCGCGGGCCGGGCTAGCGTGGCGGTGGCAGGCATAGCGGCAAATGTAGCTGCCGCGGTCCGCGCTTTAGCCAGGTATTGGAAGCCGAGCTTTGCGGCCCCGCGCGGCCGGCGGCGCAGGTGGCGCTTGCCAGCCAGCAAGTGTGGCCCCAGGTGATAGTGCAGATAATCCTGGTTATCGGCCCCGGCCACCCCAAACGCCCAGCGCAGAAAGTCGGGCATAATGGCCGCCCAAGTATCCTGATGGTGATGGCCGCCGGGTACCTCCACGTAGCGCACGGCCGCCTGCGGCAAGCCCTGGCGCTCCAGCGTCGCCATCAGGTCGAGGGTATCCTCTATCGAGTCGATGATGCCGTTGTTATTACGGTCGCTGGTTTCGTCATTGGTGCCGGTTTGCAGCCAGAATTGCTGGCCCGGCCACGGTGCTCGTGCCCGCACCAAGCTGTGCATGATGCGGTCAGCATCGGTATAGCCATCATTCAGGCCCCGACCGCGCCACCAAAATGAGCCACTAAACGAGCCCGCCCGCTGAAACGCCTCAGGGTGGTGCCAGGCCAAATCGAAGGCCGTAAGCCCGCCCAGCGACATACCCGCAATTACGGCCTCTGCCGGGTCAGCGCTGGCGTGGTAATGGGCCTGCACGTAGGGCAATAACTCATTGAGCACGAAAGCCGTGTAATTTCCGGCGCGGCTGCCCCGGCCCAGGTAGTCAGGGCGGGCGGCCGTGCCATACTCTTGCAGGCGGTCGGCGGCGTGCACAGCTACTAGCACAAAGGGCCGCACGGCCCCGCGCTTGTACAGGTAGTTGAGCGTGGCCGGCAGCTGCAAGCGCTGAAGGTCTTGGCCGTCATTGAGGTACAGCACCGGGTAGGGCTGCGCAGCGGCGGCATTGAAGCCGGGCGGCAGCACCACATCGAGGCGCACTACGCGGCCTAGCTGGCTGGAAAATAAGGATTCGTCGCGCCGCACGGCCACGGTGGCCCCGCGCGGCGACTGAAAGCGGAAGACGGTCATTGGCCCGCAAAGAAACGTGCGCCGTTTGGTTTAAGCCCAAGCAAGGCGGCGATTTCTACTCGGCCACCGCCCACCACCCAAATAGTACTATACAGGCTTGAAGAAGTTGGGCGTTTCAATTTTGTGCTTAGTTTGCAGCCGGTTCGGGGCGTTCACCCCACCTCCGGCCCTACTCCTTTGCACGAAGAATACCGTCGCTTCTACTCCCATCACTTGGGCCTCGACATGGAAATGCTGGTCATCGGCGACTACGGCTACCCCATCGTCATCTTCCCGACTTCCAACGGCCGCTATTTCGAAGCCAAGGACTTTAAACTGGTCGAATCGGTACGCTGGTTTGTTGAAAACAAGCTTATTAAGCTATACTGCATCGACAGCGGCGACAAGTGGAGCTGGTACGCCAAGCACCTGCACCCCGGCACCCGCCTGCACAACCACAACCTCTACGACCTCATGGTAAGCGAGGAGCTGGTGCCCGCCATTCAGCACGAGTGCCAGGTCGATAAAGTAGGCGTAGCGGGCTGCTCGCTTGGTGGCTACCAGGCGCTTAACTTCGCTTTTAAGCACCCCGAAAAGGTGGCGCACCTCTTCTCGATGGGCGCTTCGTTTGATGTGCGGATGTTCCTCGGCGGCTACTACGACGAGCAGGTGTACTTCAACAACCCGCCCGACTTTATGCCCAACGCCCAGAACGACAACTTCTACAAAATGAACATCATTTTGGGCACCGCCGAAAACGACTTCTGCAAAGATTCCAACTACCAGATGTCAGGTATTCTGGCCGCAAAGGGTATTTCGCACCGCCTCGACGTGCGCCAGGGCACCCACGACTGGCCGGTTTGGCGCGATATGTTCCCGGAATATGTCTCTTCTATCTTTTAATAAGGCTGTTTAACTAGTCTGTTGCGTAAACTTGCGCAGCAGCGACCCCAAAACCCTCACCTGCCTTCACTCACATGAAAAAAATTGGCATCCTTTTCGGCCAGGAAAACACATTTCCGCAAGCCTTTATCGACCGCGTTAATCAGAAAGCCGTCGATGGCATTACGGCTGAGTTCGTAAATATCACCGAAGTAGAGCAGGCCGTGGCCACCGACTACGCCGTGATTATCGACCGCATTTCGCAGGATGTGCCGTTTTACCGCGCCTACCTCAAGAACGCAGCCCTCACGGGCACGGCGGTGATTAACAACCCGTTCTGGTGGAGCGCCGACGAGAAATTCTTCAACAACGCCCTGGCCGTGCAGCTCGGCGTGCCGGTGCCCAAAACCCTGCTGCTGCCCAGCAAAGCCCGCCCCGACGACACCAACGAAGGCTCGTTCCGCAACCTGTCGATGTTCAATTGGGAGAAGGCGTTCGAGAAAATCGGCTTCCCGGCCTTCATGAAGCCCCACGCGGGCGGCGGCTGGAAGAGCGTGTATAAAGTAGACAATGCCGACGAAGCGTGGCGCGCCTACGACGAAACCGGCCAGCTCGTGATGCTGTACCAGGAAGCCATCGACTTCACCGATTACTTCCGTTGCTACTGCCTCGGCGGCAAAGACGTGCTCATTATGCCCTACGAGCCGCGCAACGCCCCGCACCAGCGCTACCAGACCGAGATGAAAACGCAGGGCGAAGACGGCGAAAAGCTGCTCGCCACCATCAAGGACTACGTGCTGCGCCTGTGCCAAGGCCTGGGCTATGACTTTAATACGGTAGAATTTGCGGTGCGCGACGGCATTCCAATTGCCATCGACTTCGGCAACCCCGCTCCCGATGCCGACATCAACTCGGTTGGTGCTGAAAACTTTGAGTGGGTAGTTGAGCATGCTGCTAACCTCGCCATCGAGCGCGCCCAGGCCCAAAAAGCCGGCCAGGACAACCTCACCTGGGGCACCTTCGTGCAGAAGTCGGCCAGCCGCACCGCTATTTCATCGGTTGATGGCTCGGTAGAAGTAGGTGGCTCGGTGAGCGAAACCAACGACTTAGGTGCTACCGGCCTGCCGGCGGCTCCCAAGAAAGCCGCACCCAAAAAGCCCGGCGCGCCCAAGCCCGAAGCCCTCGAAGGCGGCGTGCCCAAACCCGCTCCCAAGCCGAAGGCCGCCCCCAAAGCTGCCCCGGCCGACGAAGCGCCAGCCAAGCCCAAAAAGGCCGCTCCTAAAAAATAACCGCCCCTTTTTGGTGCATCTACCCTAAAAAAGGGCTGCCGTCGCACGTGGTGGCAGCCCTTTTTATGGTCTTATTTTGCAAGCTAACCCAGGGTCTTACCTCTCATCTTCAGTCGTTTAATTGCTATGGCCCGGCCAGTTTTCACCCTCGGAATCGAAGAAGAATTCCAGACCATCGACCCCATTACCCGCGACTTGCGCTCGCACATGTCGAAGATTGTGGAGGACGGCAAAATCACGCTGCATGAGCAGGTGAAAGCCGAAATGCACGAGTCGGTGGTGGAAGTAGGCACCAATATTTGCCACAATATTGACGAGGCGCGCACCGAAGTCCTGCACCTGCGCCGCCAGGTAATCGAGCTAGCCGACCGCGTGGGCCTGAAAATCGCCGCTGCGGGCACGCACCCGTTTTCGCGCTGGCAAGACCAGCCCATCACGCCCGATGCGCGCTACGACAAAATCGTGGAGGAATTGCAGGAGGCTGCCCGCTCGAACCTCGTTTTTGGGATGCACGTGCACATCGGCATCGAAAACCGCGATTTGGGCGTGTACATGATGAACGCGCTGCGGTATTTCCTGCCGCACTTGTTCGCGCTCAGCACCAACTCGCCCTTCTGGGAAGGCCGCGAAACAGGCTACAAGTCCTTTAGAACCAAAGTATTCGAGCGCTTCCCGCGCACGGGTATTCCGGGCTTCTTCCACAGCGCCAGCGATTACGACGAGTTTTTGGCGCTGCTGATAAAGACGGGCTGTATCGACAATGGCAAGAAAATCTGGTGGGATATTCGCCTGCACCCCTTCTTCGACACCATCGAGTACCGCATCTGCGACATGATGATGCGCGCCGACGAAACCATCGCGGTAGCCGCCGTGATGCAGGCGCTGGTAGCCAAAATTTACAAGCTCAAGGAGCAGAACCTGAATTTCCGGGTGTACCGTAGCGCCCTTATCAAGGAAAACAAGTGGCGCGCCGCCCGCTACGGCATCAGCGGCACCCTCATCGACTTTGGCACGCAGGAAGAGAAGCCAGCTCGCCAGCTCATCCTCGAACTTCTTGACTTTGTGGATGATGTTCTCGACGACCTCGGCAGCCGCCATGAAGTAGAATACGTGCTCAAAATGCTGGAAATGGGCACTGGTGCCGACCGCCAGCTCGCTGTTTTTCAACAAACCGGCGACCTCACCAAAGTGGTCGATTACATCCTCAGCGAAACAACTCACGGGCTATAACAGCCCAGCTTTTGGCAGGCAACGAACTACTTATTAACTTGCTACGGTTATTTAAAACCTTTTATTGCTAAGCCAGTTTAATAAGATTCTTTTTTAGCCTATGCCTACTTTCCGAATTGCCGTCCTGGATTTGTACAATAACTTCCGAAACGAAGGAATGCGTTGTATTTACCAACTCCTGAGCCGCGCCGAAGCCGTCAACCAAGTTACGTTTACCGTTGACACGTTCAATGTGCGCGCCGAGAACCAAGTACCGGGCCTCGACTACGACATCTATATTTCGAGCGGCGGTCCCGGCAGCCCCCTCCCCTCCGATGAGCCCTGGGAGCCGCTGTATTTCGAGTTTATTGATTCGCTACTGGCTTACAACCAGACCGCTGAGCGCAAAAAGCACTTGCTCGCTATTTGCCATTCATTCCAGCTCATCAGCCGGCATTTGGGCGTGGGCACCGTGAGCCAGCGCAAGTCTACGTCGTTTGGCATCCTGCCCATTCACCTCACCAGCGCTGGCGAGGCCGAGCCGGTTTTTGACCGCCTGCCAGAGCCTTTCTATGCCGTCGATTCGCGTGATTATCAGCTCACTGACATCAACGAGGAGCGGTTGGCTGAATTGGGTGCCACGGTGCTGTGCCTCGAAAAGGAGCGGCCGCACGTACCACTGGCCCGCGCCGTTATGGCTATTCGCTTCACGTCCGAGGTGTTGGCTACGCAGTTTCACCCCGAGGCCGACGGTGAAGGGATGCTACGCTACATGCTTACCGAGGAGCGTAAGGAGCAAGTAGTTACGACCTACGGTGAGGATAAGTACCACGAAATGGTGGAATTGCTTTCCGACCCTGGCACCATCGAGTATACCGAATCGGTGATTGTGCCTAACTTTTTGCAGCAGTCCATCGAGCGCATCATGGCGCTGGAAACGGTCAGCCGCTAGCACAGCTTGCCCAGATTTAGTATCTGGTAATATCAATAAATAGGCTGGTCATGCAGAACGAAGTGAAGCATCTTGTGTGGCGCACTACTCAATAACAATTGGGTCTTTTGCGCCACGCGAGGTGCTTCTTTTCGTTCTGCCTAACTCGCAGCTTCAACAAACCATTACCCCGAGCCAACTAGCCCAAAGCCAATGATTCCCGTTCTTCGCCAAGCTTACAACGCGGCTTTCACGCCCGAAAAATACCAAGCCATGATGGCCGACGTGGAGGAAAAGCTGCCCGGCCAACTGGAGTTTCGGCTGGCCGAAACCCCGATTTTCGTGCCGGCTCAGCTACGCGACAAGCTGATGCAGGCTGGCCAGGACATCATCAAGGTGATTCAGCGGCCCGATTTCAAGCAACTGACCGATGCCGCGATTCCACCGCACCAGCGAGTGCCGAACGAGGATGCACACGCCACGTTTCTGACGTTCGACTTTGCCGTGTGCCGTGATGCGCAGGGCGAATTGGAACCGCAGCTTATTGAGATGCAGGGCTTTCCGTCGCTCTACGCCTTTCAGACCTGGCAGCCGGGTTCTTATGGTCGGCAGTTTGATATTCCTGACTCGGTAACGCCTTATTTTGAGGTGGCCGATGATGCGGAGTACCAAGCCGAAATGCGCCGCTTGCTACTAAGCGATGCGCAGCCGGAGGAAGTTATTCTACTGGAAATCTACCCAGAAAAGCAAAAAACACGCGTCGATTTTGCCCTTACCAAGCAGTTTTGGGGGATAGATGCGGTGTGCCTGACCAAGATTCGGAAGCGCGGCCGGGAGCTATTTTACGAGAAGGATGGGCGCGAAATCCGCATCAAGCGCATCTACAACCGCATCATATTCGATGAGTTGGACCGCTACCCCGACCTGCAAACCGAGTACCACCTCACCGACGACGTAGACGTGCATTGGGTCGGGCACCCCAACTGGTTTTTCCGCATCAGCAAGTACACGTTGCCGCTGGTACAGAGTCAGTTTTCGCCGCCGAGCTACTACCTCAGCGAGCTTGAAACCTATCCCGAAGACCTCGAAAACTACGTTCTCAAGCCGCTATTTTCGTTCGCGGGGGCGGGTGTGCGCTTGCATATCACCGCGGCCGACCTCGACGCGCTGACCGATAAGCAGAACTATCTATTGCAGCGCAAGGTGGTCTACGCCCCCGCCATTCAGTCGCCCGACGGGATGGTGAAGTGTGAAATCCGGCTGCTCTACGTGTGGCACCCTGGCGATGCGCAGCCCCACCTGCTCACGGGCCTGGGCCGCATGAGCCGAGGCGAGATGATTGGCGTGGCCTTCAACAAGGACAAAGACTGGGTGGGCGGCACCTCGCCGCTGTTTGAGAAATAAAGCCTGATTGGTAAGATTTTGCTCAACGTATACCGTTGGCCTTGCGTAGAGTGGGGCCAACGGTTTCATTTTGCTTTTTCTTATGTCATCTCTTGCGCAACGCGGACTCGAACTTTCCAAGAACGCACTTTTCAGCAAATTCCTCGGCCGCGGCTCAAAACTCCTCAGCAAACCCCTCAAAGTAGTGGTTATGCTCAACGAAGTCGCTGATAAGCTGGCCGATAAACACAGTAAAGACAATAAATTTACGCAGCTCTTCCACACGGCGCACACGGTAGTGCGCCTCGTGCGCAGCTACATCAGCGGTGAGTACCGCCAAATCGAAACTAGCACCATCGTCTCGGGCCTTGGGGTGTTGCTCTACGTTCTCTCCCCCATTGACTTAGTACCCGACTTTATTCCGGTACTGGGCTTTTTGGATGATTTGAGCTTGATAAGCTGGTTCGTTGGCAAGTTCAATACCGAAATTACCCACTTTCGCGAGTGGGAGGGCACGAGCGCTACCGCCGCACCCATGAACCCAGCCCAGGGCGACAGCTTTCAGCCGGCCGTGGCCGAGTTGGGTCACTCTTAAGCTTAGTAACAAAATAGTAGAGGCTCCCGGCCCGCTTGCGTCCATCCAAACGCAAGCGGGCTGGGAGCCCCTATATTTTGTTAGGAACGCAGTGCGTAGATGCGCTCAATTATCTCAACTACTTTCAATCCTTCCAGCGCGTTGGTAGTGGCGAAGCTCCGCTTTTGCACCGTATCTACTACGTTTTCAATTACCTGCACGTGGTTGGCAGCCGAGCCCTGGTACGGGCCATAGTCGTTGGCGGGGTTGGTAGGCGGCAGTGGCGGTAGCTCGTAGCCTTGCAGGTGGCAGTATTCTACTTTATCGAGGTACTGCCCGCCGATTTTGAGCGAACCGCGCTCGGCCACCACGGTTAGGGAGCTTTCGAGGTTGCGGTCCCACACGGCGGTGCTGTAGCTGAGCGTGCCGCTACCGCCCCGCACGAGGTCGAAGGTAACGAGGCCGCTATCTTCAAAATCGGTGATTCCGGCGTGGGTAAAATCCTGGAAACGAGCCGTTATCTTGGTAATATCTCCAAAAACCCAGTACAGCAAATCAACGAAGTGGCTGAACTGCGTGAAGAGCGTGCCGCCATCGAGCGCCTGCGTGCCCTTCCAGCCGCCGGGGCGGTAGTAGCGCGCATCGCGGTTCCAGAAGCAATTGAGCTGCACCAGAAAAACCTGCCCCAGTTGGCCTTCGTCATACACTTGCTTGAGCCAGGCGGCGGGTGGCGAGTAGCGATTTTGCATCACGCCGAAGACCAGTCGGCCCGTTTGCAGGGCAGTATGCACAATTAGCTCCGCATCGGTTTTGCGTAGCGCGATAGGCTTTTCAATAACCACGTGCAGGCCGTGGCGCAGGCCCGCTACGGCCTGCGGCGCGTGCAGGCCGTTGGGCGTGGCCACGGTGAGCACATCGGCGGCAGGGCCTCGGGCCAAGTATTCATCTAAAGACGAGTAAAATGGCACGCCTGGAAACTCTGCGGCTAAAGCTAGTTGTAGCTCGGCGCGCACGTCGATAAGCGCAACTAATTGCGCGCCCGGCTGGCGTGCTACGAGCGCTGCGTGGCGGTGGCCGATGTGGCCTAGGCCACAGATAACGAAACGAACTTTATCTGACTGCTTCTGCACGGGTACTAATCAAACCACGAAGAAAGCGCTTACGCAATCAACAATATATTCCTGCTGTGCCACCGTCAGCCCCGGATGCACGGGCAGCGATAGCACCTGCTGGCACAGCCGCTCGGCCACCGGAAAATCTCCTATCTGGTAGCCCAGGTACTCATAAGCGGGCTGCTGATGCACCGGCAGCGGGTAGTAAACGGCGCTCGGCACGCCGTGCTGCTTGAGGTGCTGCTGCAAGGCATCGCGGCGACCATCTCCCTCTATACGAAGCGTATATTGATGAAAAACGTGGGTGCTACGCACGTCGCGGGCGGGAATATGCAGGCCCGAAGTATCGCTTAAAGCGGCATCATAGCGGGCGGCCACGGCTTGGCGAGCGGCCTGGGCGGCGGGCAGGTGCCGCAGCTTCACGCGCAGCAGGGCGGCTTGGAGGGTATCGAGGCGCGAGTTGAGACCGATGCGCTGGTGGTGATATTTCTGGCTTTGGCCGTGGTTGGCGAGTTGCTGGAGTAGCTGAGCGCGAGCCGCGTCGCGGGTGAAGAGCGCGCCGCCATCGCCGAGACAGCCCAGGTTTTTACTGGGAAAAAAGGAGGTGGTGCCCACCTCGCCCACCGTACCCGCGTGGGCCGTGGTACCGTTGGCGAAGGTGAATGTAGCACCCAAAGCCTGGGCGTTGTCTTCAATAAGCGCTACACCAGCAGCTTGGCAGATGCCAGTTAATTCTTCTAAATCTGCACATTGCCCAAACAAATGAACCGCTACCACCGCCCCGGTGCGTGGGCTGAACGCCGCCCGCACAGCAGCGGGGTCGATGTTGAAGGTATCAAGCCGCACATCGACCAGCACCGGGCGCAGACCCAGCAGCGCGGCGGCTTCGAGCGTGGCCACGTAGGTAAAAGCCGGCACGATAACCTCCGCGCCGGCCGGCAAATTCAGGCTCATTAGCGCGAGCGTGAGCGCATCGGTCCCGTTGGCGCAGGGAATAACGTGCGCGCCGCCCAAGTGCGTGCCTAACTCAGCAGCAAACTGGCCCACGGCCGGCCCCTGAATAAAAGCGGCTTCCTGTACAGTAGCCTGCCAGGCAGCATTTAGCTCCGCCTGATACGGGGCGTGCTCGGCGGCAAGGTCGAGCAGGGCAATTAGTTGGGGAGGAAGCAAAGCCAAAATAGCGCGATGGAAGTCGCCAAAGATACTGGCGCCCCAGCGTGGCTACCACTCACGCAGCAGCCAAAGCAGCTTTAGTGCGTCTAATGCTCGCAAGGAAGGCTTTTGGCCTAGCAGGTTCCGGCGGAGCGCTGGCTCCAAAGCGCCCAAAGTAGCTTGGGCTGCCCGCACCAGCCCGGCCCGGCGCAGACGCTCGGCGGCTTGCACCAAGCGCGTGGTGGCACCCAGCCCATCGGTGCGCAGCACTTGGGCTAGATTACGCACGGCTTGCTGGCTTTTGGCTAGGAATATAGCGGCGGGCTCCAGGCCATCGTGCAGCACGGGGTTGTCGAGATGATGCACGGGCACGCCGGCGCGGCTTAGCTCCAAGCCAAATTTGGTGTCTTCGTGGCCGTAGCCGCTCAGGCGCTCATCGAGGGGAAAACGGCGTAGTAGCGCGCTAGGCAGTAAGACATTATTGATGCTGAGCTGGCCACCGGGGTCGCGCTGCCGCACGGCGGCCGGGCGCATTTCGCGGGCGCGGCCGTAGTGCCAGCGCAGGCGCAAAGCTGGGTCAGTGGGCGGCGTGGCTTCGTAGGAAGTGCCGCCGATAAAAAGCCCACCTGGCCCAGCGGCCTGCGCCTGGGCATAGCGCGCCAAAAACTGCTGATCAGGCAGTAGGCTGTCATTATCAAGCAGCAAGAGCCACTCATATTGCGCGCTGGCGGCTAGTTGATTGCGAATGGCGGCGCGGCCTACGTTGGCCGCTAGTTCTTGGTAAACGACGTTTGGTAACGCCGCCAACAGCCGATTTTGGCTCCGAAACGTTTCAGTTGAACCATCGTCCAGCAGCCGGATTTCGGCGGGGCCGGGCCAGTCGGGCAACTGCGCCCGTAGCGCCTGCACCAGCGCTGCTACTTCACGGTTAAAGACCGGAATCAGGATGGATAAGCTAATAGCAGCCATCCCAGCCTACGGAAGAGGAGCAACCAGGGCCGTGTCAGCCTGCACCATCGCCTGTGCCCAAGCATTGCTGGGCTCCAAGCGCAAAATCTGTTGGCAAAGCCGCCTTCCTTGTACTAGCTGGCCGTTTACATACGCCTGCTGAGCTTGCTTACTAAGCTCAAATACAGTGATATCCCTGAGGTTAGCTTGCGCAAATTGATTAGCCGAATCGCGCTGCAAAATCAGGTGGTAATACTGCTTGGCTTGGCCTAGTTGATTGGCCGCGTGTAACGCATACGCTCGGCTACTTAGCCACCCTACCGACCACGGCGCCCAACATACCGGGATGCTAAGCGCCCCCAGCACCAGCGCGCCCAGCCCGTAGCGCCGCAAGGGGCGTTTGGTTTGCAGCCAAGCTACGAAGGCCCCCCAAGCTAGCCCGGCAAAGTGCCCGGCGTTGCCCACCGGCAACACCTTAGTTACCGTTAGTAGCACGCATACTAGCAGCCAACTAGCGAACAACCACACGATGCGAGGCGCCAAAAACCCGCGAAAACGACTGTCGTACCGGGCGCTGACAACAAGAAAGCCCACCAGCGCATACACCACCCCCGACAACCCGATGCCCGTAGTATCGGCCACGGCCAACTCGCCCACCCCGGTTGCAAAAGCCGCACTCAACAGCAGCCCCAGCGTGAACCACCGCCCCATTTCAAACTCTACTTTGCGGCCGAGTATCCAGAACCAGTAGAGGTTGAAAATCAGGTGCCAAATGGCTAGGTGCACAAAATTGCTTGAGACAAGCCCCCAGATAGCCCCGTCCCAAATGGCCGCCGCGCTGGGGGCTCCCCAGCGGCCGTAGGCTTGCCAAGTTAGCGGTATATTTTCGGTATTAAGTCCGCAAAAAATACCGATAGCCAGTACTATCGCACCACTGATTACCAATGGCTTGTAGCCCGACAACGTGAAAGCAGCCGGTGGGCTCTCAGCTGATGCGTTGGTAATCGCTGGCTTCATTAGTGCGGTTAAGGTCGGCCCGAATCCAGCAACTGCCCGCTCTGGCAGGTGAGCACGCGGTGCGGAAACCTATCGATTAGCTGGAAATTGTGCGTGGCCATGAGCACAGCGGTGCCCGCGTGGTTTATCTCCGTAAATAGACTCATGATGCCGTCCGCTACTTCGGGGTCGAGGTTGCCGGTGGGCTCGTCGGCCAGCAGCAACAGGGGCTCATTTAGCAGGGCGCGGGCAATGACTACGCGCTGCTGCTCGCCGCCCGAGAGGCGGTGCGGCATGCGGTTGCCCACCCCGCTGAGGCCCACTTGCGTGAGCACCTCCTGAATGCGTTGCTGCTTGCGGGCCTTGCCGCTCCAGCCGGTGGCATTGAGCACAAATAGCAGGTTTTCAGCCACCGAGCGGTCGGATAAGAGCTGAAAATCCTGAAATACAATCCCCAGCTTGCGGCGTAGGTAGGGCACCTTACCGGCTGGTAATTTTGCCAGGTTGAACCCGGCTACCTCGCCCGTACCCACCAGCAGCGGCAGGTCGGCATACAGGGTCTTGAGCAGCGATGACTTACCCGAACCCGTGCGGCCCACTAAGTAGGCAAACTCGCTCTTGGCCAGCGCAAACGTGACGCCCGCGAGCACGGCGCGCTCCTCCTGGGTCACGGTGGCATCGCGCAGCTCTAGAATTTGCTCGGTCATAGTCTTTTCAGAGTTCGAGCTTACGCAGCTTACCAAATTCCAACTCCGCAATAACAGCCGCGAGCGGAATTTCCTGCCCTTCGAGGCCGTAGCGATGCAAATCCTTGAGCGGGCGGTCGGCCCGGAAATAGGCAATCAGCACAAACTGCTCGTCGCGCAGCTGGATGTAATCCGGAATTTTGGCCTTGCCTTTTACTTTGATGATGTACAACGCTTTATTAGTTAAAAGTACTGTCATTGCGAGGAGGAACGACGAAGCAATCTTTCCTCATGTGCTAGCTAACGTCCGCTAAGCTAAAAGGAAAGATTGCTTCGTCGTTCCTCCTCGCAATGACAGACTGTTTCTAAGCATTCACCTTTTTATGGTCGGCCAAAAAGGTTGCCAAACCCTTGTCCGTCAGCGGGTGGTTGAGCAAGCCCATAATCACGTTGAGCGGGCAGGTCACGACATCGGCGCCTAACTCGGCGCACTGAATGAGGTGCGGCACGTGGCGCACGCTGGCGGCGAGCACTTCGGTGGCGTAGCCGTAGTTGGCAAAAATCTCGATAATCTGGGCAATCAGCCCCAGGCCATCGGCCCCGATATCGTCGAGGCGGCCCACGAAGGGCGACACGTAGGTGGCGCCGGCTTTGGCGGCCAGCAGCGCCTGGCCCGCCGAGAAAATGAGCGTGCAGTTGGTACGAATACCCTTGTCGCTGAAGTATTTGATGGCTTTTACGCCTTCTTTAATCATCGGCACTTTCACCACGATGTTGGGGTGCAAGTCGGCCAGCGCCTCACCCTCGCGGATGATGCCTTCGTAATCGGTGGCAATTACTTCGGCCGACACGTCGCCGTCCACGATGTCGCAGATGGCCTGGTAGTGCGCCATTACGGCATCGGTGCCGCGGATGCCTTCCTTGGCCATCAGCGAAGGGTTGGTGGTGACGCCGTCGAGCACGCCGAGGTCAACGGCTTCCTGAATTTCAGCTAGATTAGCCGTATCGATAAAAAACTTCATTCTTTAACTGTTAGCTGCTGGCTATTAGCTGTTAGCTCCTCTGCTAGCCTTACCAGTTTTAATAACAGGAAGCTAACAGCTAGTAGCCAGCAGCTAACAGCTCAAAATAAAAACCGGCCCAAAGCTACGCGCCGACTGCCCAAAACCGGCAGGCAAACGCGGCTCAGGGCCGGTCGGAAACCAAAGGAAAAGACAAAAAAAAGCGAGCCAAAATCGCACCGCTCAACCACCTACCCTTGCTGCCTTCCGGCCCTGGGGGAGTTCAGTAGGAGCTGGTCGTTCTGACTCGCCGATGCAAAGATAGACTACAGATTCAAACGGATTTTTAAGATTTAACGGATACGCCCGCTAGCGCGGGCTGACTTTATTGGTTTTTAGGGGGTTATTATGTAAAAATATTTTTTACAGCCCCTTATAAAGCAATAAAAAGCTGGGTTGGCTGTGCCAGCAGGGACAAACTGGGGGTACTTTTGCACTCACTTTTATCATGTTTGGCAGCGCAAACCAGCGCGCTTGCCTCAAAAAAGCGCGGCTCACCTAGTTAAGCCCAGCCAGCCTGCTTTAGCAGGCGTATCCGTTAAATCCTAAAAATCCGTTTGAATCTGCGGTCTATGCAGCAAATCCTCATTCTTGACTTTGGTTCGCAATACACGCAGCTCATTGCCCGGCGCATTCGCGAGCTGCACGTTTTTTGCGAGATTCACCCCTACACCCACGCCCCCCAGCTGGCCGCGCGCATTGCCGCCGGCGACGACAGCTTGCGGGGCGTTATTCTTTCGGGCTCGCCCTGCTCGGTGCGCGATGCCGACTCGCCCAACCCTGACCTCAGCGGTATTCTGGGCCAGGTGCCCCTGCTGGGCATCTGCTACGGCGCGCAGCTACTGGCCCAGCAGGGCGGCGGCGAGGTACTGCCAGCCACCATTCGGGAGTACGGCCGGGCGCGGCTGACCTCGCTGGAAGAGGCTTCGCCCCTACTCACCGGCCTGCACTTGGATACGCAGGTTTGGATGTCGCACGGCGACACCATTAAGACCTTGCCGGCTGAATATAATATCATTGCCAGCACGCCCGAGGTGGCGGTGGCGGCCTACCAGCTGCCCGGCCAGGATACCTACGGCATCCAGTTTCACCCCGAGGTTACGCACTCGACCGAGGGTAAGCAGCTGCTCGAAAACTTCGTAGTCAACATTTGCGGCTGCGACCAAAGCTGGACGCCCGAGCACTTCGTAGACTCGATGGTGACGGCGCTGCAAAACACCATCGGCCCCGACGACCAGGTAATCCTAGGTCTCTCGGGCGGCGTGGATAGCAGCGTGGCGGCGCTGCTGCTGCACCGCGCCGTGGGGCCGCGCCTGCACGGCATTTTTGTCGATAACGGCCTGCTGCGGCAGGATGAATTTGCGTCGGTGCTGAAAGCCTATGAGGGCCTGGGTTTGAACGTGACCGGCGTGAATGCCGCGCCTGAGTTCTACGCCGCGCTGGCCGGTATTTCGGACCCTGAGTTGAAGCGCAAAGCCATCGGCCGCACCTTTATCGAGGTGTTCGACCGCGAGGCGCAGAAGGTAGATGGCGCCCGCTGGCTGGCCCAGGGCACCATTTACCCCGATGTTATCGAGTCGGTATCGGTGCACGGCGGCCCGGCCGTCACCATCAAGAGCCACCACAACGTGGGCGGCTTGCCCGAGAAAATGAACCTCAAAATCGTGGAGCCCCTCCGGATGCTCTTCAAGGATGAGGTACGCGAAGTGGGTGCCACCCTAGGGCTGCCCGCCGACATTCTCAACCGCCACCCGTTCCCCGGCCCCGGCCTGGGCATCCGCATCCTCGGCGACATCACGCCCGAAAAAGTGGATTTGCTCCAGCGCGCCGATGGCGTATTCATCAATCTGCTCAAAGAGCGCGGCCTCTACGCCACCACCTGGCAGGCCGGCGCCATGCTCTTGCCCGTGCAAAGCGTGGGCGTGATGGGCGACGAGCGCACCTACGAGCGCGTGGTAGCCCTGCGCGCCGTGACCAGCGTCGATGGCATGACCGCCGACTGGGCGCATCTGCCCTACGAGTTTCTGGCCGAGGTTAGCAACAAGATTATCAACCAGGTACGCGGTATCAACCGCGTGGTGTACGATATCAGCAGCAAGCCCCCAGCTACGATTGAGTGGGAATAGACCGCAGATTCAAACGGATTTTTAGGATTTAACGGATACGCCTGCTAAAGCAGGCTGACTAAGTGGACTGATAAAGGAAAAAGGCCGCCCAAAAGCGGCCTTTTTCAATAGAAATAAATGGACAATTTACCGCCTACTTTCGTCCGCTTAGCCAGCCTGCTTTAGCAGGCGTATCCGTTAAATCCTAAAAATCCGTTTGAATCTGTGGTCTGGCACTGTCTGCAACACCTCCCCGATGAAGGCCCTGGCTACGCGGCCGACTGGCTGGCGGCGCACGGCCATTCCCTCACGTTTACGCGGCTGTTTGAGCCCGAACCTGTATTTCCGGCGCTGGCCGAATTTGATGGGCTGCTGATTTTGGGTGGGGCAATGAGCGTGTATGACGAGGAAAACTTTCCGTGGCTACGTGCCGAAAAGGAGTTTTTACAGCAGGTGCTGCGGGCGGGCAAAATCACGCTGGCCATTTGCCTGGGCGCGCAGCTCGTAGCGCAGGCGCTGGGCGGCGAGGTGCGGCCAAATCCCGAGCCCGAAATCGGCTATTGGACGGTGCGCTTTTCGGCCAAAGCCCTGGCCCACCCCCTGCTACGCGGCTGGCCCGACAAGGCCGCCGTGCTGCACTGGCATTTCGACACCTTCACGGTGCCGCCGGGCGCGCTGCGCGTGGGCATGTCGGCCGGGTGCGCGACCCAAGGCTTCGTGTGGGGCGATGGCGTCATCGGCCTCCAGTTTCACCCCGAAATGACGGAAGAAATGGTGGCGCAGTTGATAGTCTTCGAGGGCCACGAAACGGCCGAAGAACAAGAATTTGTGCAAACGGCGGCCCAGATTCGCAGCAAGCTAAAATCGGGTTGGAAGGGCCGAAAACTACTGGAAGCGCTGCTGGAAAATATGGTAAAACTATACGAGAGCGAAGCTGAATTCACCAATTGATTCTTGCGCTGAAAAACTAATGAGCAACGGCCACTCGGGTTACCGAAGCGGCCGTTGCTGCATTAAAAGCATGTCTATTGAAGCACAATCTTATTTCATTCCGATAGTCTCTCTATTTGGTTTTGCATTAATTGCCTATTGCGCTTATTTGCTTACTAAAGCCAAAAGCTTAACTGCAACTGTCCGGGTATTGCTTTGGATTTTATGGCTAATAGTAAGTTATAAACTGCTGACGCTTTTCGTTTTGGTCGCCTGCTTCTTCTACTTCAACCAACAGGGGCCTTCAAACTAGCTTTAGCTCAACATTATTAATATCCTTTCGGCAGCTCTATCCCCTTAATCGTCTTGTACAAGCTCAGCGCGTGCTGGTCAGTCATGCCCGCCACGTAGTCGGTGAGCAGCAGAATTTGCTCGTAGGCCGACGCGCCCGCCTGCGGGCCAATGGCGCGGAACTGGTTGGGCAGCAGGTCGAGCAGCTTGCGCGAGCGATGGTTTTCTTTCTGGTCGAAGATGGCGCACAGAAACGCGTCGAGCAGGCCGCCGAGTACCTCGAAGCCCGCCGCTTCTATTTCCAACACTGGGCGCGAGCGGTAGAGCTTTTCGACGCTCAGGCGCTGAATTTCTTGCAGAAACTCGTAGCCGCTCAGCTCCTTCACCAGCGAGGCATCGTAGGTGCCGGCCAGGATGGCGGGCGCGTGGTGGGCAAAGCGGGTGGCCGTTTCATCGACGAGCTGTCCGATGAGCGTGGCGCGCAGGTAGCCGAGCTCCTCCTGCCAGTCGCGCCAGTGCAGGCCGCTGCCGGGGCGGCTTTTGGGGCGGGCGTTGGGCGCGGCGGCGCGCAGGTCGCGCAGCAGCTGTAGGCCACGCTCGTGGTCGATGAGGCCGAGCTTGAGCCCGTCCTCAAAGTCGATGATGCGGTAGCAAATATCATCGGCCGCCTCGACCAAAAAGGCCAGCGGGTGGCGGTGGTAGAAGCCGGCCGCCGCGTCTTTGGGCCGCAGGCCCAGCTCTTCGGCCACGAGCCTGAAACGCGGGTTTTCGGCTTGAAAATGGCCGTACTTCTTCTCGCTGGCCCCGTTTTGCTTTTTGCCCGCGTCGATAACTGACGGGCGGGGGTACTTGGTAAACGCGCCCAGAGTGGCATATGTGAGGCCCAGCCCCGCCGAGCCGCTACTGAGCGCCGCGTAGGTGTGCGTGAGAATGCGAAAGCCCGCCGCGTTGCCCTCAAAGTGCTGCAAATCGGCTATTTCTGCCGCGCTCAGATTTTTGATAAAGCGCGCCGCCGCTTCGGAGGCGAAGTAGGCCGAAATGGCGTCCTCGCCCGAGTGGCCGAAAGGCGGGTTGCCAATGTCGTGGGCCAGGCAGGCTGAGGCCACAATATCGCCGCAGTCCTGCGCGAAGTCGGGTAGCTCGTCGGCAATGTTTGGGTCGTTTTCGAGCACGCGGCGGGCCGAAAGGCGGCCTAGGGAGCGGCCTACGCAGGCCGTTTCGAGCGAGTGCGTGAGGCGGGTGTGCACGAAGTCGGTTTCGGGCAGCGGCATCACCTGGGTTTTGCGCTGCAAGCGCCGGAATGCCGACGAAAACACGACCCGGTCATAGTCGGCGAGGTAGGGCGAGCGGCCGGGCATATGCACCTCGGCGGGGCGGTCGGGGTAGCGGCGGGTGGAAAGCAGGCGGAACCAAGTCATTTAACAGGCGACATTTATCATTTAACAGCCAAGAGGCAGTAGGCAAATAGGTCAATTGTAGAGCTAGCAAAGAACGTCAGCTAACCCGGCTTAATTTGCCGCCGCCCGCTGCTCGCTAGCTGTTAAATGCTAAATGTTACCTCTAAATGAAAAGGCCCCTCGTTTTCGCCCTGCTAAAAATCATTTCGGGCCTGTTGCTAGTCGGCTACGGCACCTACGAGCTGCAGCGCGACGAGTACCTGTACCTCGACTACGGCCGGCATTTGGCCTGGGGCTACATTGAGGTGCCGCCCTTCACGGCGCTGCAAGGCTGGGTAACGCTGGCGCTGGGCGGCGGCTTTTTTTGGGTGAAGGCGTGGCCGCTGCTCTGGGGGGCGCTCACCATTTACGTGGTGGTGCGGTTGGCGCAGCGGCTGGGCGGCGGGCCGTGGGCGCAGGCGCTGGCGGGCGTGTGCTACCTCAGCACGGGTTACGGCCGCGTCAACCTGCTATTTCAGCCCAATTCCTTTGAAGTATTCAGCTTTACGCTGGCCACTTACCTGCTGGTGCGGCACGCGCAGCCCGATGGGCGGCCCCGGCACCTGTACTATTTCGGGCTGATTTTGGGCCTGGGCGTACTCAATAAATACACGACGTTCTTTTTTGGGGCGGCGGCGCTGGGGGCGCTGCTACTCACGGCGCCGCGCACATTTGGTCGGCGGCCCATCTGGGTGGCGGCGGGGCTGGCGCTGCTGGTGGCGGCCCCTACCCTGCTGTGGCAGGTGGCGCACGGGCTGCCTTTTCGGCACCACATGGCGCTGCTGCACGAGCAGCAGCTGGTGCAGCAGCGCCCGGCGAATTTTGGAAGGGGCAGCTGCTAATGAACCTGCCGGCGCTGCTGGTGTGGGTGCCGGGGCTGTGGGCGGCTTTGCGGGGGCGGCCCGCACCGGCAGCGCGGGTGGTAGGGCTGGTGTACGTGGGCGGCATGTTGATTTTGAACCTACTACATGGCAAGGGCTACTACGGCCTGGGTTACTACCCGGCGCTGTTTGCGGCGGGCGCGGGGTGGTGGCAGGCGCGGCTGGCGGCCCAGCCCCGGCTGCGGGGGGCGTTGTTGGTGCTGCCGCTGCTATTGCTGGCCCCGCTGGTGGCCATCATCTACCCCCTCGTGCCGCCGGCCCGCATGGCGCAGCTCGGCCAAACGCCCTTTTACCAGAAGCTGGGCGTGAACCGCTGGGAAGATGGCCAGATGCACGCGCTACCCCAGGATTTTGCCGACATGCAGGGCTGGCGCGAACTGGCCGATAAAACCTGGCTCGCCTACCAGGCGCTGCCCGATTCGACGCGGGCCCGCACGCTCATCAAATGCGACAACTACGGCCAGGCCGGGGCCATCAACTACTACAACCGCCACCGCAACATACCCGCTGCCACTAGCTTCAATGGCAGCTATTTGTACTGGTTTCCGGCCGCGCCGCCGCGACCCTGGCGGCACCTGCTGCTCGTGGGCGAGGGTGCCCCGGCAGAGCTGGCTCCGTACTTCCAGTCCTTCCATAAAGTAGGTGAGATTACCAACCCCTACGCCCGCGAGCGGGGCGAAACCATCTACCTCGGCACCGGCCCCAGCCCGGCGCTGCTGGCCCGCGTGCAGGCCGAGCGGCGGCAGGAATTAGCCACCTGGGAAGGCGGACTACAGGAATAAAATGAAGTCTGCCTATTTATAAATGAGCATGACCCGTTTATTCATTTTTAAGGAGTAGTTTCAGACGCCACTCGGCCACCTAGGCGGCCACAACCGCTACCGTACCACTTCCACCCAGCCCTTAACCTGAGCAGCGGTATCGACCCCATCGAGCACGTAGTAGTAGAGGCCGGCGGGCAGCCCGGCGGCGGCCCAGTCGTTGTAGTATTCGGGCACGTCAAACACCTTGCTGCCCCAGCGCGAAAACACTTGCAAGCGGCCGGGGCAGCCACCCAGCCGGGGCGCAAACGTGTCATTCAAGCCATCGCCGTTGGGGGTGATGATGTTGGGCACCCGGCCTAGCTCTACCTCTACGGCGGGTAGGGCGGCCAGTTGCCGGTCGCAAATACCGACTGAGCCGGGCAGCGAGGCTACGGGCTGGTAGCTACCCGCCGTGGCGTAGGTGTGCTCGACCACCGCCCCGGTGGCCGGCGGGGTGCCATCGCCAAAATCCCACTGCACCTGGGCTGCACTCGCGCCGGTGGCCTCAAAGCGCAGGTGCCGGGGCGCGCTGGCATTAGCAGGGCAGGCGGGCACCGCCCAGCGCACTGCGGCGCTGGTGGGCTGGGCCGGCACCGTGAGGCGGTAGGTGGCCGAGCCGCAGCCGCCGGACGTGGTATAAGTCAGCACGGTAGTGCCCGGCGTGGCGGGCGGCGTAAACAGCCCGCTGGCCGACACGCCCGGCCCAGCCCAGGTGCCGCCCGCCGGGGTGGCGCGCAGCTGAAACGGCACCCGGCTGCCGGCGCACAGCACCGTGTCGGCGGGCAGCTGCGGCGGGGCCACCAGCACCACATCTACCGTTTGCGTGGCCACGATGGGGCAGTTGACGTTGGGGTAATTCCAGGTGTAGGACAGCACGTAGCGGCCGGGGCCCACGGTGGCCGGATTGAAGCGGTTGGCAACTACGCCCGGCCCGCCAAACGTGCCGCCCGCCGGCGAGCCCGTGAGCACGATGCCGTGGGGCGGCGCCGTGAGGCAAAACGCGACGGGGGCAACAGGGTCGAGGACGACGGTGGGCACGGCCAGCACCTGGATTTGCAGGCTGCCCGCCACGGGGCACTGGGCGGGGTTGGCGGGCGGCGCGCCGAGGTAGTTGAGCGTCTGCACCCCGACCAGCGCCGGGCTGGGCGTGAAAATGAAGCCAGCGGCCACCGAGCCCGATACGCCCGGCCCGGTCCAGGTGCCCCCGGCCGGGGTGGCTTGCAGGGGCTGCGGGCCGCCCACGGCGCACACGGCCAGCGCGCCCGCGCTCACTTTAGCCACGCCGCTGCTGGTAACCGTGAGCTTGCGCTGGGCGCGGCCGGGGCAGGCGGCCGTGGGGCCCAGCGGGCCGGTGTACATCAGGGTTTGGGTACCGACCAGGCTGGCCGCCGCCGTAAACACGAAGCCAGTGGCCACCGAGCCCGACACGCCCGGCCCGGCCCAGGTGCCCCCGGCCGGCAAGCCGCGGGTGAGGCGCACGACCTGGTTGCGCAGGCAAAATGTGCTGTCGGGCGGCACCGTGGCTACCGCGCCGCCGGGCAGCACGGTTATCAGGAGCGTATCGCTGCCGATGGGGCAAGCCGGCGGGGTAGCCGACATCGAATAAATAAGCACGTAGGGCCCGCCCACCCCCACCGCCTGGGGCATAAAAATGTAGTCCCCGCCACTCAGCGATACGCCCGGCCCCGACCAGATGCCACCGGTAGGGTTGCCCACGAGCAGCGCCGGGGGGTCGTTGAGGCATAGCTGGCGGGGCGGGCCGGCATCGAGGTGCTTGACTTGCTGCACATCCATCGACAGGATAGCCGACACCGGGCAGCGCCCCAGCGACACTTCGTAGGAGACAAAATGCCCACCCACGCCCGCCCGCGCGGGGTCGAACACGGCCGTGCCGTTGGCACTCACCACCACGCCCGTGCCCCGAAAGGTGCCCCCGGCCGGCGTACCCGTGAGCGGCACCGGGGGCAGCGGCACGCCGGCATCGAGGCAAAATTTAGTCTGCGGCGCCGTGAGGCGGGCGGCGGGCTGCGACAGCACCGTAATGCGCCGCGTGCTGACGCCCGCGCAGCCGTTGGCCGCCGGCGGACTGGTGTAGGTGAGCACCTGCACGCCCACCATGTTTTGCGAAGGCGTGAAATAGTAACCCGCGGCCGCGCTGCCCGTCACGCCCGGCCCCGACCACACGCCGCCGCCCGGCGAGCCGCTCAGGCGCACGCGTAGGGCCTGGGCGCAGAGGCTGAGCGTATCGGCCCCGGCCGGTGAGGAGCCCGCCGTGAGGGCAAACTTGAAAGCGGCATTGCTGCAATGGGGCGAGGCGTTGGTGGGCACGTAGGTGGTGGCCCCCGGCGGCAGCGGAATGCTTTGGCCGCCGGCCTGGTCGCAGGCGCACAGGGCCTGGTAGAGCGTGAGGTTGGCGTCGAAGCGCGAGCTGGCACCGTCCACGTGGTCGTCGGCCGAGGTGCCGAAATAGGTGGCGTAGTCGAGCACCCGCGCCCCGTCGGAGAGCTGCATCAGGTAGAAGTCCTGGCCGTCGGTGGTGCGCTGGAGAGCGTTGGGCGTGGTGGCCAGGCCGGTGGTGTTGCCGCCATTGGGGTCGAGGCCGCCGCCCCAGCCGGCCAGCGCAATGCGCCCGTAGCAATCGACGCCGAAGGCGGTGGGTGAAATATCCGTAGTACTTCGCCCGCTGCCAAACACCGTGGCGTAGCCCGCTGACAGCAGGTCGGGGGCCAGTTGCTGAATAAACTGCTGCCCGCGGGCCGTGTGGTAGCGGGCCGTGTCGGCACCCGGCCAGGCTTGGCTCAGGGTTTGGCCCAGCACCAAAAGCCCGCCCGGCGACGACCGCACGAAGAAGGCTTGGTCGTAGCTGCTGGTGCCCAAATAGGTGCTTTGCGCCAGCACGCCGCCCGCGCTCAAGCGGGCCACGAAGCCATCGACATCGCCACCCGGCGCGGCGCGGTAGCCATTGGCCGCGCCGGCCAAATTGGGGCTGGTGGTGCCGCCCGCTACTAGCAGCCCGCCGGTAGTTTCGCGCTCCAGCGAATACGCGGCATCGGCCCCGGTGCCACCCAGCAGCGTGGCCCAGCGCACCTGGCTAAAGCTGGAATCGAGGCTGGTGACCAGGCCATCGCTCGGCCCGCCGTGGTAGGCGGCGGTCAGGCCCGGAAAATTAGCGGAGCTGGTGACGCTGGCCACGTACACGTTGCCCTGCGGGTCGAGGGCGAGGTCGCCCCGAAAGGCGTCGCCGTAGTTGTGGCGCAGGCGCGGGGTGGGCGCGGTGGCATCGAGCAGGCCGTCGGTGCTGGTGCCGCCCAGGTAGGTGCTGGCCCGCAGCCCGCCGCCGCTGGCGCTCAGGCGGGTGAGCACCAAATCGGCCCCCGTAGTCATGATAAAAGGCGAATTGCCGCCAAACGGCGACACCGACGGCCCGCCCTTGAAGGTGCGGCTCAGCGCCCCGGCCGTGGTGGGGTAGTCGGCCGACGAGGTGCTGCCCAGCAGCAGCAGCTCGCCGCGCCCATTCACCAGCAGGCTGTGCGGAAACTCCAATTGGCTGCCGCCCAGGTAGGTGGCCCAGGCCCGTGCCCCCGGCCCGGTGGTGCCGGTGTTGAATTTCATGATGGCCACGTCGATGTTGCCGCTGAAAGTCGTCTGGTACGCGCCCGTTGTAACTGGGTAGCCCGCCGCGAATACCACGCCCGCCGTGTAAAGGTTGCCGGCCGCATCGTGGGTGGCCGCAAAGCCCCAGTTTTCTACCGCCGAGCCGGTGTAGCTGGCAAACTGCACCACCGGGTCTATCACCAGCGGCAGCTTATGGTCGTATTTCCCCAGCTTAAAGCCCACGGTAGTACCGCTGAGCACAAAGGCGCAGGCCACCGGCCGATGCTGCCCGGTGGCGGGGTCGGTTTGCCAGGCCTGGGGCTGGTACTCGGTGAGCGGGCCGGCCGTGGTGGCGGCTTGCAGGCGGCCGGTGGCGGCGTCGAGGGTGAGGGCGCTGGCGCCCTGGTAGCGAAAGCGGGCGCGGGCCGGGTCAGCCCCAGCGGCCAGCAGCAGGTCGTACTCCAGCTGCCCGCCGGCACTCTCTTTCAGCACCATGTCAATGCCCGGCCACAGCGCCTGGTAGCGCAATTGGGGCCAGGCCCGCACGCCGCCCGCCCAGTGCGCCGGGTCGGCGCCGCGCAGGTAGTGGCGCGCGCCGGGCACGGGCGCAGCGGACGCGGTGAGGCGGGCTTCGGGGCCGGGCTGCACAAATTCTATCCGCAGGGCGTGCCCCTTGAGCACGCTGGTAGTGGACGGGGCGGCGTGCGGCCCGTGGTCGGGCAGCCCCGCCGTGAGGGCGTAGGTGAGGCCGGTAGTCTCGGCAAAAAGCCGGGCTCCGGGGGCCACCTGAGCGGCGTAGTGGGCGCGGGCATCCCATTGGCCCCGGTTTTCAATGAACTCCAGCGAGCGGGCGGCGGGCTGCGCCTGGGCCAGCCGGGTTAGCAGAACCAAGAGTAATCCTAAATACGTAGAAGCTCGAATCATAGGGCGTAGGTTACAGGTATTCAGTACAGTTAGCGCAAGCTTACTTAAAGCTTTGCTAGCTGCATAAGTCCCGCAAACTACTGCGCATGTTGCATATTCCGATACTTGGTTGGGGTTGATTTAGAGCATACTGGGCGAAAACAGGTGCTGCGTCGCGTTTACTCGCTATCCCTTGCGAGCAGCAGGCAGGAATCACTGCCGTATCAAATAATGGCGCCGATAATTAGCGGTTTAGGTCTTTCTGGCAATTATCCGCTGGTAAGCTTCCTGCTCTTTGCTTAGCTTGCAAGTCCCTATTCCGTTCTTTACAGCAGTAGCCTACCAGGTTTGCTTCTCTCGACCAAACCGCTAGCTAAACGAGCAGGAGTGACCCACTCGAAGCCCAGGCAATACCCATGGCGGCGCATTGCAGCAGCAATGGCCTGACCCTGACCTATAACAACGGGCTCCGGCCCGCTGTCAGAAAAGACTACTTATAAAATGGCCAAGACTAAAAAAGAAACCCCCGAAGAGCCGCTCGAAAAGCATCTCTGGAAAACCGCCGACAAGCTCCGCAAAAACATTGATGCCGCCGAGTACAAGCACATCGTGCTGGGCCTCATCTTCCTCAAATACATTTCCGACTCCTTCGAGGAGCACTACGCCAAGCTGCTGGCCGGCGAGGGCGAATATGCCGGAGCCGACCCCGAAGACAAGGACGAGTACAAAGCCGAAAACGTGTTTTTCGTGCCGGAATACGCCCGCTGGCAGTTTTTGCAGAACAACGGCAAGGGCAGCCAGATTCAGGTAAAAGACCCCGAGGGCAAGGACATCACTGTGGGCATTGGCGGGGCCGTGGACAACGCCATGGACTGGCTGGAAAAAGACAACCCGCCGCTGAAGGGCGTGCTGCCCAAGGTATTTGCCCGCCAGAACCTGGACCCCACCAGCCTGGGCGAGCTGATTGACCTGGTGGGCAACATTGCGCTGGGCAGCGTGAAGGCCCGTAGCGCCGACGTGCTGGGCCGCGTGTTTGAGTACTTCCTGGGCGAGTTTGCGCTGGCCGAGGGCAAGAAGGGCGGGCAGTTCTACACCCCGCGCAGCGTGGTGGAGCTGCTGGTGGCCATGCTGGAGCCCTACCAGGGCCGCGTGTATGACCCCTGCTGCGGCTCGGGCGGCATGTTTGTGCACTCCGAGAAGTTCGTGACCGAGCACCAGGGGCGCGTCAACGACATTTCCATCTACGGGCAGGAAAGCAACCAGACCACTTGGCGGCTGGCCAAGATGAACCTGGCCATCCGGGGCATCGACAGCTCGCAGGTGAAGTGGAACAGCGAGGGCTCGTTTCTCAACGACGCGCACCGCGACCTGAAGGCCGACTACATCATCGCCAACCCGCCCTTCAACGTGAGCGACTGGGGCGGTGAGCTGCTGCGCACCGACGGCCGCTGGAAGTACGGCGTGCCGCCCACCGGCAACGCCAACTTCGGCTGGATGCAGCACTTCATCCATCACCTGGCGCCCACGGGGCAGGCGGGCGTGGTGCTGGCCAAGGGCGCGCTCACCTCCAAAAGCTCGGGCGAGGGCGACATTCGCCGGGCGCTGGTGGAGGCCGGGCTCATCGACTGCATCGTGAACCTGCCGGCCAAGCTGTTTCTGAACACCCAGATTCCGGCCGGCCTGTGGTTTATGAACCGCAACCGCCAGGGCGGGGGCAAGTTCCGCGACCGGCGCGGCGAAATCCTGTTCATCGACGCCCGCAACCTGGGCTTCCTGGTGAACCGCCGCACCCGCGAGCTGAGCGACGACGACACCAAGCGCATTGCCGACACTTACCACGCCTGGCGCACCGAGGGCGGCAGCTACGAGGACGTGCCCGGCTTCTGCATGGCCGCCCCCCTGGCGCGGGTGCAGGAGCTGGACTACGTGCTGACCCCCGGCCGCTACGTGGGCCTGCCCGACGACGAGGACGAGTTTGACTTCACCGAGCGGTTCACCACGCTACGGGCGGAGCTGGAGGCGCAGCTACGCGAGGAAAGCGCGCTGAACAAGCAGATTGCGGATAACCTGGCGAAGATTTTAACGGCTTAGGAAATATGAGCGGGCAGACGGAAATAATGTGGGGGGAGGTTGCTGATACCACATTAGTGGCTCACGAAATCACGAATGATTGGAAGGAGGTTACGTTAGCAGATGTAGTTTCTAAACTTGGTGATGGCCTACACGGAACACCCAAGTACGATGAGCAAGGCGAGTATGCTTTTATCAATGGAAACAACCTGCTCAATGGCAAAATTGTCGTAAAGAAAACTACTCAACGTGCCAATGAAGAAGAATACAGAAAGCACAGAAAAGACTTGAATGAACGGACAATCCTAGTCTCAATAAATGGCACGCTGGGAAATGTAGCATTATACAATAACGAGAAATGCATCTTAGGGAAAAGCGCATGTTATTTTAATGTGCTGCCAGAAGTTGATAGGCTGTTTATTAAGTACGTCGTCACTGGCCAAGCTTTCCAAGAACACATCAGGAACTTCGCTCACGGTACGACTATACAAAACGTCTCTCTCAAAACGATGAGAGAGTATCCTTTCCTTCTTCCGTCACTTCCCGAACAACGCTCCATTGCCGACGTCCTCAGCAGCTTGGATGACAAAATAGACCTGCTTCACCGGCAAAATGCCACCTTGGAAGCTTTAGCGGAAACGCTGTTTCGGCAGTGGTTTGTGGAAGAGGCAAAGGAGGAATGGGATGAAGTTACAGTTGGGGATTACGTTCGCATGAATGATGAAAGTATTGGAAAAGGCTATACCCATTCGATAATTAATTATCTAGATACGGGTTCGATTACTGAGGGTAAAATAGATGCCTTTCAAACTCTGACTCTCAAAGAAGCACCAAGCAGGGCACGCAGACTTGTTAAGCACAATGACATTTTAATTTCGACAGTCAGGCCTGACCAAAGACACTATGGGATAATTAAAAGCCCAGTAGCAAACCTCGTAGCCTCTACAGGTTTTTGCGTTTTGTCATGCCAAGACATAAACCCTCATTTTATTTATTGCTTGCTTACTGCAGATGAAATGATTGAGTATATGCACTCAATTGCGGAAGGCTCTACTTCCACTTATCCTTCTTTAAAGCCGTCTGACATTGCTAAGATTGAGTTCAAGCTTCCACCAAAGGAAATGATGGATTCATTCGCAGCATACGCTGACGATGCTTGGGATAAAATCGAAAGCAATTATATCCAGATTCGGACCCTATCCAACCTCCGCGACACGCTGCTCCCCAAGCTGATGAGCGGAGAGGTGCGAGTGGCCTACTAGCAGCAAGTTAAAAAGCCCCCCACTCTACGCATTTTCTCTGTTTCCCTTCTTTCTGCATCAGTACTTCATGGCCAAGCTCACGGAAAACGCAATCGAAGAATACGCCATTGAGCTGCTGCGGGGGCTGGGCTACGGCTACTGCCACGGGCCCGACCTCGCGCCGGACGGGGCCAGCCCCGAGCGGGCCAGCTTCGCCGACGTGCTGCTGCTGGAGCGGCTGCGCGGCGCCATCGACCTGCTCAACCCCACCGTGCCGGCCGAGGCCCGCGAAGATGCCCTGCGGCAGGTGCAGCGCATTGCCTCGCCCGAACTGCTGGTCAACAACGAAACCTTCCACCGCCTGCTCACCGAGGGCGTGCCGGTGCAGTACCAGAAGGACGGCCAGACCCGGGGTGACCTGGTGTGGCTGGCCGATTTCCAGCGGCCCGCCCGCAACGAGTTCCTGGCCGTGAACCAGCTCACGATAGTGGAAAACGGCCATAACAAGCGCCCCGACCTAGTGCTGTTCGTGAACGGCTTGCCGCTGGTGGTGCTGGAGCTGAAAAACGCCACCGACGAGAATGCCACGTTGAAGTCGGCCTACAAGCAGCTCGATACCTACAAGGCCCTCATTCCGGGTCTGTTTACCTACAACGGCCTGCTGGTCATCTCCGACGGCCTGGAGGCCCGGGCCGGCTCGCTGTCGGCGGGCCTGAGCCGCTTCATGGCCTGGAAGTCGGCCGACGGGGTAGCCGAAGCCTCGCCGCTGGTAGGCCAACTCGAAACCCTGATTCGGGGCATGCTGGCCCCGGCCACGCTGCTGGACTTGCTGCGGCATTTCGTGGTATTTGAGAAGTCGAAAAAGGAAGACCCGAAGACGGGCGTAATCGCCATTTCGACGGTGAAGAAGGTAGCAGCCTACCACCAGTACTACGCGGTGAATGCGGCGGTGGCGTCTACGCTGCGGGCGGCGGGGCAAGCCAGCTACGAAGCAGCCCCCGAACCAGCGGCCCCCGGTTACAAGCGTCGCGGCCTCGACCCCGCGCTGGCCGAAGAAGCGCCGGAAGCGTACGGCCTGCCCACCGTGAAGGCCCAGCCCTTCGGCGACCAAAAGGCCGGCGTGGTGTGGCACACCCAGGGCAGCGGTAAAAGCCTGAGCATGGTGTTTTACACCGGCAAAATCGTGCTGGCCCTCGACAACCCCACGGTGCTGGTGATTACCGACCGCAACGACCTCGACGACCAGCTGTTCGACACCTTCGCCGGCTCCACGCAGCTGCTGCGGCAGGAGCCCCGGCAGGTAGAAGACCGGCAGGAGCTGAAAACGCTGCTGCGCGTAGGCTCGGGCGGGGTGGTGTTCACCACCATCCAGAAGTTTCAGCCCGAGGAAGGCAACGTGTACGAGGAGCTGTCGGCGCGGCGCAACATCGTCGTCATTGCCGACGAGGCCCACCGCACGCAGTACGGCTTCAAGGCCAAAACTGTGGACGTGAAAAACGAAGCCGGCGACGTGGTGGGCAAGAAAGTGGTGTACGGCTTCGCTAAGTACCTGCGCGACGCCCTGCCCAACGCCACCTACCTGGGCTTCACGGGCACGCCGGTAGAGAAAACCGACGTGAACACCCCAGCGGTGTTCGGCAACTACATCGACATCTACGACATCGCCCAGGCCGTGGAAGACGGGGCCACGGTGCGCATCTACTACGAAAGCCGCCTGGCCAAAGTGAGCCTGAGCGAGGAAGGCAAAAAGCTGGTGGATGAGCTCGACAAAACCCTCGACCAGGAAGGCCTAAGCGACCCGCAGAAGGCCAAAGCCAAGTGGACGCAGCTCGAAGCCCTGATTGGTAGCGAGCAGCGCATCCGCAAAATCGCGGCCGACATCGTGGCCCACTTCGAGCAGCGGCAGGAAGTATTTGAGGGCAAGGGGATGATAGTTGCCATGTCGCGGCGCATCGCGGCCGAGCTGTACGCGGCCATCCAGGCGCTACGGCCCGACTGGCATTCTGATGACCGCACTCAGGGCAGGCTGAAAGTAGTTATGACGTCGGCCTCATCCGAAGGTGGGCTGATTGCGAAGCACCACACCACCAAAGAGCAGCGCCGCGCCCTGGCCGAGCGCATGAAAGACCCTACCGACCCGCTGCAATTGGTGATAGTGCGCGACATGTGGCTCACCGGCTTTGATGCCCCGAGCATGCACACGCTCTACATCGACAAGCCCATGCAGGGCCACAACCTGATGCAGGCCATTGCCCGCGTCAACCGCGTGTACAAGGATAAGCCCGGCGGGCTGGTGGTCGATTACCTGGGCATTGCCTCCGACCTAAAAAAGGCGCTGGCCTTCTACTCCGACGCCGGCGGCAAAGGCGACCCGGCCGAAACCCAGCTGCAAGCCGTGGCCCTGATGGCCGAGAAGCTGGAAGTGGTGCAGGACATGTACCACGGCTTTGCCTACGCCGACTATTATGACGCCGGCACGGCCCAAAAGCTCTCGATGATATTGGCCGCCGAAGACCATATTCTAGGCTTGCCAGATGGCAAGAAGCGCTACATCAACGAGGTCACGACGCTGTCACAGGCCTTTGCCATTGCCATTCCGCACGAGCTGGCCATGGCCGTGAAGGAAGAAGTGGGCTTTTTTCAGGCGGTGAAGGCCCGGCTGGCCAAGTTCACCGGCGGCAGCGGTACTGGCCGCAGCGACGAGGACATCGAAACCACCATCCGGCAGGTGATTGATAAGGCGCTGGTGTCGGAGCAGGTGATTGACGTGTTCGACGCGGCCGGCATCAAGAAGCCCGACATTTCCATCCTCTCGGAAGAATTCCTATTGGAATTGAAGGGAATGCAGCACAAAAACGTGGCACTGGAAGTGCTGCAAAAGCTGCTGCGCGACGAGATAAAAGCCCGCGCCAAGATTAATCTGGTAAAAAGCAAGTCGCTGATGGAAATGCTGGAAAGCGCCATCAAGCGCTACCACGCCAAGATTATTACGGCCGCCGAAGTCATCGACTACCTGATAAAGCTCGGCAAGGAGGAAGTGGCCGCCATGGACAGCGAAGCCGCCGCCATGGGCCTTACCGACTACGAGTACGCCTTCTACTCAGCCGTAGCCAATAACGCCAGCGCCCAGGAGCTGATGCAGAAAGACAAGCTGCGCGAGCTGGCCGTGGTGCTCACCGAGCGGGTGCGTAGCAACGCCTCCATCGACTGGAATATCAAGGAAAGCGTGAAAGCCAAGCTGAAAGTGATTGTGAAACGCACCCTGCGCCAGTTTGGCTATCCGCCGGATATGGAATTGCTAGCCACCGAAACCGTGCTAAAGCAAGCGGAGTTGATTGCAAATGAGTTGACTAAATAACTAAGCTAGCTTCTACCCTACTCTTCCCGCTCAATCGTCGCTTCCATACGCCCCAGCAGCCGGATGGTGGCGTAGCCGATGAGCAGAAATGCCCAGAAAACGACCGTTACGCCCCAGGTTTGCCAGTTGTGGAAGGGGTGTAAAAAGCGCTGCACGATGTCGTAGAACAGCGTGAACGGATTGCCGAGAATATCCCAGGAATTGAAGCGCAGGTAGCGGCCCAGATACACGCCAAACGCGCTGAGGCCCAGCGCTACCGTGGCAAAGCCCCAGCCCGCCCAGAAGCCCAGCCGCTGCCTTACTAGCGTGTGCATGTCCATGAGCGAGGTGTAGGCCAGCATCAGGCCGTTCCAGGCGCAGGACATGATGAGAGCGAGGTCGTACCAGTAGGGCACGCCGGCGCGGGGCTCCAGGTGAAACAGGTCGGTGACGATGTAGGGCGCATTGGGGAAAAACAGCAGCCACACCGCCCCCACGGGCAGTAGCAGGCGGGCTTTGGGCTTGCGGGCGGCCAGGTGCAGGGCGGCACTCAGGGCAAACGGAATGGCGGCCAAAAACAGGTTCCAGAGCAGAAAAACGAATAGTAGCTCGCGGGTGATGAGCACGCGCACGGCGATGAGCGCGAAGCTCAGGGCCAGCGACAAGCCCAGCACGAGCAGCAGCGGCAGGCGGTGGCGCAGGGCCGGTAGCGAGATGGGCATAGCAAGATTCATAGGGACGGCCGGTAGGGTTAGGTACGCTAAAGTAGGCAGCCGCGGCGAGTAGGTTGCGTTCGGCCCCCTCCCGGTGGGGCGTACCTTTGCGGCAGCTAACGCGGCCGTTGGGCCGTATCAGTTTTCGCATGACTTTCTTTTATCGGGTTTTTTTGCTGTCGCCCCGGCGATTTTTATTGCTTTTGCCACTGGCCTTGCTGAGTTTGGCCGCCGCCGCCCAAGGCCAATCGGTGCAGTACCGCACCGCCAAAAACCAGCTCGACCAGGGCCGCTACGCCTTGGTCATGCAGCAATTGCAGCCACTGGCGCAGCCCGTCAACCACTTTGCCCAGGCTGCCGATGCGGGCTACCTCTACGCCGTGGCCGCCATCCGGCTGGGCCAGTGGGCCGAGGCCGAGCAGATGCTCAACCTCGTGCGCCACGAGTACCCCACCTACGCGGCCCTCAACGAGGTGCTGTACCTGCAAGGCCAGGTGTCGTTTGAGCAGGGCGACTACGACAATGCCCTGCGCACCCTGGGCCAGCTGCCCGCCGAGCAGTACGCCGGCCTGCGTGAGGCCATGCAGGCCAACTATTTAGCTAAGCTAAAAGACCGTGCTACCTGGCAGCGCCTGCGCCAGCGCTACCCCAATAGCAAGCTGGTGGCCCGCCTCTACGCCGACTACTTGCTGGGCAGCGGCCCGCTCGCCGATGCCGACCGCCAGCAGCTCGATGCGCTCATCACGCAGTTTAAGCTCGACCGCGGCCGCTATACGGCGGCCCTGGCCACGGCCGCCGCGCCCAAGGCGCAGCCCCGCAAGAGTACTTATAATATCGGGGTGCTGCTGCCATTTGAGCTGCAAGACAACAGCTGGCAGACGCAGCGCAAAAACCAATTCGTAACCGACCTCTACGCCGGCCTGCGCCTGGCCCAAGACTCGCTGCAACGCGCCGGGCACCCGGTGCAGCTGTTTGCCTACGACACGGGCGCCGACACGCTGACGCTGAAGTCGGTGCTGGCGCTGCCCGAGCTGGCGGGCATGGACCTACTCATCGGGCCGGTGTACAAGTCGGGGGCGCGGCTGCTGGCCCGCTACGCCCAGGAGCACCAAATTGCCTGCATCAACCCCCTTTCGCAAGACGGTGATTTGGTGACGAATAACCCGTATCACTACCTCTACATGCCGAGCGTGGCCACCCAAGGGCGGCTGGCGGCGCAGTTCGCAGCGTCGGCTTTTGGCATTGGTAAACCGGCCATCCTGCTGCGCGAAGACGCCAAGGACGACAACGATTTTGCCCTGGCTTACCAGGCCGCCTACGAGGATGCGGGTGGCAAAATCCTGGATTCCCGCGCCTTTCGCCCCGACGATGCGGCCAGCCTCACGGCCGCTTTTACGGGCCTCGATTTGGCGGCGGCCAGCCACGTAGTCGTGGCCTCCGACCACCGCAAAGCCGGGCCGGCCGCTTTTGCTGCCCTGCAAGCCGTGCCCTACGCCACCCGGCCCGCCCTGCTGGTGCCCGGCTCCTGGCTCGACAACCCCGGCCTGGGCGCTGGCCAGCTGGGCGGCGCCAACGTGTACTACTACCATCCCAAGTATTTCGACCCGCAGCGCCCCAGCTTCCGCCGCTTCCGGCAGTTGTACTTGGCCAAGCAGAATTTGCCGCCCTCCGTATTTGCTAGCCAGGGCTACGAGCTACTGCTCTTTTTTGGCAGTGCGCTCCAGCAATTTGGCCCCGCCTTCCAGAGCGGCTTGGCCACCGCGCCGCCTCTGCCGGGCGCCGTATTCGAGGGCCTCGCTTATCCCGGCGACGCGCACGACAACCAAGTGGTACCGATGGTGAAGCTCAGTAACCTGGAATTTCAGCTGGTGCGCTGAGCGTTGGCTACCAACAGAAATGCCTGTCATTGCGAGGAGGAACGACGAAGCAATCGCCTCAAAGCGAGCTATTCGGGTTCCTTTCAGGGGCGATTGCTTCGCTGCGCTCGCAATGACAGCTAATTACTACCTACTAATAAACTGCTAGTGACTACTTCCGAAAACCTCTTTGCCCGCGCCCAGGAGCTGATTCCGGGCGGGGTTAATTCGCCCGTTCGCGCCTTCCGCGCCGTGGGGGGGGCACCCATCTTTATGCAGTCGGCCGAAGGCGCCTGGCTCACCGATGTCGATGGCAATACCTACGTTGACTTCATTAACTCCTGGGGGCCGATGATACTCGGCCACGCGCCCGCCGTGGTGCTCGATGCCGTGCGCGAGGCCCTGCCGCACTCGCTTTCGTATGGTGCGCCCACGCGCCGCGAGGTCGAGCTAGCCGAGTTGCTGATTGAGATGGTGCCGAGCGTGGAGAAAGTGCGCCTCGTAAACTCGGGCACCGAGGCCACCATGTCGGCCATTCGGGTGGCGCGGGGCTACACCGGCCGCGACAAAATCCTCAAGTTTGAGGGCTGCTACCACGGGCACGGCGACTCGTTTTTGATTGCGGCTGGTAGCGGTGCGCTCACGCTGGGCGCGCCCGACTCGCCGGGCGTAACCAAGGGTGTGGCCAAGGACACGCTCACCGTACCTTATAATGACGTGCCCGCCCTAAAAGCCGCCCTCGCGGCCAATTCCGGGCAGATTGCCGCCGTCATCATCGAGCCCGTGGTGGGCAACATGGGCCTCGTGGAGCCGGCAGGCGGCTTTTTGGCCGAGCTGCGGGCGCTGTGCACCGAGCACGGCATCGTGCTGATATTCGACGAGGTAATGACGGGGTTTCGCCTGGCGCCCGGCGGCGCGCAGCAGCTTTTCGGCGTGACGCCGGATATGACGACGCTGGGTAAAATCATCGGCGGCGGCCTGCCCGTAGGCGCCTACGGCGGCCGGGCCGACATTATGAACCAGGTGGCCCCGGCCGGCAAGGTGTACCAGGCCGGCACGCTGTCGGGCAACCCGCTGGCCACGGCCGCCGGCCTGGCCCAGCTGCGCTACCTGCACGAGCACCCCGAGGTATACGAGCAGCTCGAAGCCACCACCGCCCGCCTTGCCGATGGCACTCGCCAGATTGCCAAGGAGCTGGGCCTAAACTACACCGTGAATCGGGTGGGTTCGATGTTTAGCTTGTTCTTCACGGCTGAGCCGGTAAACAACCTGGAGGACGCCAAAAAGGCCGATTTGCCGGCCTTTGGGCGCTACTTCCACGGCATGCTGAAGCGCGGTATCTACCTGGCGCCCTCGCAGTTTGAGGCGCTGTTTATCTCGGCCAGCATCACCGACGAGCTGGTTGACAAGTATTTAACGGCCTGCCGCGAGTCGCTGGTGGAGGCGCACGGCCTTTCGGCCTAACGGTGCTCTCGGGTGGGCTGCTGGCTTTTCGCCGGCTGTCCGCTCGTCGTCCAACGAGCTTTGTTACGACGAGCGGACAGCCGGCGAAAAGCCGGCAGCCCGTGCCAGACGTCGCGCCTCCAAAACTGCCCTACGGCCTAACTTCACGCCGTCCTATTCAACCTTCGCTGCGTTATGCGTTATTTGCTCAAGCTGCTGCTTTTTATCCCTTTTCTGAGCTTTGCCCAGGCCGAAACGCCCGCGCAGGCCAATAAAAAGCTGTTTGACCGCACCATCGACGAGCTGAATTTTCGCACCTTCGAAACGGTGTACGACAAGCACTTCACGCGCCAGAAATACCCGGCCAGCCTGCGCACCGCCGCCGCCCGGCGCGAGTTCAATAACTTTGACAACAACGCTGAGCTGCAAAAGCTGTTTCTGAATTATAACGGCGTGGCCGAGCGCTATAAGAACCGCTTTGGCGGCGGGCAGCTTTCGCAGGCCGAGTTTGAGAAGCAGCTGAACTCGGTGGTGCGCGACCGCAACTTCGAGTTTTTCATCCGGGGCCTGCCCCGCGATGAGCGCTCGGCCCTCATTCGCAACGAGGAGCGGGTTATCAAGCAAGCCGTGGCGCGCTTCAACGCCAGCGGCGACGCCGCCGGTACCACCGTGCCCGCCGCCGACGAAGAGCCCGAGCCCGCCATGGCGTCGGCTCCGCTCACCACCAATGGCGCGGCCCCAGCTAACGATGAGCCCACCGTTACCGAAGTACTCACCACCAGCGCCAGCGAGCCCGAATTGCGCACCCCCGCCGGCGAAACCGCGCCCTCGGCCGGCCCCGGCTGGGTGGGTTACCTCACGCTCCTCAGCAGTCTGGGCACGCTTGGCTTGCTGGGGTTTGGGCTGCTGAGCGTGCTGCCCGAGCTGCGCCGCTTGCAGCGCCGCGTGCGCGAGCTGGAGGCGCAGGCTGCCAGCCAGCCAACTTATGCTGAGCCCGATGCCGACGACTACGCACCCGAGCCCGCCGAGCCGCGCCCCAGCCTATTTAGCCGCCTGCGCGGCTCGGCCACCAGCGAGCTGCCCAATGACAGCTACGACGACGGTGACGACGACGAGCCGGACCCACACTACCCGGCGCGCTAGCCCCTTTTTGGGCTCAGTAGCGCGAGCTTTGTAGTGCGCGTCTGCCTAAAAATGCCCAACCAAACGCGGACTCACAGCGTCCGCGCTACTTCCACTCCCCGGCGATTGCGCCCCCAAAATCCGCGTAATCCGCTAAAATCCGAGTTAATCCGTGATTCTGACCGACCAGCAAATCCGCACCGAAATGGAGCGCGGCACCATTGTAGTACAGCCCTACGACCCCGCCTGCCTGGGCACCAACTCCTACGATGTGCATCTGGGCCGCTTTTTGGCCACCTACGACGATGCGGTGCTCGACGCCCGCCGCCACAACAAAATCACGACCTTTGAAATGTCGGCCGAAGAGGGCTTCGTGCTCCAGCCCGGCATCCTGTACCTGGGCGTAACCGAGGAGTATACCGAAACCCATGCCCATGTGCCGTTTTTGGAGGGCAAAAGCAGCGTTGGCCGCCTGGGTATCGACATCCACGCCACCGCCGGTAAGGGTGACGTGGGATTTTGCAACCACTGGACGCTAGAAATTAGCGTCTCGATGCCGGTGCGCGTGTACCCCGGCATGCCCATCGGGCAACTCATCTACTTCGGCTTGCAGGGCGATGTGCAGACGTTCTATAACCGCAAGCAGTCGGCTAAGTACAACGACCGCACCGACCGCCCGGTGGAGAGCATGATGTGGAAAAATACGTTTTAGCGTGCTGTACCGTACGCTTTAGCTTGCGTTGCGTGCAGGCACGCTGCCCTGACGTGCGCAAGCTAAAGCTTACGGTACAGCCCTAAAGCCTAACCTCTACGTTAATTTTTGCGTTAAGAAATGTCGATTGGCGCGTGCAGTTTGGCGCGCTAATTGGCTATTGCAAACTTTCTGACCTTTGCTTTTCTGACAATGAAGTTAGCCTTTGCCCCGTTGCTGCTGGCGCTTGCCGCGCCCGCTGCCTTTGCCCAACAGCCTACTTCCCTTTCGGCCCCCACTACCACCATGGTGCGGGATAAAACGCAGTCCAGCCCACGGCTTAACCCCGTGGAGGCCCGCGCCGAGCACCTGAGTACCACCATGGTACGCGACCTGCACCTCAATAACTACCAGGCCACGCGCCTGCGCGCTATTAACGCCGAAAAAACGGCCAAGCTCGACGCCCTCGAACGCCAGTACGCCCAAAACGCGGCCCAACTCGAGCAGCAGTCGAAAGTAGTAGTACGCGAGCGCGACCAGGAATTGCAAGCCGTGCTCACGCCCGACCAGTACACCGACTACTTTGATGCCCGCAAGCGCTACGCGCAGGTTGACAAGAACTACGCAAACTCTGCCTCGGCCTCTATTTTGGTTAATTCCATCCAGAATCCGGCCCCGGCCCGCGACAACAACGCCACCATTGGCCCGGCTCGGCCAGCTACCCGCACCAGCCGGCCTGCCGTGCGGCAGTAGCTGCGTCTATCTTTCTAAAAACGCCCCTGACTATGCTGTCAGGGGCGTTTTTTTTGCTTTTATTGCAATAGGCTGTAGAGACGCAACACGTTGCGTATTGCGTTGTTGAGGCGTGCCATAACGCAAGACGCAAAGTATTGCGTCTCTACGCTCTTCAACGACTGTATAGTAAATGCAAAGGCGTGTGAGTGAGTAATAAAGGTACCCGAAAGCACCCTACCACGCGGTGTGTCGTACTAGCTCATTCCAATACGCCTTTTTTGGCTGGCTTAGGCCAGCAGCTTGTGCATGAGTGATTCCAGGTATGATGCGGTTGTCGTCGGCTCCGGCCCCAATGGGCTGGCGGCGGCCATTACGTTGCAGCAGGCCGGCTTGTCGGTGCTGCTGCTCGAAGGCAAAAACGAGCTGGGCGGCGGCCTGCGCACTGCCGAGCTCACGCTGCCCGGCTTTCGCCACGACATCTGCTCGGCCATTCACCCGCTGGCAGCGGCCTCGCCGTTCTTCCAGACCTTGCCCCTGGCCCGATATGGGTTGGAATACCTGACGCCGCCCGTGGCCGCCGCCCACCCCTTCGACGATGGCACGGCCGCCACCGTAGTCACGTCGTTGGCCGATACGGCCCACTCGCTGGGGCCCGATGCGACGGCGTACCGCCGGCTGCTGGCGCCGCTCATCGCTAGCTGGCCCGGCATTGCCAACGATGTACTGGCCCCGCTGCATATTCCTAAGCACCCGCTGGATATGGCGCGTTTTGGTGTGCCGGCGCTGCTGCCGGCTACGGTGCTGGCCCGGCTTTTTCGGGGCGAAAAAGCCAAGGGATTATTGGCGGGAATGGCCGCTCACGCCATTCAGCCGCTGAGTAATTTGACTACGTCAGCCATTGGGCTGGTGCTACTCATTGCGGCCCACCGCGGCGGCTGGCCCTTGCCCAAAGGCGGCTCGCAGGCCATTGCCGATGCGCTGGTGGCGCACTTTCGCGCCCTGGGCGGCACCGTCGAAACGGGCACGTTTGTGCACTCGCTGGGGCAGCTGCCGCCGGCCAAAGCGGTGCTGTTCGACGTGACGCCGGCCCAGCTGCTCCAGATTGGGGGGCACAGCCTGAGCCGCATTTACCAGTGGCAGCTGCGGCGCTACAGCTACGGCATGGGCGTATTTAAGGTCGATTGGGCGCTCGACGGCCCTATTCCGTTCACGGCGGCGGGCTGCGGCGAGGCGGGTACGGTGCACCTGGGTAATACGCTGGCCGAGATTGCCGCCGGCGAAAAAGCAGCCTCCCAAGGCCAGCACCCAGACCGGCCTTTTGTGCTGCTGGCCCAGCAAAGCCTGTTCGACGCTACCCGTGCCCCGGCCGGCAAGCACACGGCCTGGGCCTACTGCCACGTCCCCAATGGCTCGCGGGTGAACATGACCGACGCCATCGAGCGCCAGGTCGAGCGCTTCGCGCCCGGCTTCCGCGAGCGCATTATTGGCCGCCACACCTTCGATACGGCCCAGCTAGAAAGCTACAACCCCAACTACGTAGGCGGCGATATTAACGGCGGCTTGCTGGATATCAAGCAGTTATTTACGCGGCCGGTACTACGGGCTTCGCCCTACCGCACCTCGCAGGCGGGGCTGTACCTGTGCTCGTCGGCCACGCCGCCCGGTGGCGGCGTGCACGGCTTGTGCGGCTATCACGCCGCCAAGCGTGCCCTGCGCGACGTATTCCGCCTGCCGGCGGCCCCGCTTTTTCAGAGCTGAAAATAGCTCTTTTTTGGATTATTCGGCAGGTGGCTACCGCTTCTTTTGGGGCAATACCCGGTCGTTGAGCGGCGTAGAGACGTAATACTTTGCGTCTTATCATTGTTTACGACGCCCTAACGCAAGACGCAAAATATTGCGTCTCTACGCCGTTCAGTGATAAATAGAGCGGTTTGGGAGTCGCTGTACGGGCTGGGTGTAGAGACGCCTACTTTCGTCTCACGTTTGGCGAACTCAACAACGACGAGACGCAAATAGGCGTCTCTACATTCACCCGTGCAATGTCCCTCAGATTAGGCTAAAAAGCGCCGAAATAGCTATAAGACTTGTTCCTGAAATAAGAGACCTGCTAAAAACTGGTCGTCATGCTGAGCGCAGCGCAGTCGAAGCATCTCTGCCGCACCGTTGATAAGCCCTCCAACGAGGCGGTAGAGATGCTTCGACTGCGCTGCGCTCCGCTCAGCATGACGGACGTTTTTTTGATTTTGCTAAATTTAGGGATAAGTTTATAAGCCAACTATTTACAAAGGCCGTTGCCGGAACGAAACCAATTTCTGATGTACCGGAGGCAGGATGATGAGCGCCAGCAGCAGCACTAGCAGGCCCACGCTCATCATACCGTAGTAGCTCATGGCGTAGCGCAATTGGCTCTGGGTTTCGAGCGAGTTTTCGAGCAGGCGCGTGGCCACGCGCTGGGCCGATTGCAGGGCCATGCCTTTGCTCACCAGCGTTTGCTGGTAGCCTTGCAGGCGCGTGCTGAGCTGGCTGGTGCCGGGCAATACTTCCTGGGCCAGGCGGTTGAGGCTGTCGGTGCGCCAGTAGAGCTGGAAAAAATTGACCAGCGTGATGGACGCGATAAAGCCCAAATAGCGCGTCGTGACGGCCGTGTAGGAGCCGGCCTGGCTAATGGTGGGCGGCAGCGCCGACAGCGTAAACACGGTGATGGGCACCATGAGCGCCCCTACGCCCAGCCCCTGCACAAACAGCGGCAGCACAAAATCTTCGGCCCCCTGGCCGGGGCCGAACAGAAAATACATCCAGGCGTGGTAGGCCAGCAGGCAGCCGAAGCCCACCAGCCAGATAGGCCGCAGCGGATACTCTAGTAGCACGAAGCGCACCACGATGGTCATTCCCAGTGCGATGCCCACCAGCGTAGGCACTTGCAGCGCCGCGATGTGCCAGGCATCGAAGCGCAGCACGCTGCTGAAATAGGCGCTGGCAATACCGGTGGTGCCCCGCGCCAGGTAAAACAAGAAGAACAGCCACAGTCCCAGCCGGAAGTTGCGGTAGCCCAGCACCGAAAGGTTGAGATAGGGCCGTTTCAGCCCCCGCTGCCGTAGCATAAATAGCGCCCCAAAAGCCAGGCTCAGGCTCAAAGCCAGCCGCATGGTAGGGTCTTCCAGCCAATACTGCTGCTGGCCATAGGCCGCGAGGTAGCCCAGCAGCACCAGCGTAGCGGCGAAGAGCACGAAACTAGGCCATTCGAGCTGGTAGAGCGGGATGCGCCGTTTCAGGCGCACGCTGTTGAGCATGGCCAGCAGCAGCAGCGCGCCCGGCAGCTGCATCAAAATGTAGAAGTGGAATATCGCCGGGAAGTCATAAGTATCGAGCACCAGCGTAATAAGCGCCGTCGTGAACGGCCCCGAGGCCAGCAGCGCGCCATAAAAAACCGAGTACCCAAAGGCCCGCGCCCGCTTGGTATCGAGCCGCGAGAAAATGAGCGTCAGGCACGGGCTACCCACAGTGGCGCCCACCACACCCTGCAAAAAGCGCACGACCAGAAACACGTGCAGTTCGCGCACCACCGAGGCCAGCCACGTCAGCAAAAACAGCAGGCTGATACTGATTGCCAGCTGCTGCCGCGACACCAGGTAGCTGGAAATGCGCGGGTCGAAGGGAAAAAACGCCACCAGCCCCGCATAGTACACCAGTATCGAAAACTGCACGTCGGCCGGCTCGATGCCGTAGTAGCCGGCCGCCGCCGTGCCGCTGCCCGCATACAGCCCCAGCAGCATGTACGAGGGTAGCAGCACCGCAAACAGCGCCCCGCGAATGAGCCATTCGGGCGCCCAGGCTTTGAAAAGTGGTGGTTGGGGAGGCTGCATAGGTTGGGCTCTGCGCAATGGATAAGTGACTGTCATGCAGAGCGCAGCGAAGCATCTCGCTCGCACCATTGTTAGCGTAAGAGGTTACTGCGCCAAGCGAGATGCTTCGCTGCGCTCTGCATGACCAGTATAGGCAGCCAGCGCTACTGGTGTAATCACTTCTCCACCAATACCGTCGCATTCATACCCGCCGCCAGTTGGGCAGTTTTGCTGGGCGCGTCGGTGAGGCGGATGCGGACCGGGAAGCGCTGGGTGACTTTAATAAAATTGCCCGTCGCGTTGTCGGGCGGCAGCAGCGAAAACCGGGCGCCCGTGGCCGGTGAAAGCGACTCAATCTGGCCCCGAAACGTCTGCCCAGGGTACGCATCGGCCGTGATGCGCACGGGCTGGCCGGCGTGCATGTTGCGCAGCTGCGTTTCCTTGAAGTTAGCCGTTATCCACTTGCCGGCCTGCTGATTAACAATGTACGCCAGCGGCTGCCCCGCCTGAATCAACTGGCCTTCCTGAATGGTTTTGCGGCCCATCTTGCCCGCGTAGGGCGCCGTGACGGTGGTGTACGACAAGTCGAGCCGGGCCTTGGCCAGCGCCACCTGGCGGCGCTTGATTTCGGCCAGCAGCACCGGGCGCTGGCTCTGCGTTTCGCTGACCCGAGAGAGCGAGGTGGCGTAGCCGTTGCGCAACGCCTGGTAGTCGGAGCGGGCCACGGCCAGGGCCGTTTCGATGCGCTCGAACTGCTGGCGCGTCACGGCTTCATCGGCCAGTAGCTGGCGGTAGCGGGCGTAGTCTTTTTCCTGCTCGGCCAGCCGGGCACGGGCCGCCCCAATCTGCGCCTCGCTCACGGCCGACGAGCGCTCCGAGGTTTGCACATTGGAGCCCAGGGCTTGTAGCTGGGCATGGGCGTTGGCTAGCGCGGCTTCGGCCTCGGCCACCGGCAGCTGGTAGTCGCGGTCGTCGATAACGACCAGCGTATCACCGGCCCGCACGGCCTGGTTTTCCTCGTACTTTATCTGGCGAATAAAACCACCTACCTTACTGTTAATCGGGTTGATATACTCTTCTACCTGCGCATCGTTGGTTTCTTCGTAATGCCAGATGCGCCAGCCCGCCAGCCCGCCCCACACGGCGAGCGCCACGAGCAGCAGCCCAGCTATCCAGGAGGTGGCGCGGGTAATTACGCGGTCGGCGCGCTTGTTGGTTTCAGTCGGCTTCGTCATGCTCAGAGGGTGCCGAGGGCCTTTTGAAGTTGGTAGTATTGGGTGGCGGCCAGCACCTGGGCCGTCACCAGGTCGAAGCGTGATTGCAGCAGCTGATTATCGGCATCGAGCAAGTCAGTAAGTAAAGACAACTGGTTGAAATACGTGCTGTTGACGATGCGATAGTTCTCCGTGGCCTGCCGGATATTCTGCTCCGCAATGCGGATGCGCTCCAGGGTTTCGTAGTAGCGTACGTAGGCCGTTTTCACCTCCTCGCGCTTGTCGTCGAGGGCGGCTTCTACGGCTAGCTGTTGGCGCGCTACGGCCAGCTCGGCCGCCTTTTCGGCGTGGCGGTCGGCCAGGCCCCCCAGGATGTTGTACGTTGCCCGCAGGCCCACCTGCCCGAAGCTATAAATCTGGGGCACAAAAGGAAAGGTGAGGCGATTGGGGAAATTGTAGCTGTAGCCCGCAAACAGCCCCACCTGCGGGCGGCGCGCCACGGCCGTGCCCGCCAAGCGCTGCTCGCTCAGGTTGGTTTGCAGGCCCGCGAGGCGCAATTCGGGCGCGTGCGCCTGGGCCTGCTGAAGGTAGTCGGCGTAGGTGCCCGCCACGGCGGGCGGCGCGCTGGTGGCGGTGGGCAGGTTGGGCCGGTCTTCGGGGGCGCCGAGCAGCAGGTTGAGGCGCTGGTTGGCCAGGGTGATGTTGTTGCTGATTTCGGTGAGCAGCAGCTGTTGCTGCGACAGCTGCAACTCGGCCCGCAGCAGGTCGGAGCGCAGCACCACGCCGTTTTTATAGAGCGACTGAATCTGCTTTAGCCGGCGCTCCGACTCGCGCACGTTGCTCTGCGTCAGGGCTTGGTAGTCGAGGTTGCGGCGCACGTCGAGGTAGGCCTGGGCCACGCGCAGGCGCACGTCTTGCTGGGTTTGGGTGAGGCGCACCTCGTCGAGGTTGGCGTTAAGCTCTTGGATAGCAATGTTATTCTTTATACGCCCGCCGGTGTAGAGGTCCCACTCAGCATTGAGGCCCAGCCCGTAGGCGTGCGGGCTGGGCGGCACGGCGTAGTGTTCGGGGTTGCGCAGGCCACCGTTGGGCTCGTAGCCGTAAAGGCCGCCCAGGTAGGCGTATTCGCCGCGCACGGGCAGGCGCGGCACGCGCTCGCTACGGGCGTTCTTCACCAGCTCCTGGCCCACCTCTACTTGCTTGCACTGGCCAAGCACAGCCTTGTTGTATCCATCGGCTTGTCGCCAAGCTTCCTCTAGAGTAAGTGCTATTTTTGGTTCAGCTTTATTTTGTGGCTGAGCTTTACATAATTCTGCTGTAAAGAATATTAAGCATAAAATAGCAGCAAGATACGTACGCGTTAGTTCCATGTATTTTTATACGGAGTCAAGGCGAAATAGTCCGTAGTTGTAACCCTATTCTGCGACGCAGGTGCCCGAGCTGACGCGCTTAAAACTCACCCGCTGCGGCCTTAATCAAGCTGCGGCTACGCCCTATCTGGTGCTGCGTAGCAACCTGGTTTCCTACGATTCGGCCAGCTAATAAAGCCGAGCCTCAGGCAGCCCAAAAACCCGGCAAAAAAGGCGACGAAATTGTTGAAAAAGAAGCCAGCAGGAACAAGAAACAAGTTCATTGGCACCACCTGTGACAAGCTAGGCACGCAGCACAACAGGCTTCTGAAAAACACTTTCCAAGAGCCTATTGCATGATTATTTTAAAGCTAGCAGCACTCAGTGGCGGGCCTGGTAGTCGAGCAGCCGGCCAATGGCCTGGCCCAGCGTAATCTCGCCGCGCACGTAGGGCTGCAAGTGGATGATGACCTCGGCGTCGGGGCCACCGGCAGTGGCGGCTTGCTGGGCTATAATGCGCCCGGCGGTCCAGCAGCGCTGGGTCCACGCGCGCTCCTGGGCGGGCGTGAGCCCAGCGGGAAGCGGCGGGAAGGAAGAACAAGGCATAGTACGAGGCTGGGAATAGTTGCGGTTAGGGTGTTGCGCGGGTTGGGTATGTAGCTGAGTCGCTGCCTCATCGAGGCTATCTACCAGATGCAAGTCGGGGGCGGTGCCGCTGGGGCCGTGTTGGCGCAACTGCTGCGCTAGCGCGGCCGATACACGGCAGAGCACCAACTGCGCCCCGCGCCGCCGCAGGCGGTATTGGCAGGCCCACAGCAGCCGCGCCGCCGTGGCCGACATCGTAGCAACCAGCCGGCAATCGACCCACACGGCGGGCTTGCCGCTGCGGGCCGCGCAACTCAGGTGGTGCGCCAGCTCGAATTCGGACGGCGCCGCCGGGTCGGGCGCCAGCACGAGCAAGTAGATTTCGGGCAGCAGTTCGTGGTGCACAATCAGCATAAAAACGAGGCTAGGCCAGTGAGATTCCACGGCCCGCACCAGTCAGGTGGTGGCACGGGTCAGGTGGTGGCACGGGCACTCCAGCAAAATTCGGTTTCGGGGCGACGCGATAACACCCTTGAAATACTGATTATGTCCCGTTGTAACACGGAAAGATGCTATCCCAATAAATGCGTACCCGCCGGCGGGCTTTTCCAAAATACCGCAGGACAGGCCGGGCTTTTGCCGCAGCAAGCGCACCAAAAGTCGATGGGTTGAGACCACCTGCGGGGTCACCTTCCCACAGCGGCATTGTCTGAATGGGGCCCAGGAATCCGCTATAATGGCCTGCAGGACGCGAATTAGCTATTCAGCTACCCGCCCCCACTGGCCGACGGTCGGTTAATATGGGCATGCGCCCCAGGCTAGTAGCACGGCTACCACTCGCCAAGACAGTCGTAGCAAATAGCCAACGGTATATCTTTTTATTTTAAGAAACCGGGTTTGGTTAGTACTTTTCCGGCCGCAACACCATTTACTCCTGCTTCATAATCATTTTCTTACCAAACACCTATTCTCCAGTCTCTTTTCATGAAAAAACCATCTACTCTCCTTTCGAAGCTACTGCCGCTGGCCCTGGCTTGGGGCCTGAGCCTACCCAGTTGGGGGCAGGTCACGTACAGCACGGTGCCGCTCACGGCGGCCAGCTTTTCGGCCGATGTGATTGCCAACGGCACGGCCGCCGTAGCACCTAGCAGTGTTGCCACCGCCGATGTCGACGGGGCGGGCTATTACCTCATTTCGCAGGACTACTACACTGCCACCACGCCCCACACCTCGGGCATTCCCAACAGCGGGCTTATCCCAAACTCGATTGCGGGCCTTTCGGGCCTGACGTACCAACTGGCGTCGTTTTCGGCCAATAACTCGCTGCGCCTCGGGTCGGCGGGCAGCACGGGCACCGTCACGTTTGCCACGCCCACGGCAGCTTCGGAGGTGTACGTGCTGGGCATCAGCGGTAGCGGCCCAGCTACGGTTAACATGACCGTCAACTACTCCGACGGCACGACCACGGCCTTCGCATCGCAGGCGTACCCCGACTGGTTTACGGTATCGGCCACCCAAAACGTGTTTGGCACTTCGGGCCGGGCCAGCACGGCCATACCAATATCAGCTACGGCTGCCGCCAACACGGCGCCTTTTCTGAGCCAGGTCAAGCTGACCATTCCAGCCACTAAAATCAGCACCACCATTACCGGCATCTCGTTTACGACTGCTACCGGCTCGGGCGTGCTCAACGTGCTGGCCGTGAGTGCCGGCGTGCCCCTACCCAACTGCTCGGCCGCGCCTACCAGCCTACAAACCGTAGCCTCGACCACCGCCGCGGGCGGTACGCCCCTCACGTCGGCCTGTGCTTCTACCAGCATCTACTTGTCGGTAACCGGCGCCACCAACCTGGCGGGCTACACCTACCAGTGGCAGTCGTCGACGACCAGCGCCACCGCTGGCTTTACGAACATCACCGGGGCTACCAGCAGCACGTATACTGCTACGGGCCAGGCTGCAACCACGTACTACCGCGTGCTCGTGGGTTGCCAGTTCGCGGGCACCGGCAGCACGCCCACCGCTTCGACGGCCGTGCAAGTGACGCAGAACGCGGCGGCTTCCTGCTACTGCACGCCGGCCTACACCAATGGCGGGCCCACCGATAATATCGTTAACGTGCAGCTGGGTACGCTCACCAATCCTACCACCGGCAACGCCTCGCCCTACTACCGCGATTACTCAGCGCAGCAAACCGGCAGCACCGCTACGCTGGCAATCCCTAATCTGGCCCGGAGCAGCACGGCCACCGTTACGCTCACCTTTGGCTCGGATGGCACGCAGTATAGTGCCGCGTGGGTTGACTTTAACCAGAATGGTGCGTTTGAAGCGAGTGAGTATTTCTCGTTAAACACCGCCGTGGGTGGTGGTGGCACGGCCGCCATTCCGCTCATTATTCCGGCTACGGCCACGCTGGGCCAAACCAAGATGCGCTTACGTGGCGGCGATGATAACGCCATTACCAGCGGCCAGTCGTGCAGCACCAATAGCTACGGCGAAGCCGAAGACTACTTAGTAAACATCGTGGTAGCGCCGACCTGCACGCCCTCAACGGCTACCTTTAGCTACCCGGCCGCCAGCTACTGCACCAATGGTACTACGGCCCCCACTGTTACGCTGGCTACCGGCGCCACGGCCGGTACGTTTAGCTCTACCACGGGCCTGACCATCAATGCTACCACAGGCGCTATTACCTTGAGCAGCAGCACCGCCGGCACCTACACCGTGACCAACACGGTAGCCGCTACGGCCACCGGCTGCGCCTCTACGGCCACTGCTACCGTAACGGTGGCCGCTGCCCCCGTCACGCCCACGCTCACCTCCTCCGGCACGGCGGCTACGGGCATCACGCTCACGTCGAGCGCGGCCACCGGCAACCAGTTCTTCCTCAATGGCACCGCCATCGTGGGCGCCACTAGCACGTCGTACCTCATCAACTCGGGCACCAAAAACGGCTCGTACACCGTGACCGTGACCAACGCGGCTGGCTGCTCGGCTACCTCAGCCGCCGTGAACGTGACGGTAACGGCCGCCATTTCGGCACAAGCCAACACCACACTCACCGTATCGCCCAACCCCACGCCCGACGGCCTGGTAGGCTTGGAGCTGAGCGGTTTCCGCGAAGCCGTGACCCTGACGGTGACCAACACCCTGGGCCAGCGCGTAGCCGAAAGCACCGTAGCCAGCGCCGCCCTCGGCCAGAAGCAGACGCTGAATCTGAGCGCCCTGCCGGCCGGCGTGTACGTGCTGCAAGCCCGCACCGCCAGCGGCGCGGTCGAAGTGCGCCGCATCGTGCGCGAGTAGTGTAAATCGGGGGAATTGCCTGCGCAATTCCCCCGATTTCTCCGCCGCCTGCGGTAGGCGATATGCAATAACCAACACGCACAAGCCGTACATAAGAAAAGCCTCTCACTGCGCAGTGAGAGGCTTTTTCTTGGCCCTATTAATAGGAAATAATGGGTAAACTCGCTTTATACGTTCGGGCGGTTGTCTTCGCCCTGCTCTTCGAGGTAGTCGGTGAGCTCCTGGCAGAAGGCGCGCATTTTGGCGGCCATTTTCTGGTCGCTGGTGGCCGTCAGAATGGTTTCAGCCATCGAGCCGATGTTATCCACCACAAAATACTTCATGGCATCGGTAGGCATATCCTTGGTCCAGAGGTCAATTTTCATCGTGCCATCGGCGTTGCGGTCCCAAATGGCGATGTTGATGGCCTTGGCGAAGTGGATATCCTGCCCGGCGTCAGTGGCCTGCCAGCTAATAGCTTCCGGGACTTTCTGGTCGTCCAGCGCAATGCTAAAACGTATTTCTGATTTCTTCATCACAGAGTTACCGCAGATTCAAACGGATTTTTAGGATTTAACGGATACGCCCGCCGGTGGCAGGCTGACTGCTAAGAGCGCCGTTTTTCCAGCATTAATTAGTTAAAAAAACCGACTACGCACATCGTAGCCAACACGCTAAGCTACCTAATAGCAGTGCGATAAAAACGAATTCTTCAAGCTAAACCCCAAAATCTAAACAGATTAACTAGCAAAGAAACCAAGCAAGCCGACTCCCTCAACAGCCAGCCCGGCGCAGACGGGCGTATCCGTTAAATCCTAAAAATCCGTTTGAATCTGCGGTCTAGACGTAATTGTTGAGCATTACGGGCATCACCAGCATCAGGATGCTCTCGTTTTCATCGGCTTGGGCAGGCATCAGCAGGCCGGCGCGGTTGGGGGTGCTTAGCTCCAGGGTAATCTCGTCGGAGTCGATGTTCGATAACATTTCGAGCAGGAAGCGGGCGTTGAAGCCGATTTCCATATCCTCACCGTCGTACTGGCAGGCCAGCGTTTCCTTGGCTTCGTTGCTGAAGTCGAGGTCTTCGGCCGAAATTACCAGCTCGGCACCCGTGAGGCGCAGGCGCACCTGGTGGGTGGTTTTGTTGGAATAGATGCTGATGCGGCGTACCGAATTCAGCAGCTCTGCCCGGTTGATAGTCAGCTTGTTGGGGTTGCTGACGGGGATGACGTTCTCGTAGTCGGGGTAGCGCTCGTCGATGAGGCGGCACACCAGACGCATCTGGTTGAACGAGAAGAAGGCGTTGCTCTGGTTGAACTCGATGCGAACCGGCGTAGCCTCGCTCGGCAACGAGCTTTTGAGCAGGTTGAACGCCTTGCGCGGGATGATGAGGTTGGCGGTTTGGCCGGCGCCCACATCTTGGCGGCGGTAGCGCAGCAGGCGGTGGCCGTCGGTAGCCACGAAGGTGACTTGAGCCTCACCCAGCTGCACCAAAATGCCGGTCATGGCGGGGCGCAGCTCGTCGGTGCTGACGGCGAAGATGGTCTTGTTGATAGCCCGCGCCAGCGACGACGAGGGGATTTCGACCGGGGCCGAGCCCTTCACCACTGGCACGCGGGGGAAGTCGGCGGCGTTTTCGCCGGCCAGCTTATAGCGGCCGTTGGCCGAGCTGATTTCGATGTTGTAGGTTTCCTCGTCCAGGGTGAAGGTCACGGGCTGGTCGGGCAGGTTTTTGAGCGTATCGAGCAGGATGCGGGCCGGGGCCGCGATGCGGCCGGCCTCCTGGGCCTCGATGGGCAGCTCGGTAATCATGCTCGTTTCGAGGTCGGAGGCCGTAATCGTCAGCTTACCGGGCTCAATCTCAAAGAGAAAGTTCTCCAGAATGGGCACCACGGGATTGTTCGTAACCACGCCGTTGATGCTCTGGAGCTGCTTGAGCAGGGCCGAAGACGAGACGATAAATTTCATATAGGAGATGCGCTAGAGCCGTTTTAAGAGGGGCGCAAAGATACACCCGCAGGCCGGGTTCTGGGGTAGTAGCGCGAAGCTCCGCTTCGCGTTTCGTTGCAAGGGCTATACAAAGCTTTGCGCTACTACCCGACCAGTGCCACTACCACGGCTCCAACCAGGGTGTTGAGCGAATTCACGGCGTCATTGTTTAGAAAATGGCGGCGCTCTAGCGTAGCGCCCAGCACCGAATCGGCCAGGTTGCCGACTGTGCCCGCCAGCAGCAACCACCCAAAAGCCGGCCCCCAGCCCGCCCCCAGGCAATAGGCGGCGGCGATAACGGCGCTGCCCGCCAATCCCAGCAACGTGCCTTCGAGGCTGACGACGCCATCGAGACCACGCTGGTCGGGCTTGAAAGTTAGAATATTATAGTAGCGCCGGCCGTACACGTTGCCCAGCTCCGAGGCCAGCGTGTCGGCGGCCGCGGAGGCAAAGCTACCGGCCAGCATCAGGCGGAAAAGCTGCGCATGGGCGGGCAGTTGCCACGCCAGCAGGCCCAAAATACCGGCCACGCCGGCATTGGCCATCACTTGGCCGGCGGTGCGGCGGCCGCGGTTGGCTTCGGCCAGGCCGAGGCGGCGCTTGTCGGCCACGCGCCAGGCCGAGGCCGCCGTGCCCAGGCCAAAAAACAGGGCCAGCGAGGCTAGTCCCGGCCAGCCCGCGCCGAGGTAGATGAGTAGCCCGAGCGCCCCGCCCGTCCATACGGCGGGCACGGTGAGCTTGCCCGCCCGGGCGCTGTAGGCCATGCCCAGGCCCAGCAGCAGTACGACGAGGGCTAGTTGAAGTGGCATTGGAGGAAACAGCGGATAGGAGACGGCCAAAGTTAGAGCCACCGCGCCGGTGGGCACGGCACGCATTAGCCGGCGGGCGCCCAGCGCCAGTCGCGGTAGGCGGCATCCCAAAACTGCCACTCCAGGCGGCTGGCCGTGACGAAGGCGGCCGTCATGGCGGCGCGCTGGGCGGGCGTGGCTTGGTCGGCGGCGCGGTCGCAGATGGAGATAGCCTGCTGCACGAGCTGGCCAAAATCGTCGCCCGCGTAGGTGTCTATCCACTGCTGGTAGGGGTTGGCGGGATGCTGCTGGGTGCGGTAGATAGTGGCCCCCACCTCCTGGTAAATCCAGAAGCAAGGCAGCACGGCGGCCATCGCCGTTTCAACGGCGTCGAGGGCGGCGGTGCTTTTCAGGAAGTGCACGTAGTGGTGGCAGGCGGGCTCGGGCTGGCCGGTATCGACCACGCCAAAATCCTGGAAATACGACTGGTGCAGGGCACTTTCGACCACCACCGCGCCTTCGGCAAACCGGATGAAGGCTAGGGCATCGGCCAGCGCCGGGGCGCGGGCGCCGAGCAGGGCCAGCGCCCGCCCAAAATGCGCCAAATAGTGCGAGTCCTGGGCCAAGTAAAACTGGAACTTCGCTTGCGCCAGCGTACCGGCGCGCAGCTCCTTGATGAAAGGCAGCCGTAAAATCTCCTCGTAGATGGGCGCCGCGGCGGCCCATGCTTCAGCCGACCACTTCATGCGGAACCAGGGGTTGGGGGTTGAAAAAATGATTGAGCGGGCCGTTACCCCGGCCCGTGCGCACAGCCTGGCCGTACTGAATGGCCTGGTGCACATAGTCTTGACCGAGCCGCACGGCGTCGAGCAGTGGGTGGCCCAGCGCCCGGTAGCTGGCAATGGCCGACGACAGCGTGCAGCCCGAACCGTGCGTATTGGTAGTGGCCAACTTCTCGAACTGGTACTCGTGCACGCTACCATCGGCGGCGAAATAGAGCGACGTGAGCTGCGGCGTGGGCAGGTGCCCGCCCTTGAGCAGCAGCCCCCGGCAGCCCAGCGCCAGAATGCGCCGGCCCGCCTCGTGCATGGCCGCCACGTCGGGAATTGGCATATCGGCCAAAATAGCGGCCTCGTCGAGGTTGGGCGTAATGAGCTCAGCCAGCGGAAACAGCTGGCTGATAATCGCCTGAATAGTCGCTTCCTCAATGAGCCGGTGCCCGCTCGTGGCCACCATCACGGGGTCGAAGATGACGGGCACGGCGGAGTGCGGCCGCAGCGCCGCCGCGATGGTCTGCACCAATTCAGGTGTGTGGACCATGCCGATTTTCACGGCGTCGGGAAAAATGTCTTCCAGAATGGCGGCCAGTTGCTCGGCCACCGCCTGGGCCGGAATGGGGTAAATTGACCGCACGCCGCAGGTATTTTGCACGGGCAGCGCCGTGAGCACCGACGTGGCGTAGCAGCCCAGGGCCGAAATGGCTTTCTGGTCGCCCTGAATGCCGGCCCCGCCGCTGCCGTCGAAGCCCGCTACGGTGAGCACCGAGGGGTATTGCAAATAGGTGTTCATCAGCTTTTTTCTAGTTCGTTGCGTAAGTCAGCGGCGGCCCGCTCGGGGTCGGGCGCCTGACAAATGGCCGACACCACGGCCAAGCACGAGGCCCCGGCCTGCACCACGGCGCGGGCGTTAGTGGCGTTAATGTTGCCGATGGCTACCAGCGGCTTGGCCGTGGCCGCCCGAATGGCCTGGATGCCCGCTAGGCCCCATTCAGTCACGGTATCGGTTTTGGTGGGCGTGCGAAAAACGGGGCTGATGCCGAGGTAATCGGCCGCCGCCGCTTCGGCGGTAGCCAGCTGCGCGGCGTACTCGATGGAGTAGCCCAGCAGCCCGCACGCCGGCCACGCGGCGCGGATATGCGTGGGCGGCAAGTCGCTGTTACCGACGTGAATACCGGCCGCGCCCACCTGCTGCGCCACCGCTAGGTTGTCGTTGATAAGCAGTGGCACGCCGTAGCGCGCCAGCATTGCGCCCAGCCGCTCGGCCCGCGCCCGAAAGGTGGCTTCATCGGCGTGTTTTTCGCGCAGCTGCACTAGGTCTACGCCGCCGCGCACGGCCGCTTCGGCCACGGCCACGAAGTCGCGGCCTGCGCAGGCATCGGCCGCCAGCACCAGGTAGAGGCGGTAGGGAAAGCCGGCCGCTAGCATACGCGCAGCCGCAAGCAGCTCGTAAACTCGGCTTCCGTGATACTATATAAGGTATCGAGTAGGCGCACTTGCAGGCTGCCCGGCCCGGCCGCGCCCTCGGCCGCCAGCTCGCCGGCCAGGCTGAAGAGCGCCACCCCGGCCACCGCCGCCGCAAATGGGTCGGCCACCACGGCCGCGAATGCGCCCAGCAATGCCGTGGCTGAGCAGCCCAGGCCGGTTACTTTGGTCATGAGCGGGCTACCGTTGGCGATGTGCGCCTGGCGCTCGCCGCTGACGATAATATCGACCTCGCCCGACACGCAGACTACGGCGCCGAGTTGGTCGTTCAGGGCCTGCGCGGCAGCCACGGCTTCGGTGCTGGCGGCGGTGCTGTCCACGCCTTTGGTGGCCGTGGTGTTGTGGCGGGCCAGAGCCATTATTTCGGAGGCATTGCCCCGGATGATGGTCGGGCGCAGCGCTAGTAGCTGGGCCAGCACCTCGTCGCGGTAGGGCGTGGCGCCCGCGCCCACGGGGTCGAGCACCCAGGGCTTGCCCAGGCGGCGGGCCTCGGTGGCGGCCAGCAGCATAGCGGCCGACCAGTACTCATCCAGC